>Ga0326728_10012135_pt1 | contig 19289 bp, 14 predicted proteins | sample MB3enrmetagenome_FD_207602 | JGI IMG/M metagenome (GOLD analysis project Ga0326728, IMG submission 207602) | Lab enriched peat soil microbial communities from McLean, Ithaca, NY, United States - MB31MN | ecosystem: Environmental > Terrestrial > Soil > Wetlands > Peat | place: USA: New York... | reverse complement strand
CACGGGCAGCTTTTTGCGTATGACTCCAAAACCGACGGCTGGAAATCGGCGGGCGCAGCACCGGCCGAGCCCCATGTTTATCCAAGCACCTCTTCTGCGGCGAGATTTGAAAACATAAATATGTTCTTTGTAAACCCGGACGACGGCACGACCGACGCATGCAGCCCCGATTATTCTGGCCCGTGCAGCCCGCCCGCGGTAATAAAATATCTGGGCGACTGCGCCGACCGCTCCTGGATGTCGTGGATAAGCAACGGCATGCAATATCTGGCCAAGCAGGGGCCGGAAGGGATAACCGTTTTTTCGCCAGGCGTGACCGGGATGTCAGGCAGCATCCTGCGCGATTTTGTTTGCGACGAAAATGCGGGCCTCCCTTATTTCGCCACGGGCAAACCGGGCAGGAACGGTTTTGAAGCGGGCGGGGCGGGCGTGCTGACGCAGGACGAAAACGGCTGGCGCGCGGCGTACACTCAAGGAAACGGGCTTCCGGACAACCATGTGCAGGCCATGACCGCGCAGAACGGCGACTTATGGGTTCTTACATGGACCGGCGTTGCGCGTATAAAGGCTTCCGGCGGCATGACAAGCTGGAGCGTAAAAAAAGCGGTTCTTTCAGCCGACACGACGGCGCTGCCCTCCGTCTCAGGCGGCTGGCAGATTGGCAGCAGGCTGGCGAAAGGCGCGTCCCTTAAAGTGCTTAGCTCGTACGGTTCTTATTATTGTGTTGAAACCCCGGCCTATACCGGCTGGGTACACGAAAGCGTACTGCTGCGAAACAGGGGCAAATTTTCAGACGCGGATGTCCATCAGTCGCAGGATTTGGCATCCCCATCCTCCGCCGGAGCGGACAAAACGGGCTGCACTAAATGGACACGAAACCCGGACCAGGACCCGGACGGGGAATGGACCTCGGTTTCCGCAAACCGCGCTCTTGTACCGATGAGCGCAACAACGCCATTGCTGGAAAAAGCCAACTAATTTTTTGCAACCAACTTTGATAAAACATTCCCGCCGCTTGCCCGACAAAGGCAAGCGGCGCAATACGGCATGTCAGGCAGAACAGCTTTTAATTTGATAAAATATATACAATGGGAATGAAATCAGGGGCTTTTGATTTCCAATTGTTAAAAACGCTGGCAGAACTCCCCGCAGTATCAGGACGGGAGGATGTTGCGCGCGATTTTATAGCCAAACTGCTCAAACCGCTTGCGGATGAAGTGCGCACCGACCGTCTTGGCAACATCATAGCGCTGCGCAAAGGCGGCAAAGGCCCGAAAATGCTGCTTGCAGCGCATATGGACGAAGTAGGGCTGATGATAAGCCATGTGGACCCGCGCGGCTTTCTGCGTTTTGTTCCAGTAGGCGGCATAGACCCGCGCACCCTTGTAGCGCAGCGCGTCCAGGTTCATTCCCAATCCGGCACATATTACGGCGTAATCGGCATAAAGCCGCCGCACGTTACTACTGCGGAAGAGATGTCCCGCGCGCCTAAAATGAACGATTTATTCATAGATTCGGGCCTCGGCGAAAAAGCGCAGCAGCTTATAGAGCCAGGCGATCAGGCCACGCTGGACCGCACCGCCGTGGAGTTCGGCGACGGCATGATAACATCCAAGGCGCTCGACAACCGCGCCGGGGTTTACTCGCTTATAAAAATTCTGGAAAACGTCGGCAAACCGGCGGGAGATCTTTTCGTCGTCATAAGCGTGCAGGAGGAGATAGGCGCAAAGGGCGCGATGACGGCCTCCTTCGGCATAGAGCCGGACATCGCGATAGCGGTGGACTCCACGATAGCCGCCGACGTGCCCGGCGTGCCGGAACACGAGCAGGTGACGCGCGTCGGCAAAGGCGCGGTGATAACCGGCATGGACGGCGCGATGGTGTCCGACATGCGGCTGGTGAAATTTCTGATGCAATTGGGCAAGGAAAAAGGCATAGCCCGCCAACTAAAGATAATAAACCGCGGCGGCACCGATGCCGGCGTGATGCAAAAAAGCGCGCGCGGCGCATACGCCTGCGCGGTGTCCTCCCCCGCCAGATACATACATTCCGGCGTAGAAGCCATAAAGAAAACCGATCTCGAAAACGTGATAGCGCTGCTTTGCGCGTTCGCGGAGAACTGCAGCAAGGCTGCGTGGTGCTGATGCCGGTATTTACAAGGACAAAACCCTCACCTCGCTCCATTCCGAAGAAAAGAGCGGAATATTTCGACATTTCCGACGCGATAACCACCTACTCCTACAAATTCCAGACCGGCGAGCGCGAATTTTACGAAACGCTGGACTCCGCCTACCGCGCGCTTTGCGCGGTTCTATATAACTATGTCCCCGCATCCGGCCATCCCGGAGGCAGCATCTCCTGCGGGCGCATCGCGCAGGCGCTTGTTTTCGGCGGCATGGATTACGATTTTGTGGAACCGGACAGGGAAGACGCAGACCACCTTTGCTACGCCGCCGGACACAAGGCGCTGGGGCTTTACGCGCTGTGGGCGCTGCGCGACGAACTTGCGCGCATAGGCGGCATAAAGCCGCCGCAGGATGACAAACAGCGCATACGTCTGGAAGATTTGCTCGGATTCAGGCGCAACGCCTGCTGCGGAGCGAAACTTTTCACTCAACTGGGCGCGAAAGCTCTGGACGGGCATCCGACACCCGCCACACCATTTGTAAAGCTCTGCACCGGCGCAAGCGGCGTCGGGCTGGGCGCGGCCGTCGGACTTGCTCTTTCGTCAAGCGATATATACCGGGACAAAGCGCCCTCCGTTCACATAATAGAGGGCGAAGGCGGGCTGACGCCGGGACGCGCGCAGGAAGCGCTGGCGATAGCGGCCACCGCCGGATTATCCAACACCGTTTTGCATGTGGACTGGAACCAGTCCTCCATAGATTCCGATCAGGTCTGCCCGGAAAACGGCAAGCCCGGCGATTACGTGCAGTGGAATCCCGCCGAACTGCTGGGCGTGCACGACTGGAACGTCGTTTTGGTGCCCAGCGGCCACGATTTCTTCCAGATACTGGCTGCACAGCAGCTTGCCGCTTCGCTGGACAACGGTCAGCCCACCGCCGTGGTTTACCGCACCGTGAAAGGCTGGCGCTACGGCATACAGGGCAGGGCGTCGCACGGAACCGGGCACGCATTTTCGTCTGACGGTTTCTATGCGGCGCTGGAAGATTTCAACAAAAATTTCAAGACGCAACTGCCGCATTTTACAGGCGAGGCTTCGCCCGAAAATATAGAAAACTGCTACTGGAACACTTTGCTTGCGCTGCGCAAAGCGCTGGAATCCAGGCCGGAATTCTGCGCTGCGGCAGCGAAAAAACTGCGCGCCGCAAAAGAACGGCTGGACGCGCTGTCGCGCAAACCGCGCTCAAAAGCGCCCAATCTGGCCGCGTTTTACGGCGGGGATTTCGACCCGTTGCGCCAGCCCTCCGAGCTGAAGCTCAAGACGGGAGAAAATTACACGCTGCGCGGCGCGCTGGCGGCGGCGCTGGCGCACATAAACCGCAAAACCGGCGGCGCGGTGCTTACCGCAACCGCCGATCTGGGCGCGTCAACAAGCGCGCAGGACATAGCGGCGGATTTTGCGCCGGGATTTTACAACCGCGGGTCTAATCCGGATTCACGGCTTATTTCCGGCGGCGGGATATGCGAGGACGCTGCGGGCGCGCTGATGACCGGCGTGTCCGCCGCAGGCAGGCACATAGGCGTTACGGCGTCTTACAGCGCGTTCATCGCAGCGCTGGAACATATACCCGCAAGGCTGCATGCCATAGGCCAGCAGGCGCGCCGCCGCAGAGACGGCAAGCCTTACAACGCTTTCGTGATGATAAACGCGCATGCGGGCTCGAAAACGGGCGAGGACGGCCCCACCCATGCCGACCCGCAGAGTTTGCAACTTTTGCAGGAGAATTTCCCGAAAGGCGCGGCGATAACGCTGACGCCGTGGGAACCGGCGGAAATATGGCCGTTGCTGATACATTCTTTGCAGCTGCGTCCTGCGCTTATAGCCCCTTTTGTAACGCGCCCCGCCGAACCGCTGCCGGACAGGCTGGCATTGGGACTTGAACCGGCGGAAGGCGCGGTAACCGGAATTTATCTGCTGGCAAAACCGGACCCGGCGCACCCTGTGGATGCATACGTGGTGTTGCAGGGCAACGGCGTAACGAATGTTTTCGTCAGGAAAACGCTGCCCGAACTGCGCAAACGCGGACGCAACGTCGCCGCGTATTATGTTGCCAGCGCGGAACTTTTCGCGCTGCTGCCGGAAAAAGAACGCGATGCGCTTTATCCCCCGGACGTCGCGGCAAAGGCCATAGGCATTACCGATTTTACATTGCCCACGATGCGCGGGTGGATACGTTCGCGCGACGGACTCAAATTTACGCTGCATCCGTACCGAAGCGGCGCTTTCCCCGGCGGAGGAGCGCCGGACATTGTGCTGCGCGAGTCGGGTCAGGACGCGCAGGCGCAACTGGAAGCCGTTGAAAACGCAATATCCGCGCTAAAACGCGGCGGCTGGATTTGAAGCATATCATTGGGAGGTGTACGATGGCTGAAGAAAAACCGTATCTTACCGGAAGGACCTATATCTTCCGTCTGGAAAAGGGTGACGACCTGCTGGCCGTGGTGCAGGAATTCTGCCACGATTACCAGATCAAATGCGGCATCATCAACGCGATAGGCGCGGTGGACTGCGCCACCTTCGGGTATTTCGACCAGAAAAAGCGCAAATACGCGAAAACGACGCTGGAAAAAGACCTGGAAATACTCAACCTCTCGGGCAACATCAGCCTGATGGAGGAAAAGCCGATGGTGCACGCGCATATAACTCTGGCGGACGCGCAAGGCCACGCATTCGGCGGCCACCTGATGGCCGGCACGCGCGTTTTCGCCTGCGAGATATTCGTGCAGGAACTCGTCGGCGCGCCCAAGATGCGCAAATCGGACAAGGCGACGGGACTGCCTATCTGGGTGAACATAAAGGAATAATGAATTGAGAGACGCCAAAGGCTTCCGTTCGGGATTTGCCGTACTCGCCGGCGCGCCAAACGCCGGCAAGTCGACGCTTATGAACCGTCTGGCGGGCGGAAGCCTGGCAGTCGTCTCGCCCAAGCCGCAGACCACGCGGGAGAACCTGCTTGCCATCTGCGACGGCGAAGACCATCAGCTGGTGCTGCTTGATACCCCCGGATTTCTCACGCCGAAGTACAAGCTCCAGGAGCTGATGCTTTCCAGCATAAACCGCGCCGTGCGCGACGATGCCGACGTCATCTGCTTCGTGGCCGAGCCTTTCCAGCCCGGCGACAAGGAGCGCGCGCTGGCCGACATACTCGCAAAGCTCAAAACTCCGGTCATAATCGCGGTCAACAAGTCCGACACCATATCGCGCGAAGCTGCCGGAAAAATACTTAACGAGTACAAGCGCATGCTCTCGCCCAAAGCCGCGTACATAATAAGCGCCAAACGCGGCGACGGGGTGGAGGAGTTGCGCAAGACGCTGATAGCGGCGCTGCCGGTCGGCGACGCATATTTCCCCGCCGGACAGTGGACCGACCGCTGGGAGCGCCATTTCGCGTCCGAATTCGTGCGCGAGCAGCTTTTTACGCTCTATGACAAGGAAATACCCTACTCCTGCGCGGCAGTGACCGAATCTTTCCAGGAAAACAAAACTTCGCCGGACTGCGTACGCGTGGCGGTGTACGTGGAAAAAGATTCGCAGAAGCCGATACTGATAGGTCATGGCGGCTCGATGATAAAAAAACTGCGCGAGGCGGCGCAGAAGCGCCTTGAGGATTTCCTGGGGCGCAAAGTCCGTCTGGAACTGATAATCAAGGTCGCAAAGAACTGGCGCAGCGATTCATCCAGACTGAAGGAATTCGGATATGACGGATAAACCGGTCATCCCGGATAATGTGCGCGGCGCAATGCCGGTGTTCTACATAGCGGCGGTCTGCTTTCTCTCGTCGCTGTCCGCCGGGCTGGCCGCACTGACGCTCTGGCTGATGAGCCGGGGTTTTATAATGGTCTACGGCAACATGCAGTATCCCGCCCGGGCGCACATATACAATTCGGCGGAGCTGGCTTTCCTCGCCGCTACGCTGGGGCTTGGGCATTACTATATAGCCCGGTTTTTCAAGCTTTTCATGACGGAGCCAAAGGGCATAGCGCTGGCGTGGACGGTTTCCGGCGCGATAATAGCGCTGATGGCGTTTCGCAGCGCGGCGCACACGGTATTTTCCCCCTCGGCGCTGGCCGCGCTGCCTATCATAGCAGCCTTCCTTATAGGCGGCCATGCGGGCTGGCACTCCCCGGACGACAAAAATCCGTTCGCAAAACATCTGCGGAAATAGTCCAACTTCCAAAAAAATTGCTACGCGGAAAGCGTATTTTGTTAGAATAACTCAACGATTTTGAGGAGGATTTATGACGCATGGCAAATGGACCGCGGCGGAACAGAAAAAACAGACGGCGGCGCTGGAGAGCGTACTCAAGACGATAAAAGCGCGCACCGCGCGGCAAACCTCCACGCTGGCGATTTTCGACCTTGACGGCACTTTATTTGATAACCGCACGCGCACCATTTTCATACTGCGCGAGATTTCCGAGCAATTCGACGAGCGCGTGCCGCAGCTTGCCTCGGCTTTCGACGCGTTCCGCGAGCTTTCCATAATCGAGTACAGCCTCGACAGCACTTTGTCCAAGCTCGGCGTCACAAATCCCGTAGAGATATCGTTCATAAAGCAGGAGTGGGCGAAACGCTTTTTTTCGGACTATTACCAGAAATTCGACTTTCCGATGCTGGGCGCGAAATCCTATGTAAAAAAGGTGCACGAGGCGGGCGCGACGGTAATTTATCTGACCGGGCGCGACGTGGAGCGCATGCTGGTGGGCACCACGGAATGCCTGCGCCTGTACGGCTTCCCCGTCGGCATAGAAGGCACGATGACGATTGTAAAGCGAGAGTTCGAGCAGAACGACGAGGTTTTCAAACAGGAAGTCTGCGCCTATCTAAAACGCCTGGGCGAAGTGGTGGCCGTTTTCGAAAACGAACCGGCGAACAGCAATATTCTAAAAAACCTTTTTCCGAAAGCCGAGTCGTTTTTCGTGATGACGCAGCATCGCCCCGACGCGCCAAAGCTTTTGTCAGGGATAAACAGAATAAGAGATTTCCGGCTAAAATAAGCGACTTTAATCTAATTACGACAGTGGCGGAATAGTTATTCCATCACTGTCGTTTTCATTTAACTTCTGAAAATTCCGGGGATATTGCGTCCGCATTTGGCGCAGGAGCCTTTTCTGCCCGAGACGGCAAGACCGCGCACTTCAGTGCTAAAACCAAGTCTTTTTATAAGCAGTTCGCCGCAGCCGGGGCAGGTTGTATCTTCACAGCCGCTGCCGGGGATATTGCCTGCATAAACGAATTGCAGCCCGGCGTCTTTCCCCGCCCTCACCGCGCGCTGCAACATGGTTATGGTGGTGGCCTCCGCATCCTGCATCTTGTAGTCAGGATGGAATGCGGTTACATGCCACGGAATATCCGGAGAAACCGAAGCGATAAATTCCGCCATGCCGGTCAATTCCCTGCGCGAGTCGTTAAATTGCGGCACGACAAGGGTCACTATCTCAAGCCATATCCCGGCGGCATGGATGCGCTTTATGGTTTCCAGCACAGGTTCCAGCCTGCCGCCCAGTACCGAGAGATATTTGGCATCGTCAAAACACTTGAGATCCACCTTCCAGGCGTCGATAACCGGGCGCATGTATTCCACGGCCTCCGGTCCGGCGAGTCCGTTGGAAACAAAAGCGCGCAGCAGCCCCTTTTCCCCCGCCGCAGAAAACAGCGCATGGCTCCATTCCGCCGTTATAAGCGGCTCATTATACGTGGAGACCAGCATATCCGCCGAGCATGTCTGCGCTACGGACAGCATGGTGTCTTCGTTAATCCTGCGGATTCGTTGCGTCGCGTCCAGATTGTCGCAGAGCTCCTGAGAAATCCCGTAATTCTGGCAGAAGGAGCAATGCAGATTGCAGCCGAGCATCCCGAAGGAAAGCGCCGCGCCGCCCGGGAAAAGATGGAAAAACGGCTTTTTCTCCACCGGGTCGCAGGCCAGCGAGGAAACATAGCCGTACGGAACGCGCAATTGCCCGTCGCGGTTGAAACGGACACGGCATATCCCGCGACCGCCGTTTTGTATGGCGCAGTGATGCGCGCAGGCAAGGCAGCGGACCGCCCCGTTGTCCAGCGTCTCCACCAGTCCGGCATTAACGCTCAATTCATCTATACCCATTAGACTTTCTCCCGAATAACATTTGGGGCATAAATTTCGGCTTTTCCCCTGTAGCTTCGAGGTATTCGGCTTACACACCCCTTTGGAGTGTGCTCGCCTCACGCCGCTTCGCCACAAGCCAAAATCCTGTATTTCTGCTCCCAAAGCTTATCCGGGAGCAAGTCTATTGAAAACCAACCTGTTATTTTATAGCCTACTTTAAGGAGCAATAGACTTTCCTTCAGGATACTTTATAATAACATATGATTAAAAGATTTCTGCTGTGTCTTGCCCTTGCCGCCTGTGTCGCACAGCAGGTGTGCGCAAAGACAAAAAACCCCGGCGTTCCTTTCACTATGGGCCCGGAAATAGATTCCGCATGGCTCGCCGGCCTTAACTACATGTACCAGTTGCAATACGACAAGGCCGCCGAACAGTTCAAGAACCTGACACTCACTCATCCCGATCAGCCCGCAGGTGATTTGGCGATGACCGGACTGACCTGGTGGAAATACTCGCAGGATTACGACATTCCGAAGAATCAGGCGCAGGAAACCGCAAAGGAATTCGAGCAGTACGCCAATGCCGCGATAGACAAATCGAAAGAATACCTCAAAACCCATCCCGACGACGCGGGTACATATTTCATCATGGGCACGTCCTACGGCATACTGGGCCGCTGGTACGCGCTGGAACGGCACTGGTGGAAGGCTTACACGCACGGCTCCAAAGCGCGCAAGTATCTTAACAAGGCGCTGGAACTCAACCCGCAGCTTTACGACGCCGACGCAGGACTCGGCATTTTCGATTATTATACCGACACGCTGCCCGGCGTGATAAAAATATCAGCGCTGCTTTTCATACACGGCAACAAAAAACGCGGGCTCGAGGAACTGGACCTGGCGGCGCAGAACGGCAAATTCTTCCGCACCGAGGCGAAACTGTTTAAAATGGCGATACTGATACAGTTCGAGCACGACACCAGGATGGCCTTGCAGATGGCGCAGGATTTGCGCGCCTCGGATCCCGACAATGTTTTCTTCCGCTTCACCGAATTCGTGACGCGATTCAACGCCAACGACTGGGACGGCACTCTGGACGAGGGGACCAAATTCATGGCCGACCTGAAAGCTTCCATAGCCGCCGCGCAAAATCCGGTCCAACCGTCCCCGGCGCCGCTTATGGCGACCACCACGGATGCCCTCTCCGCCACGGCACAGCCGCCGATACCCGCCGAATCGCTGCCCGGCATAAACCGCCAGCAGGCGCTTATATATCTTGCGCTGGGCGACGCTTACGTGATGAAGGGAGATTATTTAAAGGCGCTGGACATGTTCACGGAAGGCATAAACACCCCTTTCCCCGAGAAGGGCTGGATAACATACTGCTACATCCGCCGCGGCCAGACATATGAACTGCTCGGCCAGCGCGACAAGGCGCTGCCTGATTACAAAAAGGCTGCGGAGCGCGAGGATTTCTGGGACACGATGGACGACGCAAAACGCGGCCTCAAAAAACCCTACACCAGGGCCGAGATACTCCAGCAGATAGAATCGCACTGACATGCCAAGCGAGGACAAGAACATGAAAGCACTTGCCGACAACGAACTTAAGGCGCTGATAAAGCTGGCGGGCGACGAAGACGAAAGCTCCTCCTCCGGACTGCTGCGCCAACTGGCTGACATCGTGCGTCTGGAGCCGGAGCGCATAGAGACGATAATCACTACCGAATTCGCCGACAAGCTGCCGCCCGCGGTATCCACGCTGCTCGAGGAGTCGCGCTGGCGCTCGCTGGAAAACATGTTCCGCAACCTCTCCCGCTCTGCGAAGAACCCGGATCTTGAAGAAGGGCTTTTCCTGATATCCAAATTCGCTTTCCAGAAGATTTCGCTGGCCGACATTTCCACCCCGCTGGACGCGATAGCCGCCGAGGCGCGAGAACGCGTGTCCAATTCGCAGGACCTGCCGCGCATAGTGGCGTTTTTAAGCGACGTGGTGTATCACAAGCACGCGCTGCGCGGCGCGGACCCGAAAACGCAAAACCCCGAGGACACCTATCTTTACAATCTGCTAAAGAACAAGACCGGCATGCCGATAACGCTGGGCTCGCTTTATATCCTGCTCGGCAAGCGCCTTAACCTGCCGATACACGGCATGGGGATACCGGGGCATTTTCTGGTGCAGTACAAGACCTGGAACGGCGACCTGTTTTTGGACCCGTATCAGGAAGGACGCGTAGTGTCGCCAAGGGAATGCCAGATGATGGTGCTTTCGCGCGGCGTGCACTGGGACCCGGAATTTTTAAACCCGGTCGACAACCGCTACATACTCTGCCGCACGCTCGGCAACCTGATATACGAATACAACCGCTCCAAGGACGAGCGCCGCTCCGCGCAGCTAAAGCGCTATCTGCAGATATTGCAGGACTGACGCGCCGGGCCGCACGCCCGCAGGCATTTTATTACAAATGATAAAGACAACAATGCTAGGCCGCAGCTACGGCGGCACAGTCGCGCTCGACGGGATTTCGTTCGAGCTGGCCGACGGCGAGGTGGCGGGTTTTCTGGGCCCCAACGGCGCGGGCAAGACAACCACGATGCGCATACTGGCCGGAGTGCTGGACCCGTCCGGCGGCACGGCGGCGGTCAACGGCATTGATGTGCGCGAAAACAGGCTGGCCTGCCGCAGGCTGATAGGCTATCTGCCGGAAAACAATCCGCTTTACGACGATATGGAAGTGACCGCATTCCTGCGCTGGAGCGCGTTGATGCGCTCCATGGGCGAGGAAGAAGCGGCAAAAGCCGTGACCGGCGCGATAGAAAAATGCGGTCTCAAAAGCGCGGCGGGCAAGGACATCGGCGAACTCTCGAAAGGCTTCCGCCAGCGTGTAGGTCTTGCCTCCGCCATGCTCCATAACCCGCCAGTGCTGCTGCTAGACGAGCCGACATCCGGGCTGGACCCCAACCAGGCCGCCGACGTGCGCGCACTGATACGCGAATTGCACGGCGAAAAAACCGTGCTCCTTTCCACCCACATACTGCCCGAGGCGCGCGAGATGTGCGACCGGCTTATAATAATCAGCAAGGGACGCATAGTAGCCGACGGGAAAACTGTCGAACTTGAACTTGCCGCAAAAGGCGCTACGGCCTTTGTGCTCACCCTTTCATCCAGACATGACCCGCAATCCGTAATCGCCGAGCTGCAAAAGCTGCCGGGCGCGCTATCCTGCTCCTGCTCGGCGGGAGAAAGCGAAAACCGCTATGACGTGGAAGGCAGGGGAGAGGACATGCGGGAAGCCATTTCCGGCGCGGCGATGCGCAACGGCTGGACGCTGCTAGGACTCGAGCGCAAAACCGCGCCGCTGGAAGAGCTTTTCAGGAGCCTCACGCAATGAAAAAACCGCTCTGGGAGCTTTACAAACGGGAAGTGGGCGCATATTTCCACGCGCCCACCGCCTATGTGGCCATAGCGGCTTTCCTGCTGATAGCTGGATATCTGTTCGCCACGCCGCTGTTTCTGGTGAATCAGGCCACGCTGTCTGGATTTCTGGACACAGCGCCGCTGCTGCTTATGTTCTTCGTACCTGCGGTGACTATGCGGCTTTTCGCCGAGGAGTTCAAGGCGGGCACGGCAGAGCTGCTGTTTTCGCTGCCGCTTGAGGACGGAGAGATAATAGGCGCAAAACTCGCCGCCGCGATGACGGTTTTCACGCTGACGCTTGCCTTTACGCTGGTATATCCGGCCGTGCTGATGCTGCTCGGCAATCTTGACCCGGGCGCAACTTTCTGCGCCTACGCGGGGCTTTGGCTGTCGGGACTGCTGCTGTGCGCGGCGGGGCTTTTCGCGTCGTCGCTCGGCAAAAGCCAGGTGACGGCCTTCATAACCGGTTTCATGATTTCCTTCGTTTTCTACATGGCCGGCAAGGCCAGCCTTTTTTTGCCGTCCTTCATGGCGCGCGCGGCGGATTTCGCGGGCATGGAATCGCATCTGGATTCCATGGCGCGCGGCGTGCTGGACCTGCGCGACATGTTCTATTTCGTCTCCTTCGGAGGCTATTTCGTGTTCCTCACCGCGCTGCGCCTGAAAGCGAAAAGAAGCGAATTCTCCACCTCCGGACGCTCCGCGCTTTCCTACTCCGCCGCAGGCGCTTTGCTGGTGGCGGCGATAATCGCGGTGCTAAACGTTTTCGCCTCGTTTGCTCACGCGCAAATCGACATGTCGCGCGGCAGGATATTTTCGATAACCCCCGCCACAAAAAAAATACTCGCCGCGCTGCCAGCCCGGGCCGTGGTGACGCTTTACTGCTCGCGCGAGCTGCCGCCGCAGATGACCACGCTGCGCTCCTATGTGCGCGACCTGCTGCGCGAGTACGAGTCTTCGTCTTCCGGCAAGGTGGCGGTGGAGTTGGTGTCGCTCGGCGACTCGCAGAACGACCGCGACACCGCGCTTAAAAACGGCATAGAGCCCGTGCAGTTCGACAGCTACGCGCGCGGCCGCGTGGAGCAGCGCGAAGGCTATTTCGGAATAACGCTGCAACTGCGCGACAAAAAAGATTCTCTGCCCTATCTGGACACGGCGGGCGCGCTGGAGTACGAGCTTACCTCCCACATAAAAACGCTGGCGCTGGACCAAAAACCGGTGCTTGGTTTTGTAACTACTCGTTCCACCATTTCCCCCTACACGCTGCCGATGGAGATAACGCGCGCGCTGGACGAGCATTATAAAATCGAACAGGTGGACCTTTCCGCGCTGGACCCGGCCCAGGGCGTGCCGCCGGAGATACGCACGCTGGTCACGCTGGGCGATAGCGGACACTTTTCCGACGCGGAGCTTTTCATGCTGGACCGTTATCTCGCCTCAGGCGGGAACCTGCTGGCCGCAGTGGACACAAAGCATATAAACCCCAATCAGTTCACCGCATCGCCCGCGGACGACGCCTTCGCCAATTTTCTTTCCGCGCACGGCGTGACGGTAAAGCCGGATCTGATAATCGACGCGCAGTCGCAATCCATACAGCTCAGCCGCTATCAGGGCGGCAAGCTGCTCAGCAACGTGGTCAAATATCCGTTCTTTATAATGGCGACCGGGCTCAACCGCTCCAACCCGGCCACCAAAGGGCTGCCTGCCGTGGTGATGCCGTTTTGCAGCCCGGTGGAACCCAGCACCGCCGCCGTGGGCGGCACGGTGGACGTGCTGCTGGCCTCTTCGCGTTTGAGCGAACTGGCGGACAAAAATAAAGGCGAGATAAACATAGACCCGTTCGCTTCAAGGGATCTCGACGAAGACGGGCCGCGCGGACCGTTCCTGATGGGCATAGTGCTAAACAAAAAATTCGCGCCGCTCTATCCCGCGCCGAAAGGTATTAAAGCGGCGACTCCGGCGCAATCCGCATCGGCAGGCAGGCTGGGCGTATTGGGCACGGCGGCTTTTATCGAACCGTCATACGGCATGCCGGACGCGAATAATTTATTTTTCCTGAATGTGGTGGACTGGATGGCGCAGGATCAGGACCTTATCAGCATACGCGGCAAGGACGTAAACTTCATGCCGCTGGCCGAACTGCCCGACGGCGGCAAGGCCATTGTGCGCCACGCGCTGATACTGCTGCCGCCGCTGGCGGCGGCGCTGCTGGGGCTTTTCATGTGGAACAGGCGCATAGCGGCAGCAAGAAAAGCCGCAAAAACATACGGCGGCGCATGACAAAAAAACAAGTACTGGCACTCGGCGGACTTTTTCTTTTCCTGCTGGCCGCTCTGGCGCTTATCAAGACCGGCTCCGGCGACGCGCCGCCGGCCCGCCTGTGCGACGCGGCCACCGCCTCAAGCGCCTCCTCCATAGAGATACTTCAGCCGGACGCGCCCGCTATAAAATTCGTGCGCGGCGCATCCGGCTGGGAAGAGCTTTACCCGCTCCACTACCGGGCCGACCCGGTGGAACTGGATAATTTCGCGGCAAACATATGTGCGATGAAGGTTTCGCAACGGCTTTACTCCGGCAGGGAAGGTCTGGGGCGTTTCGCGCTGGAGGCCGCAGACGCGGTGCGCGTAAGGCTTTCAAACGGCGGCGCACACCCGCTGCTTGAGTTCGACGCAGGAAAAGCTTCCAGCCCGGACTCGTTTTTCGTCAGGATTTTTTCCACGCCGGACGGCGAGGTGCGCGAGGCGGACGGCTTGCGCCGTGAATCACTCTCCCTCCCGTTCGCCCAGTGGCTGGATAAAACAATATACGCCGCGCTGCCGGAATCCATAACATCGTTTACCTGGAAACGCGGCGGGCAGCAATGGACGGCGGAGAAGCGGGGAGGAATCTGGCAACTTGAACGCGGCGGGAAAACATCGCGCCTCGGACCGGCGTCCGGAGCGGCTGTTCTTGCGCTTGCCCGTATGCTGGCTGATTTCAGGGCGGATACCGTACTGCCCGCGCAGGGCGACGGAGCGCCGGCGTTCCGCGAGGACTTTTCGGTGGAGATAACGGCAGGCGGCCGGCCGAATCAAATACTGCTGGTCGGCTCAGGCCAAGACGGCGCGCCGCTTGTGAAAAAATCCGGAGAGGACAGGGTTGTTTTCGCAGTGCAGAAATGGAAAGCGCAGAAATTGCTGGAAGACTTCTATCACCTACGCGGCTGAGGAGTCGCCCCCGTCAGTAATTTTAACAGTATTCGCCCCGCGCTGCGACGGCAGCAACCCATGCTTTTTCATAAAAATAAGCAGCGGCCTGCTGCCGAACATGGATATCCCCATAAGCCCGTAGAGCGTAACATTGCCCGCCACGGCGCGTATCGCCATTGCTTTTTCTATGCTGTAGAGCGACGCCAGCCAGGCATAAGCTGCGGCCTTCAGGAAAAAATACGCGACCCACACCATGGTAAGCCGCCGGAAATACCAGCGCTGATCGTCGTTGAAAGGCTTGTCGCCCACCTGTTTTCGGGCGGCTTCCTCTATGATGGATGTGCCTCCGCGCAGCGTTGAGGCAAAGAAAATACCGGTGAACACGTTAGTGAGCGCGGCCTCGTATTTAAAAAGCACCGAACGCTGAAAGCCAAGATCCACGCAGCCGAAAACCAGCGTGACGGCGGCGGTGTACTTAAACATCATAGTAAGCGGTTCTTTGCGATGCAGCTTCCATGCTATCTCGCCGAGCGAGAACACGAAGGAAACAGCTATCGCCGTCATCAGCCCGCAGAAATGATTGGCGGCGTAAAACACCACCAGCGGCCCGAAGTTGCCGAAAACAAAACTAAATATCTTTTTAAGTTTTCCCATTTATTAAAAACGCCCCCGCGCAAAAATTACAGCAGGGGCGAGGATTTGCCGTTCGCCCCTGTCAGTAAAGCATAACCCCGTCATCCGGGTTCTGCTGCTTGGTCGTGGAGGACGAGCTGGATTTTTTCTTTGCCGGAGGCGGTGTCTTTGCGGAAGAATCGGAGTCGCCCTCGTCCTGATAATATTCGTTGCCGGAGGTGTCGGCCCTGGATTTGGCCTTTTTAACGGCCTTGGGCTGCGGGGCGGGCGTGGTTTCATCCGCGGACTGCGCGTCTATGTCCACTATCCGGGCGTCCCTCTTTGGCTTATAGACGTAATCCTTGTCGCGGCCGAAACGGTAGCGCAGGTCGAACTGGCAGGTATTGCCTATTTCGTTATTGAAGGCAAAACCGAAATCCATAGCCACATTGTCCAGCCGCATGCCGAGACCGGCCGTCAGGCCCCCAGAATCGGCCAGCAGCTTGTAGCCTGCGCGCAGGCTGGCAAACTTGTCCAGCGCGAAATCCGTGCCCAGCAGCACCGAAGTCGCCTGCTCCTTCTCGTAATAAAGCACGTCGGAGGAAAGGCCAAGTGTTTTACCGCTGTCGAAAATGTAATGCCACGCCAGACCGCCGCGCATGGAAAGCGGCAGGTCGTTTGCGACGTCCTTGTAGGTTATCTTGGTGCCCAGATTCATAACTGAAAGGCCAAGGCTGGTGTTCCACTCCCGCGCGTCCACCCGGTAACCCAGGTCGCCGGCGAAGGCGGTGGCGGAAACCATGGAGGCATTCGTATCCGGCAATTTGGAGGAGATGAATTTTCCGCTCGCGCCGATATACTGGTCCAGCGTAAGCGTGGTCCTGTCGTAATGACGGCCCAGAGTCTCCTGCGAGGTGCCGATTTTTTCGGCGTACGTCAGGTTCAGCACGGTGTCTCCGCCTGCGTTTACGCCCGTGCCGTTTTGCGCCATGGAACCGTCGGAATTGGTGGCGTACCAGTCCAGCATGCCGTTGTCGGAATACAGCAGTCCCACGCCCAGAGTGGCCTCGCCGTTGCCGGTTATGCCCGGCACGGCCAGCGGCAGAGCGCCGCCGAAAAATCCCATACGCGTGTCCATTATGCCGGACTGGAACATGCCGGACAATTCCGGACTGCGGAGCAGCGCCAGCCCCGCCGGATTGTAATACATCGCGTAAACGTCGTCTGCGGAAGCTGTCATCGCGCCGGCCATTGACAGCGCCTGTCCGCCCACGTCGTACTTGAGCATGGAAACCGAGGTGACGCCGGGCTCCGAGGCGGTTGCCGTGCGCGCGCAGAGCGCGGCGATGCAAAAAGCGGCTGTCGCGGCGGCGATTCGTTTCATCAGCGTATCACCACCACTTTGCGCAGATTGTCAAAACCCGGCCCCTTGCCGTGCACTATATACATGCCCGCCGCCACGCGTCTGCCGTTGCTGTTGGTGCCGTCCCAGTCGAAAGAGGCCTTGCCCTCGGACACATTCGCGTCGCGCAGAGTGCGCACCAAAGTGCCGTCCGGCGTGAAGACCTTGACCGATACGTTGCCGCCGCCGGTGGCGTCGTAACGTATCGTGCAGGACTGCCCCTTGTCCGGATTGAAAATGTTGTTCCACACCTGGAACTCGCCGGAGGAGGCCGAGGTGAGGTTTATCGGATTTGATATGCCGAGCGAAACTATCTGGGTGGAAGCCTGCACCCCGGTCACCACGTTCGTATACCGCATAGTGCCGTAAATTTCCGCGTAGACCGTGCCGACGGCGGGATAGCGCGCCGCAAACCCCGGCTGCAATTGCAAATAGCCGGTTATCGCGCTTGACGTAGTGGAAACGCTGACCGTCTGCAGATAGCTGCCGGAGACGGATGTGTCCGCGTCCGCCAGCGCGTTCATGTTGTGGTCCAGCAACTGCGCATGGTGGAATGATTCCACCTGCGCCGTCATCGTGGACAGCCATACCGGCGCATTGGTGTAGAAGCTGGCGTACGGCACGGAAAACGACAACACGTCGTTGTCGTACATAGCTATCTGCACCGCGCCGCCGCCGCTGCCAGCAGACGAGGACAGGCGCGTTACCGTGTAGGTGTTGGTGCTGACATCCGTAGAATTGCCGTACTCCCCCGGCCCAGCCATCAGACAAAGGTAGTAGCGTCCGGCGGTGGCGATGGAAGTGGAGAAAACTATCGACGAGGAGTCCGTAAGGCATTCGGTGGAATAGCTGATCGAACTGTCGTTGGGACAGATGGAGCCGTACGGATTTACTATCTCCGGCATGACTCCGCCGACATAGTTCATGCTGGAGTCGAACATGTCGAACTGCATCACGTGATACTCGTTGCGCATCGTGGACGACGGCGGCAGCGTCAGCTTGAAAGACGCCGTCCCGGCGGGGAGCGGCAGAGTGAAAAAATCCATGTCGTAGGCCGGATATATAGTGGCGGAAACGGAAGCCATGTTTGTTATGTCGGTGGCGGACTCCGGGCCGTCGTTCGGCTCATAGATGTCGCCGCCGGAACGCGTTTCCGTTATCCCATGTATGGCAAAAGCGGTTGCGATATTTGTAGTGCTTACGCTCGTATCGTAGCCCAGCGTTATCATCTGCTTGCCCACCAGCACCATGTCGTCGCGGAACTCCAGAAATGTGTCGGGATAAAACATCAGCGCGTTGAATACATAGAAATCGGAGCGTGGAATGGTCTGTGTTATGCCCAGGCTGGAATTTGCCGGCAGCAGCCCCAAAAAGTAGTTTTTACCATTGGAATCGGCATGATTATAGCGCAAACGCCAGAGCGAACGCGTCAACATATTGTCGTCGTCATGGACTTCGCCGTCCCAGTTGCCGCTGACTCCGCTGCTGGTGCAGGTGCTGGCTACGACAACGCCATTGATAGCAGTGTTGTTGCTGTAGCAGCAGTAGCCGTCGTTGCCCGAGGTGCAGTCATAGTCCAGATAACGCCCGGCGCCTTCGCCGCTGCCGCCTTCGTCGGAGATGAACGCGCCGAATTCACCGGTCAGCGGAGCCATGCTAGTCGTATCGCTGGTGTCATAAAGCGAGGAAAGGGCGAAGTAATCCGACATGGCCTCCGATATGGCGCCGGACTCGCCCGCGTAAATGCGCGTGTACATGCTGTCGGTAACGAAATGAGTATACTCGTGACGGATGACCGTCGCGTCGAGACTGAACGAAAGATTGCGGTTTGCCGAGCTCACTATGCCGTCGCCGAGCAGTATATTGTTGGCGTCCTGATCATAGAAGGCGTTAACCATGTTGGACGCATTCGACTGGTCTGGATATTCGTCGACATGCACCATCACCGGCAGATGCCTGTCCAGGTTCACCAGCCGGTTGCCGGAGGCGGCGGTGCCGGTATTGTCCACAGTGCTGTAATAAAAATCATGCATCGCGTTGAGATGATAGAAAGTATTCACCTCGTCGATCGTATTATCGCTGCTCTGCGACCAGGTCCACGTGAAAGACGACCCGTTCACATTGGTGGCCGTGGGGTCATAGGAGGAACACCCGGTACCGGTGTTGGAGGGCAGGTACATAAAGCTGGACACATCCACAATATAGCCCTGCTGCGTGGCGGAACCGGATGATTCGGAATCAAGCTGCAAAACATAAGACGGCCCCTCTACCGGCGCGCCCAGAATAGAACTGGTGCGCGTACCGATATAACTTCCTTTTTTATTGCCGGTAACAGGGTCTATCACGTTAAGTTCGTCGTATATATCGATCCCTCCGCCGGAGTCCAGAGAGCCCACGTCT
>Ga0326728_10012134_pt1 | contig 19291 bp, 17 predicted proteins | sample MB3enrmetagenome_FD_207602 | JGI IMG/M metagenome (GOLD analysis project Ga0326728, IMG submission 207602) | Lab enriched peat soil microbial communities from McLean, Ithaca, NY, United States - MB31MN | ecosystem: Environmental > Terrestrial > Soil > Wetlands > Peat | place: USA: New York... | reverse complement strand
AGAGCAGAGGCGCCAGAACACCTTCAGCTTAACCCCATTCTGACCTGCTGAATCAAAGGCGTACCGAGGATGTCAACAGAGCCAACAGACGTTAAGAGGTCGGATGCGGGTGAAGAAAAGGCTTGAACTCCAAACAGAGTTATGGATGTTAGCCGCAATTCTTGCGGTCGCCTTGTATCGAGTTCTGTGGTTTCATCGGTTCGATCTCTTCGATTGGGTTGGGCTGGCGATGAACCTCGTCGTGCTCGTGCCGCTTTCTCTGCTGGCTAGGTCGGCTGCGATGATCCGACGAAACTGGGAGCGCTGAGCTTCTCGGGAACAGTTCGAGTATCTGTACCCTTGGCAATTGAGGTACTCTGTTCAAGACCGCTGCGGCTAGGGTGAGAGTCGCGCCGCGATCGAACTGTGACTGAATCATGGCCGCCGGTAAACATCGTAGGCCGTGAGCCGGGCGTAGGGTTTGAAGTCGTCCAGCAGCGCCTTCATCGTAGCTTCCCGTTGCGGCGTCACGTCCTCCTTGATCTGCAACTCGCGCTTCACGATCAACCAGCGAATGTCGCGCGCGCGCACGAGCTCCAAAAGCTGAGCGGGCGAGTAAGGGTCGGTGGCGGGATCGAAGAGCAGCACGGGAAACTGCGGCGCGCGGCCCGTGGCGAAGTAAAACGGATCCTCTCCAGGCAGCAGGATCAGACCGTCCGAGGAAGGGATATTGGCGGCGGCAAATCGCAGCAGCTCTTCAAAGTCCGGCAGATAGGGTCCGGGCGTGGCCATTCCCTTGAGTTGTGGCACGGTCGAATGCGCCACCGGCCCATCCGGCAGGTCGATGAACGACAGGCGATCCTCGCTGGCCGTGTAGAGCCCGCCGCAGACCAGCAGCGTTGCCGCAATCACCGCGGCCAGCGCCGGCGCCAGACGCCGGCCCACCGATACCGGCGGTTTGACGGCAGCCAGGAACGCGATCATCTCGGCCACCAGCAGAATGAGCAGCGGCCAGATGGCGTAGGTCGATCCCCAAAGCTGCTGCGAGAGCAGGGTTCCGTGGATAGCCGCCAGCAGAGCTGCGGGCACGAGTGCACGATCGATCGGGCCGCGCAAAAAATAAAGGACGGTGAGCGCGGCGGAGAGGATGAGCAGCAGCGGCCACAGCGCCAGCAGACTGACGGCGCGGTCGTCGGCATCGTCGGAGAGGAAGAGCGCAAACAGGGTAGAGAGAAACGGTGCGGCCAGCAACGCCAACGCCAGCAGGCGCGCCCAACGAGCTTTGGCCAGCCGGCTGCGCAACAGCAAAAGGCCCACAGCAACACAAGGCAGCGTCCAGGCCAGGGACGGCTCCAGATAGATGCCGAGCATGTCCTTGAATCCCGGCAGGCGGCGTTCCATGGCGAAGCGGATCGTCCAGTGAAGGTAGTTGCGCAGGCCGACAGTGCAATGCAACAGCAGCGCGGCCACCAGCAGCGTTGCGACCGCGCCGGCAAGGACGGCCAGCAGAGCCGGAGCGCCTGGGCTGGCCGGCGAGGTTGGCGCGCGGCCGATGAGCCTCACTGCAAGCATCAGCACGATCACTCCAGCCGTGACTGCGAGCAGCGGCAAACCGATGTTCTGTTTGAAAAAGAGCGGAAGCGCGACCGCCGCGCCCGCTGCGAAGGGAGGCAGCAACGGGCTGATTCTGAGCCAGACGGTTGAAAAGCTTCCCCCAGGAACTGAAGCCCGCGTTGGGTTTTCCGCACTTTCGGCACGACTGAAGTCCTGCCCTGACGCTTCTGCCAGACCGAAAGGAGTTCTTCCGCAACCTGTGAAGCCGTGCCCTTTCAAACCCATACTCTCCGATGATGTCCCGATCTCGGACGGCGCCCCCGAGGCAACTTCGTCGCTGGGACGGAAATTCGGGCTGAGCCGCTGCAAGAGCAGGATGGCGACCAGGATCGCGAAGGCGCTGTCGCAGTCGTAGGAGGGCAGCGGCAGAATGCTGTAGATGCCCAGCACCGTGAGCGGGACGGCCAGAAGCACGGAGACTGGCCACGCCGCGGCCACGCGTCCCCGCAGCGTGCGCAGCGCGATGCGCCAGGCCAGCGCCGTTCCCAGGCCGCCAATCACGGCGGCGTAGAGAACGTGATGCCAGTAGACGCGCCCTGTGAGGCGCAGGATGGCAGCCTGAATCAGAAACGTAAGCGGCGGGTGAACGAAGGGGAAGTCGCGGTAAGGCGTTTGCCCGAGGGCGAAGCGGACGCTGCTGTCGAGCGTGTAGCTCAGATCCCACAGCACGACCAGATGCGCGCTCTGCCAAAGCACGACGCCCGCGGTAGCCAAGAAGAGTCCCGCGGCGGCGATCCAGTCGCGGAGACTCCAGCGGCCTTCCGGCGATGCAGCTTCGAGTTGGAGTTTCAAGCGTTCTGGCATGGCTTGCGCGGGTTCGGAATCAGATTGCCGATCAAGATGGGCGAACGCCCCAAGCCCTGGACGGTTGGGTGCCGGCTCCATTGTATCGACCGGACTGCAATATCGCGGTCGCACGCTCTAACGAAGAGCCGGCGCGTTCCAACGGCTGGCCGAAACCCGTTCGTAGCTTTCGATGACCGGCTCCGGGATCTCCACGTGCGGCAAGAAGCCTCGCCCCTTCGGGCCGTAGCCGTCCCCATCGTCCCGCAGCCGCTTGATCTCCCCAAGAATGAGGGCCAGGAATCGCTCCATCGTCCAGGTTCCCTGGACCTGGCCGGCTGAAAACTGCGGCATGCCTTCCGCGCCCGGCTCAACGGCCGGAACAAACACCGCATGGCTCAGCGCGCGCGCGTCCCATCCGGCCATCTCCGCCTCGCGCGCCCAGGTGACCATCGATCGGCGCTGCATGGTCGGGTCCTGAAGAATCAGGATCGTCCTCGGCCGCCGCTGTGAATCCTTCAAGATTTGCAAGCTGTAACGGGCATTTTCCGCCGAATTCCTTGACTGGCTCTCGATCAGAATCCTTCCGGGCGGGATTTGAAATGCGCCCTGCGCCACCGCGGCATACATCTCCGCCTCCGCCATCGTCTCCCGGACCAACCCGGAACCTACGAGCCCTCCGTAGCTGGAGATCCGCAGATTGTCATAGAGAAACCGGGTCGAATGCCCCGCGCCGCCGGAGAGCAGCAGCGCCGCGCCCGGCGATTGCCGCATCAGGGCGCAGGCCGCGGTCAGCGTCGCGATCACCTGGTTGCCGAGCAAGGCAATTACATCGATGCCGCTCAGAACCTCCGACCCCGGACCGCTTCCGTTGAAGTCGTCGAGGGCAAGATAAGCGCTGATGCGGTTGACGTCGCGGCAAAGCTGCTCGATGTTGTGAGGCATGGCTCCGATTCTAACTTTATGCCGGCCAAAGCGCGCCCAGGCCCCTTTGATCTGGAAATGGTCAGTTCAGACTTCATCCCAGCGGCACCAGTCCAGGCGGGGGTGGCTTCGGGGGCGGCATGTTCGTCAGGTGCATCGCCGTCGGCGTCTCGGGGAGAGCAAACGTCGTCCGGCTGGCGTCGATGCGCACGAGCAGATTCTTCTGATCGAAGGTAAGGGCGAAGTTCTGCATGGGGCAGGCGCCGAAGTTAGCCAGGGGAAATGCGGAGTTGATCTCGACAAACGGTTTGGGAAAGCCGTATCTCCCGAGGTACACGGTTGAGGCGAGCTTGGCCTCCTTGAGTTGAAAGCTGGTCGAAAAGGACTGCCCGTTGGCGAATACCACTGGATCGACGGCAAACTTCAGCCGGGAGGCAAGCTCTTGGGGCAGGCTGAGTCCGTCTCCGCCGGAGTCGAGCTGAGCTTCGATCCGCAAACCGTCGATAGACAGGGTAACGATGGGCACTCCATCCGGCATGCGAAAGGCCAGCACCGAGCCTTTCCCGCCCATCTCCAGCGTTCCGTTCGACAGCGCCAATCGCCGGCGGGGGTAATCGAGCGTGAGCAGATAGTCGCTGAAGAGCGTAAAGCCAAGCAACCCCTGGCACGAGCCATCTTCGTCGGGCAGCGAATGACGGATCGCTCTTACCCCGGTGAACTCAACTCCCGCAACTTGCAGGGATCGAACCAGGACGACAGGCACGTCTTTCAGGCCCTGGCCACTGGGATCGGTGAGCCGGACCCGCCCCGCCAGAGGGAGATCGAGTTGACCGGCCAGCTCAGGAGTAATCAAAGCCTGCCCGCCCGTTCCCGTATCGACGACGAACCGGAATGGTCCCCTTCCATTCACCATCACCATCACATAGGGCTTGCCGTGGACAACCTCCATCGGCGTGAAACGCAATCCGTCCTGAGCTGCCAGCGAGGCGGTGGTGAAAGCCAGCAGCGACATCCAAACGCCGCCGATCATTGCAGGGAATGGCATGGAGCCTCCTATCGCACGCTCTTCAAATCAACCAGGTCCAGGATTCCTTCCCGTTCGCCGGAGAATGTTCGATCGGACGATTCCGGCCTCGGCCAAGAGATGCGGCGGCCACCGGGAATTGTCTGGCGTGCTCAGCCCTGAACCCCTTTGACGGGGATAGTACGCAGGACCCAAAGAGATTGCATCGTTAAGTTAACGGCTAGATTATGATGCGGCTGTCTGTAACCCCCCAAACGGCTTCCGCTCTACAATGAACTGGTATGCCCACAGCCGTCCGTTCGCACGCCAAGATCAACCTGGGCCTTCACATTGGCGCGCCGCGCCCGGATGGCTTCCACGCGCTGGCTACGGTCTATCAGACCCTGGAACTACACGATTTGGTAACCGTTACAGCCCGCCAGGCTGGAAAAACAGCGCTTCAAGTTACCTCGAACGACGGGCGCGTTCCCACCGGCGATGGCAATACGGCCTGGAAGATGGTGGCGCTGGCGCTTGCGGCCCTCGGCCTTTCCGCCGAAGTGGAGATACACATCGAGAAGCGGCTGCCGGTGCAGGGCGGTCTGGGCGCGGGCTCGGCCAACGGGATGGCCGCGCTGGTGGGGTTGGAAGCGGAATTGGCCGGGAAACCCGATTTTGAGAATGAGCTTCCTGCTTTCCCACCCTTCGAGCGAGAGGCGCTCGAAGGATGGGGCACCCAAGCAGTTGCGCCGGATGAGCGGGGTGCCCCATCCTTTTCGCGTTTTGTGCGGAAAGGGTGGGAGTCCAAGCGGTTCGAAATCGCCGCCCAGGTGGGCTCGGATGTGCCGCTGTTCCTGATCGGCGGGACGGTGCTGGGCCTGGATCGCGGCCAGAAGGTCTATCCTTTGCCGGATATCGATCCCGTGTGGTGCGTCGTCGCCACGCCCGCCGAGGGGGTTTCGACACCGCGGGCCTTTCGCGACTGGGACGCGCTTGCGGCCGCCGAGGGTTTGACCGCGGAGGCCGGCACAGTTAAACTGAATGAGTTGAGCTGCGCCTATGCCAGCGCCTTCGCGGGAGCGATCCCGCAGGGGGGGCAGGGAGTTGGCTCCTCCGGTGTTCTCTCAAATGGAGAGAACCTCGCCGGACCGCAAGAGTCCGTGCTTGTCCGCACCGGGATCACGAGCTGGATCGAGAACGACTTTGAACGCGTCGTCTTTCCCCAGCATCCCTCCCTTGCAGAGATCAAGCGCGGCCTTTTGGGTGCCGGCACGCCGGAGGCAGCCCTCCATGCCTCGCTGTCCGGGTCCGGTTCGGCGCTCTACGGGTTGTACCGGACCCGTGAAGATGCGGAAGCGGCGCGCGCACGTTTGTGGGCGGCCGGGATAGCGAGCCAACTGACCCGCACCCTGCCGCGCTCAAAGTACTGGCGCGAGATGCTGTTGCCAGAGCCAGTTTGACAGGCGGCCGTTCCGCGAGAGAGACTCGCGGGCGGTTGCGTAGTTGGGCGATCGTCTAATGGTAGGACAATGCCCTTTGGAGGCATTTGTCCAGGTTCGAATCCTGGTCGCCCAGCCAAGTTCTCGAAACACTAACCCCGGGAAGCAGCCAAAGCAAACCAGCTTGGAGGTGCGCGGAGATGGAAGCGGAAACCATTACGGTGACGGCGGAAGACGCAACAGAGGACGGCGGGCAGGCAGCGGCGAAAGAGGCAGCACGGTTTGCAAGCGCGGAGGCGGCCAAGGCCAGGGAGACGAGACTGGCGCCCGAGCGCAAACGGAGCCGCAATTTGAGCGAGGACAAGCGGTTCAAGCTTTTCAGCGGCACCGCCAACCGGCCGCTGGCCGAGGAGATCGGCAGTCACATCGGCGTCAAGGTGAGCGACGCTAAGATCCAGCGCTTTGCCGACGGCGAGGTCTTCTTCCAACTGCTCGAAAACGTGCGCGGAGTGGATGTGTTTGTGGTGCAGCCCACCTGCTATCCGGTGGACCAGCACTTGATGGAGCTGTTGGTGATGATCGACGCGCTCAAGCGGGCCTCGGCGGCCAGGATCACGGTGGTGGTGCCGTATTACGGGTATGCCCGCGCGGATCGCAAGGACAAGCCCCGCGTAGCCATCAGCGCCAAACTCGTCGCCGACCTGCTGACCGTCGCCGGCGCCAACCGCGCCTTGTTTGTCGATTTGCACGCCGCGCAGATTCAGGGTTTCTTCAACATTCCCGTCGATCACCTTTACGCCAGTCCGGTGATGGTGAGCTACTTCCGCGAACTCAACCTACCCAACCTCATGGTGGTCTCGCCGGACCCAGGGGGGGTGGAGAGGGCGAGGTTTTTTGCCCAGAAGATTGGAGCGCCGCTCTCCATCGTGGACAAGCGCCGCACCGACATGAACGTCGCCGAGGTCATGCATGTAATCGGCGACGTGGAGGGGCGAACCTGCCTCATCCTGGACGACATGATCGACACGGGCGGCACGCTGGTGAAGACCGGGGATGCCCTGCTCGCCGCGGGCGCGGTCAAGGTCTATGCATGCGCCACCCACGCCGTGCTTTCGGGGCCGGCCATCGACCGCATTGCCAACTCGAGTCTGGAACAGGTGGTTGTGACCAACACCATTCCACTGCGTGAGGCGGGGCAGAAGGTGCCCAAGATCAAAGTGCTCTCCATCGCCGGCCTGCTGGGCGCGGCCATCGAGAGCATCCACATGGAGACCAGCGTGAGCACGCTGTTCAGTTGAGGGATCAGAGATCAGGGGTCAGAGATCAGGGCACCGATCTTTGCCCGGAACGATCACACGCAGCCAGCAGGCTGGGGCTTTACCGGAGGTCAGGGAGCGGTTTTTCTGATCTCTGATCTCTGACCCCTGATCTCTGGCTCCAACAAAGGGAGCGGAGGCCCAAGCGGCCCGTGCCCGAATTCAGGAAACGAGAAGCCGAATGCCAGAAGTCGTCGCAGCCCAGCCCCGAGTGGGCAAGTTCAACAAGAACGCCGCGCGCCGTGTGCGCTTTGCCGGCAGGATTCCCGCCGTATTGTATGGCCCAGGGCACGCCCCGGTGGCCGTCGAGGTGGATCCCAAACAGATCTCCCGGATACTCTTCTCCGCAACCGGCCACAACACCATCTTCGACGTTGAAGTTGCCGGCCAGCCGGCGGCTAAGGCCATGATCGTCGACTGGCAGCGCGAGCCCATCAACGACCAGCTGATCCACATCGACCTGAAGCGCATCGCCTTGGACAAGACCCTGCGCGTCAGGGTGCGGGTCAAGCTGGTGGGCATACCGGTGGGCGTCAAGACCTCAGGCGGCATTCTGGACCAGGTAATGCGCGAAGTCGAGGTCGAGTGCCTGCCTGCCGACATTCCCGCCCACATCGCCGTGGACGTGAGCAACCTGGCCATTTTCGAAACATTGCGCATCAGCGACCTGCCCCATTCGGACGCCGTCAGGTACCTGAATGCCGAGGATGCAACCGTGGCCCACGTGGTCTCGATCCGTGAGGAAGCGCCGACCCCGGCCGAGGCGGAAGTTGCTGCCGCGGCTGCCGCCGCGGCTGCTACCGCAGCGGAGCCCGAAGTGGCCAAGAAGGGCAAAACCGAGCCCGACGCTGGCGCCAAGACGGCCGATGCGGGAGCGAAGAAGCCCGAGCCTGGCGCCAAGAAGCCCGAGGGAAAGAAGTAAGCCTTGGCCGAAGAGACGGAGTCCGGCGGCCGGGTTGCTCCTTTGCTCACCCCTGTTTTGGCCCGTCCATCCACCAGCCGTTTTTTGGTGGTAGGGCTCGGCAACCCCGGCCTGGAGTATCTGTGGACGCCGCATAACGCGGGGTTCATGGCCATCGACCGCATCGCCCAGCAAGAGGGCGTTGTGGTCCAGAACCGGCGCTGCCGGGCCGTTACCGCAACCTGCCGCATGGCGGGGCGCGACGTGGTCTTGGCCAAGCCGGAGACCTTCATGAACCTGAGCGGGCTGGCAGTGGCCGCTTTGGTTCGCGAGTTTGAGGCGGACCCAGCCAGGGATCTGCTCGTCATCCAGGACGAGCTGGACCTGACGCTGGGAACCTTCAAGATCAGGGAGCGCGGCTCGCCGGCGGGGCATAACGGAGCCCGCAGCGTGACCGGCGCCCTGGGAAGCGAGGAGTGGTTGCGCCTCCGCATTGGCGTGGGACTCGACCTGCCGCCGGAAGCCATTGCGGCGGGCGGAAGGCGTCCGGGCAGGGAGTATCTGCTCTCGCCCATGCGCAAGGCGGATTTGGCGGTACTGGACGAGGTGCTGGACCGGGTGGCGACAGCCGTGCGGCGCATCCTCGAAAGTGGGCCGGCAGCCGCGATGAACGAGTTCAACCGGAAAGACAGGGATCAGGGATCAGGGATCAGGGAACAGGAAACAGGATGAGCGACTGGGCCATGGACTACGAAATTTGAATCGGGAACTTTACCTGTGAACTGTTAGCTGGAGCCGAAGCTCCAACGGAAAAGGAATAAAGATGGCTCGTGTGTATGAGGTAATGTTCATTGTTCGGCCCGATGTGGCCGAAGAGGATGCCGACAAGCTGATCGCCGGCTTTTCCGCTACCGTCACCGGCGGCGGAGGGGTGGTCAGGACGGTGGAGAAGATGGGACGGCGCAAGCTCGCCTACACGGTGCGCAAGTTCAACGAAGGCAACTACGTTCTGTTGACCATTGAAGCCGACGGCGCGGTGGTGCTGGAGCTGGAGCGCCGTTTGCGCGTCACCGAGCCGGTGATCAAGTTCATCACCGTGCGCATCGACGAGGAAGAGAAGCGTCTGGCCAAGGTCAAGGCCCTGCGCGGCGTCCGCCGGAGTGCGGTCCCGGCCGTTCAAGCTCACGCGGCGCCGGTTGCCGCGCCCGCCGCCCCGGCCGCGGCTCAGGCCGTAGTCTAGCAAGGCCGTTTAGAGATTGCCGCGGCGGGTTTCTTCTTGTAGGCAACCGGCCGCGGTTCGATCCAGTGGCAGTTTTCAGTGTTCCGGAGCAGCGCTCAGGCGTTTGCCCGGACTGAAGAGAGTGAAGAGGAAGCACAATGGCTGAAGAGATTCATGGAAGGGCGCCCGAGACGGGCGCAGCAGCAACTCAAGGCGCGTCCGGCCCGGATTCCGGATTTGTCCCCGGTTCCGGATCAGGCCCCCGCTCCGGCGGAAGGCCTGCCGGCGGACCTGGCGGCCGGCCTCCTGCCGCACCAGGCGGCCGCGGGAAGTTCTTCCGCCGCAAGAAGGTCTGCAAGTTCTGCACCGAGAAGATCGACGCGATCCCTTACCGCGATGTGCGACTGCTGCAAGGCTTTGTGGCGGAGCGCGGCAAGATCGTGCCCCGGCGGCTCACCGGCGTTTGCACCACCCACCAGCGCCGCCTGACCCGCGCCATCAAGCAGGCCCGGAACATCGCCCTGCTGCCGTTTGCCACCCGGCACTGATTCTTCGGCGCCGGCGGTCGCTTTTTGCCTCTTTCGTGCGCTCCGGCTTGCTCTCTTTCATGGTGAGCGGCCTTGATCGCGGCGGAATTGGCGGGCGGCAATCGTCCGGATGCCGATCGAAGGCCCGCGCGGCGGCTCCGGCGGCTGGAGTCGCTGTTCAAAACAAGACAAGAACCGCCACCGGCGGCGCCGCCCTTAACACTGGAGAATTAGCCATGGAAGTCATTCTGAAGGAAGACGTAACCAACCTGGGCCATCGCGGAGACGTGGTGAAGGTGGCGGAAGGCTACGGCCGGAACTTTCTGCTGCCCCGCAAGCTGGCGATGCAGGCTACCCAGGCCAACAAGGCCGTCATTGAGCAGATGAAGGTGGCCGCCGCCCGCCTGAACGCCACAGAGAAGGCACAGGCCGAGGCGCTGGCCGTCAAGCTCGAGCCCCTCGTGCTCAGCTTCACCCGCAAGTCGAGCGAGGCCGGCCACCTCTTCGGTTCCGTCACCTCGGCCGATGTCGCCGCCGAACTCGCGGCCAAGGGCTTCGAGGTCGACCGCCGCAAGATTCAGCTGGCTGACCCGTTCAAGAGCCTGGGCGACTTCACCGTGGCCATCAAGCTCTATCGCGAAGTCACCGCGCACGTCAGCATCAAGGTCGTGGGCGAAGCCGTCGCCGAAGCCCCTGCCGCCGAGCCCCAGGCGGAGGCAGCCGCGGCCGGGTAGCCCCTCCCGTCCCGCGCTCGCCCCCGTCTCCCGCTTCGCCGGGGGCGGCGCGTCCGTCTCACTTTGATCGAATAACTTCCCGGATAGCGCAGGGCCATGGGCGCTTTGGCCTCGGCGCATTCCTGCTCTTGTGGCTATAGCGGGATGGCTCGACGCCCGCGCCGCAGAGGCGCTGAAAACGCTCTAAAAGATCTTCTTCTCGGGAGCGCCGCCGGAGGCGACTACCAGCTTCTTGATCGCCGTGGTCATGCTGTATGTGAAGTCGGGAACCGCATTGGCCTTGTTCTGGGAAAAGACCAGTCGAACCCGGTTTGCGGAGATGCTCTTGTCTAGCTGGTTCTCGTTGTCATAGCAGGTCCTGGCCTTCCTCCCGCTCGACGAACTCATGGTGAGCCGCAAGATTTCTCCGCGCGTTTGGGAGGAGTCGCTCAGATCCATGACCTCCCAGATCGCGCTGTTGGTGTCGAGCGCATTGACGAAGATGTCGCAGCGGCCGTCGGGCTGAGTGATGGAGAGGGTCGACGTGGCCGGATCGAAGGTCACCTCCAGATTGTCGTTGAACCCGTCGGTTGGACTGAGGGTAAGAAGTTTTCCGCGAACATATTCGAAGAGCTCCTGCTGGGTAGGTTCGGGCTTGGGCTCGCGCTTGTTCGCGCGGTGCGCGGGATTTGCCGTCTGCGCGGCCTCCGCCACCTGCGCAGGCTTGGTTGGTTTCGCGGCCTGCGCAGGCTCCTCGGGCTGTTTGGGCTGCTCGGGCTGGTTGGTCAATCCGCGCAATACAGTCCCGGCGGAACACGCGGCCAGAGTCAGCAGGAGCGCGGCGGCCGGCACGCACAGCAACTGCGTCCAGTGTCGAATTCTCCCCGCTCCGGCCAGGAACTCCGCGGCTCCGGCCTGCCGGCTGACGCTCGGAATCCGGCGCATGGAGACGGCAGCCCGCCCCATCCTGCGCATGACAAATGCCGCCAACTCATTCCGCATGGAGAGAGTATAGCTCTGATTCCGCTGGCGAACCACCCGCCATCGCCAGCGGCCGGCTGCGGTCTGTGCGCAGGGTGGGCACGGCGGCCAGTAGGCTGCGGGTATAAGGATGCCGGGGCGCGGTCAGCAGCCGCGTTGACGGCCCCGTTTCCACAATCTGTCCGGCGCGCATCACGGCCACGCGGCTGGCCACCTGGCCCACCACAGCCAGGTCGTGCGAGATGAAGAGCATGGCCAGCCCGTGCAGCCGCTGCAATTCCCTCAGCAGCTCCAGCACCTGCGCCTGCACGGTCACGTCCAGCGCCGTCGTAGGCTCGTCGGCAATCAGCAGCCGGGGCCGGTTGATGAGCGCCATGGCGATCAGAATGCGTTGCCGCTGCCCGCCTGAAAACTGGTGCGGATAGTCGCCGTAGCGCCGCGCCGCCTCGGGAATGGCAACCGCCTCCAGCGCGGCGATGGCCTTCCTCCTGGCCTCGCGCCCTGTCCACGAAGGGAAATGCGCTTCAACGCTTTCGGCCACCTGGCGGCCGATGGTCATTACAGGGTTCAAGGCGGTCATCGGCTCCTGGAAGATCATGGCGATCTCCCGGCCCCGCAATCGCCGCAGGCCGCCCGCCGGCTCCAGCAGCAGGTCGATGGCAGCGGAGCTGTTGCCGGGGGCGCTCTTGCCTTGGGACGCTTCGCCGCCGCCGGCCTTGGCGCGCCGCCACAGGATTTGCCCCGCGACGTGCGCCGCCGGCCCCAGCAGACCCAGAATCGCCAGAGCCGTAACGCTCTTGCCCGATCCCGACTCGCCCACCAGCCCCAGCACCTCGCCCTCGGCGACTTCCAGGCTTGCGCCGCGCACCGCCTCCAACGCTCCGAAACGAATCTGCAAGCCGCGAATCTCCAGGAGCGCGCCCATGAAGCAATCCTAGTGCATCGTCTCCGCCGGCCCCGCGGCTGTCCGGATTTCCACTCAACTTTGTTGCCGCCGCGGCCGATAATCCTGTTGCCAAAGACCTCCGGCGGGGAGTTGCAAATGGCTCTTATGACGTGGAACAGCGGATATTCGGTGGGTGTCAAGACCATGGACAGCCAGCACACGGTTCTCTTTGGACTGTTGAACGACCTTCACGCCGCGATGATGAAGGGCCAGGCGCAGAGTCTGACCGGGCCCCTGCTGCGCAAGCTGGTGGAGTACACCCACACCCACTTCTCCGCGGAAGAGCAGATGATGGCGGCGGCAAAGTATCCGGGGCTCGCCGATCACCGCACCAGGCACCGCGAGCTTATCAAGCAGGTCGAGGAGTACGCCAACCGCTTCGAAAGCGGCGAGATCACGTTGAGCCTCGATCTGCTGAAGTTCCTGCGCAACTGGTTGAGCGATCACATTCAGAAAGTGGACCATCAGTACGGCCCCTGGCTGAATGAGCACGGCCTTAGATAAAGCGGCATCCCGGGGTTCCGGCCAAATCGGCGCGACTCCCTAAACCTCGAAGGAAAGCTGCGCCGAGGCAAACAGCGGCGAGGCCGGCTTGGGCTCTGAAGCCAGCTCGTAGACCAGCCGCTCCAGCACCAGCCGCTTGTCCGGCGGCGAGGAACGCAGTTCCAGGTCGGCGCGGGCAATCAGCCGCAATGCCCGGGTAAGATCGCGGCGGCTACGAAAGCGGCGGGCCTGGCGAATCAGATCGTCGGCGGCAAAAGGCGGCATGCGGAAGCCCTGCCACAGCGCCTGCCAGATGGCGCGCGAGTCGCGCACGTTCTTCTCCAGAATCACCAGCATCTGGCGGAAGGTCTTCGCCAGCATATAGAGATGGCCGATGGCCGCATCCTCGCCGGCGTCCGAGCTGTTCAGCAGTCCATGCAGCAGGGCCAGCGCGCGCACCCGGTCACGGGCGCTGATAGCGTCGGTCAACTCATAGAGCGAACGCTGCTTGGCTCCCAGCACCATGGTCTCCACGTCTCCCAGGGTGATGCGTCCACGGCCTAGCGCATAAAGCAGCAGCTTTTCCAGCTCCGAGCTGATCAGCATCATGTCCGCGCCCAGCGCGTCCACCAGCTGGCGGGCCGCATCGGGGTCCATGCGCGCGCCGCCCTCCAGCGCGAAGGTTACGGTCCAGCGCATGGCGTCTTCCTCGTTCACGCGCGCCAGCTCCACCACGCCGCAGTGCCGGCCCAGCGTCTCGGCGAGCCGGTCGAAGCGGTTCCTGTCGTCCATCTCCATGCGCCGGATGTCGGAGGGAATGCGCAGGAAGTCGGCCACAAAGATCACCAGCGCCTGCGGGTTCGGTGAGCGGAAGTAGCGATCGAGGGCCGCAAACTCGTCCTTTTTGGCGCCGCGCGTGTAAAGCTGCCTCACATTGCGGACGAAGATCACCTGGAAGGGCGCCATCAGCGACGGCGTCTGCGCGCGGTCCAGCACCTCGAAGATCGAAGTCTCGGCCAGATCCATGTCGGAGAGGCAGTAATCCCTCAGATCCGGCGGCACAAAGCCCTTGAGCACGGAGGCCCGGCAGCGGCCCAGGAGGAAGACCTCGTCGCCGGCCAGCACGTAGCCCGGCCGCAGCGGACCCTTGCCGGCGGCGGCGGCTTCGATCTCCGCCACAAAGCGGGCCACGGCGGCGAAACCGGCGCCCCAGCGCGAGCCGCTCATAGGCTCGATCTCCGCTCGGCGCTGCCCGTGATTGCGTCCATCATGCGCCTCCAGAATACCCTCCCCGGCGCGCCGAAGCCAGCCCACAGAATCGGAAGATGAGCCAAGGTTGCCACAATGCGCAACGTAATGCGTCTTCTCCTCGCGTCCCGGCCGATTCCCGCGGCATGGTTGATCTTCCGGAAGGCAACAAAAGTACACCGCGAGCGCACTGGACCGAGGTAACATTCCCGGGACGGGAATCGCGGCATTGAATTGCGATTTCTCTTGTCTCCGGCTCTGAGCCTTGATTAAGATGGATTCCAACTCATGACGGTGAGCCGTCCCCACTCCCCTCTCGCCGGCAAGCACGGTGTGCTTTCAACGTCGTAAGAGAGCGTGGTTCCCGCCCTTGGGCAATCCCCGAATTTGAAGGAGAAGTGCCGTGAACGATTTGCGCCGCGTGTTGTATTCCGCATCGGTGTTCGCCCTCGCTTCCGGTCTTGTGCTTTCCGCCGCCGCACAGACCGGCGCCGCTTCCAAACCGCGCATTACCGCCGCCATCGACGACGCGGCGCGGGTAACCCTGGCGGGAAATACGCGCCCTGAAGCCACCGCCGCCAACGACCTGGGTCCGGTGGACGGTAGCCTGGCGCTGGATCACATGCAGTTGCTGCTCCAACGCTCTCCCGCGCAGCAGGCGGCTCTTGACGCCTATACGGCCAGCCTCTCCGACAAGAGCTCTCCCAACTATCACAAATGGCTCACCGCCCAGCAGCTTGGCTCGAGCTACGGCGTGGCGCAGGCCGACATCGATCAAGTGACCGGCTGGCTCCAGTCGCACGGGCTGACCGTCAACGCCGTTTACCCGAACGGCATGGTGATCGACTTCTCCGGGACGGCGGCCGCGGTGCGGGAGGCTTTCAGCGCCGAGATCCACAGCTACGATGTCAGCGGCGTGCGCCACATCGCCAATGCCAGCGATCCAAAGATCCCGGCGGCGCTGGCGCCGGTGGTGGCCGGCGTGGTCTCGCTGCACGACTTTACGCCTCGGCCCATGCGCAAGCCCCGGCCCGACTACACCTTTACCGCCAGCGGCGACACCTACTACGCCGTCACGCCGGCTGATCTGGCCACCATTTACAACCTCAATCCCCTCTTCGCCGCGGGCTACACCGGAGCCGGCCAGACCATCGTGGTGATTGAAGACACCAATGTATATTCCACCGCCGACTGGACCACCTTCCGCAAGACCTTCGGCCTCTCCGGATACACCTCCGGCTCGTTCACGCAGGTCCATCCCGCGCCCAAGAGCGGGAGCAACAACTGCTCCAATCCCGGGGTGGTGGTGGGCAACGACGGAGAAGCCATCCTGGACGCCGAGTACGCCTCCGCGGCCGCGCCCAACGCCGCCATCGAACTGGCCTCCTGCGCGGATACCCGGACCACCTTCGGCGGCTTGATTGCCCTGGAGAACCTGCTCAACGCCAGTTCCACGCCGCCAGCAGTGGTGAGCATCAGCTACGGCGAGTGCGAGGCTGAAAACGGCGCTACCGCCAACGCCGCGTACAACACCACCTACGAGCATGCGGTTGCGGAAGGCGTTTCCGTCTTTGTCTCCTCCGGCGACGAGGGTGCGGCCAGTTGCGACGCCGACGAAAGCAAATCCACGCACGGCATCGGCGTCAGCGGCTTCGCCTCGACGCCTTACAATGTGGCCGTGGGCGGAACCGACTTCGGCGACGCTTACGCCGGGACGGTATCCAACTACTGGAATTCGACCAATACCTCCAGCTACGGCTCGGCCAAGAGCTACATTCCCGAGATTCCCTGGAACGACTCCTGCGCCAGCGCGCTGATCGCTTCGATCGAGGGCTACTCGACGACCTATGGCTCGAGCGGCCTCTGCAACAGTTCCTACGGCAAGGAGTACTTCCTGACTACCGCCTCGGGCAGCGGCGGGCCCAGCGGCTGCGCCACCGGGTCGGCTTCGACCTCGGGAGTGGTGAGCGGAACCTGCAAAGGCTATGTCAAACCCTCCTGGCAATCGCTGGTGGGCGTGCCGAGCGACGGCGTGCGCGACCTGCCCGACGTCTCGCTCTTTGCCGCCAACGGCGTCTGGGGCCACTACTACATCTTCTGCTACTCCGACACGGCCGGCGGAGGCGCTGCCTGCACGGGCGCTCCCAGCGGCTGGGCCGGCGCGGGCGGCACCAGCTTCTCCTCGCCCATCCTGGCCGGCATGCAGGCTCTGGTCAACCAGAAGTGGGGCCGCCAGGGCAATCCCAACCCCATCTACTACGAGATCGCCGCGGCCGAGTACGGAACCGGCGGCAGCGCGTCCTGCAACTCCAGCGATGGCAATGCCGTGGCCTCAAGCTGCGTCTTCTACGACGTAACCCAGGGCGATATGGACGTCAACTGCACGGGCAGCCACAACTGCTACCTGCCCTCCGGGAAGAACGGCGTTCTCTCTACCTCGAACAGCAGCTATTCTCCGGCCTACAAGACCGGAACGGGCTGGGATTTCGCCACCGGCATCGGCACCGTGAATGCCTACAACTTGGTATTCAGCACCAACTGGTAAGAGGAATCCCTTCCCAAGGCGGATCAAGCGGCGCGGAGATTTGCAAGTCTCCGCGCCGTTTGTGCAAATGCCTGAAGAGTAACTTCGCGGCGGCAAGACCTCATCTGAATCCCCCTGCGCCTCTGACCGCTTGCTGTTGTACCAGGATTGGGCGCCCCACCCTCGCCGCGTCTTTGTCGTTGCGGCCAGGGTGGGATACCTCAGCACTCAATCGCCAAGTACGACATCACGCGGTCAGAGACTTAAAGCCCTTCCAGCACATCGGCCACAAGCTGCCGCGCGAACTCGCGGCTGAGCCGGTCGACGGCCGCCGGATCCTCCTCAAGGAAGGTGGGCAGATCCATGGTGGACTGGTACTGCTGGCGGAAGACGTAGTTCTTGTTCTCGTAGAGGAGCTTGCCGTCGCGGCCAGTGAGCGTGACGGAGACGACCATGGTGATGAGGAAGCTGGAGGACTGCTGTGTCGAGGAGTTGTAGGTGAGCGGCGCCACATATTCCTTGAGAATCGTCCCGCGCAGCACCGCGTCGGCGTCCCCGCCCTCGCTTGGCGTGACGCGGAAGCGCGTGCGCGTGGCGAACTCGCGGATCACCGCCTCGGTCATTGCCGTCTCGGTGTGGTAGGCCTCGGTGCGCGTGGCAAAGACCGGCACCGAGAGCGTGTGCACATCGGGCGGCAGATGGCTGGCCGCGCCCAGCGTGTGGTAGCCGCATCCGGAGAGGCCGAGCAGGGCAAAGGCGACCGGCATGAGAACGGAAAAGCGCATGATTCATCTTAACGCGCAGCCGCAACTGGAACCGCGACTCGTCGCGGCATAGTCCCCGGCTTGCCGGTGATCCGCCCGTTAATGGTAGAATCCTCGTGCTAATCTCCGTCTTCTCATGGCGCGCTGTTCCCAGTTGGCTTGTCGTTTAACTCCAGCAGATAGCTGGTGGAAGATATGACTCACATTCAGAATCTCAAAGAATTATTCATGTGGTGCTTTCCGGCAGCGTTTCTTTTGTTCTTCGCCGTGACTCCATCATTGGCTTTATTGGGTGCAGCCCGTTACATTGTCTCGTGTTTGGAAACGTCTCCGAAAGACGAAGCGACCGGGCTGAAGCTGGGCTTTTGGAAGAAAGTGTTTCTGGGTATTCTCGGCGGAATCGTTGGCGAAATCACAGCGATTGCTATGTTTTACCCGGCGGAGTCAAGTTGGTGCAGAGACATGTACGCCCAAGGCTCGTACTGCGGCGGTCTGGAACCACTTGTTCTGATCCTTACAGTTCCGCTCTGTGCAATTCTCGGAAGCTGCGCCTCCATTCTTTGGACCTGGTACAGTCTTCGTATTCGATCGAATAATCCTTGGGCTTCGGTTTTCAGTTATTGTGGCAGGAACCGGGCGCTGAACGTGGGGTTCGCGGTTGCCTTTCAGGCTGTTTACTTGGCGATCTTCGCTCTGGCCGTCTATCTTCTTACGCGCGACTTACTGTAATGCCGCATGGCTTGGAAGGCCGCCCAACCCCATTGATCCCTGATTTGGGCTTCTGAGCACCGAAATCTCTCATGCTTAGATGCTAGCAGATCTCCTTTTCGGGCCGTGGCCTGGAGGGCAACCTGACGGGTTCTGGGAAGATGGTCGCCTATTCGGAAACTACGTTACGCAAGGCCATCACACCCATGCGGTCGCCAACATGCCCAGTCCCAGCGCGGACAGCCTGAGCCCATCGGCGCGGTCCTTGAAGTAAAGCTCGTTGAGGCGCTCCGAATCCACTTGCTCCACGCGCCGAAACCCCGCGCGGCGCAACTCCGACGCCATCCGCTCCGGCGTGAAGAAGAGCTGGAAAGGCTCACCGGCGGCGGCCACTCGCCCAGCCAGCGCGTCGAACGCCTTGCGGCCGAGGGGGCTGAGCGTCTCCGGAGCGATGGCGTAGTCGAAGCTGACGGCGCTCCCGGCGGGCAACCGGGCGATTGTGTCCAGGGTCGCGCGAAAGGCATCGAAGGTGAGATAGGGCACAACTCCCAGCCAGCCGAAGAATGCCGCCGCGCCAAGGTCGAACCCCGCTTCGGCCAGCCCCGCGGCCAGCGTCTTGTGCTCGAAATCCAGCGGAACGAAGGTCAGGCTGGCGGGCAACGCGATCCGCGCCTCGGCGAGCATCGCCCGCTTACCCTCCTGCGTGGCGGGAAAGTCCACCTCGAAGACCCGCAGCGATGGAAATGGATTGCGATAGGCGAAGGTATCGAGGCCTGCGCCGAGGATGACGTACTGCGCGACCCCGCCCGCGACGGCCTCGGCCAGCCGGTCCTCCGCGTAGCGGCTGCGCGCGGCCATGAAAGCGCGAAAGTCGCGCGCCACCCGATGCGACGCGCGCTCCAGGTCCCGGGCGAATCCGGGGCCCAGCAGCCGCACCGCGATGGGATCGTCCAGAATCCGGGGCTGCTCCATCAACTGGTGCGCGGCGCGGCGAATGGCCACGCGAAGGGCTGTCTTGCTGGCGCGGCCGGTCTCCACGTATTGCAGTGTAACTCACTATCAACTCGACTCCGCGCACGGCGTACCATAGTCCCCATGAGCTGGATTGGATGGGCATTGCTCTCCGCGGCCTTTGCCGCCGCTACCGCGCTGCTGGCCAAGGTGGGCGTGGCGCATGTGGACTCGAACCTGGCCACCGCGCTGCGCACCAGCGTGGTGG
>Ga0326728_10012133_pt1 | contig 19293 bp, 23 predicted proteins | sample MB3enrmetagenome_FD_207602 | JGI IMG/M metagenome (GOLD analysis project Ga0326728, IMG submission 207602) | Lab enriched peat soil microbial communities from McLean, Ithaca, NY, United States - MB31MN | ecosystem: Environmental > Terrestrial > Soil > Wetlands > Peat | place: USA: New York... | reverse complement strand
AAGCCGGAGCTTTGCCTAAAAGTAGGTTCCCAGGCCAGAGCTGGGGAACCGGCTAAAACGATCGCTCAGCGCGACAATTCGGGTATCTTCTTAATTCCGATGTTTCTCCAACAATTTTTTAACGGCCTCACCACCGGCAGCGTTTACGCCCTCATTGCCCTGGGCTACACCATGATCTATGGCATCCTGGGCCTGATAAACTTCGCCCAGGGAGAGATTTACATGTTCGGGGCCTTTGTGGCGGTGCTGCTGTTGGCCACCGGCCGGGTCAACTTCTTCCTGGCCTTTGCCGCCGGGATGGCGGCGGCCGCGGTGCTGGGGGTGGTCCTGGAGCGCCTGGCCTTCCGGCCCTTGCGGGGCTCCCATCCGCTCGTGCCCTTGATCAGCGCCATCGGCGCCTCGATTTTCCTGCAAAGCCTGGCCCTGCTGCTGTTCGGCCCCAATGACCGGCCCTTTCCCATTCAGTTCACCTTCAGCAGCGTCAATCTTGCCGGGGTGCCGGTGTCCACCCTGCAACTGGCCATCCTGGCCGCGGCCTTGGGGTTCATGGGCCTGCTGGTGGCCTTCGTGCGTTATACCCGCTACGGCAAGGCCATTGTCGCCTGCGCCCTGGATCGGGACACCGCCCGTCTCATGGGCATCAAAGTGGACCGCATGGTGGCCCTCACCTTCCTTATCGGCTCCGCCTTGAGCGGCGCCGCCGGCATCATGATGGCCATCTATTATAATGCCACCTATCCCCGTATGGGCCTGCTGCCGGGCCTCAAGGCCTTCAGCGCCGCCGTCCTGGGAGGCGTGGGCAACATTCCCGGGGCCATCCTGGGCGGGCTGCTTCTCGGGGTGGCCGAAAGTCTGGGGGGGGCCTATGTTTCTTCCGCTTACAAGGATGCCATTGCCTTTGCCATCCTGATCCTGGTGCTGCTCCTCCGGCCCCAGGGCATTTTGCGCGGCCGGGGGGACTGATGACCGCCTATCTTCTGCATCTCGCCGTCCTGGCCGGGATTTACCTCATCCTGGCGGTGAGCCTCAACCTGATCATCGGCTACGCCGGCCAGGTCTCCCTGGGCCACGCCGCCTTCTACGGCATCGGCGCCTACACCTCCGCCCTGGTGGCCCTGCACTGGCACTTCCCATTCCCCTTGGCAGCCCTGAGCGCCATGCTGGTGGCGGGCGGCTGCGGCCTGGCCCTGGGCCTGCCCACCCTGCGGCTGAAAGAAGACTACCTGGCCATTGTCACCCTGGGATTCGGGGTGATCGTGGACCTGGTTTTCCTTAACCTGGAGCTCACCGGCGGACCGGACGGCCTGCCGGGTATCCCCTCCCCGACCTTGTTCGGCCTGAGCCTGCGGCCGGCTGGCCTTTACCTGATTGTGGTCGCGGTGAGCGTCGCTCTGGTGCTGCTGCTGACCTGGCGCCTGGTGGGGTCCTATCATGGCCGGGCCCTGCGGGCCATCCGGGACCATGAGGTCACCGCTCAGGTCATGGGGATCAATACCCCGGCCTATAAAGTGGTTATCTTCTCCCTGGCCGCGGCCCTGGCCGGCCTGGCCGGCTCCCTGTATGCCCATTACATCACCTTCATCAACCCTGAATCCTTCGGCCTGCATACCTCCATTTTGATTTTAGCCATGGTGGTGCTGGGGGGTATGGGCTCCCTGCCGGGGTCGGTGGCCGGGGCGGTGATCCTGACGGCGTTGCCGGAGATGCTCCGCCAGTTCCAGGCTTACCAGGATCTGGTTTACGGCGGCCTCTTGATCGGCCTGCTCATCCTCCGGCCCGAAGGCCTCCTGGGCCGGGGGAAGTTGAGCTGGAAATTTCTGCAAAGAGAGGGTTGAGGAAAGCAGTTGCAGTTAGCGGTCAGCTATCAGCTTTCAGCGATCAGCTAAACTATTGCCCATACTCTACCTGGTTTGACTGGAGGATAGTGATGAATGATAAAACAAAAGATAAAACAAAACTTGTAGACAATGCCCTAATTGGGAATGCAGGAGAATTCTATGTTATGGCAGAATTACTAAAAAGAGGGTGGATAGCAGGACTAACACCTCGAAACGCAAGGGCATTTGATATCTTAGCATCAAAGAAAGATAAAATATTAAGTATTAGGGTCAAAACAAAATCAAAAGGAAATTGGCAGTGGTCAGTAAATAAGCAGGGAGATATATTTCATGACCTCTCTGTTGATAACGATTTTACGGTATTAGTTAACTTAGGAAAGATAAACTTAGATGAAATGTTCTATGTCCTAAAAACTATTGAAATAAATGAATGGCTCAAGACAAACCACGAACAATTCCTTCAACGAGGCGGCAAAGATAATCCACGAAGGTCTTTAAGTTCGAAAGAAGCCAAATTAGAATCTTATAAAAATTGGAATATTTTATGGGTTCAATCATAAGATTGCTCAAGCAGAGCTTGGGCCAAAAATTGCGTTCCCAAGCAGGAGCTTGGGAACGAGAGAAAAGGGCTTTTGTTTTACTGCTCACTGCTTACTGCTTACTGCTCACATGCTTAACATAAAAAGCCTCCAGGCCGGATATGGCCGTTTGCCAGTGCTCAAAGGCATCTCCCTGCACGTCCGGGAAGGTGAGGTGGTGACCCTCATCGGCGGCAACGGCGCCGGAAAAAGCACCACCCTGCGCGCCATCTCCGGCCTGCTCCGGGTCCGGAAGGGGGCCATTGACTTCGCCGGCCACGATCTGACCCGGAGGACGCCGGAACAGATCGTCTCTCTGGGGCTGGTCCTGGTGCCGGAAGGCCGCCGGGTCTTTAAGAGCTTGAGCGTCACCGCCAACCTGGAGTTGGGGGGCTATCACCGCGCTGACCAGGCCCGGGTGCGCCGGGACCTGGAAGAGTTGCGACAACGCTTTCCCATCCTCAAGGCCCGGGGCCAGCAGGCGGCCGGCACCCTGAGCGGCGGCGAGCAGCAAATCCTGGCCATCGGCCGGGCCCTCATGGCCCGCCCGCGCCTGCTGATGCTGGATGAGCCCTCCATGGGCCTCTCGCCCCTGATGGTGGCGCAGGTTTATGAGATCCTGGCGGAACTGAAACGGTCCGGCACCACTCTCCTGCTGGTGGAGCAAAACGCCCGGGCCGCCCTGAAGGTGGCGGACCGGGGTTACGTCCTGGAGACCGGCCGCATCATCCTGGATGGAGCCGCCGCCGAACTGCGGGAGGACCCGGAGGTCCAGCGGGCCTATTTGGGCAAGGGCTATCGGGAAGTTTGGGAATGAAAAGAAGCGCTCAGCTTCCGCGGTCAGCTTTCCGCGATCGTGATCGTGGTCGTTAGGGCGAGTCTGGTATTCGCCCTGTGGTTAAATGACCCGGGGCGAACAAAAGGTTCGCCTCTACCATGAATTTTCGGGTAACTGGATGAGTTTATTAGCAATTAATAATCTGACCAAAAACTTTGGCGGGGTTAAGGCCCTCAACCGGGTCTCTTTTGCGGTGGAAGCGGGAGAGATTCTGGGTCTCATCGGCCCCAACGGCGCCGGCAAGACTACCTGCTTCAATCTGGTAAACGGCCTCATCCCGCCCAACGCCGGCAGCATCCGCCTGGCCGGCCGGGAATTGGTTGGATTGCCCCCCTACCGGCGCGCCGCCCTGGGATTGGCCCGGACCTTCCAGAATATCCAGCTCTTTGGCGGCATGACGGTGCGGGAAAATATCCTCACCGGCCAGCATCTGGGGCAGGAAGTGGGCGGGCTGGAGGCCCTGTTGCCCCTGGCCAAGGTGAGGCGGGCCCAGGTCCAGGCCCGGGAGCGGTCCGAGGCGTTGCTCCGTCTGGTGGGATTAGCAGGCAAGGGCGATCGGCCCGCCGAATCCCTGGCTTACGGCGAACAGCGCCGCCTGGAGATCGGCCGGGCCCTGGCCCAGGAGCCACAATTGCTGCTCCTGGACGAGCCTGCCGCCGGCCTCAACCCCCGGGAGACCGAGGACCTCATGGCCCTGCTGGAGGAGCTGTGCCGCCTGGGGCTCACCCTGCTGGTTATTGAGCACGATATGACCCTGATCATGGGCCTCTGCGACCGCCTCGTGGTCCTGGACTACGGCGAGATCATCGCCGCCGGCTCGCCTCGGGAAATCCGCCGGGACCCCCGGGTCATCGAGGCTTATCTGGGTAGGGAGGAAGAGTGAGTAGTGAGCATTAAGCAGGGAGCTGTAAAACAGCTTGTCAGGGGCGCTAAATCGGCCCGGCGGTTTACCGAAAACCGCTAACCAAAAACCGAAAACGGGGTCTAAAATGGCAATCTTCGAGGCCGCGGCGGAGCAAATGGCGCGGGGGGAGTTGGCCCAGGTGCAGTTGGAGCGGCTCCAGGCCACCCTCACCCGGGTCTATAAGAACGTCAAGTTCTATAAGAAGAAGTTCGACGATCTGGGTTTCCTCCCGGAGGATTGCCAGTCCCTGGAGGACCTGGCAAGGCTGCCCTTCACCACCCGCCACGACCTGGCCCGGGCTTACCCTTACGAGATGTTCGCCGTGCCCCTGCGGGAGGTGGTGCGCATCCACTCCTCCACCGGCAGCCCCGGCAACCCCATCGTCATGGGCTACACCGCCCGGGACCTGCGGAATTGGGCGAAACTGGCGGCCCGGGTCCTCACCGCCGCCGGGGTGGACCGGGACGACGTGGTCCAGGTGACCCTGAGCTATGGCCTGCTCACCAGCGCCTTCGGCCTCCATTATGGCGTCGAGCACCTGGGGGCCTCGGTGATCCCCTCCGGCCCCGGCGGCACCGCCCGCCAGGTCCAGGTGATGCGGGACTACCGCACCACGGTGCTGGCCTCCACCCCCTCCTACGCCCTGGTGCTGGCCGACCAGATGGCGGCCCAGGGGCTGGACCCCAAGGACCTGCACCTGAGGCTGGCGCTGTTGGCCGGAGAGCCTTGGACCGAAGCGGAGCGCGCCGAGATCGAGGCCCGCCTCTACCTCAAGGCCCTGGACCACTACGCCCTGTCCGAGGCCATGGGCCCGGGCGTGGCCGGCGAATGCGCCCGGCGCCATTTGCCGGGCATGCACCTTAACGAAGACCATTTCTTCCCGGAAATCATCGACCCCGAGAGCGGCGCCAGCCTGCCCCCCAGGGAGCTGGGGGAGCTGGTGCTCACCACCCTCACCCGAGAAGCCACGCCCCTGATCCGTTTCCGCACCGGGGATTTGGTGCGCCTGGAGTACGCCCCCTGCCCCTGCGGCCGGACCCTGGCCCGCATGAGCCGCATAGCCGGCCGCTGCGACGAAGTGGTCATCGTCAAGGGCATCACCATCTTCCCGAACCGGGTTGGCCAGATTTTGCGCGGCCTTCATGGAGAGGAGGAACCCGCCTACCAGTTGGTGGTGGGCCGGGAGGGCCACCTGGACTATCTGGAGGTCAGGATCGAGGTGCGGGAGGGCCTCTTTTTTGACAAGATGACGGTGCAGCGGGAATTTTTGCAGCAACTGACCCACAAGCTGGCCCAGGGCATCGGGGTCCAACCCCGGGTTAAACTGGTGGAGCCGGGGTCCCTGAACAGAAAAGCTGAGACATCTCCGTTAGTTATTGATTTACGCCCCTGAGTTTGTTAGCATGGGTCCATAATTTGTAAAAAAAAACGGAGAGGATGAATTGCGTGTCCGGAGAAATATCCTCCAGGATAAGATAAATTCTTAAGGAATAATGCGACTGATTAACCTTTTTGCAACGGGATGTTTGATTCTATTTCAGGCCGCGGGCTGCGCCCACGCCCCGGCGCCGCCGGCCACCCTGAGCCAGGATTGGGGGCAGCAGAAGACCTTTGACTATCATGGCATCAAGATCAACTATTACGAGGCCGGCCAGGGGCCGCCCGTCATCCTGCTGCACGGCTTCGGGGCCTGCGCCTATACCTGGCGGCACCTGATTCCGCCCCTGGCCGAACAGCACCGGGTCTTTACCCTGGACCTCAAGGGCCATGGCTACTCGGACCGGCCCGCCGACGGCCATTATGCTTTGAGCGACCAGGCGGAGATGGTGGCCGACTTTATCCAGCGCCAGGGCCGGCGCGACCTGGTGATCATGGGCCATTCCATGGGCGGCGTCGTTGCCCTGATGACCTATCTGAAATTGCGGGACGCCGATCCCGGGTGCATCAACAGGCTGGTGCTCATCGACAGCCCCGGCTACCCCCAGAAACTGCCCTGGAGCCTCCGGCTGGTCAAAATTCCCGGCCTTAACTGGGTCCTGAGCCGGTTACTGTCAACCCGCTTCGCCAGCGCCCTGGTCCTGAAAAAATGTTATTATAATAATGACGCGGTGACCGAAGAGCAGATCGATACTTATGCCTATTTCGGCAGCCTGCCGGGCACCGCCGCCGTGGTCCGGCAAACCACCCGGCAGTTGGTGCCCGCTAAGAATGAAATTGAGGCGCTTATCGCCCAATACCGGACCATTAAGATCCCGGTCCTGATTATCTGGGGGAAAGAGGACGACGTGGTGCCCCTGGAAGTGGGCGAAAAATTCAAGCGGGATATCCCTGACTCCCAGTTGGTCGTCCTGCCCCGCTGCGGCCATATCCCCCCGGAGGAGGAGCCCCTGGCCACCCGCCAGGCGGTTATTGAATTTTTGAAGAAATAAACATTAAAAGGAGATCATAAGATGGTACCTTCTGAAAGAAAGTGGACTATTTTAAATGTGTTAGTTCCACCTGCAGAAGTTCAAGGTAAAGTTGAAGAATTTTTCCAAAATTTTAATGTAGTAGAAATTCAAAATGGGGTACATCCATTGCTTCTTTTTGACAAAAGAAGTGGAGCCTATTATCTAATTTGTCATCTGGATGGGAGAGACCTTATTCTAAATTGTGACTTAGATGCCGTATTAGACCCAGCTGAAAGCGAAGATTATAAACTTAATCGTGAAATATATACAGATACATATGCATATAATGTAATGGAAAAGGATGCTTTAAAAGAAAGGAGTTTTGAAGATTTAGTAGTCGAATATGATACATTTTATAGACATGAAAAGCCTTTAAAAGTTTTCGGCGGACAGCATAGAATAACAGCAATATCAGCCGCTGCTCAAAAAAATATATCTGTAATTCATGGAGTAAGAGTCTATTTTAATTTGTCTATTGAACAGAAAGTTGATATTGCAATGGCCAATAATACGTCAATTGCAGTTTCTAACGATCTTTTAGATCGAATGCAAGAAGATTTTCTCGGTGCGGATTTAAGAAACTGGTGCCAATCTGTAGAGTTACTTGTCCAGGGCCAGAATTTTGCAGATAGGAGAAGCCCAGAGGGAATACCAACGGTTAGAATTGCCAGGACTCTAATAGTTAATTACTTTAAAGGGAAACATTCACATAAAGATGAGCTTCATAATCCGATAGTATGTTCATCTGGTCCAGGAATTGATGAGAGTTATAAAAAGGTACGTAGCCATATTAATTGGAATGACGCAGATTTAGAAATAATGGGAGAGCAATTCGCAAAATTGCATAAATTACAAAGGCAAATGATTCTTGGCAGAACCAAAGATAGACATATGGAATCAGCTAACAAAGCAATTCACCCATGCGTAACCGCTAGCTGGGCATATGCTTCTGGATTATTTCAGAAAATGCCAGAAGCACTTGCGGCTCATTACGGATTAATTGAAGTAACTCTTAAGGGAGGAGACCCATTAAATGCAAAAGCTTTATTATCAGCGAGACTTAAAGGTGTTGACCCGGATACGTATAGAGGATTAGGGGCTCGCATTAATCAGGATGAATTGGGTCGGATGCTGGAAGTTTTCACGCTCCAGGCAACTAAGGCCAAAGATCGAGGGATTACTCCGAAACTTGCTGATGCCGCTATAAAATCATTTGAAGCAAAGAAAGCTAAATCAAAAGCTGATAAGGCGTTAAAAAGTATTTAAAATGTTTGAAGACTATCTTGAAGATGCATATTTTTTCGCATCCTTAGCGTTAAGAGTAAGTGATGAGAGAGAGGCGAAAAGATACTTTCGAGCATCGATTTTTTATGCTATGAGTGCAATAGAGGCTTTCATAAACTATATAGGGAATATCTTTGAACATGGTGCTGTTTTCCATCCTCATGAGATTGCTTTCTTAATTGATAAAAAATATAGTTTATGTCATGGAAAATTTCAAATCATTGATCAAATGGAATACCATAGATTAGAAGATAAATTGCGCTTCTTAATTGGTAAATTTATTATTGGGTTCGATTTTGACCAAAATCCTGCATGGTCGCAACTTATTGAATTTAAACGATTACGTGATAATATAACTCATCCTCGTAGGGATGAAGATGAAATAACATTAATTGAATACAATAGTAAAATACATGTCGGAATTAGGTCAATTTTAACAATAATGGATTCTCTTTGTAACGGTATATTCGGAAGGCCTTTAAGGAAAAAACTATTGGATTTAATTCCATAACTTAAAAGGACCCTATTCGAACAACCTGGGATGAATATTTTATGAACATCACCAAGCTGATGAGCACGCGCAGCACCTTAAATTCCCGCCCCAACGGGGCGTAGCGTCGCCTGGCCAAGTTTTGCTACTATTTCAAGCGTCAATTCTGGGAAGACCAGGATATTTAACCGGATGCTCCCGGCGGGCGTTGGCCCCCAAAACATTACTTTCCCGGAGCTAAGGCCATAAGCGAAAAACCTTTTTTAACCGAAGGATTGGCGGACCAGGGGCAAATCGCCGACTTTCTGAGAGGCGACGGCGCCCTATTCTTCATCGCCGGGCCTTGCGTCATTGAGTCCGCCGCGGCCACCCTGGAGATTGCCCGAACCTTGCGGGGGTATGCCCGGGAACTGGGAGTGCCGTTGCTCTTCAAGGCTTCTTATGACAAGGCCAACCGCACCTCTCTTTCATCTTACCGGGGACCGGGGCTGGAAAAGGGTTTAGAGATCCTGGCGCAGGTCAAGACCGAGGTGGGGCTGCCGGTATTATCCGACGTCCATGAGGTTTCCCAGGTGGAACCCGCCGCCGCGGTATTGGACGTCCTGCAGATTCCTGCCTTTCTCTGCCGGCAGACCGACCTGTTGGTGGCGGCGGCCAAGACCGGTAAGGTGGTCAACCTCAAAAAGGGGCAATTTCTGGCCCCCTGGGATATGCGGCCGGTGGTGGAGAAGGTCCGGGCCGCCGGCAATGACCGGATCATCCTCACCGAACGGGGCGCCAGTTTCGGCTACAACAACCTGGTGGTGGATTTCCGCAGCCTGATGATTATGAAAAGTCTGGGCTGTCCGGTGGTCCTGGATGTCACCCACAGCGTCCAACTCCCCGGCGGCCAGGGGAGTTGCTCGGGGGGCCAGCGGGAGTTCATCGCCCCCCTGGCCCGGGCGGCGCTGGCCGTGGGGGTGGACGGCCTCTTCATGGAGGTGCATCCCGACCCGGCGGCGGCCCGATGCGACGGGCCTAATTCCCTGCCCCTCCACGAGATCCCGGCCCTGTGGCGGGAGCTGAAGGCGCTGCACGACTTTTGCCGGGAGCTTAGGAAAATAAGAAACCGCAGATAAAGCCGAGGAACACAGATTCAGCTTTTATCGGCGCTAATCTACGTTCATCTGCGGTTAACTCTCTTTCGGCCTGGCTGAGATAAAGGAAACACCCCTTTGAATTCTCCTGATTACCCCCCGGAGGTCTGGCAGCGGGCTCAGGCCATCCGCCTCTTGATTCTGGACGTGGACGGGGTGCTCACCGACGGGCGCCTCTATTTCGACGCCCAGGGCGAGCCCCTCAAGGTCTTTCACGTGCGGGATGGCCACGGCATCAAGATGGCGCAGCGGGCCGGCATCGAGGTGGCCCTGTTGTCGGGGCGGCGCTCCGAGGCGGCCCTTCACCGGGCCACGGAGTTGGGCATCAACCGCTTTTTTCAGGGCCTGCGGGACAAGCTGGCTACCATGAAGGAAATCGAGGCCGTCTTGCAGATTCGGCCCCAGGAGGTGGCGGTGGTGGGCGACGAATTGGTGGACCTGCCCATTATGGCCCGGGCCGGCCTGGCGGTGGCGGTGGCCGACGCCGTCCCGGAGGTGCTCGCCGCGGCCCATTGGGTCACTACCAACCCCGGCGGCCGCGGCGCCGTTCGGGAAGTCTGTGATTTGCTCTTAAAGGCGCAGGGGAAATGGGAGGAAATTGTCAGGCCATGGATGGCAACCTGAATGAAGGTAATTTATTGAATAAATTACCTTTTTTGTGCGCAGTGCGCACCCTAACTAATGCACAGGCGAGACGCCTGTGCCACCAAAACCTCGAACCGCCCTCCCAGAAAGTGACTACCTAAATATTCCCGCTCCCCTGCGCCCCCAGATAAGCCTTTACACTTTTGTCCGGGCTTAATATAATTCGCGTAAAAAATGCCCGAATTAGCATGAAAATTTTTAACCCCCGAGGTCGCCGGGGCTGGCGCAGATTACTGAGCTGGCCCGGGCTGGCGGGCTTGGCGGTGCTGGTCGCCGTGGCCTTCTGGGGCTTGTGGGAGCTGAGTCGCCCGGCCCCGCCGCCCCCCAAGGAGGCGCCGCCGGCCCCCCCCTCCCGCATGGAAACCCTGGCCCTCACTGAGATCCAGGACGGCGACAAGCGCTGGGTGCTGGAGGCGAAGCACGCGGATTTGGATAAAGATCAGGTGGACGTGAAAATCACCGAGGTAAAAGTGGATTTCTTCGGTCCCGGGCAGCATGTGACGGTGACGGCCGACGAGGGCCTGTTCAATACGAAGACCAGATTTTTGACCTTAAAGAGCAACGTCCAGATGGACCGGGGCGAGATGCGCATCCAGACCAGCCTGGCTACTTACGAGCCGGAAAGCCGGATCCTGACGGCCCCGGAAGACGTGGTCCTGACCGAGCCCACCTTCCGGGTTCAGGGCAAGGGCCTGAAGGTGGAATTAGCGGAGAAGAAACTTATTTTGACCCAACATCGGCTGACGGAAGTCAAGGTGCAAGAGGGGGCATTAAAACATTGAGAACCTATCTGGCCCCGGTCCTATTGATTATAGCCGTCCTCCTCGGACAGGCGGCACCCGGACCGGCGGCACCGCCCGGACCGGCAGCGCCGTCCGGCCAGGAAGTGCCGCCCCCCAGCAAACCATCCGGGGAATTTCCGCTGCATATCACCTCCCGACAGTTGGAAGCGGACCAGAACGCCGGATTGGTTATCTTTACCGGGCAGGTCAAGGCCGTCTACGGGGAATCCATTCTTTACTGTGACCAGATGTGGGTCTATTTCCAGAAAAAACCCGAAGCGGCCACCCCCAAGGGGGCGGAGCCGGCCGCCCCACCGGCCGCTCCACCGGCAGGCACCCCGGAGGCTGCCCCTCCAAATCCCCTGGGAGATTTGGGGGGCGACAAGATTGACCACATCGTGGCCCAGGGCTCGGTGCGCTTCGTCCAGGGAGACCGGGTGGCCACTGGCCAGACGGGGACTTATTATAAGGATCGGGACGAAGTGGTGCTGGTGGGCAACCCCCAGGTATGGCAAAATGAAAACAATGTAAAGGGGGAGCGCATCATTTTCAACCTCAAGGATAACAAGATGCGGGTGGAGTGCTCGCCCGAGAAGCGGGTGGAGGCCCACCTCTACCCTGGCGCCCAGGGGGCCGGCGGCAAGGAAGTAGTGCCCTTCCCGGAAAAACCCCAGAAGAGACCCAAGCCCTGAGTCATGCACCGCCTTTCTGTTCAATCACTGCTCAAGAGCTATAACCACCGCACGGTGGTGGACCAGGTCTCTCTGGAGGTGAACAGCGGCGAAGTGGTGGGCCTGCTGGGCCCCAACGGCGCCGGCAAGACCAGCACTTTTTTCATGATCCTGGGGCTGTTGCAGCCCGACGGCGGCAAAATCTTCCTGGACGGCCAGGATATCTCCAATCTGCCCATTTACCGCCGGGCCAGACTGGGACTGCAATACCTACCCCAGGAGCACTCGGTGTTCCGCAAGTTGACGGTGGCCGAGAACATCATGGCCATCCTGGAGACCATGGAGCCGGATGATGAGAGGCGCCAGGAACGCCTGGAGAAGCTCCTGGCCGAACTGAGGCTTACCCATCTGGCCCAACAGAAGGCCTCGGCCCTCTCGGGGGGGGAACGGCGGCGGGTGGAGATAACCCGGGCCCTGGTCACTGCCCCCCATTTCATCATCCTGGATGAGCCTTTTGCCGGCATCGACCCCATGGCGGTCACCGATATCCAGAAAATTATCCGGCAGTTGAAGGATCGGAACCTTGGGGTGCTGATCTCGGACCACAATGTTCGGGAAGCCTTGAATGTCTGTGACCGGGCTTACATCCTCAACGAAGGGACGATCCTGGAGGAAGGGCCCCCAGAGAAATTGGTGAACAGCGACCTGGCCAAAAGAATTTACTTGGGAGAAACCTTTACGTTATAATTAATGTACAGATGGTTGAACAAGGGGATTTTTCCCTGAGCCGCCATGAGTAAATGAGGCATCTACCTGAAAATTCGAGATGCGGGGCGGCACTCAGAAGAACAAATTAAGGAAACGGCAAAAGCGCCGATATATAACCCAAAGCCCACATCATGGCCTTAGAAATTCGCCAACACCTCAAGCTGACCCAGTCGCTGATCATGACGCAAAAGCTGCAGCAGGCCATCAAACTGTTGCAGCTTTCCCGGCTGGAGCTGGAGGGGGAAATCCAGCAGACCCTGGAGACCAATCCGGTCCTGGAGGAGTCCGAGTCGCAGTTTGAAGAAAAGCCCGGACCCGAACAGGAGGCGGAGGTCGCGGCGCCGGCGGGGGATTTCGAGGCGGGCCAGGTAGCACCGGTCGGCGAAAATGGCGAAGCTAAGTCCTCCTCGGAAGAATGGGACTGGGACAGCTTTCTGCAAGACCGGCTGATGCCGCCGCCGGTGGGGGAATACGAGGAGCGGGAGGCCCTGCCCTTCGAAAGCCTCAATGCCCAAAAGACCACCTTAAAGTCCCATCTTATGTGGCAGCTCCGCATGGCCAAACTGGACGAAATGCAGGAGACTATCGCCACCCTGATTATCGGCAACCTGGATATAGACGGCTACCTGCGGGCCACGGTGGAGGAGATCGCCGCCGAGCTGGAGGTAGAACCGGCCCGGGTGGAGGAAGTTCTGGCGGTGGTGCAGGGCTTCGACCCCCCGGGGGTGGCGGCCCGCAGCCTCCAAGAATGCCTCCAGATCCAGGTCAAGCTCCTCGAGACGCCAGACCCCCTGGTTATGGCGATCATTAACGACCACCTGATCAACCTGGGCAATAAGAATTATCAGGCCATCGCCCGGGCTCTTAAGGTCTCCATGGAAAAGGTGATCCGGGCCAGCGAAATAATCATGCAGTTAGAGCCCAAACCCGGCCGGGGCTTCGACAGCGGGGACACGGACTATATCAATCCAGACGTCCAGGTGGAAAAGGTGGGTAACGATTATATCGTCCGCCTGAATGAAGACGGCCTTCCCAAGCTGCGGATCAGCTCCTTCTATCTGGAGGCTATGCGGAACTCCGAGAAGCTGCCAGAGGGGGTCAAGAGTTATATCCAAAAACACCTGGATAATGCTTTGTGGTTTATCCGCAGCATTCACCAGCGTCAGAAGACCTTATACAAAGTGACCGAGAGTATCGTCCGCTTTCAGCGGGAATTTTTGGACCAGGGCCTGTCACATCTCCGACCCTTGACCCTGCGCCAGGTGGCCGAAGATGTGCAGATGCACGAATCCACCATCAGCCGGGTGACCACCAACAAGTATGTCCACACTCCCCAGGGGATCTTTGACCTGAAATTTTTCTTTAACAGCGGCATCAACATGCAACTGGGGGACCAGATCGCCTCCGAAAGCGTCAAGGAGAAGATTCGGCAGTTGGTGCAGTCCGAAAATCCCGAAAACCCTTTGAGCGATCAGGAGATCGCCGATCTCCTGCACCGACAGGACGTCCTCATCGCCCGGCGCACCGTCGCCAAATACCGTGGCATGCTGGGAGTGCTCTCCTCCAGTAAGCGCAAAAAGCCCGGATTCCGGCGCAAGAGCCTGCCTGATAATCATGCCAGTTAAACAAACCTATCAGCGCCGCAATGCTTCACAAGTCATTCATGGGAGGACCCAATGCAAATATCCGTCACCTTCCGCCAAATTGAGCCCTCTGAGGCCTTGAAGAATTATGTTACGGACCGCCTGAGCAAATTTAAGCGCTTTCTGGATGGACCGGTGGAGGCTCATGTGGTGTTGGGGTTGGAGAAATTCCGCCATCTGGCCGATGTTACCATTGACAGTAACGGCAGGATTATTAAGGGTAGAGAAGAGAATACCGATATGTATGCGGCCATCGATCTGGTCATGGACAAGATCGATATGCAGTTGAAAAAGTTCAGAGATAAGCAGCGGAACGCCAAGGGGGACCGCACTGCTAGATCGATGGCCCCCGCGGCGGCGGAGGTCGAAGTGGGGTCACGGCCGACGCTGCGCCGGAAACAGGTGGAGGTTTCGCCCCTGCAGGTGAATGACGCGCTGGAATTGCTGCAAAACGGCAAGGACGACCTCCTGGTGTTCACCAACGTGACCAGCGGCGGCTTGAATATCTTGTACCGGCGCCAGGATGGGAGCTTTGTGCTGTTGGAGCCCGAACTGCACTGAGAGAAGCGGTTACCCTTATGAAGATAATCGACCTCTTGACCCCGGAAAGGATTATGCCGGATCTGCACGCCACTAACAAACGCGGGGCCTTGGAGGAACTGTCCAGGACCCTGGTGGAAGGTCCCGACCACCTGACCCTGCCGGCGATCATGGAAGTGCTGATGGATCGGGAGCGTCTGGGAAGCACCGGCATTGGCGACAATATTGCCATCCCCCACGGCAAACTGCCTCAGTTGTCCGAGTTACGGCTCTCCTTTGGCCGCAGCCTCAAAGGGGTGGACTTCGACTCCATGGACGGCAAGCCATCCAACCTCTTTTTCCTGCTCCTGGCCCCGGTCAACTCCGCCAACCTGCACCTCAAGGCCCTGGCCAAAATCTCCCGAATGCTCATGAGCCAGACCTTCCGGGACAACCTCATGAAGGCCGAGGGAACCGAAGAGATTTATCGCCTAATTGCCGAAAGAGATGCCGAATTTTAGGTCAATTTCTAGTGAGTTTTTCCTGGCTCCGCTACGGCAATTGTGAGAAATGGCAACTAATCCAGCGACGCCCCAAAAACTGGTCCGCCTCCCGGAGGACGGCCCTTCGATCCTGATCATCACCGGGCTGTCGGGCTCCGGCAAAAGCACCGTGCTGCGCGCCCTGGAAGACGTCGGCTACTTCTGCGTTGATAACCTTCCCGTGCATCTGCTCCCGCCTTTTTTGGCGATGCAGGAGGGCGCTTCCCAGGAAGGCCGTCACATCGCTCTGGGCATGGACGTGCGCACCCAAGGCTTTCTGCAAAATTATGCCCGGGTCTTCCGCCGGGTGGAGAAACAGGGGTATAAACTCCACCTCATTTTTCTGGAGGCCGACCCTGACACCCTAACCCGGCGGTTCAGCCAAACCAGGCGGCAGCATCCTCTGGCGGACCGCGAATCCATCTCCCAGGCCTTGCGGGAGGAGATCACCGCCATGGCTGGCCTGCGGGGCCTGGCCCACCGCATCATCGACACGTCCTTTTACAATCCCCACCAGTTGCGGGAATTGATCAAGGAAGAATACTCCGATCTCTCTCCCCGGCAACGTATGTGGCTTCACCTGATCTCTTTCGCTTATAAAAACGGCATTCCGCCGGACGCCGACATGGTTATTGACGTGCGCTTCTTACCCAATCCTTACTTTGTGGACCATCTGAGCGTCCTCACTGGCGACGATCAGCGGGTCAAGGACTATGTCCTCAAGCAGCCTGAAACCCAGGCATTCCTGGAACACCTTTACAGCTTTGTGGATTACCTGCTGCCATGCTTTCAAAAGGAAGGCAAGACCCACCTCACCCTGGCGGTAGGCTGCACCGGGGGACAGCACCGTTCAGTGGTCATCGCCAATATCCTGGCGGAACATTTGACCCAGGCCAATCTTCCCTTCACCCTCGACCATCGCGACTTGCCGCGGACCGCAGGAGAACATTAATGATTGGGATTTTAATCGTCACGCACAAAGAACTCGCCGAGGCCTTAATCAGCGTCTGGGATCTCATCTTGGGGCGCGGCGAAGGCGTGCAGGCCGTCTCCCTCGACCCCGATGATCCTCCAGAAGTCTCCCGCCAAAAGATTCAACGGGCCCTGACCCTGGTTAACAACGACCGCGGCGTCATCATCCTCACCGACATGCTGGGCGGCACTCCGTCCAACCAGGCCCTGCCCTTCCTCCAGGAAGGCAAGGTCGAGGTCGTCACCGGAGTCAACCTGCCCATGCTCTTGAAATTACCTCAAATACGACACAAAACCGACTTGCGGGAGGCCGCCGCCGCCTTGAAGCAATCCGGCCAAAAAGGGATCACCGTGGCCAGCGAAGTGCTCCACCGCAAGAAATGAGCTTGGGGCTCATCATCCGCAAAGCCAGCCTGACCGACCTCAGGGCCGTCTCCGCCATCGAAAAGGAGTCTTTCCCCTCCCCGTGGTCCCGCTGGATTTTTCTGGCGGAATTAACCCAGCCAGTCAGCCACTTTTGGGTAATCGGTCCCGCCCCACCCTCGCCCTGGCAAGTCTGGGGCTATATCATCTTTTGGGTGGTGGCCGATGAGATGCATCTGCTCAACCTGGCGGTGCGATCGGACCAGCGGCGCCAGGGGATTGCCCAGACCTTGCTCCGCAAAGCCCTGGAACAATCTCGCACTCAGGGAGCTCAGGTGGCCTGGCTGGAGGTGCGGCCCTCCAACACCGCGGCCCGGGCCCTGTATGAATCCTTCGGCTTTCAGGAAGTGGGGCGCCGGCCCCTTTACTATGCTGACACCGAAGAAGACGCGATCCTGCTGGCCTTGGAATGGAAGGAAGAGGGGAAATAGCTTCACAGAGGCGAAAGGTTAAGGGGTGGAGGGGCGGCGAGCGCGCCGCCCCTACGATTCTCTTTAAGCCATAGTGCCCTTCGAGCCGCAGGCCGCCTGCGCCTCGGCGCCGATGGTCAAGGGATTATTCAGATATTGCTGTACCAACTCTTCCGGCTCCCCCTGGGGGGTGCCGGCGATAACTTCAATTCCCTTGTGAATCAGGAGCTTCTGGGCCTTTTCGCCCAGGCCGACGGCGATGACGTGGGTCACTCCCAGCTCATCCAGCCATTCCGGGATGCCCCCGGGCTCATGGGGGGGGGCGGGCACGATCTCTTTGGCAGCAATGGCGCCGTTTCTGGCGGTGATCAGGGCGAACTGGCCGGCCTTGCCGAATTTGTCGGAAAGCTTGCCGTTAGCCACCGGCAGGGCGAACCGCAGGACCCCAGGCTCCCGGAAGCTCACCGGGGTGAGGGGCAGGACGGTCAACAGCCAGTCCACGATGGGGGCCAGGGCTTTAAAGAAGGGGCTGTCCTTGGTTTCCAGGAGTTTGCCTTGGTCGGCGGCCTCCACTATCTGAGGATCGAAAGGCAGGGCCCCCAGGAATGGCACCTTGGCGTCCCGGGCCACGAGCTCGCCGCCGCCCTGCTTGAACAGGGGCACTTCCTTCCCGCAATGCGGGCAAAAATAACCGCTCATATTCTCGACGAGCCCGATGACCTCCATGTTGATCTTCCGGCAGAAGTTGAGGGACTTGCGCACGTCGGCCAGGGAAATCTCCTGGGGGGTGGTGACGATGATGGCCTTGGCGTCGGGGATGGTCTGGGCCACGCTCATGGGCTCATCGCCGGTGCCCGGTGGGCAGTCCACCACTAAGTAATCGAGATCGTCCCACTGCACTTCGGTCAAGAACTGGCGGATCAATTGGTGCTTCAAAGGGCCTCGCCAGATAATCGCCGTGTCGCGGTTGCGCATCAGCATTTCGATAGAGATGACCCGCAGGGTGTCAAACAGGTCGGGGGGCAGGGGGAATTGGGCGTGCTGGAGATCCAGGGGCTCCTTCAGGCCCAGCATCCTCAGGACATTGGGGCCGTGCAGGTCCACGTCCATCAGGCCCACCTTGTAGCCCCGGCGGGCCAGGGACAGGGCCAGGGAGACGGCCACGCTGCTCTTGCCCACCCCACCCTTGCCGCTCAGCACTACCAGCTTATGGCGGATACGCTTCAGGGCCCGGGTGAGGTTTTTCTCTTCCTGAGACTTTTCCGGATGTTGGCCGGGACTGCAGCCCGGGCAGGTTTTTGGATCCACTCCGCAGGTCTTGGGGTCCGCCCCCGAGGGACATTGTTCAACCATCTCGAATCGACTCCTTGTCGGGCGAAATCAGGGAAAATTACGACAAGTCAAGGCAGGCGCCGCCTAAACTTTATCTTATAAAGTTAATATCTTGATGATGTCTTTGCAAGGAAGAAATTTAAATGAGGATTAACGAGGGGGAGCGGCTTGACGCGCCAATGCCCTAAGAGAAGTTGATCCGCCCTTAAAAAATCCTTGGCAATACAAGGCCTGCTGTAGAACATATCCCCATCCATCTATTTCATTAATGGTGGTTCAATGAAAGTCAAGCGTATCTTTTTCCTTCACCAGAGTGGCAGTTTGCCGGAGACCGCAGCAATGGAAGGTTACCTGAAAGACTTCAAAAAAAAGTTCAGGGATGAATTTTTCTGGATTTTCGGGATCGACCTCTACCCAGGCCCCACACTTCTCACACTGAGCCAGGTATCTGCCATCAGAGGCAATCTTCGTATTGGCCATACGCTTCTAATCCGAGATCAGGCGCCAACCTGGGGCACCGCAGAGCAAATGGTCTTGCGGGGCTTACCCCTGGCTGCTCTTTTCCTGCTCCTTCCAGGCCTTGCGGCTTAGCTCGATCTTTTTGCCCACGGTTTTCCAGGCGTCCTTGGTGAGGAAGGACTCCCGCCAGCGCTTGACCATGCGCTCGAACATCTCGTAAGGCACGGTTTGTTCCTGGGAGATAATTAAGCATTTCTCGAACCTAATCAAGGCTGGCAAGGCAAAAAACCCTACTTTTAAGTTTGTGTATTCTTGCTTGACAAGTAGGGTAATATTTTCTAAGATAGATAGTGGCTAAATTCACAAAACATAAACAAAATTTCGTATAAGCTCGATGAAAGGTAAGATTATGGCAGCCGAGAAGCGCGATCCGGTAGGTAAGGTAATGGTCGTCGGGGCCGGGATCGCCGGGGTGCAGGCGGCCCTGGACCTGGCCAACGCCGGTTTTTACGTGCATCTGGTGGAAAAGAAGTCGGCCATCGGCGGGGTCATGTCCCAGTTGGACAAGACCTTTCCCACTAACGATTGTTCCATGTGCATCATTTCTCC
>Ga0326728_10012132_pt1 | contig 19294 bp, 17 predicted proteins | sample MB3enrmetagenome_FD_207602 | JGI IMG/M metagenome (GOLD analysis project Ga0326728, IMG submission 207602) | Lab enriched peat soil microbial communities from McLean, Ithaca, NY, United States - MB31MN | ecosystem: Environmental > Terrestrial > Soil > Wetlands > Peat | place: USA: New York... | reverse complement strand
AGCGTCGCCCGCGCCGCGGGGCAGGCGCGCAGAAAGGCGATGGTCCAAGTGCCGGAGGCGCCGCCGATGTCGAGCAGGTGGTTGAACCGGAGCGGTTGGACGGCCTGGATGACCTGGCCGGCGACGGGGGCGGAAACGTTGTGCATGGCGCCGATAAAGGTCTCCTGCTCGCCGGCCTCGCCGCGGACGCCCGGGACGGATTGGGCCGGGCCGCCGGTTTTGACCACCGTTGCCAATTGCGCCCAGTTTCGCAGGCACCGGGCCTGGTGCTGGGCCATGGCCAGAATGCTGTGCCGGCCCGCCGGCGTCAGCAGGTCCTCGAGGCCGGGCGCGAGCGCATAGCGGTCGTCCGTCTTCTCGAGGAGCCGCAACGCCGCCAGGGCATCCAAGAGAACGACCAGGCCGCGCTCCTGGCATTGGAGGCGGCGCGCCAGTTCGGCGGCCCCGAGCGGCGCCGCGGCCAGGGGGCTGAAAAGGTCCAACTCGGCGGCGGCGCCAAGCACCGCTGCGCCCTGGTAATCGCGGCCCAAAGCCAGGAGGTCTTCGGCCGCCCATCGCGTTGAGTTTGAGTTCATAGCCATTCGGCGGGATAAGATTTGCGCGAAAACAAGCCCGGCGCAACCCGGCGCTTTTGCGGGTCCCGGAAGGCACGGGTGGGCGCGAACCGGCTCACGGCACGAGGACGCGCAGGCGCGAGCGTTGGACGGAAAAGGAGGCCGGGAGCCGGCCCAGGAGTTCGCCATCGGCTTCGATGGGGGTGGGGCTCGTGCTGGTCAGTTCGAGCGATTCGGCCCGGAAGGCGCTGGCAACACCGGGCGGCAGCGTGCCGCGCAGCAGGAGGCGCAGACCGCAGCGGGCCACGGTCAGCCAACCGATACGGGGAAAAACGCAGACCTCGAGCCGGCCGTCGCGCATGTCCGCTTCGGGGAAAACGCGGTAAGGTCCGCCGTAGAAGCGGCCATTGCCAATAAGGACCAACTGGCCCGTGAGCGAATTCCCGGCCCAGCCGACATGAATCTCGGATGGCGTCCCGCGCAGGGCGCGCAGGCCGGCGAGCACGTAGGCCAAAGGGCCAATCTTCTTTTTATGCGACCATTCGACCAACTCGACGGCGCGGGCATCCAGGCCGGCGCCGGCCAATTGGGCAAAATAGCGCGGCTCCCGGTTCGCGCCGAAGCGGACGCAAGGCAAATCGATGCGCCTTTCGCGGCCCTGGCAAATGGGCTTCCAGGCCAGGTCCAGCCGCGCCGGGATGCCCAGCTCGCGGGCGAACACGTTGACGGTGCCCAGCGGGAGCACGCCCAGGCAGGCGCGCTCGAAACCTCCCGGGACGTCGCCCAGGCCGTTGAGGACTTCGTTGAGCGTGCCGTCACCGCCGGCGGCGACGATGCCCTCGTGGCCCTCGCGCACGGCCTCGGCGGCCAGGCGCCGGGCGTCGCCGGGGGCGGAGGTCAGTTTGAGGACGCACTGGCCGGCGATGTCGTCCAGGTGACGCCGGAAGCGCCTGGCTTTCTCACCCTGGGCGGCGGGATTGAAGATGACGCAAAGGCGCACTTCTTATTCCAATGAGCGTTCAAGATGAGACCAAGGCGCGCCGGCCTTTGGCCCTCTGGCGAGGCGCGAGCGAAGCGCATATCCGCAGCGAGCGGCAACGAGTGTTTGAGGCGGCAAACGACATGCCGGGGAGCCTACACTGCCCTTGACCCGGCCGTCCAGCCCCTAAGCCGTATCCATTCAGTGTTTGAACCACGATCGAAGAAATACTCGCCCCTTCAACCCTTGACGGGCATCCCGAATTTCGCGAGTGTTAGCCGGGTCGTGACCTCGCACGCAAAAGGCGCGGCACCGCGCCGCGAGCCTTGCGCCCTTGAAAGGCGGCAAAGGACGTTCTCGGGCCGCGAAATCCAGGGCTTGTGGCCTGGGCAGGGGAGGATTCCGTCCTGCGGTGGCCGGCCTTTCCGGGCGTTGGGGTCCAGGGCCATGGGCTTTGGGTCGGATGTCCCAAAAGTCACTACAGATGTCCCCAGAAGGTACAGCATGGGTTCCCAAAACCCGGCTAGGATGGCCGCGATGTCTGACCGCCCGTGCAGCGGTGGGCGGAAGAATTGCACGACTACGGCAGCGGGCGTGAACAGAAGCGAAAACGATATGATGAGACAAATTGTACGATGTCTGGCCGGGGGGGCGGCGCTGTTGCTGGCGTTGGCCGCGAATCAGGCGTGGGCACAGAGTCAGTACTCGCCAACCGATGAGTCGACGCCCACGATAAACGGCGTGGACAACAACGGGGAGACCGGCACGACGGCGTCGACGCCTTTCGCGGCGGCCGCTGCCAATTATAACGGCGGTACGCTTTCGGAGGTCATCATCCAGATCACGGGTTCGGCTACGTACAATAACCTCTCCTTCGCTAACCCCTCCACCATCAACGGCCAAAACAACCTAAATACCGTGACTTTCAACTCGCTGGGCACCACCATCGGCATCACCGGTATAAACGGCGGCAATAATCTGTCCAGCTACGCAGGGGAGTACACCGGCGGCACATCCGTGTCGGCCGCGACGACCCCGGGTAGCACGTACAGCGCGACGCCCGGAAACGTGACACCCTCTTTCAGCGGGACAGCCTCGGCCAATAACGCCGCCAATCTTATGATCTTTACGAGCGGCCTCCCGCTGTTCGAGAGCCCGTGGTACATTGGGGCCACGGCCGCGCTCAACCCTGTTACTGGTATTTACGGGACCTTCACTGCGAACACTGCCGGGGCCCCCTCCCCCAATTATCCAGAGACCATGTTTGGCACTGCCAGCTCGACCGCCGGCGCGACCTTCCATGTCGAATATGAGTACTCGCCGGTGCCCGAGAGCTCGACAGTTGGGGTGATCGCGGGGCTGGGCTGCCTGGTGGCGCTGGCTCGGCGGGCGCGGGCTTGATTGGGCCGGGAGGCATCCGCCCGTGGCCCAGAATTGCGGGGCAAGGTTTCCAGTTTTGGTGGAGTAATCGTTTTCCTGTCAGTCTTGCCCTCGAACGGAGGGGTCTTGAAAAAGACCCCTCCGTTTTTACTGGCCAACGATGATCCCGGCGGCGCCGGGGAAGGCAAATAGCCAATCGTCAATCGCCGGGACCCGGTGCGCGATGAGGAAGGCTCAAGGTTTGACCGGCGGGGGCTTTTCCCCCATGTTCGGGGCATGGGAAACACTTTTGGGCATCTTTTTCGGATCACGACCTGGGGAGAATCGCACGGCGAGGGCGTGGGGGTGGTGGTGGACGGATGCCCGCCCCGGCTCGCATTGACCGAGGCCGACATTCAACCGGAGTTGGATCGCCGCCGGCCCGGCCAGTCGAAGCTCGTCACGCCGCGCAAAGAAGCCGATGCCGTGGAAATCCTCTCGGGCACCTTCGAGGGCAAGACGCTGGGGACGCCCATCTGCCTTTGGGTGAGGAACGAGGACGCGCGCCCCGAGGCCTACAGCGAGATGGCGGCCAAGTTCCGGCCCTCGCACGCGGACTACACCTACCAGGCGAAGTACGGGATTCGGAGTTGGCCCGGGGGCGGACGGAGCAGCGCGCGCGAGACCGTGGGGCGGGTGGCGGCGGGGGCGATTGCCAAGAAACTGCTGCGCGAGATTTACGGCGTGGAGGTGCTGGCTTATGTCAAGCAAGTGCGCCAAATCGCGGCCGCGGTTGACCCGGAGCGGGTGAAGGCCGCGGCGATTGAGTCGAACCCGGTGCGCTGCCCCGATGCCGGGGCGGCGGAGAAGATGATTCGGCTGATCGAAAGGATGCGGCAGGCGGGGGACACCGTTGGGGGCATCATTGAGGGGGTCGCGCGGGGTGTGCCGCCCGGCTGGGGTGAGCCGGTGTTCGACCGGCTCGAGGCCGATTTGGCCAAGGCGATGCTCAGTTTGCCGGCGTCCAAGGGTTTCGATGTCGGCTCCGGTTTTGGCGGCATCCTGCTCACGGGGGCGCAGCACAACGACCCGTTCCGGGCCAAAGGGGGCAAGGTCTATACGACGACCAATCGCTCGGGCGGAATTCAGGGGGGCATTTCCAACGGCCAAACCATCTATTTCCGCGTGGCCTTCAAACCGGTGGCCACGATCATGCGCGAACAGGAGACGGTCGATGCCGGCTTCAAGAACACGACCCTCCGGGCCCGGGGCCGGCACGACCCGTGCGTGCTGCCCCGCGCGGTGCCGATTGTCGAGGCGATGACCGCGCTGGTGTTGATCGACCACGCCCTGCGGCACAAGGCGCAGTGCGGGTGATTGGGAGCCCTCACCGCAATTGCCACCAACGAGCGACGAGCTGGCGGCCGCCGAAGACCCAAAGGGCGGCGGCCAGGGCCAGATAGGGCACGTAGGCCAGGCGGGTGGAGGATTGCTTTTTGAGGGCGATAAGGGTGACGCCGGTAACCGAGCCGATGAACGAGCTGACCATCAAGCAAAAGAGGATGGCTTTCCAGCCGAGAAAGGCGCCGATAGCCGCCATGAACTTGACATCGCCCAGGCCCATGGCCTCGCGGGGCAGCACGATCTGGGAGCAGACGGCCTCGAGGCAGGGCACGTTTTCAGGGCGGAACTCGTCGCGGCCGACACAGAGGCGGGACGCACTGAGGCGCACGGGCACGTCCCAGTAGCAGCGGTCGGCCATTTCGACCCTGCGCCCCTGGAGGGCGATGACGTCGGAGGAGCGGTAAAACAGCTCCTCGTAGGGGAACTGGCGGCCTTCCCACTGGACCCCGGTTTCGGTGAAGAGGACGAGCGTATCCGCGGGCAACGCTATCTTGTGGCGTCCGAAGACCCATTTGCCGACGCGGACGACGCCATAAATGACGGCGGCGCCCGCGGCCATGCCAACCAGGCTCTGCACGATCGCCCCGGCGAAGGAACGGGCGCCTTGGAGGCGCGGGGCCAGGCCGGAGCAGACCACGCCGGCGACCATGGCGCCCGCGGTGATCTCGTCAGGAACGATCATGTGCTCGAGGTCGATGAAACTGGCGGCCTCGAGCGTGGCCAGGAAACCGGCGTAGATGAGGGCCAGGAACGGGGATTGGCGCCCCGGGCCCAGCCAGCAGGCCAGGAACAGCAGGCCCGTGAGCAGTTCGACGATAAAGTAGCGGGCGGAGATGGGCGCTCCGCAGTTCCGGCACTTGGCGCGGAGGCAAAGCCAGCTCACCAGCGGGATGTTCAGATACCACGGGATTAAGTAATGGCAGTGGGGGCAATGGGAGGGCGGGCGAACGATGCTCTGGCCCAGGGGCAGCCGGTGGATGCAGACGTTGAGGAAGCTGCCGACGACCGAGCCCAGGATGAAAAAGACCACGCACCAGAAGCCGAAGGGCGCGGCGGACCAGGCGGCAGGGTCGAACAGGCGCAAGAGCATGGATAGGCGATTAGAGGTTTTGTTCCAAGGCCCGGCGCAGGACGGCGGTTGGGGCGGGCCTGCCGGTCCAGAGTTCGAGGGCTTTGGCGCCCTGGTGGAGCAACATGCCCAGGCCATTGGCGGCGCGGCAGCCGGCGGCCCGGGCGGAGTTGAGCAGCGCCGTCTCCGCCGGGCGGTAGATCATGTCGTACACCGCCCGGGCGTCGCGCAGGCGGAACTGCCGTTCATCCAAGGGCGAGGGCTCATCGGGGCTCAGCCCCAGGGAAGTGGCGTTGAGCACGAGGTCCACCGGACCAGTTGGATAGCCGACCAGCGCCCGCGCTTGCGGATAGCGGTCCTGGATTTCGCGGGCCAGGGCCTCGGCCTTGGCGCGGGTGCGATTGACGAGGAAGAGCCGGGCGGCCTGTTCGGCAGCCAGCTTGAGGGCCGCGGTGCGTCCCGCCCCGCCCGCCCCGAGCAGGAGGATGCTCGCGCCGGCCAGGCTCAGCCCCAACTCTACGGTCAGTGCGCGGACGAGCGCCTCGGCATCGGTATTGAACCCGTGAGCCCGCACCTCGGGCGGCGGGTCGGTCCATTCTCCCAGGGGCCGCCAGGGCCCGTCGGGTTGGCGGCCCTCGAAGCGAACGGTGTTGACCGCGCCGCACTGGCGGGCCGATTCATCCAGGGCATCCATCAGCGGCAGAGCCAGCAGCTTGTGGGGGAGGGTGAGGTTGAGCCCGAGCAAGCGCATGGCCTTGGCGCCGCTCAAGGCGGCGGGCAAATCCTCCGGGCGCACGTCGAAGGCCAGGTAACGCCAATCCAGGCCCAGCGCGGCGAGGCCGGCATTGTGCATGGCGGGGGAGGCCGAATGGCGGACGGGGTGGCCCCAGACCGCGCAATAGCGCGTGGCGGCGCCAATGCTCGAGCCGAAAGGGTCAGTCACCCGGCGGCGCTCCTCGGTGGCGGTTCTGGGCATTACTCCGGGCGGGTTCAGCACTTGGCGTAATAAACCACGGCCGGGGGGAAATTGAGGAAGACCGGGACCGTTTGCAGGCTCGGAAAACGGTCCCGAATCCGCTTTTGGTCCATGAGCGAATGCTGGAACTGGATATACATGCCGTCTTCGGCCAGGGCCTGGCGCACGGCCAGGATGAGCGCCACGACTCGATCGGCGCGGAGGTTCGCCAACGGGATGCCGGAGAAGATGTAATCCGGCTTGGTCCAGCCCCGCTGGACGGCGGTTTTCAGAAGACGCTCGGCGGAGTCGCAAATGATGGTGACGCGGCGGTGCAGGCCGGCCAAGGCAACGCGCCGTCGGGTGTGCTCCGCCAAGCCGGAATTGAGGTCACAGGCCAGGATGCGCACGTTGGGACACCGCGCGGCCAAACGCACGGTAAGCGCGCCGGTGCCGCAGCCCAACTCGAAGACGCGACCCTGGTAGGAGGGCGGCACCGGGGCAATCATCCGCGAGACCAGAAAGCGCTGGGAGGGGACAATCCCCCCCGTTTGGAGGTACTTCGCCAGTCCAGCCCAGAAGAACCGCAAGCACCCGGGCAAATCCGCGCGCCGCCCGAGCAACGTGTGTTTCGGCAGCTCGTCTTCATGAGTTTCCTGATACCTGGACATAATTGGTCGTCTTGGGTCTGCTATGTCGGTTCCGCTGCCCACATAGTGCACGAGCCAGCCATGGTGTCAAGAAAACAACGGGGGTCTGAAAGCGTTTGCCGGGAGCGCGGGGGCTGGGGTAGGCTGGGGGCAATGTCGCGTTTCCGGCGAGTCGTCCATAGTGTTGCCTCCGGGTACATAGTGCTGGGGGTGGCCGCGGTCTTCACGCTGGTCTCGATGCCCCTGGCGCGGCATTTTCTTTCGATGGAGCGGTTCGGGCTGTGGAGCCTGATGTCGTTCGTCTCCATCTTTCTGGGGCTGATTGACTTCAGCATGTCCAACTCGGTGGCGCGTTTGCTCATTGACCACAAGGATGAGCGAGGCGGGGGCGAGTATGGGGGCCTGATAAAGACCGGTTTTCTGGTGCTGGTGGTGCAAGGGGTGTTGGCCTTCGCCCTCGGGTACGTGCTGGCGCCGCTGATGTGCCACGTGGAAGACAAGAACCCGGAACTGCGGCGCGATTTCATCGCCCTGATGAGGTGGCAAGGGGGCGTGTTGGCGCTGACGTTCGCCAGCCGCATCTTCACCCACCTCCTGACGGCGCACCAGCGGTTTGACATCGTCAATTACAGCTACATCGCGGCGATGGCGCTGAACCTGGCGTTTCTTTGGTGTTTCTTTGCGGCGGGGCAAGGGGTGTTCAGCCTGGTCTGGGCCAGCCTGCTCAGTCTGCTGGGGGCCACGTTGATATGTATCCTGGCTTGCTGGCGATTGCGGCTGTTTCCGCCTGCGGGGGCGTGGGGGCACGTGTCGTGGGAGCGGTTCCGGGAGCTGTTCGATTATGGCAAGGACGTGTTTTTGGTGGCGGTGGGCGCGCAACTGATCCTGTACAGCCAGCCATTCATCATCACGGCCTGTCTGGGCTCGGCCGTGCAGGGGGTCTGGATTATCGGGACGCGGGTGTTCAACATGGTTACGCAGGTGACCTGGCGGATCTTCGACTATTCCAGCTCGGCGTTTTCCGAGATGATGGTGCGGGGGGAGCGGGAATTGCTGCGGGAGAGATACCAGGCGGTGGTGATGGTCTCGGCCTCTTTGGGCGGCGTGGCGGCGGTCTGTTTTGTGCTGTGCAACAGCGCCTTTGTCACGGTCTGGTTCCATGGCCGGGTGTGGTGGCCGCCGCGCAATGACGTGTTGCTCGGGGTGTGGATGATGGTGATGTCGGTTTCGCACTGCCATGCTACGCTGGTGGTATTGACCAAGAAGGTGGGCGCGCTGCGCTACGTGCTGTTGCTCGAGGGAGTGGTGTTTGCGGGCGCGGCGGTGCTCACGGTCCGGCGGGGCGGGCTGCCGGCGGTGATCGTGTGCTCGATCGTGTGCAGCACGTGCTTGAGCGGGGCTTACGGGCTGTGGCGGGTGAGCCGCTATTTCGAGCTGCCGCTTCGGGAGGTGGCGCTGAGCTGGCTGGCGCCCATGGGCAAGGTCCTGGCGCGGTTCATCCCCGCGGCCATCCTGCTGTGGTGGGCGAGCAGCCAGTTGAATTGGCTGCCCGCGGGCGGGGCGGGAGGGACCCCGGGGGTTTCGTCGGCGGGGCAAGGCCAGGGGGCGGCTGAATTGAGTGGCGCGGCGGACCTGCTCTGGCGGACCCGGCAGACCTGGCACGCGCTGTTCGACCTGCTTTTCAAAGGGCTGCTCGGGGGCGGGCTGGGAGCGTATCTGTTGCTGCGGCACGGTCTGCCGGCGGCGTTCAAGCGGGAGTTGCTCGAGCGTTCGCCGCGGGGGATCAACCCGTTTTTAAGGCGCGTGTTCGCCTGAGGAGGGCCGAGGAGATGAAGCGACTGCTGAGCAAGGTGGTATGGGTGATGCTGGCGGGGGCGGGGGCGTGGGCCTATGGCGTGCTGGCGCTGCGGCGGGGAGAGGCCATCAACTCGGTGCACATCCTGCTGGCGGCCTTGTGCAGCTATGCGATCGGCTACCGGTTTTACGCCAAGTGGATTGCGGCGCGCGTCCTGGCGCTGGATGACCGGCGGGCCACGCCGTGCGAAGTCCACGATGACGGGAAGGATTTCGTGCGGACGAACAAATGGATTGTTTTTGGCCATCATTTCGCGGCCATCTCCGGTCCGGGCCCGCTGGTGGGGCCGGTATTGGCGGCGCAGTTCGGGTACTTGCCCGGGGCGCTGTGGATTCTGATCGGGGTTACGCTGGGCGGGGCGGTGCAGGATTTTGTGGTGTTGTTCGCGTCGTTGCGGCGGGACGGCAAGTCGCTGGGCCAGATGGTGAAGGAGGAATTGAACACGCCGGCGGGGGTGATCGCCTTGTGCGCGATCCTGGCGATTCTGGTGATCCTGCTGGCGGTGTTGGGTTTGGTGGTGGTCAAGGCGTTGTCGGAAAGCCCGTGGGGCATTTTCACCGTGGGGGCCACGATTCCCATCGCGATGTTCATGGGTTGCTACCTGCGGTTCGGGCGCATTGGCAAGGTCTTGGAGGCGTCGGCTATCGGGGTGGTCTGCCTGCTGCTGGCGGTCTGGGGCGGGAAGCTGGTTTTCGAGAGTCCGGTCCTGGCGCGGTTTTTCGGGCTGCGCGACCTGACGTTGGCGTGGGTGCTGATCGGCTACGGGCTGGCGGCGAGCGTGCTGCCGGTCTGGCTGTTGCTGGCCCCGCGGGGGCACCTGAGCACGTTCATGAAGCTGGGCACGATCTTCGCGCTGGCGGGGGGGCTATTGGTGACGCTGCCGGCGCTGAAGATGCCGGCGCTGAGCCGGTTCGTGGACGGCTCGGGCCTCATCGTGGCGGGGAGGATATTCCCGTTTTGCTTCATCACGATTGCCTGCGGGGCGATCTCGGGTTTCCACAGCCTGATCGCCAGCGGCACCACGCCCAAGATGCTCACGCGGGAGTCCTATGCGCGGGCGGTGGGTTACGGGGCGATGTGCCTGGAGTCGCTGGTGGCGATCATGGCGCTGATCGCGGCGTGCGCGCTGGAACCGGGCGTCTATCTGAGCATGAACGTCAAAGGCCCGGGGGCCGCGACGGTCGCCAAGGTGAGCGCCTTGGGCTTTCCGGTGACCTCCCAGCAGATGAACCAACTGGCCGGCGAGGTTGGCGAGAAGAGTCTCTTTGGCCGGACCGGGGGCGCGGCCACGCTGGCCGTGGGCATGGCGCAGATATTCTCGAAGGCGGTGCGGGGGCGCGGGCTGGATTTGTGGTACCACTTCGCCATCATGTTCGAGGCGCTGTTCATTCTCACGACCATCGATGCCGGCACGCGGGTGGGCCGTTACCTGCTGCAGGATGGCCTGGGCCAGATTTCCAAGCCGCTGGGCCAAACCGGGACCCTGGGCGCCGATCTGCTGGCCAGCGTCTTGATGGTGGGCGCCTGGGGGTATTTTCTGATCCAGGGGGTGGTCGATCCCCTTGGGGGCATCAACTCTTTGTGGCCGTTATTCGGCATCGCCAATCAAATGCTGGCGGTCATCGCCCTCTGCCTGGCGACGACGATCATCCTCAAGATGCAGTTGGCATTGCGGCCTGGCAACGGGGCGCGAGGCGAGAGCGAGGAGGGAGAGAGGCTCGGCGCGGAGCCGGCTCGGGGCTCGGGCATGCCGGGGCGCCAGGCTGGGCGCGAGGCGGGCGCCACAGCCCAGGGGCGGCCGGCGCTGGCGCTGATTACGTTAGTGCCCTTGGCCTGGCTGCTGGCGGCCACCATGACGGCGGGGGTCGAGAAGATTTGGCACCCGGATGCGCGGATTGGGTTTCTGGCGCAGGCCAGAGCGCTGGAGGAGAGGTTGCCGTCGTTGGAGCGGGCGGCGGCGGCGGCCAGGAGCGGCGGCGAGGCGCGGGCCATCGCGGCGGCCGAGGGGGCGGTTCATGACAACGGCGTCCTGCGCTTCAACAGCCTGATGGATGCGGTGGTGGCGGGGGTGTTTCTGGCGCTGGTTTCGGCGATCGTGTTGCTGAGCGCCAGGGAGTGGGGATTGCTGCTGGCGCGGCGGAAGGCGGCGGCCTTGCGCGAGAGCCCGGCGGTCTGGTTGCCGGCATACGCGGTGGCGGAGGGCGGGCCGGCGCGGCTGATGGGCCTGCTGGCGCTGGGCATCGGGCTGGCGCGGGAGCTCTCGGGGGAGGCGCAAATGGAGCGCGCGCAGGCGGCCGCGGCTTTGTGCCAAGGCGAACACGGGGAGCAGGAACCCACGGCGGCCAAGGACCGCGAACGGGCTTACCTCGAGGTGACGGAGGATTGTTTTCGCGGGGTGCGGCGCTGCTGCTGAAGGGCGGTTCGGCGTTGACAAGAGGAGGCGGCCTGGGGCAAGGCTGTGGGCGTGGAACGGATTGGTCTATTCGGCGGCTCCTTCGATCCGCCGCACCTGGGCCACCTGCTGGTGGCCCAAGCGGCGCGGGAGGAACTGGGGTTGGCCCGCCTGTTTTTTATCCCGGCGGCGCAATCGCCTTTCAAGCCGCAGGGCAAGCCGGCGCCGGAGAGCGAGCGGTTGCGCCTGCTGCGGCTGGCGTTGGCGGGCCGGGAATGGTGCGAGGTGGATGAGCAGGAGTTGCGGCGGGGCGGCACGTCGTACACGGTGGAGACGCTGCGCGACTACGCGCGCCGGTTTCCGCAGGCGCAGCTTTTCTATCTGATTGGGGCGGACCACGTGGCGCAGTTGCCCAAATGGCGCCAGGCGGCGGAGCTGGCGCGGTTGGCGGAGTTTGTGGTCATACCCCGGCCCGGTCTAGGCGAGGGAGGGCCCGGGGGGCTTGGGGCGGGGGGAGGGTTGCCGCCCCCCTTTCGCGGGCGGCGGCTGGCGGGTTTTCCGTTGGGGGTTTCCTCCTCGCGGATACGCGAGCGGGTGAAGGCGGGTTTGCCGATCGAGCTGCTGGTGCCCGGAGCGGTAGCGGAGGCGATTCGCAATAATGGGCTTTATCTTTGAGCCGGCCCGGGCCTATATTGCGGCAGATGGACTCGAGACAACTGGCCATGGCCTGCCGGGAATTGGCGGGCAATAGGAAGGCGGAAGACATCGTGATTCTGGATGTGCGCCAGTTGTCGTCGGTGACCGATTATTTCGTGATTGCCACGGGCAGCAGTGAGCCGCACCTGCGGGCGATTGTGGACGAGCTCACCGAAAAGCTGCTCGAAGAGCATCGGCTCCGGCCCAGGGCGATCGATGGCGCCTTGCAGACGGGATGGGTAGTGCTGGACTTCTTCGATGTCATCGTCCACGTGATGCGCCAGGAGGTGCGGCAGCGCTACGACCTCGAGACCCTGTGGGGTGACGCGCCGCGGGTGAAAAGCCGGCGGCGCGCGAGGGCGGCGGCTTAGCCGTATCCATTCCCTCCTGTTTTATGCCCGGGACTGCTCAGGAGGGCTTGGGGGGAGTTTCGTTGGTGAATCGGACCATTTCGTCCAGCAGCTTCTTGAAATCCTCGAGGCCTGGGGCGGGAATGATGATGGTGTCGCGGCGTCCGCCGACGTCTTCGGTGATGCGGAGGAATCGGCCGCGGCTGTTCTCCTTGAGGGCAAAGACGAAGGTCTTTCGCTCGATTTGGACCTTATCGGATTTGAGGGTCTCTTCGTTAACGGGGGGCTTGGGGGCGGAGCCGAAGGAACGGTGGCCGAAAGGCGATGGACGATCATTGGAAATCATACGCTTACCCGTTTGGGGCGGCCCTTGGGGCAACCCATTCTTGTACTCATCATAAGATTAACGACTGCCATTTGTCAACCCCTGAACTTGCCCGCGCTCAGGACCCGGGTCGGGTCGGGCGGGTTGGCCATGCGCCAGAGGTACACCCCCAAACCGCCTGCCAGGAGGAAGTTGACCACTTCGGCGGTGCGCTGCCAAGCACGAAATGCGCTGGCGGCGGAGGCTCGGGTCTGGGGGGGGCGGTTGACGGCAAAGGCGCGCTGGTGCAGGGCTTCCAGCCTGGGCTCGAGGAAAAAGCCGCTGGCCAAGGTCAGAGCGACGAGGGAGCAGAGCAAGCCGCGCCAGACGCGCTCCTGGACTTTTCCCAGGTAGAGCCATTCGCCGAGGAGGTGGAACAGGGCCAAAAAGCCGCAAGCCAGTTGCAGTTGGAAGTAGCGGGCGGCGACGAGTTGAGCGATGGCGACGGAGAAGAAAGGGAAATTCCCGGCGGTGAGCAACGCGGCCAATTGCGGGGAGGCAAGGGCGGGGCTGACGACGAGGGCATAGGAGACGGCCGCCCCGAACCACACCGCGGCGTTGAATACGCCAACGAATCTGAGAAAGCCGATCACGGCTCAGCGGTATAAGTGAAAACCGGGCGGATGCCAAGCGCGATTCTCTTGGCGACAAGGGAGGGAGGGGGCGCTATACTCCGAGGCTTTGTGCTATGGAAGAACCGGCGGGCAAACCGCTCCTTGGCTGGCAGCCGCTAACGCGGCGGGGTGTGGCGGCCTTTGCGCCCGCTTCCGTGGGGAGGCTGCTGGTGGTGCAGTTCATGGTGGCGCTGCTGGCGGCGGGGACCATGGTTTGGTTCTTGCGGTGCGCGTGGTGCCCGGTGATCAGCGAAGCCATCAGCCGCCTGCCGGCCCAGGGGGCCATCAGTGCCGGGGTGTTGGACTGGCCCGGGGAAGCGGCGGTGAGGCTGGCGGAGAACCATTTTCTGGCCCTGGTCGTTGACCCGGCCCACGGCGGGGCGATTCGGTCTCCCGCCCACTTGCAGGTGGAGTTCGGCCGCAACGACGTGGAAATCATCTCCCTGGGCGGGTATGTGCGCATCCCTTACCAGCGAGGCTGGCGGCTGAGGTTCAACCGAACGGGATTGGAGCCCTGGTGGGGAGCGTGGGGGCCGGCACTGCTGGCGTTGGCGGGGGCGCTGGCGGTCGGGGGCCTGATGCTGACCTGGGGTTTGGCGGCCGGCCTTTATTGCTTGCCGGCCTGGCTGGCCGGTTTTCTGGGCAATCGCCAACTGAGCCTGGGCGGCAGTTGGCGCCTGGCGGGGGCCGCCTTGATGCCTGGGGCGCTGCTGATGACGGGGGCAATCCTGGCCTACGGGCTGGGGGCGTTGGACTTGATACAATTGGCCATGGCTGGGGCGGCGCACTTGCTGGCAGGCTGGGTCTATTTGATCGCCGGCGTGCTCTCGCTGCCCGGCCACCCCGCCGCTTTAAGGGGTGCTGACAACCCGTTCGCCCCGCCAGCCTGCGCGAAGGACCGGGAGGGGCGGATTCCCACGCGGGAGTGTGATTGAATGTTCCCGGGCGTTTGAATACTCTGGCCTTCATGAAGTGCTTGGTTGGCTGGTTGCGCTGCGGGGCGCCGCTGCTTTTGGGGTTGCTGGGGGGCGGCTGCCTGCCGCAGGGACAAGGCCAGAATGATGAGGAGCGGGAGCCCCATTTCCTGGCGGGCAAAAGCCATCTCAACACCATGGATTACCCGGCCGCGGTGGAGTCGTTCGAGCGGGCGCTGAGCCTCAACCCGAAATCGGCCGCGGCCCACTTCGAGCTGGGCTGTTTATTCGCCCAAAAGGTGCCGGACCCGGCGGCGGCGATTTACCATTATGAGCGGTTCCTGAAGCTGCGGCCGGATGCCCCGAACGCCGAGTGGGTCAATCAGATCATCCTGGCCTGCAAGCAAGAATTGGCGCGCACCGTGTCGCTGGGGCCGGTGAGCGAGAAACAGCAGCGCGATTTGGAGAAGCTGCTGGAAGACAACAAGCGGTTGAGCGAGGAGAACCGGCGATTGACCGAGGAGGCGGCGAAGTGGCGGGCCTATGCGGCCGCGGCCTCGCGGGCGCAAACCAATCCCCCGGCGCGGGTCCCCCAAGCCAGTGCGGCCAACGCCCAGCCCGCCGGTGGGCTGCCGGCGGCCGGCACGTCGGCGCCGCCGGTGGTGACGCCGAGCCTGCTGGCGCAGAATTCGCGTCCGCCGGAGGCGTCCAATCGCGGCGCGGAGGCCGGGGGGAGCGTGGCCGCTGCGCCGTCAGGCGCCCCGCCGGCGCCCGCGCGCGCGCACGTCGTCAGGGCCCGCGAGACCTTGGCGAGCATTGCCAGGCAGCACGGGGTGAAGCTCGAGGCCTTAATCGCCGCGAACCCCAAGGTCAACCCCCGGCGGCTGCGTCCGGGCCAGACGCTGAACGTGCCGGGGCCATGAATTTTGAAAAAGTTTTGAACAGTCCCGTGCCGAACGGGTCAATATTGGGAATCGCTCCATTTGCCGCCGGGTCGGTCGTGAGCGGAGTGTACGGTTTGCTCCAGTGGCCGGAGCAAAGCGCCTTGGCGGCGAAGGGCAAAATCGGCTGAAAATTTTCTTTGACACTTTGGCGCGTTTCCAGTAAAACGGGCTGGTTTGTGCATGGTGTCGGCACTGTCTCTGCGGGTGTGAACAAGCAAAGTCACAGTTTTTTATGAAAAGAATCGTTGCCTCTGTCGGTTTGGTTGCCCTCGGCGCGTCCGGTCTGCACGCGGATTCGGGGCCGAGTTTAACGTCGGATACCGCGAAGCCGTGGAGCGTCTCGGCGACCCTCCGCGGATTCTACGACGATAATATCAACAGCGCCCCGGACAAAGCCAACTACCTGGCTACCGCCCCGGGAGGACCCTACCATCGCGGCACCTTCGGCTTCGAGGTCAGCCCCGCGATTTCGGCCAACTGGCCGTGGGAACAGGGCAGCGTCAGCCTGGGCTACGTTTTCTCGTTCAAGGACTACCAGTTCCGGCCCATCGGCAATACCGACACGGTGGACATGACGCACTCGTTCAACGTGGCCCTGGATCATACGTTCAATGAGCTCTATCGGGCCAATGTGCGGGACTCGTTCGTCATCGGCCAGGAACCGGACTTCCTGCGGGCGGGCAACACTTATTCGACCTTCCAGCGCCTTTCGGGCAACAACATCCGCAACTACGGCAGCGCGAACTTCGATGGCCAACTGACCCCGCTGTTCGGCTTCGAGATTGGCTACGCCAACGCGTTTTACGACTATGCGCAGGATTCGTTCCTTCCGGCCACCTCGCCGACGGGGCTGGTTCCGAGCATAGCCGGCTTGCTCAACCGCATCGAGGACACCGTGCATTTCGACACCCGCTGGCAGTTCACGCCGGAGACGGTCTTCGTGGTGGGCTATCAATTCATCGACATTGACTACACGGGCAACCAGCCGATCCTGGACGGTTTCAGCAGCAATGCGCGCAACGAGCGCGGCCACTATGGCTATGCCGGGTTCGACGAAACTTTCAGCCCCACCCTGACCGGGTCGTTTCGCGTGGGCGCCCGCTATACCGACTATTACAACGACCCCACCACCTCGGGGAGCGTCACGCCTTACGCCAACGTGAGCTTGCGCTGGAATTATGGAATCGAGAGCTACCTCGAGGGCGGTTTCACGCATGACCGCGAGGCGACGGACCTGGTGGGCAACGGCGGCGGCCACGACCAGCTCACGCTGGACTCGGAAACCTCGGCGGTGTATGCGACGATCAACCACCGGCTGATGCCCAACGTCTATGGCAGCCTGACCGGGCAGTTCCAGGACTCCTCCTACCACGGGGGCCAATATAACAACGAGGTGGATCGCTTCTACACCCTGGGGGTCAACCTTCAATACCGGGTGAGCAACAACCTCTCGACCGAAGTCGGCTACAATTACGACCGCCTGCAATCGGACATCCCGGAGCGTACTTTTGATCGAAACCGCGTTTACGTGGGCCTTACTGCCAGCTATTGATCCGCCCCGCCATGAGCTTGACGGGGGGCTTGGCGGTTACGGCCAGGCCCCCCTTTCTGTTTCCAGTTCCCGCGCGCACCCTTTAGCCCCAGAGCATAGAGCATACCAAGTGTTATGGACCCGTTGAAAGTCACCCCGCCCCAGGAGGCCAAGCTCCATTTTTTGGATTATTGGCGCATTATCCGCATCCGCAAGACGGTCATCCTGGCCGTGTTCCTGCTGGTCGTCATCACCGCGACGCTGGTGACGTTCATGCTGCCGGAGACCTATTCGAGCACGGCCCGGATCGAAGTGCAGCGCGACCAGTCGGACATCGCGGCCCTGGTGAGCGCGCCGATGACGGGGGTTTACGACCCGTATTTCATCCTCAACGAGCAAGAGCTCATCCAGTCCGAACTCATCCTGGGGGAGGTAGTGAAGAAGCTCGGCTTGGAGGACCGCTGGGGCAAGGCTTACAGCAACGGGGAGAAGCTCAAGCGGACCGAGGCGATCGGGTTGATCAAGAAGAACCTGGTGGTGCGCCCCTTGCGCAACACCAGTCTCATCGAGATTCAGGTGTATAGCGAGAAGCCGACGGAGGCGGCCGAGGTTGCCGAAGCCATCGCCGACGCGTACAAGGAGCACCGGGAGTCCAGACGCAAGGAGTTGAGCCAGAGCGGCATCGATACCCTGCTCGTGGACTACAAAGAGTATGAACAGAAGATCGATGAGGCGCAGACCAACCTGGACCAGTTGCGGCGGAAGCTGAACATCCCCGACTCGGCGGCGAGCGAATACGCCGGGCCGCTGCTGACGCAGGACTCGTTGAAACACATCAACGCGTTGCGCATCGAGTCGGCGGCGGAATTCGTCCGGCAGGAGAAGGTGTTCTCCGAGTTGACGAACCTCAGCCCGCAGCGACTGGCGCAGACCTTGCCCAGCGCGGTGCAGGATAACCTGCTGGCCAATCTGCTGGAGCAGAAGAACCTGATCGACCAGCGATTGATTTACGCGCAGCGCGACCTGGGTCCGTCCAATTACGACCTGGTGAAGATGCAGGCCTCGTTGGCGGATCTGCAGACGAAGATTCAGGATCGGGTGGATGGGACCATGAAGGCGATGGAGGCGAAGGTACACGCCATGGCGATGTACCTGACCAACCTGGACCAGGAAGTGGTCAAGGCGAAGCAGGAAGACATCGACATGGCCAACCGAACCCAGCCGTACTTCGACGCCAAGCGAAAGCTCGAGGAGATGCTGAGGTTCCGGTCGATGCTCAAGAGCAAGATCGAGGTGGAGAAGGTGGACAAGGACCTGCCCAAGACGATCATGGTCACGATTACGGACAAGGCGCAGGTGCCGGGCAAGGCGGTGCGTCCCAACAAGCCGCTGAATATCGCGCTGGGGATCATTATTGGCTTGGTCGTAGGGGTGGGGCTGGCGTTCTTCATCGAGTACCTGGACACCAGCGTCAAGACCATCGACGACGTGGAGCGGGCGCTGCAGGCGCCGGTCTTGGGGGTGATCCCGCAGAATGTGGGCCTGATGTTGGAGGAGGGGTCGGAAAGTCCCCACGCCGAGGCCTACCGGGTGCTGCGCACGAACATCCTGTTTTCCCGCAAGGACGACAAGCTCAACAGCATGGCCGTGGTGAGCGCGGGCGCCGGCGAAGGCAAGTCCACGACCGTGTTCAACCTGGCGTCCATCTTCGCGCAAAGCGGGCAGCGGGTGATCGTAGTGGATTCGGACCTGCGGCGGCCGACCCTGCACAAGATGCTGCACGTGACCAACAGCATCGGGCTGACCAATTACCTGCTCAAACAGAACAGCCTCGAGGAAGTCATTCAGACCACCAGCAATCCGTCGCTGGACTTCCTGGCCAGCGGCAAACTGCCGAGCAGTTCGCTGGGCATTCTCAGTTCGGCGCAGATGAAGGACCTGATCAGCGAGTTGAAGCAGCGCTACGACTTCGTGTTTTTCGACTCGCCGCCGATCATGGGGGTGAGCGACGCCTCGATCCTGGCCAGCGAAATGGACATGACGCTGCAGGTCATCCAATACCGCCGCTATCCGCAGCCGATGAACATCCGCGCCAAGCAACTGATCGAGAAAGTCGGCGGCAACCTGGTGGGCATCGTGCTCAACAACATCAACATGTCGCAGGACGAGAGCTATTACTACTACAGCGGCTATTATCACGATTACTACTACTACCGGAGCACCAACGAAGAGTCGTCGGTTTCGAGCGCCGGTGACGGCGAGGCGTCCAACGACGGCAAAGGCAAGGGCGGGGCGGGAGACAAACCCAGGCTGGACATCAAACCGAAGTACTGATTAAAGAAGCGGCTCGACGATGAGAATGAGCATAGACAACGGCGGGCGGGGTTTGGGGATGGTGTGCGGGTTGCTGGCGGCGGTTTGGTTGGCGGCGGGGTGCGGGACGCCGGCGGGGCCATCCAAGGATGCCGGGGCCGCCGCGCCCCAGGCGGCCAAGGGGCCCGCGGGCGACGGACTGACGGCCGGGCCGGCCGCTCCCAAGCCCGCCGCGGATACTACCAACCCGGATACTCCCACCTCGGACCTCCTGCGCATCGGCGACACGGTGATTGTCACCTTTTTGGATTTGCCCGAACCCCCGAAGACGATGGAGCTGACGATCAAGGA
>Ga0326728_10012131_pt1 | contig 19294 bp, 16 predicted proteins | sample MB3enrmetagenome_FD_207602 | JGI IMG/M metagenome (GOLD analysis project Ga0326728, IMG submission 207602) | Lab enriched peat soil microbial communities from McLean, Ithaca, NY, United States - MB31MN | ecosystem: Environmental > Terrestrial > Soil > Wetlands > Peat | place: USA: New York... | reverse complement strand
CCGGTTTTCAACTGCGTGGCCGCCAGGTCCAGGATGCGTTCGCGCGCGCGCGCCGGCACCATCTGGACAAATCCGAGCAGGTCCTGGTTCGAATCCCGGAAGCCCAGGCCGCGCCCGATGCCCGATTCGTAGAACGAGGCCGAGCGCGACATGTTGAACGTGGCCATGCACTGGTACGCGTTCCATATATTGACCATGCGGTTGGCGTGAACGTCGGGCGATTGCGCCTGATAAACTCCCAGCAAGCCGTCCCAATTCTCGCGCAGGGCTTGAAAGGCCGCCGCGACATTCCGGCCGTCCAGATACCTGGCGATGACCGGTTGGACGCTTTTTTTGTTGACGGTCTGCGAATCCGGCGGGTCGAATTTCTGGTCGGCGGGATTTTCGTGGTAGCCGAGGAGGAAAATGATTTCCCTCGTTTCGCCCGGCTTTAAATTCCACTTGACATGATGCGAGCCGTGCGGCGCCCAGCCGTGCGCGACGGAATTGAACGATTTGCCCCGCTCCACCGCCGCCGGGTTGTCCCAGCCGCGGCCGGGGCCCAGGAAGGTGTCGCGCTGCGTGTCGAACCCGGCCAGCTTCTCCGAGCAGGCGAACCAGGCGAAATGATTGCGGCGCTCGCGATACTCGGTCTTGTGATAGATGACCCCGTCCACAATCTCCACCTGGCCGGTGCTGAAATTGCGCTGGAAATTGGTGGCGTCGTCCTGCGCGTCCCACAGGCAGAATTCGATGCTGGAAAAAATGGAAAGTTTCGCCGGCTGTTTGCGGCGGTTGGTCGCCGAGAATTTCCAAATCTCCAGGGTTTCGCCCATCGGCACGAAGTAGCACGTTTGCGCTTCGATCCGGCGGCGGCTGGAGCCGATGATGGTATAGCCCATGCCGTGGCGGCATTCGTATTGGTCGAGCGGCGCGCGCGCCGGCTGCCAGGAGGGCGACCAGAATTCGCCGGTGTCATTGTCGCGGATATAGAGATAGCGCCCGCCGAGATCAAACGGGGCGTTGTTATAGCGATAGCGCGTCAGGCGGCGCAGGCGGGCGTCCCGGTAGAAGGAGTAGCCGCCGGCGGTGTTGGAGATGATGCCGAAATAGGCTTCGCAGCCCAGATAATTGATCCAGGGCAGCGGGGTGTTGGGCTGGGTGATGACATATTCCCGTTGGGTGTCGTCGAAATGTCCAAATTTCATAAATAATTTCCAACGCAGATAATGAAGGACTGGCGGCCGGGAAGCGAGCCAAAAATCCGTGCCGGGCTGCTTTGAACAGGGCTGCTCCAAGGTTGCCTCCAAACCACCAGGGAGGGCTTGCGCCGGTTCGTCACCTTTCTCGTCGCGCCCATCACGAATGCAATTCCGAATTCCGGGTGACCCCTCCCGGGCAATCACTCACTTCGGCGCCAACCGGTTCTTCATTGCGGCAACGAAGGCAAGCCTCAAATCTCTCATCTGCTTTTGGTCCAATCGGCCGACTGTTCTTCCAGCACGTCCTATCAGCGGCCGATCACATTCTGGAGGAAGCCTGCCGAGTGACTCGAAGTTCTTGATCAGCCCGTCGAGTAAGTTTGCATCGACCTCGCTCGCTGCTTCTTTCGCCAATTCCTCAAGTGTTTTCGCCGCCGCAGGAATGCCGATAGGCACTTCAGCCACTGGCACAGCAACCGGTGGCACAACGACTGGAGTGGTAGTCAAAGTTACGAGGGGGGCGGCAGGAGGACTTGCAGGGGTGTGCTTATTGTGCGCAAGGAAGCCTGAAATTTCCTTTTTGCCCCACTCTTGGGTTGTATCTGCTTCTTGCAGGAGCAACAATGATTGGCTGCCTCGGGAGGGACTGATGCCAAGGAGGTGGACGCGAACACCAAGTTCCTGAGCCATCTGGACCCCAACGCGGATATCTTCGTCGCCGGAGAGCAACACCGCATCGCTCATGCCGCGATTGCGCGCCAGGCTGATCATGTCGGTGACGATCAGAGAGTCCACGCCTTTTTATTGGCCTCCCTTGTTGACAATGCCAAGGCGGACTTTAACGTTTGGCTTGAATCCAAGCGCAACGTGTAGGGATGTTGGGCCACTCGAAGTTCCATCGTACCAATAGATGCGAAGCAGCGGAAGTTTGGTAATCCGACAAGCGAATTCCTCGAACGCGGCGAGCGCCTTATCGATGTCAAGGGTAAGCTCTCCTCGAGGAACTTTCTTCCCAATTGAAACGGCAGACCCTTGTGCGAACAAATATCCAGCATCAATGAAAACAGCCACTCTATCCATAAAACAAATAAAATAAGGGCTCCCGCAGGAGCCCTCTAAATAGACGGTTTCGATTCAACTATATTCCGAAACCGACAGCACACTGGAAAGCCTTTCGGCTCAGGGCTAGGACTATAATCCGAGCTTCCAATGTGAAACCAGTATAGTCTTCATCGGGCGCAATGCAAGACATTTTTGAATTTTACGCAATTATTCTCGCAATACCCATAAATCGTTGCAAGCCGTTCATGCACAGGGTCTTCCGTATTGCAGGGGTCATGAAAGTGAAAGGGTCAAGCCCGTGAAAGGGGTCACCCTGGAATTCGGAATTACGATTGCAGGACCGTCATACGGGCCGAAAGTTTTCGCCTTCGCAATGCCTACGGCAGACAAGACGGCGGACAGGCCGAACGAAGCGGGCAATTCCATCCTAAAAAAATCGCGCTGGTTCCTCCTGCCAGTTGACATTTCCGTAAAGAACGCGCTTGATCTCCACGACATTGCTCCCCGGCTGGTAGAAAATCAGCCAGCGGTTGAAGGGCGGGGGCATGACCAGGAAACGCACACCTTTCAAGGCCCGATGTTTGAAGCGCGCCCGAACCCCCATCTCCGGGAATTGCGCCAGCCGGTCGAAAGCCTCAAAAGCCGCATCCAAAAAATCCCGGGCCGCCTGCTCGTTGTCGGCGGCGATGAAATTTCGCGCGGCGATCAGGTCTTCATCCGTCTCCGGTGACGCCTGCCACTTCATCGCTTCAAAGTTCCGTAGATGCGCGCCTTGCGTTGGGCGGTCATGGGTGTGGCCGGGCCGGCCTGCAAGAGCAAGGTTTCCAGTTCGGCGGCGTTGCGGAAGCTCGCGCCTTCGGGGCCATGGCCCCGGGTGACGGCGTCCAGCAAGGCCAGCGCCTGATGAATGACCTCGCTCTTGTTCGAGGCCCGGCCGGCGCGAATGTGCCGCCGGATGATAGTTTCAAAGTAATCCGTGCGTGTGTAACCCATGCCGTTATCGTAATCTATTGGCAAATGTTGTCAAGGGGGTTCCGGAGTGAAATGCGCCGGTGGCCGGGTGGTGGTGTTTCTTTGCTTGCATGGGTTCGCCATCTCTCTGTATCGTTCACGGTGTTCCAAATGAGTCCGGTTTTCGGATTCCAAGATCAAATAACAAAAAGGAAATTTATGCCCCTCGAATTCAGAAAGCAGCGTGATCCTGACGGGAAAATCAGCGGCGCGCATCCCCATCTCGCCAAGGAGAAGACCATGCTCCGGCATCTCCTGATCCCCGCTATCGCCGCCTTGTCCTTCTCCGTCTTGGCCGCGCCGGTCCCCGTCCCCGGCGATGCGCCCGTCCCCGTGGATCGCGTCCGTCTGGCTAATACCAACGTGATCCCCATGACCGGCCCCTGGCGCTTCAAGCTCGATCACGGCACCAGCCCCGCCGTCAAGGGTGAACTCCCCGCCGACGCCGCCGTGCCCAACTTCGCCGCGCCTGATGCCTCCGACGCCGACTGGACAAACATCCCCGTCCCCGCCAACTGGGAAATGGAAGGCTTCTCCATGCTCAGATACAAGGACCGCCTCGGCAACGTATCCGATGACATCGGGCTGTACCGCCGCCTGGTGGAGGTTCCGGCCTCTTTTGCCGGCCAGCGTGTTCTCTGGCATTTCGACGGCGTCTATAACGGCGCCGAGGTCTTCGTCAACGGCCAGCGTGTCGGCTACCACGAAAGCGGCTTCACCGCCTTTGACATGGATGTCACCAAGGCCCTCAAACCCGGCCAGCGCAATCTCTTCGCCGTGCGCGTCTATAAGAAAACCCCCTCCAGCAACCTGGACAAAGGCTGCTATTGGTGCCTCGGCGGCATTTACCGCGAGACCTATCTCGTGGCCCTCCCGCAACTGCATGTCGAGGATGTCACCGTCGTCACCGACCTGGATGCCCAGTACAAGGATGCCACGCTCCAGTCCGCCGTCCACGTCGCCGGCCCGGCCGGGGCGCATTTCGTTCTAACCTGTGAATTGTATTCCCTGGACGGCGCCAAGGTTGCCACCCCCGCCATGAGCCAGGCCGGCGACATCGGCGCCGACGGCTCCGCCATTGTCAACTTGACTGCGCCCGTGACCGCGCCCAGGCTTTGGAACGCGGAAAAGCCGAATCTGTATTATGTGTTCTACCGCCTGTCGGACGGCAACCAGACGGTCGAGCGCGTCCAGGAGCGCATCGGTTTCCGCAAAGTTGAGATGAAAGGCGGCGTGGTGCAGGTCAACGGCGTGCCCGTCAAATTCACCGGCGTCTGCCGCCACGAGGAATTCTCGACTTACGGCCACGCCCTGACCGAGGAGTGCTGGAAAACCGACATCATGCTCATGAAGGCGGCTAACATCAACGCCATCCGCACCACCCACTACCCGCACGCGGAACGTTTCATGGAGCTATGCGACGAGGCCGGCTTCTACGTCCTGGATGAAATCTCCGCCTGCTGGATAGCCAACGAAGTCAACAACGCCTCCCGCACCTGGGCTTACACATCCCGCTCCATGGAAACCGTGGGCCGCGACAAGAACCGCGCCTGCGTCGTCGCCTGGAGCTGCGGCAACGAAAGCGGCTACGGCATCAATGACCAAGCCGAGTTCGATTATGTGAAAGCCCACGACCCCACGCGCCTGGCCTTCATCTCCCAGCAAAACTTGGAGAAGAACCCCAAAACCGACTTCGAGGACTACCATTATCCAAAGACAGATGTTATTAAGTCCATCGCCGCCAGCCCGAACCGGGCCAAGGCCCCCGCCTTTCTGACCGAGTATTCCCCCAGCGGCGGCGGCGTAGCCTACGCCTGGGATGTCATCTGGCCCGCCGACAGCATGGCCGGCGCCTTCCTCTTTCAATGGCAGGACGAGGGCATGGTTGACAAGTTCCCCGAACGCTGGCCGGTCCACAGCCCCGGCGCTCCGCCCGCCAACTACGTGCCCGGTTCCCTGCCCGCGGTTGACGGCATTCCATCCGCCGACATGACGACCGGCATGCGCCTTACAGGCGGCCCCGACGCCGTCACCACGGATCGCCGGGTCTTGAAGCCGCTCTACTATAACCTCAAGTCGGTCTATAGCCCGGTGAACACCACGGCCCGCGAGGTGGCCCCGGCGGGCGGCCAGTGTGTCGTCCCGCTCCAGAACCGCTATTCCTTCACCGATCTTGCCGAACTGACCTGCCGCTGGCAGGCGCTGGCTGGCGGGAAGGTGCTGGCCGGCGGCGAGAGCCATGTTGCCGCCAAACCCCGTTCCACGGTGGACGCTTCGTTCCCTGCCACTTCCGGCATGGACACCCTGCGCCTGGAATTCATCCATCCCGACGGCCGCAGCGTTTACACCATCAGCCTGCCCATCAAGAGCTGAACATCGCCGCCACAATGGAGGATCTTGCGTTACTGAGTAGTCGGTTGCACAGACTACAGACTGGAAGAGGAGAATAGCCGCAAAAAAGCACAAAAGGCCCAGCGCGGCCAGCCGCAACCGAGGGAATTGAACCACGGATTTCACAGCGCAGCAAAGCCGCAACCAAAGGGATGAATCTGAATTGAGAATTTGTCATTGAGCATTTGTCATTTGTCATTCGGGAAGGCGATTCGGAAAATCTTGTCGGAAATGCGCGATTTTTTCCTATAGTGGTCCGGATTGCACGGATTCAAAATTCTCCATCCGCGCCGCCCTCGGAACGGAATTGGCCCGGAAGCAAATGAAGGCAGCGAAAAAGAATTCCGCATGGAAAAAGGGAGTGATTTTTTTCTTGAGTTTTTTTGGTTTTTGTGGGTTCATGGGGTGTCCCGGTGAGAATTTATGAAAGCGACTATTCCGATGAAACCGGCGCAGACGCCGGCCGGTGAGGCGCGCGCGCTCGCGCTCAAGGCGAAAGCAGCAACGGATCAGGCCAAGGACGCCAAACTCCTGGCGCGTCTGGCCAAGCGGCGGCTCAAGGAGGCGCGGCGTGACTTTAAACGGGCGCGCAAGGCTTCCAGGCAGGCGCGCAAGGAGGCAAAGGTGTTGCAGGCAGCGGCTTTGGCCGCGGCAAGGAAGGCGGCGAATTTGAGGCGGCGCAAGAGCAGAAAATCGGCGGCGGCCCGCAAGCCGGCAGCGCAACAACCGCGCCGGCTTATGAGGAAGCCGGCGGGCAGGGTGGATGCCGCCGCCCCCAAGGCCGGGACGATTCACGGCTCAACGGAGTCCCGCCCTGCCGGGGCAAGGAAGGTTCCCGCAAGTCTCGGCTCGACAGAGTCCCGCCCTGCCGGGGAAATGAAGGTCAAAGCGGAAACGAAAGCGCGCCGCAAAAGGACCGCCAAACCTGTCACCCCTCTCCCGGAAAAACTGAGCCGCCTCTTGGCGGAAGCGGCGATTCCAGCGCGGGGCGGCACCCCGGCCCAGGCGGGAGGCGCGGCGGCGGAGAGCGCGGGCGGACCGGCCCCGGCTCCGGCGGCGCAGGCGGACTGGCCCGACGAGGCGGGCGAGGCGGGCGGATGACCTGTCAATACGAGCGCCCGGCGCAATTCTCCTGACATGGAACCAAGCGCGGTCTGCAACTGGCTGGTGATCCTGTTCACCTGCGGTTTCTCTTACGCGGGATTCCGCCTGCGGGGTTTTGAGGAGAAATACATTTTTTGGCCGCAAGCCATTTTGGGAGGGCGGCAGTATTACCGGCTTCTGACCTCGGGATTCCTGCACGCCAATGGATCGCATCTGGGGATGAACATGCTCAGTTTGTATTTCTTCGGCCCGGGGATCGAACTGAGATGGGGCTGGGCGCAGTTTCTGGCCATTTATTTCGCGGCCATCGTGGGAGGGAACCTGCTCTCGCTGCTGATGCATCGGCATCATGATTACCGGTCTTATGGGGCGTCGGGCGGGGTGGCGGGAATCATTTTGGCGAGCATCTTTTTGTTTCCGGGGGGCAGCATTTACTTTTTCCTGGTTCCGGTTGGCATTCCGAGCTGGTTGTACGCCCTCGCCTTTCTGGCCGCTTCGTTTTACGGGATGAAGAACCAAATCGGCCATATCGGCCATGACGCGCATTTGGGGGGCGCGCTGGTGGGATTATACACGGCGGCGGCCATGCATCCCGGCATCATCCTGGCAAGTCCGAGGCTGTTTGCGGTGATTTCGATTGGGACGATTTTGCTGTTGGTGTATTTGGCGAAAAAATCATTGTTTCTGCCGTTGCCTGGCCTTTCATTTCCCAAGCGGGAGAGAAGGGCGGGGGATCCGGGCCTGCCGGAGCACAAACGGACCGAGCGGGACATTGACGCCATCCTGGCGAAGATTTCCGAACAGGGGATTGAGAGCCTGACGCCGGAGGAACAGGCCTTGTTGCGCGAAACCTCTGACAAGTACAAAAGGCGGGCGACTTCGGAAAAGCCCAAGTCGGGTCTGACGCTTTGACGGGTTTGTTGGAGGAAGGGCGATGCGTCAACCGTAAGGATAGCGCGCCTTCTCGATGCTCAGGCCGCGGACATCAATTTGGGCCGGATCGGCGGAGCCGAGGCCGGCTTGTTCGGCCAACAGCAGAAAGTTGTCGCCTTTATCGAAGGGATGCGTCATGCGCGGGGTCCGCGGATCGTAGCCCATGACCGCCGTCCCCACGGCGTCCGTCGCCACCGCGTTTCGCCCGGCGATGATGAGTCCCGGGGTGGTGAATTTCACACTGGGCGACCGGACCGCCCACGGCCCTTCGCCGTCGGTCATGGCCGTGATGCCGTCCACGATGGCCAGATCAATGGGCCGGGCGGCGCAAATATCCACCGTGGCGTGCGGCACGCGGGTATATGGGTCGCGCCAGGGGACGTCGGGTTTGGCGTCGGGCAAGGTGACTCGGGCATTGGGGCTATGGACGGGCATGAGGGTCTGGGTCGCATTTTCGTTTCCAGAGGTTCCCGCCGCGCTGCCATAAAGGGCATAAGGCTGGATGCCGAAGAGGTTCTTCATCGAGAGCGTGATCCCGTTGGTCACATGGCGCTTGAGCTTGCAGAGCGAAACCATCACGTCGGTGTCGTGATAGGAATGGTTGACATGGAGGGAGGAGAACATGTAGCCGCCGAAAGGCACGGGCAAAACGGCGTATTCCTTGCCTTCGCCCAAATTGCGGGTGTTCTCGTATTCGACCTTGCCCAAAGCGGTGAGCGCGTTGACATCCCACCCGGCCTTGACCAGGCCGTCCTGCAAGTTGGTTCGGACCGGGATGGCCTCAAGGATGCGGACGCGGGCCGCGCCGGCGCCAAACAGCAGGGAAACCAGCGCCATGACCGTGGCGGGGTGGGTCAAGTAGGTTTCCCCGACGGGCCGGTCCAGGAAATTCTTGAAATCACCGCCAGTGAGATTGATTTTGATGGCGACGGTTTTGTTGCGCACCAGATTTTCCACTCCGCCAATCAAATCGAAAGACTGGCGCAGGGCGGCTTTGACCTCCTCCGGTCCGTAGGTCTTGCAGGAAACGATGGAAACGGCGGCTTTGGAACGCGCCTGGACGGGCGCGGCGGTTTCTTGACCCCATGCGCGCAACCACGGTTCGGCCAGCGGCGCGCCGGCGGCAACAGTGGCGCCCAGGCGCAGGAAATCACGACGGGTGCAGTTGAGGCGATGGTCAAAACGATGGTCATTTTTTGTCTTCATGTTCGCATAATCGCATAACCCGCCGCGGCAGGCAAGGAAATAATGGATAAAATGAAGATAAAACAGGGCCGCTCTCAAGGCTGGAAAGCTGTGCCGCTGCGGTCGCACACCGGCGGCATAAAAAGTTGGCGGCGGATTGCCATCCGCCGCTACGCCTGCGCACCAGCTTGTCCCCAATCTTACAAGTTTTGAGTGTGAAGGTTCTCGAGCAAGTGCTTCTGACAGAACTGGTTGTAAGAACCGGCGTTCAAAATGAGACCCTCGATATTCGCAACCAGTTGATGCTGAATGGTTTTTAACCGGAATTTAGCGCCGTAAAATACCCTTGACATTGCGGTGGCGCCGCCTACAATCCCGTCCATGAACCCCGGAATGAGGTGCTTGTTAATCCGTTGCTCGCGCACCACCGCCGGGGAAACAAGAAGGCATTTTATATGAGAATCAACCCACTATCCGCGTCGAAAATCTTCATGGCCGGCCTTGGCATCGCCCTGCTGCCGGCGTTTGCGTATGGACAATCCACCACCTTCCCTTCCCAGCCGTACACCTGGAAACCTGTCGTGATGAAGGGCGGGGGCTTCATTGATGGGCTTGTCTTCAACCCCACCCAACCGGGACTGGCCTACTGCCGCACCGATGTCGGCGGCGCCTACAAGTGGGACAACCAGGCCAAGGTGTGGATTCCTCTGGAGGACTGGGCCACGGACGACAGCATGATGGGCGCGGAGAGCGTGGCCACCGATCCGATTGACCCGCAGCGCGTGTATATCGCCGCCGGAATGCATGTGAACGAGTCGTCGTCCATCCTGCGTTCGATGGACCAGGGCAAGACTTTTCAGGTGGTGGCGGTGCCCTTCAAGATGGGTGGCAATGAAGGGGGACGGGGCCTCGGCGAGCGGCTGGCCATTGATCCGAACGACAACAACATTCTGTATTTCGGCTCGCGCCAGGCCGGGCTTTGGACCAGCAAAGACGCGGCGCTGACTTGGAAAAAGGTGGACAGCTTCCCGCAGACCGCGGCGCCCGCAGCCCCCGCTGAACCCGCCCCGCGCGCTGAAGCAGGCGCAGCGGCCGCGGCCCGGGGCGACGCGGCGGCAGGCGCGCGGCGCGGCCGCGGTCCTGGCGGCGGCGGCAGAGGCGGAGGAGGGGTGGGATTGAGCTTCGTCGTGTTTGACCCCAGCACAGGAAGCCGGGGCCATGCCACGCAAACGATTTACGTCGGCTCGTCCGATCCAGGACCCAGCCACCTGTTCCGCAGCACCGACGCGGGCCAAACCTGGCAGCCGGTTCCCGGCCAGCCCGCCAATTTTGTCGCCTTTCATGCCGGCTTCGATACGCAGGGCATCTTATATGTGACCTATGCCAACAGCCCCGGTCCGGGCGGCGCGTCCGATGGCGCGGTTTGGAAACTCAATCCCAAGGATGGCGTCTGGACGGACATTACCCCGGTGAAGGATGCGAACCGGTTCCCGGGCGGCTACGGCGGCCTGGGAATTGATCGCCAGCACCCGGGCACGCTGGTGGTGGCTTCAGAGCACCGCAAAGATCCAGCACCGGGCGGGGAGGACGCTGACCGCATTTATCGGACGACCAACGGGGGCCAGACCTGGATTGACACCAGCACAAAATCCCACCGCGATTCCTCCGGCGCGCCTTATGTGCCCTGGGCGGGAGCGTATGATGCCAACAATCCGAAGCCGGAAGCTTCGGTGGGCTGGTGGATTGATGCGCTGGCCATTGATCCTTTTAATTCCAGCCACGTTGCTTATTGCACCGGCACAATCATGTGGAACACGATGGACATGGCCAACGCCGATTCCGGCGGCGACACTCATTGGACGACTTGCGCGGACGGGATTGAGGAATTCTGCACGGCCAACCTCATCAGCCTGCCCGCCGGCCCGCACTTGATTAGCGCCGTTTCCGACTGTGGCGGCTTCACCCACGACGACGTGGACGTGAGTCCCGCCCAAGGGGCGAATTTGCACCCGCTGTTCGCGAACTCGTCTTGGATGGATTTCGCCTACATGAATCCCGGCGTCGTCATCCGCCAGGGAGTCACGCCGTATCACGGTCCCAAAGAGGGCACGATGGGGTATTCCTTGGACGGCGGACACAATTGGAAGCCCTTCTCGTTCGGCGAAGCGGCTGACGCCGGTGGCAGGCGGGGCGGCGGCGGTGGCATGGGTGGAGGCGGGAACGTGATTCTTTCGGCGGATGGCTCGGTTTTCATGCGCACGGGTGGAACGGTGCGAATTTCCACTGACCATGGCACGACATGGAAGGATGTTGCGGGATTGCCCGCGGGCCTCAACCCGATCGCCGACCGCGCCAACGCCGCCAAGTTCTACGCGCTGGATTCCGCGGCGCATCGAATGTACCTGAGCACCGACAAAGGAGCGACGTTCAAAGACGCCTACGCGGTCACCGGCCTTCCCGCAGCCAGTCCAGCGGCGGGTGGCGGCGAGCGCGGCGGGCGTGGCGGCTTCGGCGGAGGCGGAGGCGCGCGACTGGTCGCGGTTGGGGGCCGGGAGGGAGACCTTTGGCTGGTTGGACCGTCGCTTTGCCATTCGACCGATGGCGGCCAGACCTTCAGGGAAATCCCCAACCATCCGCCGATTGGCGCGTCGAGTTCCATCGTTCCATTCAGCTTTGGCAAAGCCGCGCCGGGCAAAGACTATCCCGCCATTTTTGTCCTCACTCGCGGCGGCGCCGCGCCGCAGGGAGTGTACCGTTCCGATGACGTGGGAGCCACCTGGGTTCGCGTCAACGATGCGCAGCACCAATATGGCCGGTGCGACTGCCTGACGGGCGACCCGCGCATTTATGGGCGCGTGTATGTCGGCCTCTTTGGCCGTGGCGCTGTCTATGGCGATATCGCAAAGTGAGTCGTAAAACCAGGGGTTGAGCAGGGTCAAATTTGCCGGTCATCAAGTTCGGTTGGCAACATCGGCTGGCTGGCTGTGGAGGCCTCATATTCTTCGGCCATCCACCAACCCGCCAACGCCACCGCCACGCCCGCGAGCAAGTCCACGACGTAATGGGAACGCAGGCACAAGCCGGGGCCAATGAAAATCGCGCGGCCGTCGCGGCGGCGGACACCTCGCGGTCAGTCTCCGGCGATGTTTGCATCCAGGCCGATGGAGTGGCGTGAATCTCCGGAGAGGCAAGTTCTGCGTTCTCGCGATGTTCAGAACGCCGCCGCCCGCCGCGCCGGGGAAGGTCAGGCGGCGCTCCCGTCACTGGAGCGATCCGCCTTGCGCTTGACCAACTGCCTGAAGAACCGAAAGCATGGAGGTCCGCCAACCAATACGCCCACTCATGGACAAATATGTGTCGCCGGCCAAATCTTGCACGTCGGTTTGGTTGCCATGTTGTTGATGGAATAGCTGGTTGTAAAGGTCTGAGCCGGGTCAACCGGGCAAACAGGCAATTCGCCGGCGGATCCACGGCCCAAGTAAGGCTGGATGTCGCTGGCCGCCGGCGTGTCGGTGTTTTGCTTGTGATTTTCCTTGGCCCAACGGTGTTTGGCGGCGTCTATGATCCGGAGGTTTTCGACGCACGCGTTGGGCGAAGAATAAGTGCGAGACCTGAAGTTGGGAATCGCAATCGCCGCCATAACAACGATGAGCACAAACGCAATCCAAGTGCTGTTTTTACGGGTCATATCTAATTTTCATGCGCCCCCATCGCGCTGGAAGTTTTTCCCCTTTCACCCAGAGAGAAGACTTATCTTTCAAACGCCGATCAAACGCGGCCCGCAACTCTTCCGCGAGCGGCGCCGAGCGCGAAGATGACCAACGGCAATAACAGCAGTGCCAGCGTGGAGGTCGCATCGGGAACACCGTCTAAAGTCAGATAGCCGGACTGGTCAGCCGCGGTCCAACTGCTGTTGTCGAGGGAGGTTTCTGGCGTGACGGTAAAATAGGACGTGGCCTCGTAGAAGCCACCCGGGGTCGAGGACCAATCCCCCGATCCACTGAGTGAGAACGCCACAGTCCCCTCAGACGTTCCGGTCAATGAACCGGCATACACATCAAAATAAACGTTGAGGGTGCTGGTGAAGGTGCCGTTGGCATTGATGTCTTGCGTGCCGCTGCTGGTTTCATTTGGATTGAGGGTGAGAAATCCATCCTCTGACCCAAACATCGAAGCGAGGCTCTGAAGCTGCATAGCGTCAACCAGGACGGAGACGTTCACGCTGCCACCGGTGGGCAGATTCACGGCACTCAAGCGTTGTACGATTGTATCGGTTTGGCCGGGGCCTATGGGGACACCTTCGAACTGGTTCCCGCCAAACGTGGTGCTGGTTGGGTCGGTGCTGAAAAAATCAAACCCGGCCGGGATAGTCAAATCGGCGCGGCTTGGAGTTGGAAGGCCGAGGCCGGTCAACAGGCTCGCTGCGGCCAGAACCATCATGTGTCTGATTGATTTCTCTTTCATGTTTTTCCTTTTCTTTCTTGCTTCGCCGCTCCGCGTTTGACGGAGACGGAGTTCTCTTCGCTGAGTTCGCGGCTGCCTCCGCCCTAAAAAATCAGAAACCGGCCGCCAAAAGACAGGAGAAGTCGTGGCATAAACAGCACTTATTGTTCCAGTTTGCAACATTAGCCGGATTCATTTAACCGGCCATTCACATTGCATTGTGCCAACGAGACTTATAATGAAAGGAAAGGAAAAAGATTTCGTGTCCTTAAATCACGCTGTGCGTGGGAATGTAACGTTTTCCGACGTGTTTTTCACAAAAAGCCTTCCAATTGCAGAAGGCCAAACCATAAGGCGTTGACTGGACGCACCTTACATAAGAGACCGGGAAAATGGGGAAAAGTGTTAAGATTTCCGACGCTTTTACACTTTTTCACAATGCATTTCTTTCGGCAGAGGATGCCGCATAACCAAAAACTCGGCTGAAAAGCCCGGCGAAGATCATCGCTTCGCAACAGACGGGCGGAGGCCGTTCCAAGTGGAGAGGCGCCCGGGTGATGGTGTCATTATTCGCCATTGCGGGAGTGAGCGGCAGGGCGGGAGGCCGGGAACGCACGCGCAGCAAAAGCACCATGATGACACGCCGGATTATTTGGAGTTGGGCGCGTTTCCTAATGTTGTGCCGGCCGGAAGCCAGCGAATCACCCGTGCCGTCCAAATACGCCCTGCTCGAAAACTCAGATCGCCAAAAATAGGAACTCCCATGGTGGCATTGCCGCCGGGAGTGGGAAGAATATCCAATATCGCATCGCCGCCAATTCTTGAGGCTTCCTGCCGCAAACGATCCACGGCTTCGTGAAGGGTGGCTGTTTCCGCTTCGGCCAGACCAATAACAACGTATCGGCGGGTTGTATCGGAAACATCTATAACTTCGATGCCAAAGGGCATGACGAGTTCGTGAGGCACGGAGGAAACCTCCGGCGGCAGTTTAAACCGAACGCTGTCGGAGCGGCCGATGACAAGTCTTCCGGAAGCCGAACTGCAGCCAACAATAATGCCGGTCATGGCCAATGCACAAATGAATGAAAAGGCTTTCATTCACTTAGCGAATCAAATCCCATGACGGTTTGTCAAGGAGTTTTGGAAACAACCAGAAAAACAAGTGGTGCCAGCGACTGGAATCGAACCAGTGACCTTAGGCTTATGAGTCCCACGCTCTAACCAACTGAGCTACGCTGGCCCACGGCACGGTTATATTTCAGGCAGGAGGCGGGTTCTGTCAAACCCGATCTTCTCAGAGGCAGAGGGCCTGTTCCAGGTGGCGCACCACCACGCTCATGAAGGGATAACGCTCGGCGGGGTCCAGGGCCAGGCATTTGAGAATGACTTTTTCCAGGGCCTCGGGAATGCCGGGATTGAGCTGGCGCGGGGGAATCAGCTCGTCATTGAGCTGCTTGCGCAGAATTTCGTCCGGCGAATCGCCCGGAAACGGCTTGGCCAGCGTGACCGCTTCGTAAGCCGACACGCCGAAGGCGAAAATATCGGTGCGCTGGTCTATGCCGTCGCGCTGCAATTGTTCCGGGGCCATGTAGGCGGGAGTGCCGGGATTGCGCGACATTTTTTTGGGCCGCTCCGGTTTGGGCTGGGCCAGGTCGAAGTCCACCAGGCGCACGCTGGCGTTGCGGCTGACCAGCACATTCTCCGGCTTGAAGTCCAGATGGAGGAAGCCGCTCTCGTGGACGTGTTCCAGGGCGGCGGCCATGTCAATCATAATCTGCGCCACGTTGTCCGCCAGCTCCGGATCGTTGCGCCCCAGCAATTGTTTCAGGTTGGATCCTTCCACATATTCCATGAGCAAATAGGGCGTGCCCTTGATTTTCCCGTGCTCCCAATAGCCGATGACCTTGTCGTGCTGGTGAATTTGGGAGAGGATTTTGCACCCGCGCAGGAAGCGGCGGCGGGCGATGAAATTGAAGCGCAGATCCTCGTGCAGGCGGCGCAGGGCAAAGGCCGCGCCTTGCGGGTCGGTGGCCACCCAGATGTCGGCCATGCCGCCGCTGTTGATCAGTTCCTGCAAATAGAACCGGCCGAACCGCCCCGGTTGGGGCGTCGGCCTGCCCTCAAGATTCTGCGCGTCAGATTCCATAAAACGGTTCTCACAGCGGCCCCGGCGCAACCCCTCCGCTTGAAAACGCGATTTTACGCACCCTTCACCGCCAGATTCCAGCAAAAGAAGAAGAACGAGAATTGCGCTTCCGCTTCCGGGAAAATGGCGTTTTGAACTTGAATGTGGCGGGACGTTTTGGTTAAATTGGTTTTTCTCTGGCGGCAAAGGAGGGGAAGTTTGGCTGGTAGGTTACCCAAGTGGCCAACGGGGGCAGACTGTAAATCTGCTGGCTTATGCCTTCGATGGTTCGAATCCATCACCTACCACCACCCCTTTCCTCCGGGGTGGACATCAATAAAATCCCCTATTTACAATGGTTTTTCGGTGTTTGCCTTTTTGGGAATGCGCCCGTGCGCGCGTTTTCGGGCTTTTGGCGACTTTTGCAAAACGATGCTCAGAAAGCAACCATAAAGTCACCAATTCACTTTTCCGCCGCCTCCCGGCCCTCCGCGCGCGGGTCCCAGGCGTCGCGCAGGGCGTCGCCGACGAAATTCAGGGCGAGGAGGGTCAGGGCCAGCATCGCGCCCGGAAAGACAATGAGCCACCAGTAAACGCGGATGGAATTGATCTGCTCGCTGCCGCTGGCAATGAGCGAACCCAAACTGGCCCGGGGCGGCTGAATGCCCAGGCCCAGCCAGCTCAAAAAGGATTCGTATAAAATGATGGACGGGACCGTCATTGTCAAATATACTATGATCACGCCATAGACATTGGGCAGGATGTGGCGCAGCAGTATCCGCCCGTGGCCGGCACCCAGGGCGCGGCTGGCCTCCACAAAGGCGCGGTGGCGCAGGGACAGGACCTGGCCGCGGACGATCCGCGCCATGGGCAGCCACGACACCGCGCCCAGGCCGCCAAACAGGGCGGTGAATTGCAGCCATTGCACCGCGCCATCGGAAAGGCGCTCCGGCCCGCTTTGCCATTTGCCCTGCAGGGCGTTGAGGGTGGTGATGAGGACGATGACAAATATGATGGACGGCATCGAATAGAGCACATCCACGCAGCGCATCATCACGGCGTCCCAGCGTCCGCCGCGGTAACCGGCGATCGCGCCCCACAACACGCCGATGACCAGGCTGACCGCTGTTCCCACCAGGCCGACAAACAAGGAAATCCGCGCCCCGCCGCACACCCGGCTCAACAAATCGCGTCCGTGAACGTCGGTGCCAAACCAGTGCGGCCCGCCCGGCGGCTGGAATTGGGCGTCGGAAATGGCGTTGGGCGGATGCGTCATGGCCGGCGGGAGAAGCGGCGCCAAAGGGGGCCGGCTGAAGAGCGGCCAGATCAAAATCGCCGCCACGAGGAAGGCCAAGAGGGAAGCGGAAGCCATCGCCACCCGGTTGCGGCGAAAGCGCCGCCAGGCCCGCTGATTGGGGCTGAAGGGATTGGCCGGGTTCATGGCGGCGGGGCGGACGGCGGCGGAGGGAGTGTTGCTATTCATATTTCACCCGCGGGTCCAGCGCGCTGTAGGCGAAATCCACGGCCAGATTCAGCGCCAGCAAAAGAACGGCATAAAGCAGCACCAGGCCGACGACCATGGTGTAATCGCGGTCCAGCGAACTGTTGACCATGAACACGCCAAGGCCCGGTATTTGAAACAGATTTTCCACGATGAATGAACCGGTGAGCAAGTCGGCCAGCATCGGCCCGGAATACGAGAGCACCGGGAGGACGGCGATGGGAAAGGCGTGTTTGAGGAGGACGGCGATTTCGCCCAAGCCCTTGGCGCGGGCCGTGGTGATGAATTCGGCCTGCAAGGCGGCGAGCATCCCTTCGCGCATGAGGCGGGCGATGCGCCCGGAAAAATAGAGCCCGAGCGTGAGGGTGGGGAGGATGGCGTGCCAGGGCGTGCCCCAGAGGGCGACGGGGAACCAGCGGAGTTTGATGGCGAAAAACATGATGAGGAGGGGGCCAATCACCAGGCCCGGAACGCAAATCACCAGCAAGGCCGCCAGACTGCCGGCGTAATCCGGCCAGCGCCCCCGGCGCGCCGCCGTGAAAAACCCCAGGGGAATCCCCGCGCCCAGCGCCAAACAAAACGCCGCCGTTCCCAGGGTCAGCGAAACCGGCAATCCCTGCCCGATGATGTCGCTGACCGAGTGATTGCGGTATTTGAGGGACGGCCCGAAATCGCCGTGGAGAAGGCCGCCGAGGTAGCGGAGGTATTGTTGCCAGAGCGGCTCGTCCAAGTGGTATTGGGCGCGCAAATTGCGCTCGATTTCGGGCGAGGCCGGTTTGCGTTCGCGATCAAACGGCCCGCCCGGCACCGCGCGCACCAGCGCGAAGGCGAGGAAGCTGATCACCAGGAGCAACGGGATCAGAAAAAGAGTTCGCTTCAGGAAATACATTCCATGTTCTCATTCACTTGACAATCATTCCCCTGACTTCGGTTTGTCTTTTGAGCGTTGCTCCGCTTTCGGCGCCAAGCCCCACCCTGAATGGTAGGGCGGCGCTGCCGCGCCGCCCTGAATTAGGGCGAAGCAGCAGCTTCGCCCTACCAGACTAGGAAATATCCGGGTTAACCGGGGGTGCTGGCCTTTGGCGCACGTTCGGACCGGGTTGAGCGGGCTTGGAGCCATCGCCCAAAGGAATTCGAGCCTTCGCCCGAAACTCTGCCTGCCAGGATGTTTTCCACGCTGATATCCTCGTCCAAATCAGGCCAGTGAATTCCTTCGCCATCGCCGATAAACCTGTGGTTGGCGCGTTCAGTCGGAGAACCCGCCAACAATCGGGGATACCAGGCCAGCGGCACGGAAACTGTGCGCCCATCAGCCAAATCAACCACCAGAGTGTCCTCAGTCAATCGGACTGCCGTGGCTCTGCTGGCTGCGCTGTCAATCACCAAAGTATTCATTCCATTTCTCCAAAAGTACCGCCTGATGCGATGAAATCAACCTGTAAATGGCCATCAGTTCACCCCGGCTGAAACCCCTGCTGGACTCCAACGCGACAGGTTCGAGCCAGTAATTCGCCTTGCTGGTGTCTCGTTCTACATGCACATGAGGCGGCTCATGTCGGTCTCCGGCGTAGAAGAACACACGATATGGACCTGAGCGCAAAACAGTCGGCATGAGCAATTTTGGCGGATTTCGCCCCTCCGGCTTATCGCTCCCGTTTTCGCTTGAGGATGCGTTCCCCGATGGAGCGCATCTCTTCTGACGAATACGGAGTGAAAGGCCCGGCGATCCCCTTGAGCAATTCCGCCTCGAGTTCGGGGCTGTCCGCCTCCAAGTCCAGCGGTTTTCGCGTGTCGAGCCAGACCTGCTTCCGGCCATCGGTCAGGACGATGACCGCCCCCTCATGGGCCTCGGCAATCAGTTCAGCCAGTTGCCCTTGAGCCTCTCCGACAGTCAATGTTTTCACGTTCGCAGCTTAACGCAAACACTTGGCGTGGGCAAGCCGGAACGCCCGAAGTACTGGGTCATTTTGAACTCTTCGGCCGAATTCAGGCTTTTGCCAGCCCCTATTTTGGTTTATAGTTCGGGGAGGTTTAGGCAGCACCCAAAACCAGAGGATGTCTGTGCGAGGGCGTCAAAAGCCGCCTTGCGGGATGCAAAGAAATGGCAGTTATTTATGCTCAATGCTGCCAGCTTGGCCAACTCAGCATTCCAGGCAATAATTCTGGTTTGCAGGTTCGTTTGATCGCAACAGCGAACGATAAGGAATAAGGATGACGGGCTTGACTTTGGGCATGGCGGGGATTATACGCATTCGCAGCAGGGAGGCGAGAACAGTCGTTTCCATTCGATGGAAAGAAGCTGAAGTAATGCATCAGATAAGTAGCCTTTTTATGGGTCAAATTCAAAATGACCCATTG
>Ga0326728_10012128_pt1 | contig 19299 bp, 17 predicted proteins | sample MB3enrmetagenome_FD_207602 | JGI IMG/M metagenome (GOLD analysis project Ga0326728, IMG submission 207602) | Lab enriched peat soil microbial communities from McLean, Ithaca, NY, United States - MB31MN | ecosystem: Environmental > Terrestrial > Soil > Wetlands > Peat | place: USA: New York... | reverse complement strand
AAAGCCGGACGGAAGGTGCCAGGAGGAGCGAGCGCATAAGCTGGGGTGACGCGAAATCCCCCATCAGGAAGATGGTGTCAACCTTGCCGTCCGTGAGCGCCTTTGCCGCGTCCTCCGCATCCAGGTCTTCGAGGATGGTCGGACCGCCCGGTACGATGTCGTTTGCGGCGAGCAAGGCCAAGGCCGTAGATCGCGTCCCGCTTCCCTCCGTCCCGATAGCGAGACGACGGCCCGCGAATTCCGAAAGCAGCCTCATCGGTCGGGCGCTCCGATAGAAGAGGAGGAGCGGTTCGTAGGAGATGCTGCCGAGGGAGACAAGCCCGCTGATCTTTTGTCCGCTCGCCATCCCGCCCTGAACGAATCCGATATCGACATGGAAAGCGGGATCGGCCAATCTGGCAAGATTCTCGAGGGACCCCTGGGAGGGAAGGATCTTCAGCTTCACGCCGTTCCGCGCCAGTATCTGCGCGTATCTTTCGGCATTACTCCGGAAGACGCTCCCCTCGGGTCCGCTCGTTATGACGAGGGTGTCCGGCGGTGCCGAATGGAAGAACCAAAAGACGGCGAAGAGCACGATGGCTCCGGCCAGAAGGCTCACGCCGAGCGAAGCCGTCCGGCCGAGCCCCAGGGTCTCCGCAACCGGTGTCGGCGCCCGAGTAAGACCCGCTCCATTACCTACCTTCATAGAGGCACCCCGACGGCTACGAGCAGGAGGCTCCGAAGGGCCTCCCGAGGCCTTCCTTATTTCTTGGTTTTCTTGGCTTTTGTTTCTCCCCCCGAGGGCGGCCTGTTGTTTGGAGGCGGCGGGTTTTTCATATTGAGCCGGAACTGTTCACCGGTATCTTTTCGTTTCCAGTTGACCGAGATGTTCTGGGCGACGGGGTGGGCCATGGCGATTGCCCCGGGCCGCGGGCACTCTTCGATGCAGGCCCCGCAAAACCAGCATTCCTCGGGGTAAAGGACGATGGGGGGCTGCTTCTTCTCGGGATTCGGCATCATGACGTCGGTAGGACAGACCTCAACGCAGGAGTTGCAGCCGTTGCACACCTGGGGGTTGAATTTCATACCCTTGTTCGGGGTCGGTGAATTGGGTGTCATATAGACTCTGTCGCTCATGGGAGGTCTCCTTTCTCGATAATCGGTTTTTCCCTTGGCATATTGTCTCAAGGGTATTCAGAAGGGTGGGAGGCGAGGGTCCGCGTAAACTTCAGCTTCTTGAACTTCCACTGGCCGTTCTCTTTTACGTATTCGCACTCGTGCCTCCCCTGTACCCACTGTACCGACGGCTTGGAGAACAGCATGTAGACGATCCACGTGCCCTTGGCAGTATCCCCTTCCACGGTGATGATGGGCTGGCCCACCATGTGACCGTCATGACGCTCTTTTCGTTGGGCCAGGATGTTGAGGTATATGTCTTGGATCTCCTTCTTCCCTTTTCGGACCCCGGAATTCCTGACTTCCGCCGTGGCATCCTCGGAAAACATCTCGGAGGCCTCGCGGAATTCCAGTTTGTCGAGGTGAGACATGTACCGCCTTTGCAGCTTCTTGATCTCCTCGAGGTCCTCTATGGCTCTTACCCTTTTTTCCAATTCTTCCAGCGTCATGGGAGCCTCCTTTTTCTGACGAACCGCGCGCCGACCCATGCATGTGCCATCCGCGGCGCGGATTCATTGAGTTGTTCAACCAATTCTCCTCTCTGCGGACTTCTTCATTTTTCACGAGAAATCACTTAACCTCGGCGCCTGCTTCAGCCGCGGCGTATAGCCCGGCAAGACGGCCGCTCACGTATGCCATGCCGTGGCTGAGACCGGGGCACATGGTGGCGTAGTCGTTCCCAAACCGATTGCCCACGGTGTTGCCGGCTAGGTACAATCCGGGTATGACCCTTCTCTGTGCATCCAGGGCCTGGAATCTGCTGTTTCCATTGAGCCCTCCCAGGACAACCAGGAACTCCTGTCTCACCCAGCCCGCGTAAAATGGCGGTTTCTCTATGGTCGTCAGCCGGTCGGCCCGTTTGCCGAAGTCCAGGTCTCTCCCCTTCCGCGCGAGGTCGTTGCATCTGGCCACCGTAGCCTTCAAGATTCTTGCAGGCACGGCCATCTTCTTGGCAAGGGCTTCGATGGAGTCTGCCTTCACCGTTTCCTGGTCAACCCGGGCTCGTACGGCATCGTTTACCTCGTAGTATTTCCCTAAGCCGATGCCCATCCTCCCTATCTCCTGCGTCCATTTGCCGTCGAATATCTGCCAGGCCTTCTTGCCCGGCTGGCGGATGACGGAGTTGGCTATGCTCTGCGCCGGCACGTCCTCGTTCTCGTACCTTACCCCCTCGATGTTCACGCGCAGGAAGGGGTCATTGCCAAGGGGGCCCACGCTGATATGAGACATAGGGGCGTGAGGCGAGGGCTCCATTACTGCGCCTATGCGCATGGCCATCTGATGACCGTCACCCGTGTTGAGCGGCTCAGGGGCCGATATCAGGTCTTCATTTCTCGTCATGTATATGTTGTTCTCGAGGGCCACCTCTGCAGCCGTGGGGCAGTACTTTTGCATCATCCATGGGTTGTTCCCGTAGTCCCCGGTGCAAAGGATCACGGCTTTGCGGGCGTTGAATCGGATGTATTGACCCTTGTCGTTGAGGGCAATGATGCCGGTCACCCTGCCGCTTGCCCGCCTGATCATTTGCACAGCCCTTGTCCGGTAGCGAATCTCGACGCCCTTTTTTCGCGCTGCCTCCTCCATGGGCCGCAGCAGCAGGCTATGGTCGAGGAGCCTGCTCGTCCCGTCGGTCTGCCAGTGACAAACCGTGTACTCCGGATAATACTCTGTCTTCGCGTCGAAGCCGGGGGGAAGCGGCCATTGGTAGATCAGAGTCTCGACCCCCCGCGGGTCAGTGAAATCCATAAGCCAATCCATCACGGCGCCGCTCTGGTCGGCCCACAGTCTGATCAGTCTCTGGTCCGGCTTGTTTCCCGCGTGTCGCATGAGCTGCAGGCAGGCGTCATCCTTGTCCACCCGGATTCCCAGGCTCCTCTGCAGTCTGCTGTCTATGGCGGCAATCATCCCGCCGCCATAGCGGAAGGTGGTGTGTCTGTCGATCTGTATGACCCGGGCGCCTGCCTCGGCGGCGGACAGGGCTGCGGCTTTTCCCGAAGCCCCGGCTCCCACCACTATGACGTCCGCAGAGAACGATGTCTTGATCTCGTCCGCCGGAATCGGCAAGGACGGCAGTTCGTAAGTCCACTTGTCTGAGACGTAGGGCTTCCCCTCAGGGCGTCTCGCCGCCACGATCTCGCCGGCCGCGCTTTCCGGCCGCCTTTCCCTCCCGGCTCCGGCGCCGTGGGGGCGACTCCCTTGAGGCTTCCGCTTAAGGGCCTTAGCCGGCCCTCTGCCCGTCTTGACCATTAGCTTGACCTCCTCATCTCGGATCGACCACTCCGCAAGAGTTCTATCCATAGAACTGGGTCTTTTATGCGTACCCAGGATGTCACTCGAAAGCGCAGACCCACCTGCCTATGATCTCGCGCTTCGTCATGGCGTTGTACACGTCGTTGATCTGGTCCAGCTTGAACTTCCTCGTGATCAGTTTCCCGAGGTCTATGTAAGTTCCATCCATCACGAGGTCCATGAACTTAGGGAGGTCATGATGGGTCCGGACGTTGCCGTACAACGTACCCAGCACGCTCCTGGTGTGAGCGGTCGTGAAGAAGAGCGGAAGGCCAACCAGCTTCTCGATCGGAGGCATGCCCACCATGACCAGCTTTCCTCCGACGGCGCCGGCCCAGTACGCCTGAAGAAGGGCTCCGGGGTCGCCGACCACCTCGAAGCAGAAGTCCGCCCCCCCGTCGGTGAGCTCCTGGATCTTCGGTACCGGATCTTCCTTGCTGCTGTTAATAAAATAGGATGCGCCGAACTCCCGGGCAATTGCCTCCTTGCTTCCCTCTATGTCCACGGCGATCAGGGGTTTGGCGCCTCTCAGCTTCGCCGAGTGAACGACGTTGAGTCCAACGCCGCCCATCCCCCACACGGCCACCGACTCTCCCGCCCTCACGTTTGCCACATTGTTCACGGCCCCCAAACCGGTCGGCATGCAGCAGGCGATGAAACAGGCCTGATCCAAAGGGAATCCGTCCCTCACTTTGATGGCGCACTGTTCGGGGATGACCATGTACTCGGCGAAGCCCGAAACGAACGTCTGGTGGTAGAGCTTCTTGCCCTTAGAGTCGGACAGCCTCGACGTGCCGTCCCAGAGCCCGCCCTGACTGTGAATGCGGTGGCTCGTGGAGCAAATGTAGCCCCTTCCGCTCGTGCACTGGGGACACGTTCCGCAGGCGATCATCCACGTGGCAATGACGGGGTCCTCCTTCTTCACCGACGTCACCCCTTTTCCCAGCTCAACTACGATGCCCGAAGCCTCGTGGCCTACCACCCAGGGCACCGGGAATCCGTAAAAGCCGGATACCGCGCTCCAGTCGCTGTGGCAGAACCCCGTGTACATAGTTTTTACGAGAACCTCATTTTTCTTTGGCGGGGCCAGCTCAACCTCTTCGATGTTCAGTTTGTTGTAGTCTCGGCAAACTGCAGCCTTCATTTTCATCACATAACCCCCGTCCGATGACAATAGCACGTGGTTAGGCCAGAAGAGCCCCTTCCTTCGCCTTTATCCCGTCAACAACTTTCTTCACTATATCATCTTTCTGCATCATCTTTCTGCGATTCTTGACGTACTCCCCGCCTGAAAGGCGAGGATTCTCGGGAACACCAGACTTAGGTGGCGATTGACTCACCGCCCAGGGGTCGGGCTATGGCCGAGCTACTGAGGACCTTCTCAACCCTCGGGCCACGTCGGGGCCATCTACGCAAGCACCGGAGACCATCCGAAGGTCACCCCCGTCATGTCCCAGGCCTTGCGATACTTGGGGATCGGCTGCTTGTGTTCGAACTTAAAGCGTACCGGCGCCGCTGTGTCAGGGTACTTCTTTCTGATCATCATGAACGCAGCCTTACCGTCACGATGACCCTCGAACCCACATGCACTGCACCGGTACACTCTCCCCCTGGGGTGATTGAGTTCACCACAGGCAGGGCACTGCTTACTGGTGTTTCGTTCCCCAACGAAACACGTTGCAATACCAGCCTCTTTTGCCTTGTACTCAAGATGCTTCTTGATCGTCCCGGTCTCCATCTGGGAGACCTTTTGACGGGACTTCCTTGAGAGCCGTTTCTCCTTCTTCGTATTCTTCTCCACTCCTGCGGGATCTCCGATGATGAGCTCGGCTATCCCCTTCTCAATGCAATAATTGATCGCCTTTCGGGTTGCCTGGTGGTAGAGGTTGAGGAACTGATCATCCGTCTTGCTGATGAGGGACCACTTGGCCCTCATCAGTTTCTTGTATCTCCTGCTCCTTTTCGTGCACCTGGAGAGGGCCACGGAGAACCAGGCCAGACTCTTGTTTCTCAGTTGCTTTATCGAACGGATCTCCCGTCCGGAGACAACGAGGCCGTGACCATGTTCACCGCAGAGGGCCACCGGATGGATCTCTCCGATGTCGATACCACCAATGATCCCTTTGATAGGTGCAGGCTCGAGATAATCTGATGTCCAGACGAGGACATAACGACCCTTTCTCCAGAGGATCTCACACGTACGGACGGGAGATGGTGGGATAACCCCGGTGTCGAAGTGAATCCGGGACGACAAGGTGAGAAGAATGGTCCCCCTCCTACTTGTCGTGATTGCCATCTGTTTGAACGGGATCGTCAAGAACTTCTTGATCCGCCACGGGTACTTCATCTTGAGGTTGCCGTTCTTGCGGTGGGCGGCAGCAGACAATCTATTCTCACAGAACTTATCGGCAAGGGCCTGGACGGTCTGGCTGTGAAGCTTGTACGTCCTTTTGAGTTGCTTCTGAAGATCGCCCCTGCTTATCCAGGTGTGAGTGGCATCGTAGTGGGCCTTCGCGATGGTGACGATGTCGTTCCAACATCGAGCCGCTTCTTGCTGGGCTGCCCTGAGGAGAAGGACTTGGGCTGGACTAGGGTGAATGGTAGTGTGACGAGCCTTGATCATCGTATCCTATCCCACTGCGTTTCTATGTAGTGACGGATCACGTCGGGCGAGACAGTCCCCGTCGTCGCACAGAAATACGACCTGCTCCAGATATGGCCCCTTTTCTTCAGCTCTGGAAACTTCGCTGCAAGCGTAGATCCTACGCCGCCCTTGATCTTGCCGGCCAGGTGTGCGGGTGAGTATCTGGGTGGTGCCATGATCGACAGGTGAACGTGGTCAGGCATGACGTCAAGGGCAACAAGTGTACATCCTATTTCGTTAACTCTGGCTGTCACGGCTTCTTTCGTGGTTTTCACGATGTCTTCTCGATCAAGTATCGAGTGCCGATACTTCGGGCACCAGATAAGGTGGTACGAAAGGACAAACTTCGCATGACGGGTAGATTCGTATAGTATATTCGGGATCATATTGTGCCTATATGATAGCACATATATACATTACAATGCAAGCATATACATACAGAACAGTCAATTATTTTGTGCTCCTTTCATCCACCCAAGGTGTGCCCCTGCCAACCTGAAAGGCGAGGCCGTCTCGGCGTAAGCTTAGTAAAAAGGAAAAGCCTTCCCCAGCTTCTTAGGGGGCAGACGGAGGGGTCACGAGCTAAAGACAGGTGTGACAAGCATGGGCAATGGGGCCCTTCCTCTACAATCCGTCCAAAGTCTTCGGCAGGATGCAGTCTATCTCTATCGCCTCCTTCCGGATGATGTCAATGTAGTCGAGAGTGGTTCGCAAGTTCTCTTGCAGTCTCCTCGCAAAACCTCCCAGGGGCACTACCTTGTTGATGATGGCATCCCTGAAATGCTGGAGCATTATCCTCTCCTGCCCGAGCAGCAGGCTTAGGAGCTCGGCAACTTCGGAGCAAAATTCGATCTCGTCTTTGCTGAACGCCCTTCCGTGGACCGCGTCGAAAACGATGACCCCTGCCGGGCGGCTGTCCTCTTCGATGAAGAGCGGTATGTAGGCGATCTCCGATACGTCCTTCTTCTCGATGATGCCCCTGAAATAGGCCGTGCGCTCATCGCTCATGGGGTGCTTGATCACGAGCACCCTGCCTTTTCTCACCGCGGCCTCTATGTCCGTGTGGGCATCGAGAGTTGACTTGCCGCGGAAGTCGGGTCCATACTCTTCCAGAGGGACCCCGGCCGCTATCTCACAGAACTCCCTTAGGCATCCGTCCACCTCCTCCTCGCCGATCTTGAAGATCACGCATCGCTCTACCCCGAGCACCGCAGCCAACTCCTCGATGATATTCTGCTTCATACAGGAGGAGGGGTCGGTGAGGCCGTTGCGCATCCCGAGGATGAGCGCTTTTGTTATCTGTAGGAACGCCTTCCTCTCGATCACGTAGCGATCTCCCTCCGGTGCGAGACAGACATGAGACCTGAAATGCAGAAATGGTGCCAAAGGCGAACCGGTGGGGCGTATCGATCTAAATGAAGTGCTGGTGCCGCTGAAAGGGCCCTTATGAGGAGAAAAGGGGTCTCTCCATCCGTCATAGGCCCTGAAAGGGCGTGTCAAGAATTTGGCTTATCGAGCCGGCGTCAAAAGCGGTTGCGCCGGGTTGTTGGTTCCTTCGCTCACATGGAGGACACCTCAGGCTCAACTTTGAGCCGAAATGGGATGTCCCGTGACAACGTCGCCGGGTCGTAATATCCTAAGTAAGGCAAAAAGGACGGGGAGGGGGACCATGAATTCCATCAAAAGCGTACGGGATAGGAAGGACGAGTGCCGGGCGGAGATGTCCTCTGAACGGGACTTCAGGCGGGAGCTTCCCGCGATAGTCGACAGCATAGTGGCTTTGCACGATAAGGAAGACAGATTTAGACACGTGGGACCGGAGCCCATGCCGGCGAGAAGCTCGGTCATCGAGATCATCCGGAGGGCGATCAGCGTCATCTATCCCGGCTACTTCTCGCCCGCCCGCCTTGATGAGGTCAACGTTCCCTACTATTTCGGTCAGCAGGTGACTGACTTGTTCCAGCTATTGTCCGATCAGGTAGCGTTTGCGATCCGTCATGACTGCCGGAGGTTCGACTTGCCGTGCACGGGCTGCGAGGCGCGTGGACAGAGCGCGGCAATCGAGTTCTTGAGAGAGATACCCGCGCTCCAAGCGATGCTCGCCAAGGACATCGCCGCCGCGTACGAGGGAGACCCGGCGGCCAAGTACCACGATGAGATCATCTTTAGCTATCCAGGGCTCTTCACGGTGACGGTCTATCGCATCGCCCATAAGCTGCATGGGCTCGGGGTGCCCTTGATCCCGAGGATAATGAGCGAGTACGCGCACGGTCAGACGGGCATCGATATTCATCCGGGCGTGGAGATCGGAGAAAGCTTCTTCATCGATCACGGAACCGGGGTGGTGATCGGAGAAACCGCCATCATCGGGAATGGTGTGCGTCTCTATCAGGGGGTGACCCTCGGCGCACTCTCGCTGAGGAAAGAAGAGTGTGAGGCGCTGCGGGATCGAAAACGCCATCCTACCATCGAGGACGACGTAATCATTTACGCCAACGCCACTATCCTGGGCGGATCGACCGTCATCGGCGCGCGATCCATCATAGGCGGAAACGTGTGGCTCACAGAGTCCGTTCCGCCTGACACTACTGTTTTTCTCAAGAAGCCGGAGCTTATCTTCAGGGAAAACAAGTCCTGATCCGCTCCGGGCTTCCCTATCTCTTCAGCCAGTGGTGTTATGGTGTCAGTCTGGACTCGAGACCGGCGTGGGCTTCGATTTGCCCTAAAGCGCACACCCCTTGGGTCGTTCATTTTTCATGCTCGGGGCCTCTTTGAACGAATCCTCCGAGTGGCTTCTCACACCATGCCGGGCCAAAGGCGCCCACCGGAGGCCGATCCGGCGACGTGAGGGCGGCCCGTATCCCCTGATATTCAAAGGATTTTTGTGGTGTGGCATTCCCTTTGCTTGGGTGTCTTCTGCGACATCAGTTGTGAAGGAGGAGAAATGGTCCTGTTGTTTGCTATCCCGAGCCTCTTTTTTCTCGGAGGGCTGGGGGTCATGATGTGGGCTGAGGCGAGAAACATGCGGCGCGATGAGAGTGAACGGGATCCCATGTTTGTGAGGAAGAGTCGCTAGTTTTCATACCATCGGAAGACCCTCGGTGAGATAGGAAATTGCACCAAAAGCGATAGACTGTCCGCAATTCGATGAGGGGAGAAATGATGGCAGGCCGCCGGTATTACAGCGACGGCAGATAAGTTCGCAGACGGATTCCCTCGAGCCCATCAAGTCATAATCCTAGCCCCAAATTATCCGTTCTATAGCGTGCCCCGCCCTGATCGCTGATCCGGTAAGGGCTATTGCCGCTCCTGAGATTTCCTGGTTCGCGTAATGGTAGATATGCAATTTGTAGTTTCGGCTGAGGCTTTTTCGATGTGCTTAAGAAAGGCATCGTTGATCATTGTCTGGTAGTTGCCGCCACTCTCATTGATAGTTCATACAGATTCGCTATATGCGCAGTTGTAGACAGGGGCAAGTGAAATCGCCATGCAGGCTGCAGTATCACAGCGACAGCAGATACGTCTGGAGGTTGATCTTCTGGTTCCCTAGCCCCAGTTTCTTTCTGATACTGTTTCTGTGACTATCGACCGTGGCCTTCCCGATATGGAGCAGTTCCGCTATCTCTTTTGTTGTCTTGCCGCCTTTGATCATATTTATGATCTGAACCTCAGTGGGCGTGAAACGGGAGTATCTGCTCGAAATCTTCTGCAGGAAGGGCGAGATGATTTCGTTCAGCCCGGACTCTATTATCCCCAGGTACGCCATCTGATTATCGCTCAGGTGACTGTTCTTAAGCTTGTCGACGTAAGGAGAAACGAGTTCTTTCACGTTTGCCAGGATCGCACTTTCAAGGGTCTTCTTGTCTTCATCTCTGTGCTTCAGCAGCACCTTCAAGGCCGTGTTGGCCTCCTCGAGGTTGAGGGACTTGCTTTCCAATTCCCCCTCCCTCTTTTTCAACGTTTCTTCGACATACTTCCGCTGGCTAATATCCTCCGTAAAGACCATCACCGCGTCACGGCCGCCGTAGTTGAAGGGGAAACCCGTGATGGCAACGTCTATCGCAGACCCGTCGAGCCTGACCCATTTCTGCTCCATCAGGGGAGTCTGGGTTTTTTTTACCTCGATGCTTCTTATCCCGTCTCCGGCCGCGTTGTGATGGTCCGGGTGAACGAATCGGAGCATCTCTAGGCCACATAGTTCTTCTGGTGTTTCGGCGCCAAGCATGCGGGTCAACGACCTGTTGGCAAACCGGACTATTCCTTCTACGCAGATGACGATTCCGCTCGGAGACAGGTCCACGACGTTACGATACCGTTCTTCGCTCTCCTTGAGGGCCTCTTCCGACCGCTTACGCTCGGTGACGTCTCTGAAATACGAGAGGATGGCGGGTTCTCCGAGGTACGTGATCCTCGTTGCGGAGGCCTCGCTGAAGATCGTCGTCCCGTCCCGGCGGACACCCTTGAACTCATACCTGGACGGTGCAGGCTGGTTGGCCTGCCTCCTCGTGCCGTAATCGCTCACCATGGCCTGGTCGTCCGGATGGACGACCAGGTTCTGCTGCTTTCCGATGATATCCTCGAGTCGCTCAAAGCCGAACATGTCGAGGAACCTCCGGTTTACGTAGAGATGGCGCGCATCCCTCACAATGGCCACCCCGTCGTTCGAATGCTCTATTGCGACGCGATACCGTTCTTCCGATTCCCGGAGTTCCCTTTCTGCCCTGACCCGTTCTCCGATATCCCTTGAGACGGAATAGGTGATCTGTCTTCCGCCGACCGGGATTAGCGTTTGAGAGACTTCCGCCCAGTATTCTTCACCGTCCATGGTACGAGCCAGCCAGTCGAAGCGAGTGGCGCCCTCTCTCATTAGTTTTTCGTACTCTTCCCGCCCCTTCTCTGCCGACAGGCGCCCATCCGGCTGCCGAAGAGGGGCGGACGAGGAGGCGCGACGGCCGACTATTTCATCTTTCCTCGCAGCGTGCGTCAGCCTCAGAGCGGCCTCGTTACAGTCTATCGTGATATCGCCATCCAACAGGAAAGTAGGGTCGGGAGATCTTTCGAACAGGAGCCTGAACTCCTCCTCGCTTTCCTGTGAGGCCTTCTCCCCGTGACTGGCGAGCCTATCTTCCAATTCCTTTTGCCGCAGTCGCATTTCAGCCAACTCTGCCAGTAGCTGTTCCTTCGATCCGCCATGATCGGTCATACGGTCGGCTCCCTCCGTCTGTTCGATTGGGTGTTTCCATCCACCCTCTGACCTTGTAAAATGGCGCCGCGCAACGAATATCTACCCTTCATGCCGAGATCGGCACGGGGCCTGCGGCTGATCTGTGGTCAAAAGACAATTTCCTCATGATCGGAGAAGTGGCTGTGGGTATCGAGGAGAGATATGAGATCGAGATGGAGATGACAGGCATGGACACGCATGATATCCATCTTCTGTGCAGAGCGCATCCGAAACTCTCCCCGGGACCCATGTCCCAAATCTTCAAGAGCACCGCGGCACGAGAAATATACACAAGGAAGTCTTCAGTCAAAAGCACCTCTGGTGTGAGGAGTTCTTGACAGACGGCTTCTACGTCGCAACTGTCGGAGAAACGTCCGACTGAAGTACCATAGAGAGATCTGCCCAGAAACAAGGATTACCAAAGCACGACCTCAAACAATTACCGCTCTTCCTTCTTATTACCTTCTATATTGCTGCCGGCCGTTTGGTTAAGGCGTCGATGAGTTCAGAAGCAACCTACGGAACGGGCGCGGCGGTTAAGATCTTGATGTATCGGTTACCGACCCTCCTTTGTATGCCAGAGCCGTAGCACATAAATCGTAGATTCATGGATTTCCTAACGCATTTCGTAGTGAGCGACCAGGATGTGGCGAACCCCACGCGGTTGGAACTCGTCAAGCGTTTCTCCTATGCACAGATACTCCGTGAGACGGACAGGTGCGGTCACCAGCGCTTGTGCGGTCCTTCCATCGGCCTGCTTGTTGACCGGCACTGGAAAGTCGTAAACCCGTGCTAAATCCAAAAGAGTGTTGCTGGCCCATTTGAACTCCGTCAGTGCGGTAACGGCCTCGGTTTTTCGCTACCAAGGCTCTCCACCCATTCTTGTACCGGCTGATGGTGATTCTCGGTGGGAATCATGACCCTCTTCGCGCCGACATCCATTGTCACGGGCAGCTTGTCACCGAGCCCTTCTACCCACTCAACGCGCCGTGAATGCTCTTGGTGCTGATCCTTCCATGTCTCCTCCGAAACAAATTCGGAATCGGACGACAGTCTAGAGAGCAGAGACTTTCAAAACATGCAAACTACCAACATCTGGGCCCACCGTCTAGTTCGTTCCTCAGCGGGTAGGGAAGAATTTTCTGGCAAAGCTAAGCTTCCCTGTCACGACCACGTTCTCCTCCACCGTCACTACTCCCTCGACAAGTGCCGCGTCTTCGACCATCTTGATGACATTCACTTCGATGAACATAGTTTGACCTGGGAATACGGGAGCGAAGAATTTCATGTTATTTATGGTCCCAAGTACCATAGCTTCTCCCTTGCTAACCCCTATGTTCGTTGTCCTGCTGAACAGTAGGGACGCGCTCTGTCCGATAGCTTCAACGATAAGTGTACCCGGCATGATCGCATACTCCGGGAAATGTCCAAGGAATTGAATCTCATTTCCAGAGACATTCTTGAGGGTCTTGATCCTTTTGCCGGGATCGATCTCCAGAACCCTATCGACCATAATAAGAGGAAATCTCTGCTTCAAGAGATCCTTTATCTCCTCGAAGTTCATGGTCATAGGTGAAATCCTCCTTTTCCGCGACGGCTGCTGTTGCGCCGGCTTAGAGATTGCTTCAACGGCGCTGCAGTATCATCGCCATCGCACGCGGAATGAAACGAGCACCGGCCGGTGGCGTACTGGCGTCTGAAACGAGCCGTGTGACTCTGAGCCCAACTTCTTCAGCCATTTTCAGCGGTTCGCTTTCCTGATTGAATTCGTAGATGTGATCCCGCTGGGCCGACTCGATGGCAGTACTAAAGAAGACACGTCCGTCGTCGGCGAGGATACGGGAGATCGACCGGAAGAGAGGTCGCGGATCTTGCAGGTGTTCTGCAAGCATCGCGGCGATGATCCCCTGATACCGGATATCCGTACCGGCCTTTCCGATTTCAAGGGCATCTTTGACCTCGAATCTTACCCGCTCGCTGTGCCCGGAGACGGCGAGAAGACGGTTTGCAACTGCAACTGCCGGCGGACTGATGTCAATGCCTCCAACCCTTATGTCAGGCCGGTCCTCTGCAGCCAGTAGCCCAAGGACGCCGTGCCCCGAGGCTATCTCCATCACGCTGGCGCCGGAGGGCAGCGATCTGACGAACCCATCCCTGTACAGGGCGATGTGATTGACCATAGACGGCCAGAAAGGGTAAATGAGTATTGCCGCCCACATATACGGGACCATGTAGCTTTCGTCCTCGTAGACTTCAGACATGACGTCGGGCAGTGCCTCGGGGGTGTACTTGCCCTGTTTCTCGTAAATTTGCTGCGACTTGGCTACGCCTAAGCAGTATTGCGCATATCCTCGTGCGGCGTCCTCAAAGGCCCGTTCCCCATAGGCAGCGTGCGCCCACTTCGCAAGGGGGTCGAGGAGCCATGAACACAAGCGATCGTTGGCTTCGAACGTTGCGCGTGCTGCGGGGGCAAACACCTTCGCCTTCTTCTCCATCGCATCGAGAAATGCTCGTGCATCGACCATTTAGCCCCTCGCCGTGTCGCGAAGTCAGTCCGCCGAACGCACATAGCGCACCATCCGTACCATGGGTCTGATGAGGTCAACGCCGTCCCACGGCGGTACGAAAGTGTGCATGCGCCCGAGCTTTACTATTCGGTTCACGCCTCTCTTTAATGCTGCGGATGCCAGCCTTTCTTCTCGATCCGGGTCACCCATGGCCAGCCCCAGGGTCTGGACATCTTCAGAAAGTTGTGAAATCGGATCGAATAAATCGTCAACCTCCAGGACTGTCAGGGTCCTTCCGTGTGTCGGTGTAGGAATCTCGGACCCGGATCCGACGAGGATAGTCCAATCCGGGCTCGCTGGAAAAAGCGCGCTGTTCGCTAGATCGGCACAGAGCCAGGATGCACGGGCATGGCATATTGCCGATGTCAGTGCCGGATGAATCGTTTGTCGCGGATGAACCCGGTTCTCTGTCTCAAAGGCGTTCTTGAGGCCTTCGAGGAACTCAATCGGGGAAGACCCTGCTCTTCTCTCCAAAAACAGCACCTGAGGAGAAGAGCATGCCTGCTGATCGAATTGCCACACATCCCGGGCGATGCGGCGGCACCACGACTCTCGCTCCTCCTTCTCGCACCAAATGTCGGCGCTCATCGCCGCGACAGATATGCGCGGCCCAAAAACCGCCAGTCGTGCCTTATGGGGAAACGGCAGGGCGCGCACCGCTAAGACTGCCTCCGTGCCGCCCCAAATCATGGCTCCGTCAACGACTCGCGCCATTGCCTCCTGCAAATCCTGACGGTCGTGACCGAAGGCGGCGACAAAGATACGTCTAGCGAAGATACGGGCGGTGTCGCTCTGCTCCAGTTTCTGCAGAAGGCGGCCTGTCTGGTCGACAAGGTCCCTCGGAACGCGCACCAGAGAGGCATTACCTCCCAGAAGCGAGCACGTCATCGACAGAATCGGCTGGATTTCTATGTTCCCAGCCGGCCAGTGACCAACCACACCGATGGGACAAGCCTTTAGTCTCGCCCTGCCATCTTGCATCCAGTCGCCCTTCAACGCACCGGGGCCAAGCTCTCTGGCAATGATCGGCTCCAAAGTACCACGCCTCAGCCAAAGACGCAGGAAGGCAACGCCGGGAATATCGGCCGTGTCGCGCGCGCCCAAAGCCACAGCCCAAGCCTCAAACACATCCAGGATCGTGTCGGGCGTAACCTCCGTCGCCATCACCGTGTCACGGAGCCTCTGGGCGGCAAAGAGAATCTGCTCTGGCGAGTCGATAATGTGGACCGAATTGGCCATTTACAAATCCCTCAGTCTGCCTGACACCCGTTGTCTTTCGATGTTTCCGCAGCCTCTGATCTCGGCCTTCTCGACCCGCCCTACAAAGTGGAAACAGAGGCCCCGTCTACCGCACGGACACCCATCGTCCGCAACGACCTCAGCCATATCTTCCGTGAGGAGAAGGTGGCCCGGGAAACTGGTGGGCAGAACGCTGCAGACTTGAACCAGACCCTGCTCCCCTATCTCAACGGGCTCGAGGGTGAGGGGGTTTCGGACAATGACGTCTCCAAACGCAGGAACATGCTTGTTTCCTGCGGGGCAATCGGGGTATATGATCCCGACGTTTTCTATGAGACCGTAGAAATCGATCACATCATCCGTGCGACACCCGAAGACCCGGGCCAAACCCTCGTTGAATGTGCGCTTATCAACAGATTCATCCTGCAGCCGCTTCCAGCCGCCGCTGTGAAGGATGCGGACGCGAGGCATATCGACTCGGATATCTTTTGCAATCAAGGGTTTTACCAGATGGTTCCAGAGAATATAGGTGAATCCGTATACCAGTATAGGGGATTCCCTATGATTGTCGGCAAACTCCAATACCTTCTCCAGGTCTAAGGTGAGCTCTCCGTGACTGCTTTGATTCAAGCAGTATGTGGCTGAGGAAGCAAAAGGCTGGAGGCTTTGAATTGCGGCGCCCCTCGCTCCCAGCTCTGCCCTCCCCCGGACTGAGCCCGGCACGTCTACTACAAGGTAAGGCCTGCGGCTCGATCCGATGAAATCGGAAACGATGACGATGATTCCTTTGGTCATGCGACGCGCCGTGGCCGAATCGAGGACGACTCTGCTGGGTAGCTGCCCCGTTGTGGCGCTTGACATCAGGGTCCTTTTAATCTCACCCGGCTCGACAAGCGACAAAGGAGGCTGCGCCTTCAGTAGTCGAACCGGCAGATAGGGAAGATCGGCAATTCTCTGGGCAAGGCGAACATCGACAGGCCAGTGACGAACATAGTTTCGAAGTGCGGAGCTCCTCTCACACGTGTATTCCAGCTCATCCTTCAGCATCTCCAGAAGGGCGAGCGATCTTTCTTCCGGCGGCGCTGAATAAGGGGAGCTTGCCACCATCCTGTCTATTCTCTCTCCGAGCGCCTCCGCCGATGTCATTCCGATAACTTCTCCTGCAGCGATGATAGAGAAATCTTCCCGCTCGAGGTCTTGGGAATCTCAGGAACTACCTTGATCGACGCACAAGTCCAATGTGGAGGCAGGCTCCGGCGCACCTGTTGCTCAATGTTATTCGCTCCCTGTTCCGGTACTATCCACAAGACCAGGGCCTCTCCGACCTCCTCGTGAGGGGTAGCGGCGGCGGCGCACTCGTAGACTCCGGGCACGGCGGATACCGCGGCCTCGACCTCGGCAAAGCCCACCCTGACTCCCCTTATCTTGAGGAATGAGCTCTTGCGTCCGTGAATCCAGATGTATCCGTCCTCGTCGAGATGGCCGAGGTCTCCGGTCCGAAGCCACCCGTCCTTAAAGACGCAGTTGCTCGCTTCAGGATCATCGAGATAGCCGCTGCTAATGGACGGACCTTTCACCAGAATCTCGCCGACCTCCGCGGTGGAGAGATCTCGCTCATTCTCGTCGACGACACGAACGGAAAGATTGTCCAAAGGGCGGCCCGCACTGCCCAGTTTCTCATCCAAGTGCTCGGGATCGAGGGTGGATATACGCGGCGCTGCCTCGGTCTGACCGTACATCACGTAGAACTTGGCCGTGGGCACAGCTGCCCGCATTTCGCGGATGTTCTGGGGGGTAAGGGCTCCCCCTGCCTGCAAAAAGCGCCGCAGGCTTGGCATCGGTATGGTTTTGAGGTTCGACCGTCGAAGGAGAATGTTATAGACGGTCGGCACCCCGGCGAACGTCGTGCAGCCATACTTGTCAATTGCGCGAAGCACCTTGTCCGGAAACATGAATCGGCGGTCAAAGACGACTCCCCCGCCCTGGTAAAGATGTGTGTGGAGAACGCTGGCACCAAAGGAATAGTTGAGCGGCAGGATCAGCATGGCTCGTTCATCGTGCCCAAGGTGTTGGCTGCGTATTATCGCCTCGGTGTTGGCAGTGAGGTTGCCGTGGCTTATCATGACGAAACGAGGGGCTCCGGTGGATCCCGAGGTAGCCCAGAGCACTGCCAAATCGTTCTCCGTGCACGGCACGGGCGGAGACACCTCTGTGGCCGCGTCCGCCACATATCCGTGGAGATGCGGAATTGTTCCGTTACTCAACCATCTAGGCGGTTGATCCTTTTCGGTCCAAACCGCTTTCGCGCCGGTCTTCTGAAGCAAATCGCTTCCCGATGCAGCGAGCGTTCGATCCTCCACCGGCACGGGCACCAACCCGGCGTACATGCTTCCCAGATACGCTATGCTGCTCGGCGGCGATAGTGCGCAGCCGAGCAGCACCGGGTCCCCCTTCCTCAGGCCGGCGGAGAGAAAGGCAGCGGCAGAGGATGAAATGAGTCGGGGAAGATCCGACGGTTCGATTGTGTCTCCCGTGGCCGCATCGATCAAACATGAAAGGGGCCCCAACCGTTTGACCAAGAGCCCGGCGAAATTGTTTTCCGGAGCGGCAGTCATTTAGACCCTAGTTTAGTTTCGATTGGATGATCCTCACGATCTCGCGAACGTTCTCCATCTCCATCAGCTCGTCGACGTCGAATTCGACTTTGAAAATAGACTCCAGGCATGATGCAAGCTCCAGGTGTCCCACCGAATCCCATCCGACTATGTCATCAGGTGTGGAGTCTATCAAGACCGATTGCGGATCTATGTCGAATGCCGCGTGAAAAGCCTGTTGGACCCTAGCGAGAATCTCTTCCATTACCTCTCCTCTGTGATCGAGTATGTACCCCCCGCCCGCTCAATCTCTTATCTATGCGTTACGTTTATATAATGGCAACATCCGGTCTCTCCATTCAGCCAATTTGCAACATAATATCAGATCAGGGCTTTTCATGCTGTCCCTTATCTTGAGGTTTTCCAGCAACCCGCCACATGAGAAAACGACTAACCTTGAGTGTTGAGGACTCCTTCCACTTATTGATCACCTTTGCATTCCAGCGCGCAGCGACATTGTCCGCCCATATAAAGGAAAAGGCCTTTTTATAACCTTTCTTGTTCAATAAAAACATTGCGTTATTTTGAAATACCGCGGACAGGTTGTTGCCTCTTGCACTCGGCGTTACGAATATGTCAAAAGCATAGACAGCGTCCTCGGGCAACCTAATTCCAAGCCAGTTAAGGTCATTATGGTACGATCCACGAGGGGATTCACGCGGAGCGAAATACCACGTATCTCCAATAATTGTATTTCCTTTTACAATTACATGACCTTTGTAACTCTTCTTGATGTAGTCCCTTGCCTTAAGATATCTATTTTTGAATTCGAAATGATATATATCATTTCGTAAGATTTCTGGAGTTAATTCTAATAGACCAATTTGCAACCGATTGAGATGGTCTGTTTTATCCTCGATATCATCAAGATTCTTCATGACAATAACCGCACGCCGGTTCAAAAATATATATTCTCTAAAGAACGTACGAAAACCGTTGCTTCTAATGGATTCGCATACTTGAATATAGCGCATGATGATGGCGTCGACGAGTTTCATATCTTTGCCTCGCATGAGTTCAATAGTGCAAGTGCTGCACCCGTCGGGCGTTTCGTGCCACGCCGGTCTATGGCCAGGCGTTTTTCCCAGCTCCGGAAATCGGTTTTCTTTCGCGACTCGGCTACTTTACAGCCGTATCAATGCTATCATCCTCCATGCATTTGTGACGGAGCAAACTGGACCGACTGTTCGTTCTCGTCTCTCCATACCCCCTAAAACCTGGTACAACCTCTTTGTTATCCATTGTCTCTCAGTCGAGAACAGTTCGCAAGAAGAAAATATTGATCGCAGACGACTATAGACGAACCTTTTTGTCATTCTGAGGCTATTGATTGAGGAGAACATCGTTACCCAATCCGAACGCAATTCTTCTATCATCCGAACGCAATTTTACTATCACTTGAGCCTTTTGCAAAAGTCCTTGTCTTCTTGTGAGGATTGTACATAGTTTTGTACTATTTATAGATACGATAGCCGTATTTTGAGCCGGCGACTGTCGTCAGAATAGAACGGGTGTTCCGCCTTGCAG
>Ga0326728_10012127_pt1 | contig 19302 bp, 18 predicted proteins | sample MB3enrmetagenome_FD_207602 | JGI IMG/M metagenome (GOLD analysis project Ga0326728, IMG submission 207602) | Lab enriched peat soil microbial communities from McLean, Ithaca, NY, United States - MB31MN | ecosystem: Environmental > Terrestrial > Soil > Wetlands > Peat | place: USA: New York... | reverse complement strand
AAGGTGTGCGGCAATATGAATATTCCACCTTGGGATATTCCAAAGAAAAAGACTGCCTCCCGGCTTCAACAACCGGGCACATTCAGCAGCCCAACGCTCACACCATTCGAGATACTGTAAACTGTCGAGATCATCATTGAAACCGGAGGGATAGAGTTTTTTAAGGTTGAAAGGCGGGTCTGCAAAAACCAAGTCAACGCTGTCGCTTTCCAAGAAATTCATAAGGGCCAGACAATCACCCTGATGAAGCCGTCCGAAGTCCGTTTCCAGAACGACAGGAGGAGGGCCTGCGACTCTTCCTGGTTGCTCAAGGTCGTTTTTTATGAGATCAAACACCTCTATGGCATTGGATTGCAACGCCTTTAGTATGCGGCGGTCAACCACTGCCATCTTGAGCATCAATTCAACGGGCGACATGCCTGCCACAGAACAGATTCGATCTAGATCACATCCCGATGGCAACGTATTGCTTACGTTATAATGGTGCAGTCGATTTGCCGGCACACCGGCGGCATCGGCAAACCTTTTCACCGAAAATTTGTCACTTCCATCAATCCCTAGCGCCTCAAAAAAATCTGGGTGACCCATAAGCAAGTAAACCTCGAACTCTTCAGCGTTCTTTATGAATACTATAGTCTGTAGATTTTCAGTCTACATCATCATAAACGCCAAAGCAATATTTGAGATCCAAAAAATGGGAGATGAAAAGTGACAATCGAAGAAGCGTTTGGGGTGACTTTACAAGATCTGCGCAAGGCGCGCAAGTTGTCTCAGGAACAACTGGGTTTTGAGAGCGGATATCATCGCACCTACATAAGCCAACTTGAGCGGGGACGTAAAAGTCCTTCACTGAGAACGCTCTTCCAGTTAGGTGCGGCTCTGAAAACGATGCCATCACAAATTGTTTTGTCAGTGGAAAGTCTTGTCTTCACAACGGGAGGTAATTCAGATCAATCAGGAGGTGACGCTTCCGATGAAGATAATGCACATTGAACGACTAATCGATATTGGCAAGTTCTCGTCTTCCTTGGAATGGAAAATGATTGAAAGCCACCTAGTAAGCGGGTCTTTCACTCTCCGTGACGAGCCCGGTAAGAAACGCAATAAAGGAAGCGGGGTTAAACCGATCAAAGAGGCTTGCATGCAACATTTGCGTTCGCTGGGTTGGGCGCTCGAAACTCCCATTGATGTTGCTACGCTAAAACGACCGGGTCCAATTGACGCAACCATACAAGTTGGCAACCGTCTATTTTGCATGGAATGGGAAACCGGTAATGTTTCTTCCAGCCACCGAGCGCTCAACAAAATGGCCCTCGGCATCATGAGAGGCATTTTCGTCGGGGGAGCTTTAGTTCTTCCCACCCGGTCCATGTATAAGTATCTTACAGACCGCATCGGCAACTTTCCTGAAATCGAACCGTACTTTCCTCTGTGGAGATCTCTCCAGGTTGAAGAAGGGCTTCTGTTGGTAATCGCAATCGAACACGACGCGGTGAGCAGTTCGGTTCCGCGCATCTCAAAAGGCACCGACGGCAGAGCGCTGCAATAACGAGGTGATTTGCTGATGCTAAGTACGCTGGAGGATGATGATGTATTCTGTCCTCATAGTGTTCGCGATTCCGGTAATTTGGCGCCCCAATCGCAGAGCCGGTTGAAATCCATATTTTTTGCTTATCTCGACGAGCATTTTATCTATCCCCGGAACGCTGTTGGGGGAGACCTGGAGAATCCTTCCAATTTGATTGTCGTTGGTTCCCACAATGATGGTGCAGAATCTTCCCTGACGCAGAACACGTGCACATTCGGAGAGCACCCTTTCCATGTCTAACCTGTAGAGATCAAGCTTCTGCCGCCCGGTTGTGCCACGAAGGCCGATCATCCTTTCTCGCAAGATATTCACATCAGCGCCAAGGGATTTTAGGTGAAAAGAATCGTTTGCAAGATAGTCGATGGCAAAGCTGTATGGTGGGGAGAAGAGAATGCCGTCTATGCTCGAATCCTGCAGGGGGAGGAACCGTGCGTCCCCCTCCAAAGGATTAGATGGCGCTGGCTTTAAATCTAATCTCGCAAGGGCGGCTTGAATCTTCTCGGCAGCGAACAAGTATCTTTTAAGAATGGAGCGAAATTGGTCTAAGGGAGAGCTGCGCATACTCCTCTCTGAATATCCGGCACTATCCAGGTAGGCAAGGAGCAGGAAATTGCGCGCCGTACTCGACTCGCAACATTCCTGTGGGCTAACGCTTTCTAGTGGGGAGGCAATATAACCGGCGCCAGGTTCCCGGAAGTACTGGGGATGCGTCCTCGATTGAATTTTGGTTCCAGGCTCTGCATGGCCGATACCTCGTTGGAGGTGTTGGAAAACATCCTCACAGTTCTTAAGAGCAACCCTAATCGGTTCAAGGGGCACGGTTAAACCGTCCAGCTTTGCCTGAGACATGAATCGGCAAAAGGGGCTTGTATCAACTCCTAAGGAGGTGATTCCCATAAGGCATGCCTCTATAAGCACTGTCCCAGAGCCCATCATCGGGTCCAGTATAGTGTCACCCGGTTTTAAACCCATTACGTTGATCAATGCCTTGACCATTTGGGGATGAAACTTACCTCGATAGGGGAACAGACCGTGCGTAGCGTACCCAGTCTTGAACTGCTTTGATTCGAAGAACGACCGCAGTCTTGAAGAAGAGTGGCGAGGCAATTGCAACGACTCACCACCACAGATTATTGAGTGGTAGGTCGGGCATTCGCCCACCTTGGCGAAATAAGCACCACGGGAAATAATATCGTTATCGCTCAGGATCTTGCTTTCATAGAATGCCAGTTCGAGTTCATATACCTCGTTGAGCCCTGGAACGAGCTGCAAATGTCCAGGTAAAAGCAATTTATAGATGCTTTCCGAAAATAGGCTGGCAGAGTGGTCCTCAGAGTGTGTGTCAGGCGTTGCCCTTAACATGTCTCCCATGGGTATTTGCCTTTTTACCGTCCGGTTCCCACCAATAGCTCCCGGATTGCCAGGGTGAATACCGCTGCCAAAAACGCCAGCCCGGAGCTCAAATACATAAGCCTGATCATCCGGGTGTAAGTGTTTAAGGTTATTGGGTTGAGCGAGTCGCCGAGAAGCGGTTTTTCGACAGGCTGTCCAAAATAACAATTAGTCCCGCCGAGCTGAACTCCAAGCGCGCCCGCCGCTGCGGCCTCGGGATATCCTGCGTTGGGGCTCTTCATCTTGGTTGCATCCCTCATCATAATCTTTGAGGCGGCCCGCCAGTCACTGCCTATGAAAACAGAGGCGCCTATCAGTATCCATCCGCTGATCCTAGCCGGGAGCCAGTTCGCCACGTCGTCGGCTCGGGCTGCGAAAGAACCGAAATATCGGTAGCGATCGTTCCTGTACCCCAACATGGAATCCATTGTGTTTATAGCCTTATACACCAGAGCGCCCACCGGGCTGAAGAGCGCCAAATAGAAAAGAGGCGCCACAATCGCGTCGGAAATGTTCTCAGAGACTGTTTCAACCAAAGCCCTCAAGATGGCATTTCGGTCCAATTGTGAAGTGTCGCGGCTCACGATGAATGAAAGGCGAGTGCGGGCAAGGGGCAGGTCGCCGGCTTCGAGTGCTTCGGCAACTCGGGATGATTCTTCATGGAGGCTTCGAGTGGCAAGAGTAGAGTATGCGAGCCAGATCATAGCAAAACTGCCAACAATCCGGCCAAAGCCGCTCGATATTGCGATAAAAACCTTCGATGCGCAAATGACGGCTACAATCACGACAGTCCAAAGAGCGAATCCCGAAACTCGCATAAGAAAGGGGGAGGCAGCTTCAGGGTAAAGCGCTTTTTCTGTCCTGGCCACAAGCCATCCGATCCAGCGCACCGGATGAGGCATCCATTGAGGATCTCCTGCCGCAAGGTCGAGAAGATAAGCTGAAACGAGATGCCAGGGAAGGAAAACCATCTCACTCCAAATCATGCTCTAAAAAGGAGGTCGAGGACCCTCGCCACGTCAACATGCTTGCGCACAAGTTCGGCAAGCCTGTCGTACTGTTCATCCTTCCAGAGCCTATAAGAAAAAGAGTTGGACGCAGGGGCCAGAGTCTTGCCGCATCTTCTTCCAATATCTTCAAGGAACATGTTCCTGAACCCGTCGTTGTCGAAAATACCGTGGATATATGTGCCCCATGCTCTTCCGTCGGGCTGCGAGAGCCCATCCTCCATATCGACGGGTTTGCCCTCTCGCCGCAGAATTCTGAAGAGCGGTTTTGCCTGTCCACCCGATACGCTGCGGCCCATGTGAATCTCATATCCTGAAAGCCTCTCCCGGCACACAGGGAACGGAAGCGATTCCGAGATAATGTCTGCTTCCACTTGGGATGTTATCTTTTCGGGATACATTTCAGTTTCCATATCCAGCAGGCCCAGACCAGAAATAGCCTCCATCGAGCTTTCAATTCCGCAAGGGTCGCGCACTACGGCTCCCAGCATCTGATATCCGCCGCAAAGCCCGACGATAGTTCCTCCTGATTTATGAAATGCGCATAGAGCATCGGACATGCCTTTTGTGTGCATTGCGGCGAGGTCTTCGATGGTGTTCTTGCTTCCCGGAATGAGCACCGCGTCGAATTCGAAGACCTGGGCCGGACGGTCAAAATAGACCAGATCGACTCTCGGATCTCTCTCGAACGGGTCAAAGTCCGTATAATTGGAAATGAAGGGCAGACGAACTATACCGATGCGAATGGAGCGGGCGCCCGCCTTTTTCTGCGCTCCTCCTATTCGCCGTCCGAGCGCCACGGAATCCTCTTCAGGCAGGGAAATGTTTTCGAAGTATGGCACAACCCCCAAAACGGGCACACCCGAGCGCGATTGCAGTATTTTAACGCCGTCATCAAAGAGGTGCGGGTCTCCCCTGAGCTTGTTTACGATAAAACCTATAATTTTTTGACGTTCTGCAGCTTCGAGCAGTGAGAAACTTCCGAGCAGGGCTGCGAATATGCCTCCCCGGTCGATGTCTCCCACCAGGATGCACTTGGCGTCAGCCATTTCGGCCATGGCCATATTTACAAGGTCGTGTTCCTTGAGATTTAGCTCGACTGCGCTCCCCGCGCCTTCAATGACTATCAGTTCGTTCCCGGCGCATAGCCTCTCAAAAGCACCACGGACTATGGGAACGAGCTCTTTTTTGTAATCGTAATAGTCTCTGGCCGAGAAATTTCCAACCGCCCGACCGAGCACGATGACCTGGGATCCCACGTTCGAGGTCGGTTTAAGCAGTATGGGGTTCATGTCCACGTGAGGCTCAATTCCCGCGGCCTCAGCCTGGACGACCTGAGCGCGTCCCATCTCTCCGCCCTGCGGAGTGATGAAGGAATTCAGGGCCATGTTTTGCGCCTTGAAAGGAGCTACACGGTACCCTTCGTCTTTGAAGATGCGGCAGAAAGCTGCTGCCAGAACGCTTTTACCAACATCCGAGCCGGTCCCCAGGAACATCAGCGACTTGGTTTCGGGCATTTTGAACCGGTTCCCTTCTCTTTCCCCTGGCGCGCTTTATCCACGAAAAGGACCAAAGGGAAAACCATTAAGAATAAACACAGGTCAGGCTGTAATTTTGTTTAATTCCCGGTCGTGGCTCTTTGTGTTCCACTTGGTGTACGGTTACCACTCCACTGCGCACAGTGCCTGACAAATTGGCAGGCGGCTTCCGGAGCGCTCCCCCAGTGGAGGTGGATATAACTGGCGAGAACGGATCCCGCCTGAAAACCCTCGAAACGGGCGGCTTCACCTTTGTGCCCACGCAGCTCGTAAGCAAACTCGAATCTTCCGTCCCCGGCCTTCCGTTCTCCATCTTCAGATTCAACTATTTCAGAGTAGTGGAATTCATGGCCCCGGATGACCCTACCCGGATCGCCGAGCAGACAATGCCGGCGCAGCACGACCTCGGTGTATCCAAGCGCTTTGCGCCTGGAGAGCATTCTGGTCCCGAATGGAAATATCCCCGCCATTTCATGCCTTTCCCCTTCGACCGTATCTATGAAACTGCCCAGGGTCATGAGTCCTCCGCACTCGGCGTAGATCGGCATCCCCTGTGCTGCATACTCACGAATGGATCGAAGAAATTCGGCATTGCCGGATATGGCTGCGGCAAAAAGCTCCGGGTATCCACCGCCTAAATATGCACCCGTGCAGTTGTCCGGAAGAGTTTCACCGTTTGCGGGAGAAAAGAAATGAAGCTGCGCTCCGGCCCTTTCCAGAAGTTCCAGGTTATCCGGATAGTAAAAGCAAAAAGCGGCATCACGCGCCACCGCAATGACCGGAGGACCCGCAGTCGAATACCTTGTCACTTCATTTGGAACGGGTACGGCTTCTACGTGGCCGGCGGCGAGCCGGCCGTGCATCGGATACCTTGTTTTTTCAAGCAGCAGCCCGATATCCAGCCGGTCTTCCAAAAGTTTCGCCAGTCTTTCTTGCCAGGCGGCGTCCAGCATCATTTCGTCAGCGGTCACAAGTCCCAGATGCCTCTCAGGTATTCGCACGAGGTCTTCTCTTGGGATACCGCCAAAGACTGTTATTTCAGGGCAGGCGGAAGCAAGGGCTTCCTTCAGGTACTGCAAGTGCCCATCTCCGCCGATCCGGTTGAAGATCACCCCTGCGAAGTTCAGCAAGGGGTCGAAACGCGTAAACCCATATATAAGAGCGGCGACGCTCCTTGCCATGCTTCGGGCGTCTACGACCAGCACTGCCGGCACGTCGAGCCATTTGGCCATCTCCGCGCTGCTGCCGGACTCGGTTTGCCCATCGTAGCCGTCGAAGATCCCCATTACACCTTCGATCAAGGCAATGTCAGCCTCTCCGATAAGGCGCCGGAAAAGATACGTATTCCATGAACGGCCGAGCATCCAGCCGTCCAGATTCCGGCTTTGAGTTCCAGCCATCTGCGCGTGGAGTCCAGGGTCTATGAAGTCCGGCCCGACCTTGAAGGGCTGTGCACTGAGGCCTCTGCCTTTCAAAGCGGCGAGCAGCCCGAGCGCAACGGTAGTCTTTCCGCACCCGCTGTGCGTTCCACCTACGAGAAAGGCGTGTTTTGTCGCCGGATCTGTCGCCATTTTCCCTTTTACCGAATCGGAGAGGAACGATCATGCTCCGCGCGTTCTCCGAAAAAAGCTTCACTTCGGTTTATCGGTTGTCGCGCCGAACTATCCTAATTTTAGATTAGCTTTTTGCAAATAGAAAAACAATCACGCTCCTACCCTTTAACGCCCGCCGCACTGGGGCCGATAGATCGGTGATTTGACCTGGAACTCGCTGCGCTCATTGAGTATATTAAGCAATAAGTAAGGGAAATGATTTCTGATGCTCTGGAAGCTCAAACAACGGCAGCTAAAATGGTTAGCAGGCGAAAGAGGGACTTTCCTTAAAGACTGGGGGGGAAAAACACGTGTCGCTCTGGCCTTTCCGAACCGCTACGCCGTAGGGATGTCCAATCTCGGTTTTCAGTTCGTCTACGAAGCGCTTAACCGCTTCGAAACAGTGGTCTGCGAGCGTGTATTTTACCCGGAGCCTGAAGATATCGCAATGGTCAGGCAGTGCCCCGGAGGTCTTTTAACAGTCGAATCTCAAAGACCGCTCATGGATTTTCATTTGCTGGCCTTCTCCGTTCCCTATGAAAACGATTACACAAATCTCGTCGAAATGCTTCGGCTTGCCGGTATTCCAGCCCGAGCGCGGGACCGCACTGCGTCTCATCCCCTGGTGGCCGGAGGAGGGGTGGCCCTGTTCCTCAACCCCGAGCCGCTTGCCTCCTATCTGGACTTCGTATTTGCCGGGGAAGCCGAAGCGATCCTGCCGGAATTCATCGATTTCTGGACTCAATTCAAAAGCAGCTCCGCCGCTCGATCCGAGATCTTGATGGAGATGGGCAAATCGGTTGAAGGAATTTATGTTCCTTCATTTTACGAGCCTGTGTTCAATGCTGACGGCACCTTGGATTCTATCTATCCTGTGGCCGGCAGCGGACTTCCGGAGCGGGTTTCGACAAAAAGGGCCAACCTGGCAAATCACCCGCCATGCAGGACGGCGGTATTCACGGCCAATACGGAATTCAGCAACGTGCTGCTGCTTGAAATCGGGAGAGGCTGCGGTCACGGATGCAGGTTTTGCGCAGCCGGGTTCGTATACAGGCCCGTTCGATATCACGGGCTGGATGAACTGCTTAAAGCCGCAGATCTTGCCGGTTCCGGGACAAGAAGGATTGGGCTCGTCAGCGCTGCCGTATCCGACCATCCCGAAGTGGAGCTCCTCTGTTCGTCACTGCTGGATCGGGACGGCTCTCTTTCCTTTTCTTCTCTGCGGGCGGACGGGCTTAGCTCACGAATCCTTTCAGCGTTGGAATCGAGCGATCATCGGGCTGTTGCGATCGCGCCCGAGGCCGGCTCCGAGAGGCTCAGACGAGTCATCAATAAGAATTTGCGGCAGGATCGGATATTCAGCGCGGCGCGGATACTCACTGAAATGGGAATACTCAATATCAAGCTCTACTTTATGATCGGCCTTCCAACCGAGACCGTTGACGATCTGGAGGCAATCATCGAGCTTACAAAGGGGATTCACCATCATATATTGAGCGCAAGCCGAGGCAAAACGAGGCTCGGCGACATCACTCTGAGCGTAAACTCATTTGTTCCCAAGCCTTTTACGCCGTTCCAGTGGACCGCTTTCGCCGGAGTCGGAGAGCTTAGAAAGAAAGCTGCCTGGCTTCAAAAAGCACTGCGAAAAGTGCCTAACATCCGTGTCCATTTTGATCTGCCAAAGTGGGCATACATCCAGGCCCTTTTGTCCAGGGGAGACCGCAGGACCGGTTCTTTTATCGATAAAGTCTCATTGGAAGGGTTCAGTTGGAGTCAGGCAATGAGCAGTTCGCCGTTAAACCCGGATTTCTGGGTCCGAAGGGAACGGGAACAAGAGGAAAGATTTGCATGGGAGGTGATCGATCACGGGATCGAGCGCAAATTTCTATGGGAGGAATACCAGAATGCTCTCCAGGAAAGGGAGACGGCTGAATGCCGACCGGAACTGAATTGCAGAAGATGCGGAGTATGTGGAGACAAGGAGGAATGAAAGCGAGGTTTGGCACATACTTTTTCATATTAGCCCGTTTGGTTCTCGGGGCTGTATTCTTAATCGCGAGCATAGACAAAATAGTCCATCCGGCGGAATTCGCCGGGATAGTCTCGAATTATCATTTGCTACCGGGCCAAATGGTGAATACAGTAGCCGTAGTGCTCCCCTGGCTGGAAGCGATTCTCGGGTTATACATCCTGTGCGGTTGGTGGCCGGCAGGTGCAGTCGGTCTCGCCAACTTACTTCTGTTGCTTTTCATGGCAGCCCTTGCTCAGGCTGTTGCCCGGGGGATCGACTTGCACTGCGGATGCTTCAGCACCAAAGCGGCAGGGTCGCCGCAAACCACTTGGTATCTCGCAAGGGATGCACTTTTTCTTATACCCGGGATCGCGGCAATGATCCAGGTGTTGAGGCAGTATTGACTGGGCGGTAATAGTGCATAAATTCGCAACCGGTTAACAGCCGACGGCATGAAGAGGATGGAAGGCAGGAATATCGATGGAAATCAAGGAGCGAAAATGAACGAACGAATAAGGAAAGCCATAAACGGGCAGATAAATGCAGAGCTTTATTCCTCTTATCTATATCTTTCAATGGCCTCCTATTTCAAGCGGCTCAGCCTTGACGGGTGCGCCAGGTGGATGGAGGTACAGGCGATAGAGGAATTGACGCACGTCATGAAGTTTTTCAATTTCGTAAATGAGCGTGGCGGGAAGGTTGACCTGACGGCAGTCGAGGGTCCTCCCACCACTTGGGATTCACCGCTTTCAGCTTTCGAAGCCGTATATACTCACGAGGTCCGGGTGAGCGGCCTTATTTACGACCTTGTAAATATCGCAACTGAGGAAAAAGACCATGCGACGGTTAATTTCCTTCAATGGTTCATCACAGAGCAAGTCGAAGAGGAAACGAGCGCGGACAGCATTGTGCAAAAGCTCAAGCTGATAGGAGGCGAGGGCGGAGGCCTTTATATGCTCGACCAGGAACTCGCGCAGAGGGTGTTCGCTCCGCCGCCGGGTACTACCATCCTGGCAACAGCCGGCCAAGCTGCATAGCCGAAAAGGATCTGCTGCAGGTATGTCCGGAGCGCGGCCGGTTTCGATGGTGGAACATGTTTCATCCGTTCTCTCTGATCCAGAAGTAACAAAACAGAGCAATAAAAATTACGTTTCCGGCCCACACTCCCAGAAACGGAGGCAAAGCGCCGGCTGAGGCGAGTGAGCTTCCCACGCTTGATATGGCGATAAACGCGAAGGCCACTATGAGCGAAATTCCGACTCCGGCTGCGATGCCTTCATGAATACCTTGCCTCAAGGCCACAAGCACGCCGAGCATAGTCAGGATGAACGTTGCAAAAGGGGAGGCGATTCGCATGTGCAGGTCAACTCTGTAAGGGGTTGCGCCGAATCCTTCCCCTTCGATCTTTTGAACGTAACGGTGCAGTTCTCCCCAGCTTAGGTCATGAGGAAGAGTGTCACCCGCCTTGAAGTCAGACGGTTTAGCCTTCAAATCGAGCTGTTTTCGATCAAACCATTGCTGATCCGTATCACCGTCATGGAAAGCCACCATGAGGCCATCTTCGGCGAGCCACCCCGGATTGGTCCATGTTATGTTTCGCGCGTCTATCCTGCTGGAGAGACGAAAATTTGAATCCAGGAAAAATATCGATGCTATGTGCATGACGTTTTTTGCCCGATCGTAGAGCCTGATCTGATAAATGGTGTTTTCATCGCGAAACCACAAGTTTTCCGGATTCATGTAGAGTGCCGGTTTAGTGTGCTCTATCCTGGTCGCCCAGGTATCTTCGAGTTTTTTATTGATGGGTCGGGCGACGAATTCGGCCGTGCAAAAATGGACCACTGAAAGCAGGAGAGCGGTAATTGCGATGGGCGCAACGTAATAGCGCGGATTGACCCCGGCGGTCTCCATGGCGATCAGTTCCCGGTTTCGCTTAAGAATTCCAAGCGAAATGATGGCTGCGAGAATTGCCGCCATCGGGATGCCCTGCGTCAAAATAAAAGGAATTTTGAACAAAAAGTATGCATATATCTCCTTTATTGTGAGGTGATTTTCGAACATACGGTCCACGCGCTCGAAAAAATCCACCACGAGATATATTCCTACAAAGCTGACGCCGGCCAGTGCAAAGATCGGCAGAAAGTGTTTCAGGACATATCTGGGAATTATTTTCAATTGACGACCGCCCTCTGATGTTGGCGAGCGTTCGTGCCGGCCCGGCGAAGGCGGGCAAGCGGCCGAAAGAGGATCGCGGCGCGAAACGGCGTTTCGTTATGCATCTTCATCCACAAATAGACAGCCAGAGCACAACTTAACAGGTTGGGGGTCCAGACTGCGAAGAAAGGCGAGACCAGTTGATTTTCACCAAATGCTTTGCCGGCGGAGAGCATGATGTAATAGAGGAGAAATATGCCCACCCCGATCGTGACTCCCGTCATTCGACCTTTCTGCCGGAAAAACGAGCCAAGGGGGGGGCCAAGCAGCCCAAGAAGAAGGCATGCCGAAGGAAAAGCGAGCCTCTGGTGCAGTTCGAGGCTCCACCATATAAAGGCGGCTTTATCTTGAGCACGCTTAGCCTTTTCGTAGATATCGGCCAGACTCGTCTCACTTCTTTTTCTGGGCGCTTTATCCACCGCCCCCATCATTTCGTCCATAGAAAGAACAAAGTCGTAGTGTTTGAACAAAACGGCCTGGGCATCTTTTAAATCTTTGGCCGTTCGGGTCATCATGCCGCTCGAAAGCTTGAAGGTGATTGATCGTGAGTCCGCAGGGATATCGATTTGAGCGCTTTCAGCAGCGATTGTGACTTGTTCGCCGGTTTGCCTTTGGTCCTGGATGAAAATTCCCTTGATCGTATAGTCCGAGCGGTCAACCGACCTGAAAAAGAGAACCAGTTTAGGAATGGTTGAAATGAATACGCCCTCCTCCAACAAAGAGGGAATAGTGGCGCGGCCGAGAGTCCTGAGTTTCGTTTCAAATGAATGATTCGCGACGGGAAGAACGAAAACGGCATTTATGAATGAGCATACGGTCATAAGAATGAGCACTCCGAGCACCGGAGGCAAAAACCCAAGAAAGCCGGTACCAGCCGTCCGAAAGGCGACCAGTTCGTTGTCACTGTTCAGGCGAACGAATGCAAGCATAACTCCGAGCAGAGCGGCCATCGGGGCGGCATATAAAATGAGCCTGGGCAAGGCGAAAAGGACCAGCTCGGCTATATCTTTCAAGCTGCATGAAGATGCGAAAAGAATACGCAAGAGCTGGAGGAGTTGCCCGGTGACGAGCACGAAGACGGTCCCTGCCAGGCATATGAGTACCGGAGGGCACTGTTCGCGCAGGACATAGCCATAGAGTGTCTTTTTCATGACTGATAATCTATCCAATCAAGGTGGATAAGGTCAACTTCAAAAACTCCTAAAGAATTTCCGGCTTTGCGACGATATTGTAATTGTTGCGCAAACATTTCTTCAGGAGAGTCCAGATGGTGCAAACGAAAGCCCCGAATGTCTATCAGAGAACAGCAATTGAAACTGCCGACCCACTCCAACTGATCATCCTATGTTATGAGACCGCGATTCGAGATCTCAAACAGGCCAAGGAGCTGCACGAAACTTGCGACATGAATGCCGCTTATCGAAAAATCAGACATGCCCAGGATTTGGTTACAGAGCTGCTCGTGTGCCTCGACTACGAAAGGGGCGGCGACGTCGCCCGCAATCTTAATCGGCTCTACAATTTCACGCTCAGGCAGTTGATCGGTATAAACAGCCGTGAAAGTGTCTCTATCTATGATCATCTGGTCAGAATTCTTTCCATACTCATGGAAGGTTGGGAAGGGATCAAAGTCAGTTCGACCCCGACTACCGTGAAAACAGGACTTCTTCCTCGAAATTGGCAGGCTTGTGCATAGGACTCAGCAATGCAAAGCAACGGATCGTGTTGGATGGAGCAAGCTGAATCGATTCTGAATCAGCTCCTGAAATTCACTGCGCAGCTCGCAGAATTGGAAAGCGATCCGGAAGTGGATGCTAAAGTGCTTTCAAGCGCCTGCATCATGCGTCTGGACGAATTGAAGCGGCTTATGCCTCAGGACCTTAAAAGCTCTCCTGCATCAACAAACGAGATACTGGGGAAAATGCGGGATCTGTACGACCGCACTCAGGCCTGTTTGGAAATTCTCGGAAGGAAGAATAACCGATTGGCCGCCGAACTCCAGAGTCTATCCAGGACCAGGCAGGCCATTGACGCTTATACTGCCAGACGGGGTCGCAGTCGCTGAATAGAACCGCCGCCGGGTTCGAACGCCATTTAATCGGTATGTGAAGGTCCGTTTAATTTTCGGTCGGACCATCTCTTAAGAAAACCGGTTACTTTCAAGCGGGGAGGTTCTTCAATTATTCGCAACTTTCCCCGCATGACCATCACTTTTTGCAAACATGCCCTCAGATATGAACATGGGAGGCATGCCCTTTGAGGCTGCATCACTCCTTCTTCATCGACCGGGCACACTCTGTCCCCGTCGCCAAAACAGTCCGGAAGGCCCCCTGCGTCTTTTGGGGGACAATTGGACGATCTTTGTTCCATATTTACCCCTCAGGACAGCGCTCTCATTCGAGAATCTCGAGCACGGCGCGTTTCTTCAGTTTGGTTGCAGCCGCATTCACGATAGTCCGCATGGCATGAGCGTTTCGCCCTTCCTTGCCGATTATTTTTCCCAGGTCCTCTTTGGCGGCTCGTAATTCTATCACGGATATCTGTTGCCCGATAACCTCTTTGACTACAACCTGTTCGGGATGTTCGGCAAGACAACGCGCAATGAATTCCACCAGATCTCTGATTTGAATGTCTTCCATAAATGAGGGCTCCCTTTTAGTGGCGTCTGTCGTAAAATTCGTGAACCCACGGGACTCAAGCAAATTGATCGGTCCCTCAGTCAGGCAGGAAGTAGTCGTGAAAGGGGGGGCGCTTGACCGCCGGAGCACCAGAAGCACAACCTGACGTTTAGTAGTTCTTCAAGTGTTTGTCTAATAATGAAAAATCGGTTATGGTGTCAACTGATTTCCTGCTCTTCTTTCTAAGGTAAATCAGGCATCAGGATGACGAAATCCATCACGGCCTCAAATCCCCATGATATCCTTGATCTATTGCAGATAACCTATTTGCGGCCTGAAAGGAAGGGGCGAAAATAAAAGTAGATCAGATGAATCTCGATGTTTTGGTAAGGTCTGAAAACAAACCCCTGATTGAGTCAATCCTGCTGGATATGCCGGCGCCGAGTCTCAACGACAATACTGCTGACCTCGACAGGCTTTCGCGAACAATGGACCATCTGGGGTTTTCGCCGGTTCGAATCCAGCCCCGAAAAATGGATGAGTTGGTCCGGAAAATGCGCGCGTGCATGGTTGCGCCTTTTGGGGAGCCTGTTCCAGGCGAGCGCAGGACAGGCAGCCGTTCCGGGTCTTACGCAGAAGAGGACGGCGGCAATTTTTGCTTTCGGGTGGTGGCAGGCTGCACAGGTACAAATTGGGAAATCCTGGATATTGCCGCATGGTCGTCCGATGCCTCCGTTTTCGGGTTTGCCGTGGACCTTGGCTCAACCAGCCTGGCTTTCCGGTTGATCGACATTACGCGCAGAAAGATCGTACGGGAGATGCTGGTGGTAAACCCGCAGGTAGCCCGGGGGGAGGATATTCTTAGCCGAATTATCTTTGCTCGTGACCGTGAAGGCTTGGCGGCCCTTAGAGACTCGCTGGTCCACGCCTGTTCGGATGCAATGGGCAAAATGCTCGTGGATTCGGGTATTTCTGCTCGTTTCGTCTATGCCGTATCCTGTGCGGGAAACACTGCCATGAGCCATTTCTTCTGGGGGCTGGACCCTTCCAACATTTGCCGTGAACCTTACATTCCGGCTGCCAACACTTTCCCGGTGGTCAGCGCAGCCGAGCTCGGATTCGATTTCTTGCCTAACGCGTTGCTTTATCTTTTTCCTAATGTCGGCTCTTACGTTGGGGGCGATATCGTCGCAGGGGTGGTTGCCGCTGGTCTTAACAGCTCCACAGAGTTTCGCATGCTCATAGATGTGGGGACAAACGCCGAGATAGTATTGGGCAATCGTGAGTGGCTGCTTGCCTGTGCCGGAGCAGCCGGTCCGGCTCTCGAGGGCGGGGTTGTGGAGCGCGGGATGCAGGCTGCGGCTGGAGCAATCGATAAAGTCAGAATCGACAGGAGGACCCTGGAACCCGATTTCCATGTAATAGGAGGCGGGAAGGCCGCTGGCATCTGTGGATCCGGCTTGATAGAACTTGTGGCGGAGATGTTTTCTTCGAAGATTCTGAACATCCAGGGTAAGTTCAATACGGAACTCAATTGCCCCCGGATCAGAAATACCCCTGAAGGCCCTGCTTATGCCCTGGCGCTTGCTTATCAGACCGACGACGAACAGGAGATGCTGATAACCGAGATCGACGTCGGGATCTTCTTAAAGTCAAAGGCTGCGATGTTTACAATTTTGTCACTCATCTGCCGAAAGGTCGGAATGAGTTTTGATGATCTAAAAAGTATTTACATCGCGGGCAACTTCGGCAATCATGTTGACCCGGAAATGGCCGTCAGGATTGGCATGATCCCGGACTTGCCGCTGGAGATATATCACGCGATCGGCAACTCGAGCCTGCTTGGCGCCTCGATGCTTACATGTGATCGAACGGTTTTGGAGGAAGCCGAAAGAGTTCGAAGTATGATTACCTACGTTGAGCTCAACGTAAATGTGGAGCTGATGAACGAATTTCGCGGCGCGCTGTTTATTCCCCACACGGACAGAAAGCTATTCCCGTCGGTGGTTCTCGATGACGAATAGCGATCCAGGATTTTGAGGCTGCGTCGCAACGGGGTGAAAGGATGGGAGCGAAATGCGGTAATCGCCATCGCACTCAACCGACCGGTGGGTGACAGCCCGCACTCCCATTTCTGCTTTAACGAGGGTTGACCAATGAAAATGCCCCGGCCGACGCTGGCCAACAGATACCAGCAAAATGTGGTCAGATCCGGCTTCGCCGTCAAAGGTGTTTATGTCGCCAGGCTTCTGGTCGGGCTTCTTCTGGCTCTAAACGTTGTTCTCATCTTCTCGATTCTCTATTCTCCCAACGGGCTTCCCGGCTACAGAAAACAAAACCTGCAGGTAAAGGAACTCGAAGAAAAGGTCCTCAAGCTCAAGGTCGAAAACCAAAGGCTTTTTGAAATGATTACAGCCCTTAAGACCAGCCCGAAGGCTCAGGAGAAACTCGTTCGCGGTGAACTGGGCTGGGTCCGCGAGAACGAGATTGTCCTCGAATCCGCCGAGAAGGAGGACGCGGGAGGCGAAAAGGGAAGCTTACCGGCAAAAGCCTTCAGCCTTCCCAGGTGATAAAGCAGACAACTATGAATGGACTGGAATAAAACGGCTGACATCGATGCCGTATTTGCGAATCAACTGCCGAAATGCTCTGGAATCCTTTTTGGCCGCGGCGGCGGCCCTTCTGATATTGCCGCTGTTGGCCAGCAGGAGCTTTTCTATCTGTTCGATTTCAAACTGGCGCACCAAACGTGATTTCATTTCCTGAAATGACGCCGGAGCCTCCTCCGCCTGAAAGTTATCCAAAATTATATGCTCTTCCTGTACTATTTCTGAATCGGAAAAGATGACGGCCCGTTCGATCACATTTTCAAGCTCGCGCACATTTCCCGGCCACTTGTGGGTGACAAGGGCGTTCATAGCCTCTTGAGAAAATCCTTTTATCTCCTTTCCCGGGCCACGAGAAAACTTCCTCAAAAAATGGTGGGCCAACAGGGGTATGTCTTCGACCCGTTCGCATAGGACCGGGAGGTTGAGCCTGAATACGTCCAGCCTGTAAAACAAATCCAAACGCATGGTGCCCGATTTGACCAGTTCACCCGGGTCGCGGTTGAGCGCTCCGATGACGCGCACGTCTGCATTTCGTTCTCTGGTGCTGCCCAAAGGCCGGTAGGTTTTCGCCTCCAGGAACCACAGAAGTTTGACTTGCACGGCGGGAGGGAAGGAGTCTATCTCATCCAGGAATAATGTGCCCCCCTCACTTTCGGCAATCAGTCCCTTTTTGAATGCAATGGCTCCGGTAAACGCGCCTTCCTCATGACCGAACAGTTCGTTTTCGGCGAGCTCCGGAGGAATCGCCCCGCAATTAACCGGCACAAAGGGGCTGGTAGCCCGTGGACTTAGCTGATGGATCCTGCGCGTGATCAGTTCTTTTCCTGTCCCCGTGTCTCCAACTATGAGCACCGAGGAATTAGATTGCGCTACTCGCGGAATCTGTTCCATTACCTCGAGAAAAGCAGGACTTTTCCCAATAATCTGCAGTTCTGCCGGATAATTCATTTCCGCTTCTCGCCTTTCCGGGGGCCAACCCCTACGGGAAATGACCCAGACCCTTTCCGGAAAACGCCGCCGCCGTGATGAATGGTCAGCGGTTTTTTCGCCCTGCGCAAAGTTAATGCGGAGAGGTCGATTTGTAAATGTAGTGCGAAACATTCACTTTGCATTGCGAAACAGTTACGTTGCACTACATTAGACTCAAAAAAAATATCTGTCAAGTACTTCATCACCTACTGAAGATACGTCCTGAGCCGTTCCTGATGGTCGTCGCCCAAATCCACAAACGCCGCTCCAATCTTCAAGCCGTTGTCTATATTAAACATCCGGCGAACATCGCACTTGGCGCAAATCTGCTCTTCCATTCGGGGCAGCTTGAAACAGAGGGTGAAGTTGGGCATTTCCGCAATAGAGGAGTCCTTAATCTCTGAGCCACGGGGGTAAGCAATAAGAGCGCCTCCCATCGAGAGGTCCAATACCACGCAAGGGACAGATGTGGACAAAGCAGCCCCGGTTTTATGATATGTAACGGATTGCAGCGCCGTCTTGACCCGATGGTGTCTGCGACGCTCCTGGCCAGCCGCTTTACCTGAAAGGTAACCGTTCTTCTCGAGGTAATCGGCCACGATTTTGTTCAAAAGAGAGGCGATTGTCCTTCGTTCGATAGTGGCAGCCTGGCCCAAAGCTTCGCGAACCTTTTCGGTCATCCTCAGACTGTAGACAACGTCTTTTCTCACGGTTCTTATCACCAGGAAGCCAAAGTCAACATTCCAAAGCCCATCTTCACGAAGGGGGCCGCCCTCACCTCAAAAGACCTAAAGGCCTCTGACGGATAAAGGTTCGCTCTGCTGATCCTTCGCGGCCCCATCCAAACAGGTCCGCTCCGGGGAATTGCCGCCTGTGTTTTCCTGGCGGTTGTATGATAAAACAGCTTAAAATACAAGCCTTTTAACAGAGGGACAAGTTTTTTGTCCGCATGCTCATAAACCTGGTCATAAACCTCTGTTTTGCCTCCCTTAAAGAGACGGGAGGATAGTCCTTCCTCGGGAGGAGAATGTCGCTTTCCCGAATAATAGGAGTCTTGGACCGGGAGGCGGCGCGCTCGACAGAGTGTTTCAGCTCCATTACGTTTCCGGGCCAGTCATAGAAAGCAAGTCTACAGAGCACCTCTTCTGAAAAATGCAAGGCCCTGGACCCGGATTTTGCAAAGCAATCGTTCAAGAAATGCATGGCCAGCGGTAGTATGTCCTCCCGCCTTTCGCGAAGAGCAGGCAGTTGGATTGATATCACGCTTAGCCCATAGTAAAAATCACGCCGGAGCCGACTGTTTCTCAAGGAATCCCTGGCGCTGTTTGTCAATGCCCCTATAAGTCGAACGTCAGCAGGTCTTTCAGACGTTCCGCCGTGCGGCCTGAATGTCCTTTCCCGGAGGAGCCGGAGAAGCCTGATCTGCACGGATGCAGGCAGCTTGTCTACTTCCTCGAGAAAGAGGGTCCCGCCCTCCGCTCTCTCGATGAGCCCCGGCGAGAAGGGATCCTTTCTTTGGCCTTCTTCTTTTTCCCGTCCGAAGAGCTGCTTTTCGATCAGGTCCGGCGGAATAACCCTACAGTCCACACGCACAAAGGGTCTTCCAGCCCGGTCGCCAACCATATGTATCGTACGCGCAAAGGTGTTCCTGCCGGTTCCAGGCTCTCCTTCAATCAATACGCCCGAATTACACTCGGCAGCTCGGGGGATTTTACTAAGTTGGCGTAAAAACAGCAGATTCCTTCCTATTAAAGGAGTCGGCTT
>Ga0326728_10012126_pt1 | contig 19305 bp, 18 predicted proteins | sample MB3enrmetagenome_FD_207602 | JGI IMG/M metagenome (GOLD analysis project Ga0326728, IMG submission 207602) | Lab enriched peat soil microbial communities from McLean, Ithaca, NY, United States - MB31MN | ecosystem: Environmental > Terrestrial > Soil > Wetlands > Peat | place: USA: New York... | reverse complement strand
ACCAACGGCCGTGTTGCTCCCTCCGCCCTGGTTGCTATAGAGCGCCGCGTAACCGCTGGCCGTGTTGTAGTCGCCGGTGCTTTGATAGAGCGTCATCGTACCGGCGCCCGTGTTGTAGCTGCCGTTGTTTTCATAGAGCGACCAGGAACCGGCGGCCGTGTTATAGCTGCCGTTGGTGTTTTCGTAAAGCGAAAACGTACCGATGGCGGCGTTGCCTTCGCCCTCGTTGTTGGAATACATGGAATCGACGCCGAAGGCAGAGTCGTAGGAGCCGTTTGAGTTCGAGGCAAGCGATCCCGGGCCTTGGCCAAAGCTGTCATATTGCGCGTGAGCAGAAATGCCGGCGAGCATTGCCAGGCACACTGCAAGAAGTGCTGTGCGGATGTTTCTCATGAAACCAATTCTCCTTTTCCTGAATAGGCAATCTCTGTCGCGGGCCACACCGAGTTGCTGTTCCGAGCCGCATCCGGGCGTGACCATGGCTGACGACGTCGCATTTGGCAGGACAGCCGAGACAGCCAGCGTGTCAATAGCACAGAAGTGGGATTTATTCGATTCTAGTACAAAACTCGGGCCGCGAAGGATGAACCACATGTAAATATTCCTTCACCGACGCCGGGTGCGGATGGGCCGGTGGCCGACTGAAGCCCGATCTGCGGCCGACTGAGGCCTGGAGCATGTGAGGCTGGCTCGCGCTCTGCCGCAGGCCGGGCTGCCAGCACCGCGGCCGAACGTTGCGCCGCCTCCAGTACCCCGCGCCGCTGCCCGAGGCGACCGGCTATACTCCCCTTGGTCGAATTCATTTCTCAGGAGCGCGCCCATGCCTTCGTCTGCCGTCGATTATGCCCGCCGCAACCACCCCCGCTTTCTCGATGAATTGAAGGCCTTGCTGCGCATCCCTTCCGTCTCGACGCTTCCCGAACACAAGGGCGACTGCCGTCATGCCGCCGATGAATTGGCCGCGGAACTCAAGCGCATCGGCTTGGAGAATGTGCGGCTGATTGAGACCGAAGGCCACCCGCTGGTCTATGCCGACTGGCTGCATGCCGAGAGCGAGCCCGGGCTCCCCGCGGACAGGTCTTCGTCCGTGGGGTGGAAGCCGACCGTGCTGATCTATGGGCACTACGACGTTCAGCCGGCCGATCCCCTGGACGAGTGGCTCTCGCCGCCCTTCGAGCCCACGGAGCGCTACGGCAACCTTTACGCCCGCGGCGCGGTGGACGACAAGGGACAGGTGTGGGCGCAAGTAAAGGCGCTGGAGTCGCTGCTGGGGACGCAGGGCGCGCTGCCGCTGAACGCGCGCGTGCTCTTCGAGGGCGAGGAAGAGGTTGGCGGGGAGGGAATCGCCCGCTTTGTCGCCTCCAAACCGCCGGAGCTTGCCGCCGATTTTGCCCTGGTCTCCGATACCGAGATGTTTGCGCCCGGATTGCCCACCCTATGCGTGGGTTTGCGGGGCATGATCTATACCGAACTGGAGGTGCGCGGCGCGCGCAGCGATCTGCACTCCGGCATGTACGGCGGCGCGGCGCCCAACCCTTTCGTCGCCCTGGCGCAGATACTGGCCCACTTGAAGGACGAGGCAGGGCACATCCTGATTCCCGGCTTCTACGACGGCATCGTTCCTCCCAGCCCTGAGGAGCTGGCGGCATGGCGCAGCCTGCCCTTCGACGAGGAGGAGTACCGGATCAAAGAGGTTGGCTCGCGGCAACTGGTGGGCGAGGCCGGTTACAGCGTGCTGGAGCGCACCTGGGCGCGGCCAACGCTCGATGTGCACGGCATTCCCGGCGGCTTTACCGGGGCGGGAGCGAAAACGGTGATTCCCGCCAAGGCTGTCGCCAAGGTCTCGATGCGCCTGGTTCCAGGCATGACGCCGGCTAGGTCGTTCGCGCTCTACAAGAGCTATGTGGAGCGGATTGCGCCCCCCGGCGTGGATGTGGAGGTGCGGCTGATTCACTCCGGCGACCCCTGCGTGATTCCCGTCGACAGCCCTTACATCCAGGCGGCTACGCGCGCGCTCAAGGAGGTCTGGGGCCGGGAGACGGTCTTCATCCGCTCTGGGGGTTCCATTCCCATCGTGGGCGATTTCGCCCGCCACTTGGGCCTGCCCAGCGTGATGATGGGCTTCGGCCTGCCCGACGACAGCATTCACGCTCCCAACGAGAAGTTCTGCTTGAAGAACTTCGAGCTGGGCATCGAGTCGCTGATTCGCTTCCTGGAGGAAGCAGGAGCATAAGGCTCGTCGCTTTCTCAGTCTTTCGTGCGGAGCCGGCTTGCCCAATCCAAAGCGAGAACGGCAGAATCATCAAAAGCATCATTGTGACCGCGATCGGGAATGGACTGGAATTCTCGTGGTTCATTGGCCAGCTCGTATAGCTGTTTTCCCTCGGCGGGAGGAATCACTTGGTCATTCGCGCCATTGACAATCAGAAGAGGCGCGTGGATGTTCTTCATCTTTTCGACGTTTTCGAAACGGTCCAGGGCAAGGTATTTTGCTGGGAAATACGGAAACTCCAGTTGCGCCATCGTTGGAATCGATAGAAAGGGAGCCAGAAGCACGACCCCACCTACATGGAATTCTTCGGCCATTTGGGTTGCTACGCCTGCTCCCAGGGAGTGTCCGAAAAGGATGATGTCTTCGCTTCTTACGCCTTGCGCCAGCAGGCCCTTGATGTCGGCACGCGCGTCGGCATAGAGGCCGGCTTCTGTCGGCTTTCCGGGCAATCCACTGTATCCGCGATACTCGGCAACCAGAAATCCATACCCCGCGGCAATGTAAGGATCTGCGATATGCGACGCAGCAGACAAACTATCGCCATTGCCGTGAAAAAAGACGAAGGTGAAGGGCTTGCTCGTTGCCGGAGCGTACCAAGCCTTCAAATCGAGCCCGTCTTCCGTTCTCACGGGGATCTCCTTGAAGGATGCATTCGCGCGGGCATCGGACAACGTCACATAGGTAGGGCTTGGAAAGTACAAGAAACTTCTTTGAAATACACAGAACGCGGTCAGGAACAGAAAATACAAGCCAATAAGGACGCCAAGAATCCACCGCGCTACTCTCACAGAGGCTCCGTTTTCCTTTGACGGTTGAAATGCACTTCACTCGCCCCGAGTTTAGCCTCATCGTCCGGTCGGGTGCTACGCATTCCGTGCAGAACTCGATCCACGCGTCTCCCATCGCGTAATCTGATCTCATGGCAACCTTCGATTCCGGTTCCAACTTGGAGTTTTCCGAGGCGCTGGAGGGCGTGCTCGCCGAAGAGCTGAAACTGCCCGAGCCGTCCCTCGCAGAAGCCTCCGCTCCCATGATCGCCTTCAGTCATGTTGGCATCTCCTTCGACGGCCGAGCGGTTCTGGAGGACGTGAACTTTTCAGTCGATCGCGGCCAGACGCTCTGCATTCTGGGCCGCAGCGGCGTGGGCAAGTCTGTAGCGCTGCGCATGCTGATGGGTTTTCTCAAGCCGGATTCCGGCTCCATCCGCGTCGAGGGCCAGGAGATCACCGGCCTGAGCGAAAGCGAGATGCAGGCCATTCGCAAGCGCGTGACCATGGTCTTCCAGAACGGAGCCCTCTTCGATTCCCTGAGCGTGCACGAGAACGTCGCCTTTCCACTGCGGGAGCGCGGAGGACTCTCCGAGGACCAGATGCAGGAGATCGTGGATAGCCTGATTGGTTTGGTGGGCGCGGAAGACGTGGCGGAGGCCTTCCCCGCCAGCCTCTCAACTGGGCGCAAGCGGGCTGTGGCCATCGCCCGGGCGCTGGCCTCGCAGCCCGAGGTGGTGCTTTACGACGAGCCGACCACCATGGTGGACCCAATTATCGCCCGCCGCCTTGGGGATCTAATCCAGCGCTTGAAGCATCAGTTTGGATATACCAGCATCGTGGTGACGCACGATATGCGGTTTGCCGAACGCCTCGCCGACCGGGTGCTCTTTCTGGATACGGGGCAAGCGCGGTTCTTTGGGCCGCTCCAGGGGTTTCTGTCCTCGGCCGACCCGCATATTCAGCGGTTCTTGACGCTGGATGCCTACGCATTACCTTCGGAATGAATAATTTATCATCTAGTAACCATCGAGATTTGCGATTTTTCTTGCCTCCGATAGGCGCTTCCGGGCTATGCTTGAGGTGTTAGCTCTTCCCGGGGGTCCGGCAAGGCGGCTACTGGGGAAATAGTCGCCCAATTGGGGTGCCGCAGCCCGGAGCGGACTGGGATGGAGCTATCACCGCAATGATTTTTGTCCCAGCGTGAGCTGCTTCCCCGGGCGCGGCGATTGTCTTTGGGCTTCCCAACCTGCCGCTTGCAGTGGCGGTAAGTTCAATCTTCCTGGGAAGGCACCGCTCTTGCTGTTAACCAAGGGATTTATTCTCTGTTAACCACTGATGTTCGGCGCTGAATCCAAGCTGTCTGATGCCGGACAAGGGTAACGTAAGATGGGAGAGCCGTACCTTGGCGCAAATAGGCCGGTATGGCTCGTTGAGGGCAATGGGGCGGGTTGCATGCAGACGGGCATGCCCTGGGCCGATGGGGATTGGCCGACACGAAAATGGTTCAAATCTCCGTGGCGCATTGTCTTTTGGTCCTGCATGGTTTGCTCGTGGGAAGAGGTTTCCCACTTTCCCCATGAACGTTTGAGGTCTGCGGAACGCGTATGGCAACATCGGAATTCTGGCAAGGAGTTTCAGCTTCGGCGGCCTCTTCCACTGAATGGGCGGGCGGCGCGGCAGCCAATTCCGCGCGCGGCTCACGGGGCGCCCCCAGGCTGTGGATGTTTTTGGATGGAATCACGGTTCTCGGCGCCGCAATCGCCGCCACTCTGTACAAAGTCCATACGGGGCCAGTGGCGGGCGCAGAGGGATTCTGGCGCGGCACGCTGATTCATGGCCGATCGATGAGCATCCTGCTGGCGCTTTTGTGCTGGTTTACGATGGTGCTGATCGTCGTAAGCCGGCGGCTGCGTCTCTACGAGCCAACCCGCCTGGCCAGCTTTTTGCATGAGCAGAGGGTGAGCGTGCAGGCCTGTTTCACCGCTGGTTTGCTCCTTACCGGAACGCTCTACCTGGTACATGCGCAAGATATCCCCCGCAGCATCGTGCTGGGCACCGTGGGTCTGGTAACCGTCTCGTTGAGCGTGCGCCGCTTCGTTTACCGGGTTCTGATCTACCGCCGGTTCGACCGCGGCCTGGGAACTCGCAACGTGCTCATCGTGGGCACCGGGCCAGAGGCGCATGCCCTGCGCCATCACCTGGACAGCATCCGGCACCTGGGTTACACGTTCAAAGGTTTTATCGATTTTCCCGGACCCGGTTCTCGCTTTACGGCAGCCTCCGGCGATGTGGTGGGCACTCTGGATACGCTCTTCCAGCAAGCCCGCAAGCAGTTTGTGGACGAGGTATTCTTCACCACTCCCTGCGAACGCGGGATCGTGCAGGACGTGCTTGACCAGGCCCGCATCCATGGCGTGGACCTGCGCGTCATTCCCGACATGTACGACGGTCTGGCGTGGGATAGTCCCATCGAGTATGTCGGCCAATTTCCGACCATTCCGCTGCATTGCGGCAGGGTGCCCGAGGTTGGCCTGCTGTTGAAACGCTGGCTCGATGTCGTGCTCTCCATTCTGGCTTTGATTCTCCTCTCGCCGGTGATGCTGGCCGTGGCCATTGTCGTCAAGCTGGATTCCCACGGACCGATTCTCTACTTCTCAGAGCGCATCGGCAAGAAGGGCCGCGTCTTTCGCTGTACCAAGTTCCGCACCATGGTTCTGGACGCGGACAAGCGCCGCGCCGATGTGATGCACATGAACGAGCGCGATGGGGTGCTCTTCAAGATTTCCAACGATCCCCGCATCACCAATGTAGGCCGCTTTCTGCGCAAGTACTCGCTCGATGAATTGCCCCAGTTTTTCAACGTTCTGCGTGGCGACATGAGCATTGTCGGTCCGCGTCCGCCGCTGGCCAGCGAAGTGCGCGAGTACAAGCTCAGCCATTTGCGCCGCCTCGACGTGACCCCCGGCATCACTGGCTTGTGGCAGGTGCAGGCGCGCCAGGATCCCTCTTTCGACAGCTATATCTCGCTCGATGTCACGTACATCGAGAATTGGAGTATCTGGCTGGATCTGAAGATACTGGCCCGCACCGTGGGCGTGGTCCTGGCCGGAACAGGAACATAACTAGGGCTAAACGGCGCAACTCGCCGCCCCATGGCGGCTCCGCATTCATGAATAGAAGGAGGTAACTGATGGAATCGAATCTGCACAAGCCGGCCTTCGTGGCCGGAGACGGCATTCCTAAAGTCACCACCATTCTTTTTTGGATTTTCACGGCGCTTTTTTGCCTGGAGATGAGCTTCACCGCTTACTACGAACTATTGCCGCAGGGGGCGCAGGCATTCAACCGCCTCGGCTTTCCCAACGGCGATTTCCGCTGGGAGCTTTCATTGGCCAAGCTAGTGGGCGTGGTCGTGCTACTCGTCCCCCTGATCCCTGCGCGGCTCAAGGAGTGGGCCTATGCCGGCTTCGCCATCAACCTCATCTCGGCGATCATTGCCCACCTCTCCATAAGCGATCGTCTGCTAGCGTTTGTCCCATCGACACTTACCTGTATGCTATGGGCGGCCTCGTACTTCTTCTGGCGCCGCCTGCAGGCCTAGCGGGCGATTCGATCCATTGATTGAAGGGACGCGATGGTCGGAAGTAAACCCGCAAAGAAGTGCGCGCAAAGGTCCGCCAGGCGCAATCCAGCTGCCACGGTGCCCACGAGATTCACGGACGAGCAACGAGTGGCGATGCGGTGAGGACAAGCTAGCGGCTAGGAGCTGACGGCTGCACGGCATTAGACTGAGAGTGTGAAGATCGCACTGGCCCAGATCAATCCCACCGTCGGGGACTTCAGCGGAAATCTTGAGAAGATCGTTGCCGCCAGCCGCCGGGCGGCCGGGCTGGGCGCGCGCCTGACTGTCTTCTCCGAGTTGGTGATCTGCGGTTATCCTCCCGCCGACTTCCTTGAGAAGCCCAGCTTCCTGGCCCGTTGCCGCACGGCGGTCGATGAGCTGGCGGCGGCAACAGCCGAGCTGCCAACCGCCGTGCTGGCCGGCGTGGCCCTGGCGGCCGAAGGGGAGAGTGGTAAGCCGGCCGTGAATGCCGCCGTGCTGCTGGATGGCGGTCGCTTGTTGCTCGAACAGCACAAGCGGCTGCTGCCGTTTTACGACGTCTTCGACGAGCAGCGCTACTTCGCCGCCTCGCGTCCGCAGCAAGTGGTGGAGCTGGCGGGCGTCCGGCTAGCCGTGACCATCTGCGAGGACGCCTGGAACGACAAAAACTTCTGGCCGAGGCGGCTCTACAAGATCGACCCTATGGAAGAGCTGATGCGCCAGCAACCTGCTGTGCATATCAACCTCTCCTCGTCGCCCTTCTGGCATGGCAAGCGCGCCATGCGACGCCAGATGCTGGCGGCCATCGCCCGGCGCGACGGCGTTCCGGTGCTGCTGTCGAACCAGGTTGGCGGCAACGACAGCTTGATCTTCGACGGCTCCTCGCTGGCCCTCGATGCGCGCGGAGAGTTGATTGCCCAGGCTGACTCGTTTGAAGAGGATCTCGTGGTGGTCGATCCGTTCGATGCGCCATGCCTGCGGGCGCCGGCGACGGGCGGCGAGGAGAACGACACTGCGGCTGCCTATCGGGCTTTGGTTCTGGGGACGCGCGATTACGTGCGCAAGTGCGGCTTTCGCAAGGTTCTGGTGGGACTCAGCGGCGGCATCGACTCCGCGTTGGTGGCGACCATTGCCAAAGAGGCGCTGGGCGCTGAGAACGTGATGGGCATAGGGATGCCCAGCCCGTATTCCTCGGCGGGCTCCATCGACGACAGCCGCCATTTGGCCGCCAATCTCGGCATTCGCTTTGAACTGATCGGCATCGACGGCTTGTTCGGGGAATACACCCGCGCACTGGAGCCGCTCTTTGCCGGCCTGCCCGCCGATGCCACTGAAGAGAATATCCAGGCCCGGATACGCGGCGGCCTGCTGATGGCGCTCTCCAACAAGTTCTCCGCGCTGGTGCTGACGACGGGAAACAAGTCGGAGATGGCGGTGGGGTATTGCACTCTTTACGGCGACATGGTGGGCGCGCTGGCGGTGATCGGCGACCTGGTGAAGACCCGCGTCTATGCGGTCTGCCGCTGGCTGAACCGAAACGGCGAGGTGATTCCCAGGGCGATCCTGGAAAAGCCGCCCTCGGCGGAATTGCGTCCGGACCAGAAGGACACCGACTCGCTGCCGCCCTACGAAGTGCTCGACCCCATTCTTGAAGCCTATGTGGAGCGCTATGAAACCCCCGAGCAGATTGCCAAAGCAAACGGATTTCCTCTGGAACTCGTCCAACAGGTTGTGCGCCTGGTGGAACGCTCCGAATACAAGCGGCAGCAAGCCGCCCCGGTCCTGAAAGTCACATCCAAGTCGTTTGGCATGGGGCGCAGATTTCCCATTGCCGTCAAAGTTCAGGTATAAGCTAGAAGTCGGGAGTTTTCCCACAGCTTAAGGAGAATCAGCTTGATCCGTCTTTCCGCCCGCTTTGCCAGCGCTGCCGTGCTGGTTGCGCTTTCGTTCCCCGTCTTTGAGGCCGCCGCCCAGCAGCAAGTGCCGCCCGCGCCCCCACAGGATTCCTCCGCAGCGCCGTCAGCGCCAACGCCCGCCGCGGCTCCTGTCTTCCCCAAGCCCGATCCGGCCAACTTCACCGCCACATCGCCAACCAAGGAGACCGTCGATACCTTTCTGCAGACCCTCTGGGGCTACGACGACAGCCGCATGTGGCAAGTGTGGTCCATCCTCAAGACTGAGGTCGAGGGAGTCACCAAGGTCGTCGTCCTGGTGGGCGACAAGACGGGCAAGCAGAAGTCCTCGGGCCTCCAGTTCTTTGTGCTCCCTGACGGCAAACACATCATCGCCGGCGATGAGATCGAGACCTTCGGCGAGCAACCGTTCGCGGAGGCGCGCGCCATTTTGCAGCAGCGCGCAGACGGTTTCTATCGTGGCTCGGCGATGAAGAACCTGGAGATCGTCGAGTTTGCGGACTTCCAGTGCCAGCATTGCAAAGAAGCTCAGGCCAATATAGACAAGCTGGCCGTGGATTTTCCCAAGGCCCGCATTGTCTTTCAGAACTTTCCCTTGCCGATGCACGCGGCAGCCGCCAGTGCAGCCGCCTATGGCGTTTGCGTGGGCAAGCAGGGCGGCAGCAACGCTTTCTTCACCTTCGCAGCCGCCGTCTTCGACGGCCAGGACGGACTGGCAACGCCGGATGGCGCTACCCTGACCCTGAACAGCGCCGTGGCCAAGGCCGGCCTCGATCCGGCAAAGATCGAAGCCTGCTCCAAGACGCCCGATGTGGTTGCCCAGGTCCAGGCGTCGGTCAAGCTGGCCAAGGATCTGAGGATCAACCAGACTCCCACGCTCATGGTCAATGGCCGCCCGGTTCCGATCGGTGGAGCTCCCTACGAAGTCATCAAGCAGATTGTGCTGTTCCAGGAGAAGCTGGACGGCATCGCACAGTAACGGCGAGCCAGTTTTTCCTGGCCGCGACAGCAAGGACGCGGCCAGGGCAGAACTTCCATGACTTCACGCTGCATGCAAAGACGTGCTAAGGCGCCACGCCCATTCCCCACCCGTTCTTCATTGTGAGATCGGCGAAAGGGCGCAAAGCCGAGCGTCCCTTTCCGGGGCATTTTCAGAAGGGCACCACAAATCTGCCGGAGCTTTGCACCGTCCGGCGTCTGGAATCAGCAGCGATTGAACCCTTCTAGGAAGCCTTTTTCCGCAGTTCCTGCTCCGCTCGCAGCCAATCCTGCTCCGCGGATCCCTCCGGGCAGCCGCGTTCCGCCCAGTACTTCTCCGCGAGCCGCTGGATCTCTTCGCGTGACGGCGCCGCCGGCTTTGCAGCCTTTGCAACGATCGTTTGCTTGGTTGAGGCCTTGCTTGGCTTCGCAGTTGCCTTCGTCTTCTTCACAGTTTCTGCCATGGAAGTCTCCTCCGCTGAATTCGCCGCCAGGAAGCCGGCTTCCATTCTAGAATACCGAATTTCTTCTCTTTAAGCGACCTCCAACCCGATGATGCCGAATTCTCGTTGGCCTGCCTGTCGCTATTTTTTGCCGAAGCTCTCGCCCAGGGAAGGCTCCGGGCAGTCCGCATCGCGCGCGGCGTCCTCCAGAGGGTTCGCCAGCACGGTGATTCCTCCTTCCGGCTCCAACTCCACGCCTTGCATCCACACGATGCGGCCACCCACTTCAAGCACTGGCCAGAGCGCCCTGCGGCTGCCCGTCACGCGCAGCCGCTCCAGCACTTCCTTCACCTTGCGCAGGCCGCCTGAGTGGCGCAGCTTCACGCGGTCGCCCGGCCTCCAATTGCGCAGCCGGGCCACTGTGCCCGATGGAGCTATCTGGCCACCGGGCAATCCAGCGGTCGCGCCAACCTCGATCCGCAGCCGCAGCCCGAAGGCTGGAGCCAGAATTTCGCCCGGAACCAATCCGCTGTACTCGGGCGCCGCCGCCCCCGCCCCGGTTGTCGATCCAACCTCCAGCCGCAGCTCCCGCGCAGTTCGCTCGGCCCTCAGACCCTGCGCCAGCTCGCGCCTCTGTCCTGCGCGGCCGGTCAGCGCCAGCGTCCTGAGCGCCTCGGTTGACAGAAAGTCAGGCGCCGCGCCCAACTGCTCCGCCGCATGCCGCAGTACCCGGCGCTGCACGGCCGGGGCCAGCGCGGCCAGCCGGGCCAGGTCCAGCGCCAGGCCATCCCCGCTTGCCCGGCCCCCGCCGCGAACCGGGCGGCCCGGCAACAGCAACTGTGACGCCAACCGGGCCATCTCACCCTGCCACCACGTTTCCTCGTCCCGGGCCAGCGCGGCCATCTGGGCCAAATGCTCGCGGAGCCGCGGATTCCACCCCTCCAGCAGCGGCAGCAGCTCATGCCGAATGCGGTTGCGGGTAAAGGTCAGGTGACGGTTCGACGAGTCCTCTCGCCAGACCTGCCCCAACTCGCGCAAATACGCCTCGACCTCCGCACGCGTCGTCCCCAGCATGGGCCGCAGAATCCGGCCCTCCTTGAACTCGACCACCGGATGGATGCCGCTGAGCCCCTCGGTCCATGCGCCGCGCAGAAACTTGGACAGCACCGTTTCAGCCTGGTCGTCGCGGGTATGGGCAGTGGCAATGGCCTCCACCTCGCCAGAGGCCATCAGTTGGCGAAACCAGCCGTAGCGCAGCCGCCGCGCCGCCTCTTCGACGGTCTCGCCATTTCTCGCGGCCTCCTCGGCCGTCTCGACCCGCGCCTCGTGAAAGGGCAGGTCCAGCTCGGCGGCCAGCGCGCGGGCAAACTCCAGGTCGGCGTCGGCTTCGGCGCCGCGCAGGCCATGGTGCAGGTGCGCGGCATGAAGCACCAGCCCAAGCTCGCCGCTTCGCTGGGTCAGGGCGCGCAACAGGGCAACGGAATCTGCGCCGCCGGAGAGACCCACGGCCAACCGCAGACCGGGCTTAAGCAGGGTTGCGTCGATGAGCAGCATGGAGCGCATTCCAAGATCATAAAGGGCTGCGGCTGTTCCGGTTGAGGCTGTGCGCTGGCCTGTGATGCGCCCGGTTCCAGGAATTAGTGCGCCGAATGGTCATTGTTGGCGGAGGCGCCGGGCAGGCTGTATGTAACCTTGCCATGCTCGTCGAGAAACTGCAGGAACGGAGCGTTGGATGCATCCACTTCCATGCGGATGCGTGGCCGTGATTCTGTGTCCATCAAGATCACCGCGGATGCGTCGTTCTCAACCAAGTGCCCTACAAACAGCCGCGGCGCATATTTCAGATTGGCTGCATGCTCGCTGCCGAACTTCTTCATAGCCGCATCCTTTTCTGGACCGTCTTTCATGAGGAGGAGAGCATTCATTTGCCGCACGTCATCGGCGTTATAAGGGCTACCCGTATCCACCACTTGCAATCCCGAGCGGCTCTTGCCGCCTACTTCGCCCTGCGAAATGTTAATCGCCTCATTTTGACGGAAATGATCGAAGGAAAGATAAACAACTTCCTGCGGCTTTCCATCCACCATCTTGCTTCCGTAAGTAAGACCGCCACATTCGTCGCCGTCGTCATTGAAGAATATAAGCCCGGCGGTCGCAGGACCATTGTTCGACATGACGCGATTTCCATAACGGGCGGTTAGATCGACTCCCGCCATCTGTCCCCCGGGCATCCGCTCACGGTTGGCCAAAGTGAGGCGAATCTTTCCGTCCGGCTCGACGATGTTGATCCGTTGGGCATCGATCTCGTCAAACTTGGTCTTCCTGCCGGGATTCTTGGCCGCCAAGCAAAACAGAGCGACAAACAAAACGGTTGAAAATAGTGCATAGATTTTGAGCAGGCGCAGTTCCTTCTGAACCTTGTCCACGGTGTCCCCCTGTTGAAATAGTTAAAAAAGGGATACGGGAGCCGAGCTTCAAAAGTTCGAACCTCGCGCAAGAAAATCCTTCCCAGGAGTTTCGTTCGGTCAGCAGACGCTATCAGGTCAAGGCGCTCACCAGGCAGTGACGGTTGAGATGGGTCAGCCGGGAGTTGGTAAAGGAGTGCTCTTTCAAAACCGGTGCGCTTGTTCTGCGTAACGGCGCATCTTTCGCTGCCATAATCACCCTCGCCGTTGTATACTCCACACGTTATGCAAGTATTTGTGATTCTTCCCGCCGCGGGGCTGGGGACGCGAATGGCCGGCCCGCAGCCCAAGCAGTTTCTTGCCCTCAACGGCCTGCCCATCCTGATTCATTCGCTGCGCGCCTTTGCCGGGGTGGAGCGGGTGACGGCGATCTACGTGGCCGTGCGCAAGACCGAGATGGAGCGCGTCCAGGCCCAGATCGCCGAGTACGGCCTTGCCGGCCGCGTCCAGGTTGTCGAAGGCGGCGACCACCGCCAGGAATCGGTCTCTAACGCTTTGGCCGCGCTGCCCGCCGAGCCCGACGACATCGTGCTGGTCCACGACGCCGTGCGCCCCCTCATCGATGCCGCAACCATCGAGCGCACCATCGATGCGGTGGCAAAGTTCGGCGCGGCCATAGTCGGCTTGCCGGCTGTTGACACCATCAAGCAGGTCGAGCGCACCGCCCATGGCGCCATCGTCACCTCCACCATCCCCCGCGAGGTCGTAGTGCTGGCGCAGACCCCGCAGGGCTTCCGCTATGGGCTGCTCCAACAGGCCTTTGCCGAGGCTACCGCCGACGGCTTCATCGGCACCGACGAGGCCTCGGTCGTCGAGCGCGCCGGCCATCCCGTAGCGGTGGTGCACGGTTCTCAGGTTAATCTGAAGATTACCCAGCAAAGCGACCTGGAGTTGGCCGAGTTTTATCTCCGCCAGCGCGCCCGCTAACTCCGGCCGGACGGAATAGCCCAGATCGCTCAAGGCAAGCTTCAAAGAACAGGCACGGTAACCATGGAAACACGCATCGGATTCGGCTTTGACTCGCACGTCTTCGCGCCCGGGTTGCCCTTGCGCATCGGCGGACTCACGCTCGACCACCCCGAAGGCCTGGCCGGCCACTCCGACGGCGACGTGCTGCTGCACGCCATCACCGACGCCCTGTTGGGAGCCGTCGCCGCAGGCGACATCGGCAGCTTCTTCCCGCCCGGCGACCCCCGCTGGAAGGACGCCGACTCGGCCATTTTCCTCAATCTGGCTCTCGAAGAGCTTCAAAACGCCGGTTTCCGCATCGTAAACATCGACACCACGCTCATCCTCACCGCTCCCAAGATCTCCCCCATCGCGCCGGAGATGCGTGCCCGCGTCGCCGACCTTCTTGAAATCGACATCGACCAGGTGAGCATCAAGGCCAAGACCCCCGAGGGCCTCAATCTCGACCACGTCGCCCAGTGCCACGCCGTGGCCCTCGTCGAGCGCGTTGTCGAGACCGACGACCTGAAGAGCATGAGCGAAGTGATCGAAAGCCAGCGCCAGCTTGAGGATGTAGTCGAAGACCTGCTCGCCAGCGTCCACGGCGTGCCCAAGAAGCGCGCCGTTGAACCCGTTTACGATACGGAAGACATTACGTAAAGCGGGGATTAGGGATCAGGAGCGCGTTAACAGAGCAATGGGCTTTGACAGGATGTGCGTGAGGCGCTACACTTAACACATGGTAAAGAGCTTTCGGCACGCCGGGATTGAGAGATTCTTCAGGACCGGGAGCAAAGCGGGCATTCAGCCTGCTCATGCCGCCAAGCTCTCCATTCAGCTTTACGCGCTCGATGGGGCAAAATCGCCTGCCGACATGAACACGCCGGGATGGCGTTTGCACCCGTTGAAAGGGGATATGGAAGGCCATTGGTCCATTCGGGTCAACGGCAATTGGCGCCTCACTTTCAGATTTGAGGAAGAAGACGCAATTCTTGTCGACTATCAGGACTATCACGGGAGCTAACACGATGACGCAAATGTTCAATCCGCCTCATCCAGGCAAGGTGTTGCGCGAGTACCTTGGGAACAGGGACGTAACGACCGCAGCCAAGAGCCTGCACGTATCGCGCACCACGCTTTCGCGCATTCTCAATGGCGCGGCGGGCATATCGGCTGACATGTCGCTGCGCCTGTCGGACGCGCTCGGAACTCACGCCAGCTTTTGGTACGACCTGCAAGCGGGCTACGACATGTGGCAAGCATCCCACAAAAAGCGGCCCAAGATTCAGCGCTTCGACGTTGCCGCGTAGGGATGGCACAACCGGCGGGGGTTGAGTTTTGCGGTTTCGCACCCATTTCGCGATGAGGCTGCGAAATGGATGGGGCACCTGCGTCTGCGAAGGTATCCTGCTCGCCTGAATCAATGACTTGATTTGCCCGGAGGTCTGTTTCCGATGATGTTGGATCGCTCTGCCATCTCTACCGCCGTTCTGCTTGCTTCTTTCGCCTGTGGTGGAGCAGCAGCCCAGGCCCCCGACTGGCGCACCCCCGCCGAGGTTGGCGACTACCGCACCACGCCCGACTACGCCGAAACGGTCGCCTATCTTGACCGCATCGCCGCCGCCAACCCCGCCCAGGTGCGCATCGAGAACTTCGGCAAGACCGGCGAGGGCCGCGACCTGAAGATCGTCATCGCATCGAAAGACGGTGTCTTCGATCCCGCTGCCATCCACGCCTCCGGCCGCGCCATCCTGCTGGTGCAAAACTCCATCCACGCCGGCGAGATGGACGGCAAGGACGCTTGCCTCGCGTTACTGCGCGATCTCGTCCAAAACAAGGACAAAGCCAAGCTCTTAGATCATGTGGTCTTCGTCTTCATCCCTGTCTACAACATCGACGGCCACGAGCAGCGCTCGCCTTACAACCGCATCAATCAGAACGGCCCGGAGCTGGCCGGCTGGCGCGGCAACGCGACCAACCTCAACCTCAACCGTGACTACATGAAGGCCGACGCGCCCGAGACCCGCGCCTTCCTGAAGATGTTTCACCGCTGGCTGCCCGACTTCTTCGTCGACGACCACGTGACCGACGGCATGGACTACCAGTACGACGTGACCTTCACCCTCGACGACACCCCCGACGTTGCGCCGGCTACCGCGCAGTGGATTCGCTCCACCGTGACCCCCGAGCTGGAGCGCCAGGTGGACGCGAGCGGCCATCTGGCCTTCCCGAACTATGTGACCCTCAACGACGACACCGACCCCGCGCAGGGCCTGGCCTTCAACAACGATCCGCCCCGCTTCTCCACAGGCCTGATAATTCTGGAAGACCGTCCCGGCCTGCTGGTCGAGCTGCACATGCTCAAGGACTACAAGACCCGCGTCGCGGGAAACTATGAGATTCTGCGCGCGCTTCTTGCCGTGATGAACCGCGATGCGGCCAAGCTGATTGCCCTCAATCGCGAGGCTGACGCCGACGCATCCAAGCTTGGAGCGCACCCGCTGGGCAACGAGAAGTTCCCGCTCGCCATCGACGGGAACGGCGAAACCACGCCGGTCGTCTTTCGCGGCTACCAGTACACGCGCGCCCTGAGCGAAATCTCCGGCGGAATGTGGGTCAGCTATTCGCATGTTCCCTGGAACGCGACCCTGCCCCTGGCCACCGGCGTCAAGGTGACCGCCTCAATCACGCCCCCGGCCGCCTATATCGTTCCCCCGCAGTGGACCCAGGTCATCGACGTGCTGAACGCGCACGAAATAACGCTGCGCCGCACCACCGCCCCCTGGACCGGCAAGGTCGAGCGCTACCGCTGCTCGGGAATGCAGTGGCAAGGCAAGCCGTTTGAAGGCCGTCATCCCATCTTTCAGGGCGAGGACGCAGGCGCCGAGCCCGGCCGCTATGGCCAGTGCGCGCTTACCACGGAAACCCTCACCTTCCCCGCCGGATCGGTCGTGGTTCCCCTCAACCAGCGGCTGTCGAAGGTGGCCATTCACTGGCTCGAACCGGAAGCGCCCGACTCCGCCCTGCGCTGGGGATTCTTTGACCCCATCTTTGAGCAAAAGGAGTACGGCGAGGCCTACGTTCTGGAGAAGCTGGCCCGCGAGAACATGGCCAAGGATCCCGCCCTCAAGGCGGAGTTCGAGCACCGCGTCCAGTCCGACCCGAGCTTTGCTTCCAGCCCCACCGCCCGCCTTGAATTCTTCTATGAGCGCTCGCCCTGGTTCCAGCAGAACCACATCGGCGAGTACCCGGTCGGCCGCCTGCTCTCGCTGGACGGGCTGCCGCTGGAGTAGTCTCTCGGGCCAGGAGGACCGGAGCCGCATTCTGCGCCAGCATCGGGGGATCGCGCGCAAAACTGCGAGCGACAGGATAAAAATGTCAGATAGATGCGGCGCGAGGTGGGGCCAAAGGAGTATCCTCTCGCCTAGGCAGTTGGATTAACCCCCAAGGAAAGGTACAACTGGACCATGCGTAGTCTCAAATCCCTCACGATGGCAGCCTTTGCGCTGCTGACGTTCCTGTTCCTGGCGCCTGCAACCCAGGCGCACGCCCAATTCCCCGCATATCTTCACGCACTCTCCGACCTGCGGTCGGCCCGTGCATACCTGGAATACGATACCCGGCCCGCGTGGGCCGGCCACCGGCAACATGCCATCGACCAGATCAACAAGGCCATCGACGACATCAAGGTCGCCGCGCGGGACGACGGGAAGAATCCGTGGCATACGCCGCCGCCGCAGAGCGGAGGCAGCGAGGGATGGCCAATTCACTCGGCCGTGAAGCTGCTGAGAGAGGCTCGTGGCGACGTGGATCACGGACATGATTTGCCCGAGAACCATGGGCTGCGGGAGCGCTCGATCGACCACATCGATCATGCATTGCGCGAGCTGGAGCCCGCGCTCTAGAAAGCGGCGCGACACTCGCTGTTTTGGATCGATACGAGGCGGCAGGGGATCTTTTGGTTCCCTGCCGCCTTGAGTTTTTGGGGAAGCGCAAGCATCAGTCTTCGTCGCCATCAGGCCCTGAATGCGCCCCTGCCCGCCCTCGTTTCCTCCCTCCCGCCGCGACCCCACAGGCTGCGGAACAAGGCTTGCATTTGGCTGAAATACGCGAAGACCGCATCTCAGGGGCTAAAGCCCGCACTGATTCTAAGGTGCTTATGGCACGACTGAAGTCGTGCCCTTTCAAGACAGAGCAATTCTCCGCAGCCTGCAAAGCCGCCCCGCCGCGGCGAATCTTCCACCGCGCTTGCGACAAATTGAAGCAACTTCGCTCTGCCCTGCTCAATCTCTCCTAACCGCTCCCCGAAAACTCGTGTCTAATGCAATGCATGGGCAAGAACGACCACGAGGCGATCCAAGCTGTACTCGAGGGGGACAAGGAGGCCTATGGGGCTTTGGTTGTCCGCCATAGCCAGAGCCTTTTCCGGGTCGCATTTCGCATTACCGGCAACGAAGCCGACGCGGAGGACGTGGTGCAGGAGGCCTTCCTGCGCGGCTATCAGAAGCTGGAGAGCTTTGAGTCCCGCGCCAAGTTCGGCACCTGGATCTACCGGATCGCGGTGCGCTGCGCTCTGGATAGGATCGGCGGCCATCGAGTGGACGATTCCAGCCGAGTAGCCGAAGAGACCGATCCAGAGCAGGAAAAGTTACAGGTGGCGGATGAGGCTGCCGGTCCCGACCGCCTGCTGCTGAGCGGCGAGATTGGCGCTTTGCAGGATTTGGCTCTGCGCAGCCTGACGGCCACCGAGCGGGCGGCCTTCGTGCTGCGGCATATGGAAGATTGCACCAGCGAGGAGATTGGAGCCGCTTTGGGTATTCCGCAGAACGCGGCCAAACAAGCGGTTTTTCGCGCGGTGAAGAAGTTGCGCGGCCGTTTGGCTCCACTGAGGGTGATGAGATGAAGCATTTGAATGAAGAAGAATTGATCGAGCACTATTACAGCAAAGGGACTGCCGGCGCAGGAAAGCACCTTAAGACTTGCACGGAGTGCGCCGAGGCTTACGCCGCGCTCCGCATAGATATGGACGAAATGAAGTTTGCAGCGCCGCCGGCCCGCGACCCTGCCTATGGCGAAAGGGTCTGGCAATCGATAGGGCCCTTCTTGCCTGCCTACCATGTGCGGAACCAGAGCTGGCTGGACATTGGCCTTTGGAGAGGCTTGAGTTATGCCGCCTTCGCGCTGCTGCTTGTGGGAGCCTTCTTTGCGGGCCGCCTGTCGGAGCACAAACAGGCAGGGACTATGGCGAAAAGCACTCCGGCCCCTGCGCAGGAACGCGCTGCCCCGCCCCAGCAACGGATTGTGGTAGTCGTTCTAAGCGATCATCTGGACCGCTCGGAGCGGCTGCTGGTGGAGTTGAAGCACGCCGATGCCGGCAGCGAAGAGACGGTATCTCCCCTCCGCGATGAGGCCCGGAGTCTTCTGGCCGCCAATCGCATCTGCCGCCAGAACGCCGCCAAGATCGACGATCCGGAGCTGGCCGCGGCGCTCGATCGCCTGGATCAGGTACTGGGTGAGCTGGCCAACCATCCGGGCGGCTTGAACCCTGCCACCATCACCCGGCTGCAAGACGAAATGAACGCGGACGGCCTGCTCTTTCAGGTACGCGTGCTGCGTTCCAGAATCCCAGAGCAAGAGGCGGCCAAGGCCGCCCAGTCGAAAGAAGGCGAAATATGAAAACCGGAGGCATCTCCCTTACCGCCCTCTTGGGTGCGCTGGTCTTGGCGCCCATGACCGGCGTCGCCCAGTTTTCACCGGAGCAGGGCTTTGCGGGAAGCGGCGCGCCGGCTGGGATCGACGGCGGCCTGGCCGCATCCAACGCGCCCGACAGCAGTCTCTACGCCGACGGAATGCGCGCCATCAACGAAGGACGCTGGCCGGACGCGGAGGCGATCTTTGCCAAGGTCGCCAGCCAG
>Ga0326728_10012124_pt1 | contig 19309 bp, 12 predicted proteins | sample MB3enrmetagenome_FD_207602 | JGI IMG/M metagenome (GOLD analysis project Ga0326728, IMG submission 207602) | Lab enriched peat soil microbial communities from McLean, Ithaca, NY, United States - MB31MN | ecosystem: Environmental > Terrestrial > Soil > Wetlands > Peat | place: USA: New York... | reverse complement strand
TTTATGGACGTTATATATATCTTTAGGTGAAGGGTAGACTCACAACAGTCAAATGAGAAAAGTATAATACCAGTCTACCCCAAAAAGAAACCTCCTGTTAAGAGAAAAGAGTAAGCACGACCAAACCCAAAACTCTTAAGAAGGAGGTTTCCAATGGATCAAGTGAATCGTAACCGGCTGGAAGAATTTCGTCAACTGAGGAAAGAGGTCAGGCATTCGGGGGAGCATTTGATCGTAGGGATTGATATTGCGAAGGATCGGCACCACGCCTTCTTTGGAACCGCAACGGGGAAGACGCTGTTGAGGCGGCTGGTCTTCAGCAACAACCATGAGGGGTTCAGAAGACTTTTGGATCACGCAGAGGCCCTCGGGGCGCAGCATGGGTTGAAGAAAGTGGTCTATGGAATGGAGCCGACGGCGAACTATCATAAACCTTTGGGAGAGTATTTGATTGGCTTAGGGAGGACCGTGGTATTAGTTTCCGGGGTGACGGTAAAGCGAAACCGGGAGTCGTTGGATGGGCGGTGGGACAAGCATGATGTAAAGGATTCAGCCAATGTAGCGGATCTGATCTCACAGGGGAAATGTTTGTATTACGAGTATCCCTCGGCGGAGTTAAGGGGGTTACGAGGGTTACTTTCGTTGAAGAGACGGCTCAAGAAGCAAGAGCAGGGCTACCGGGTACGGATTCGGAATCATCTGATTGCGCAGTATTATCCGGAGATGGATCGAGACTATGAGCAATTGGGGGCGGAGGGATTGTCGGTGGTGAGGTGGTGTTTACCCGCTTCTGAAATTGCTCAATTAGACGTGGAGCCCTTTATTGAGCGGGTGACCTCCCGACGGATCCGTAGGGAGAAGAGACGACGATTAGAGGCGGTCTGGGAGAAGGCGAGGGAGTCGATTGGTTGTGAGGCAGTGCCTGGGCTTGAGCATGAGGCAAAGGTAATGGTGGAGGGGTTGAGGCAGATCCGAGAGATGATCAAGGAGACGGAGGATAAAATCCAGGATCTGTGCGAGCAGTTTCCGGAGTACCGATACGTTTTGACGATTCCCGGGTTTGGTCCTGATGTGTCGGCCAAAGTTTTAGGAGCGATAGGAGATCCGGATCGATTTCAGAATGGCAAACAGGTACTGAAGATGGGGGGATTAGACCTCAGTGCGGATCGGAGTGGAAAGGATTCGGACAGAGCGATCCCGGAGATCTCGAAGCGGGGCAAGGCCGATCTCCGCTATGCCCTGTATCAGGCGGCCCTGGTTGCCACGACCAGTAACAAAGGGTTTATGCGCTATTATACGAGGAAGCTTCAAGGCCGGGTCAAAGAGAAAGGCATCCAGACGAAGATGAGGGTGAAACTCTCGGCTAAAATGCTTCTGATTGCTTGGACGCTCATGAAGAAAAAGGAGGCCTTTAATCCGGCTTATTTAGACACAGAGTAAAGCCGAATAAAAACATGATTGATTTTCGACGAGAGAAGCCCGTTTATGGACGTGGAGGCCGCGATGGACCTCGTGAGGGACAATATAGGGCCTCTCGCTGAACTTTGGAATCTGGATAAAGGATGATAGGTGGCCACCAGGGGTGTGGCACACCGGATAATGATAACGCTGAGATTCAGAGTTCGTCATTGGCGAGAGATTCGTCGAGGTAGACACGAATTTGCACAAGAATTCTAAGGCAGGAGTGTTCCCAAAATCGAAACGGTTTTGTAACCTGCTGTTTTCACAAAAGATGAAATTTTTTCGTTTCCCCTCTTGACAGGAGCAATATAGGATGTCCCTCCTTTCCTCTTTCCGTTAAGATTCTAAGTAGCCTTAATGATCATGTAGTCTGACGGAGGTTACCTTTCTCGCGGATCGATCTGAATCTATGTGGACGTAAGATAAGTTTTTATTGGTGATTGTATCTCAAGTACAATTTCTCGGAGAGTTCGTATCTCCTCATATTCTTTTAATTCATCTGAAGTCAGTCGAACATCAGGTTCTTTTGATAATTTGTCAAGCTCTTCAAAGATAATAGAAAAGTTAGATTTATTCTCTGCCATGATAAACCTCCTAACTTTTGCACCTAAACAATCTTTCTCTTAGACTGTGACTCTACTTGACTCCTGATTGTACTCAAATCATTTCGAGCTTTACATGCTGGACAAACAAAAATATTGTCCATGGGAAATGGAATTGCATCTTTCTGTATCGGGGTACCTGCTTTAAGGTTTGCCTGAATGCTCGTTTTTGTCTTACAGTTGGGACACTCAAACTCAATGATTGCCATATTAGCCTGCTGAAGGCCTTGCACTACCGGTGCTTGTGGGATCGCAAATCGATATATTTGTGAGTTTGGGGTTTCATATATTTTGAAAATGTTCGTTGTATCAAAAGACATTTTCAAAAGCGTATAGTATCGACGAATTGCATCACAAAGTTCAGAGTTTTCACTATAATCAGTTACTTTAAGCCTCATCTCACGAAGATCGTTAATGGTAATTGACCGCCCATGGGTAAGCCATCGCCCATGGTCACACAAAATCTCGGCAATTTCCTGTGCCCGCTTTCTCTTTTCCTCTTCCATCACTGGTTCAGCAGTGCTTGAATGGGTCTTCCAAAATTTGAATTTATATTTAGAAAGCCATTCTGTCACGAGTGTCTTGGCAAAACTCAAGGCATTCTCGCAATTTTGTATCTCCCCAGGGGATATATTCTGAAGAATTGGGATATAGGCGGTTCAGATGGCCCTGTTCTTCAATCTCCTCCTTTATCTTTTTGAGACCCTCCAGAAACGCATGTGCGGAAAATCGTTTTCCTCCTTGAATTATTTGTGCATCAATCGGCCCAAGAGCAGAGGCTGGTTCTATAAGAATTTCATCACCAGCCATAACCATAATTGTTCCTGCGCTTTTTGCATAACCTGGAACGACCATGGCAACTTCAGTAAATTTGTTTCGTATATACTCGACTATATCCTCAACAATCTCAGCACTGCCTCCAGGCGCCTCAAGAATGATGTCAATTTTATCCCCCTCAAGATTGCTAATCTGGTCCTGCAGGGGAACACGATCGTCATAGTCTATAGCTATAGGAGCTTCCTTTGTCATAGCTGCTGCAAATGTAAGAATAGCTCTACCGCCACGTGAATGTGCGATTCGAGATAGTTGTTTCTTCCGTTCGGCCTGCAAAGCGGGCCAATCAAACGATTTATCTAGATACTCAGTATAGATACCCATGCTGATCTCTGCTAAAATAGCCTTTCAACAAATATTATATCACTTTTGGGGTAAGAATACGCCATTTTTTAGAAGATTGCAAATAATTGCATCTTCGATCCAGACAAGGAGACAGGCCTGGTTAACTCATTCTTTATGCCAAATCACACAATATCTCTAACTTATTGAAATTATAGCGGAGGTTGTTGAAAACTCATACTTCAATGGTGCCTTGGATCGGCTCTTGACATAGGACAGCATTCTTCATGACCCCGCATAGAAAGGATGTCGTTCTGGTTTCTCAAAGTTCTTATGTGTGTCCAGCACAACATGTCACTTATTCAAAGCCCTGGGGAGCAATCTGGGCGACGTAGAGAAGGGGCATGGGGGTCACATCTTCATATGGCATTATTTTTGTCGGATTCCAGATCAGGCAATCTTTATAGGGTATTGATCGAAGGCGCATTCTTGGGATACGTGATCTGTCCTGAATATTACTTAACCTGAAACACACTGCCGAATATCTCTGGGTTGAGAAGTAGCACCTACAAGTCAATACGGGCAACCATATTGAGGAATCGAGGATTACGAGTTGAAAGCGAGGGTAACACAAGCATCAACCAGAGCGAATTTTTTCCGTCTTTAGTATTTTACCTCAACTTTGGTGTCCACTAAAGCCAACTTACCCCATTTGGGCAGTACAATATCTTACTTAATCCTATTCGCCACCCATCTTTATCTTCTAAAGTCATCTCAAAGATTAGTGTGCCAAATACCGTATCGGCCCATTCATCACTCGGCCATGCAAAGCCCATTTTTGCCTTCAAATAAACACGGGTCGGAGATATTATTTCGACCTCGATGTCTCGGATGGTTTCCCAAGACGAAGCCAACCTACAAGAGATTTTCATTCCTGATATAAACCTCTCCTTAGATATCATTTCCCGGGATATCCGGTCTCCATAATCATAGATTTCATCGAATTTCTCACTTTTCCAAAGGGATATTATTGTTTCAAAAGTATCAATAGCTCCTGATTCTATTCGTCTTTTTTCTCCGGGAGTTAATTCCAATTCTCCAGAAAAAACTGTTTGTTGGCAAACGAAAAGAACAAATAATAAAGAAAAAACTCTTTGAATCATAATTTTTCCCGTTCTCATATTAGCGCCAATTCATGAATTCATAATGAGAAAATCAAACATTCTTCCCAAGAGGTGGTTAGGTTCCTATTCCAGTAGGGTAGACGAAATATTTCTGATATTATTCATTACAGTTGAAGTCTGCACCTTTTGGTAGAACCTGTCAAACATTGACTTCAGGAAGCACTAAACGATTTTCCTTTTTCTAATTTTGTGAAGCAGGTTGATGGTGAAAATTGGCGACTTCACCTACTCTGCAGCAGAGGCATGGTTCATGAGTCGAAGATTTCCGATAGAAATCATGCATGCTGTTTCAACGTATGAGAATCAAATTGAAACATTTTCAAGAGTCTGAAAACAGAGGGTAGATAGCAGATAGTGAGCCATCGTAAAAGGGTAGTTCAGCAACTGCCCAACAGCTCTTGAAGGCGTTGAAGCCTTTAGAGGATCTGTCAAATGAATTGACTGGAGCCATAGACTCTCGCACTGTCAGCCGGATGACGCAAGTACGTGATGTCGCGTAACGGCGGCTCGTCAAACAAACGGCGGTACTCGCGGCTGAATTGGGAGGGGCTCTCATAGCCGACCTGGAACGCCGCCGTCGCTGCATTCAAATGCTCCGTGAGCATCAACCGCCTCGCTTCGTTCAAACGCAGCCATTTTTGGTACTGCAGCGGGCTCATGGCCGTCAACACCCGAAAGTGGTGATAGAAGGCCGAGGTGCTCATATGGACACGAGCTGCAAGGTCATCGATATGCAGCGACCGCGTGAAATTACTCTTCAGCCACACGATTGCCTGCGCGATCTCATGGCTATGACTTCGCGCCGACGCTATCTGGCGTAGACGTGTACCTTGATCGCCCACCAGTAAACGGTAAAAAATCTCCCGTTGGATGATGGGGGCAAGGATCGGGATATCCTTCGGTTCGTCAAGCAAGTCGATCAACCGTTGAAAGGCGGTGAGCAACGGCAACGTAACTTCGCCGGTCGCCATTCCACGGCTTGATTCCTGCACACGCGGCGGCGGAAGATTGCTGTCCGCCATCAGGTGTGAAATCTCCCGTTGATCAAGTTTCAACATGAGAGCTAGGCAAGGCTTCTCCCGGCTCGCTTTGATAATCTGCCCAATTGTGGGTAGATCCACGGCCGTGATTAAGAAATGGTGCGCGTCATACACATACGTGTCGTCTCCGAGCAGCACCCGTTTGGCCCCTTGTGGCATCAAGCAAATGGCTGGCTCGTACATGTAGCTCATTGGCTCCGTGGGGGCGTCCCGCCGATAAAGTGACAAGCCCGGGATTGCCGTCTCGAGCTGGTCGCCTTCGGCGGTCCATCGGGCAATGCTTTTTCCCAACGCTTCGAGCGTAGCTTCCATGCTGTTATTCTCAAACGGGTTATTCAAGGCCTGCTTACGCATAAATAACCTCCCATTTGATATTACCACACCAGACTTCTCTTTACTACAGTTTATACAAAACTTTGGAGGATTAGGCAAGAAATAAGCAGGATTGGTCTACCCGCCTTTATTCTTTCACCAGTATAATAGAGTCATTAACGAGGTGGCAAATAGATGTGAGCAAATTCTACGAAATAGTTCGGTCCTAACCAGTGTACCAAGGATGATTCAGCGCCAAAAAGAAACCAAAAGGAGGATAAACCCATGTACAACGCCAAAGCTTATTCTGCTACGAGTTCAATATCGCCTCTTGCCCTCACCAATATCAAGCGTCGCGATCCAAACGAATACGACGTACAGATCCAAATCCTCTTCTGCGGCATCTGCCACTCCGATCTCCATCAAGTCCGTAACGAGTGGAGCACTCTCATGCCGACCGTCTACCCGATCGTGCCTGGCCACGAGATCGTCGGTCGTGTCACCAAGGTCGGCTCCGCCGTCACCAGGTTCAAGCCCGGGGACCTCGCCGCGGTCGGCTGCCTGGTCGACTCGGACGGGACCTGCCCCCACTGCAAGGATGGATTTGAACAGCTCTGCCCGAATCAGACCCTCACCTTCAACTCCCCGGACAAGCACCTCGGGGGCGTTACCTATGGTGGATATTCTGACAGCATCGTCGTCAACGAACACTTCGTTCTGCGGGTACCCTCCAATCTCAATCCAGCCGGGGCCGCGCCTCTCCTCTGCGCCGGGATCACAACCTACTCGCCCTTGCGCCGCTGGGGCGTGACGAGGGGCAAGAAAGTTGGTGTGGTCGGTCTCGGCGGACTGGGCCACATGGGCGTGAAGTTTGCCCATGCGTTCGGAGCCCACGTCGTGGTCTTCACCACCTCGCCCGGCAAACAGGAAGATGCGTTGCGCCTCGGCGCCGACGAAGTCATCGTCTCCCGTAACACCGACGAGATGCAGAAGCACGCTGGTAGTTTCGACTTCATCCTCGATGCGGTCTCCGCGAATCACGACGTCAACACCTATCTCAACCTGCTCGGCCGCGACGGCAACCTTACGCTTGTTGGCGCACCGGAGAAGCCTTTTGCTGTGTCCGCCTTCAGCCTTATCTTCGGATGCCGCAGCCTCTCCGGCTCGACCATCGGCGGCATTCGCGAGACTCAGGAGATGCTCGATTTTTGTGGTGTCCATAACATCACCGCCGATGTCGAAGTTATCCCTATCCAGAAGGTCAACGAAGCCTACGAGAGACTACTCAGGTCCGATGTGAAGTACCGCTTCTCCATCGATATGACTTCTCTCAGATCTGAGTAAACGAAAGGCAAAGGAGGAGCAGCATGCGAGTTGGCATTCTGGGTTCGGAGTTGATGGATGGCAATAAGATTCTGATTGACTTTTTGTAAAAGTCCGGTTTTGATATTCTTATCAATCGTTTTGATTGAGAGCGGAGGCCTTAACGTGGAGGATGTACTTTCGTTTCGATATGATACGTTATGTCGGGGAACTTTCCGCGGGAATAGGACGTAATTTCCTATGTATATATCGTAACGAAGGAGCCGACCTATGAAGAAGAATTGTATGAAAAAAGCGGCCTATGTGCTGCTGGGAGGAGTAGTAATGATGATGAGCAATGTATCTGCAAAGGATTCTAGGAAGGTTCTGATTGCGTATTTTTCGCGGGCCGGAGAAAATTACAACGTCGGGAATCTGAAAGTAGGCAATACCGCAGTCATGGCAGGATACATCCACGAAAGGCTGTCGGGTTCAGATATTTTTAAGATTGAGCCGGTTGTTCCGTACCCTGATAAGTACGATGAATGCACGGAGGTTGCGAAGAAGGAGCAGCGCGGAAATGCCCGTCCGGCAGTTAAGACGCATATTGCAGATATCAGTAAGTACGATGTCATATATATTGGATACCCGATCTGGTGGGGAACGATGCCGCAGATTATGTTCACATTCCTTGAGGAATACAACTTAAGCGGCAAGACGATCATTCCGTTCTGCACCCATGAGGGAAGCAGCTTCGGCAGTAGCGTCAATGACCTCAGGACAAAATGCCCTGACTCGAAGTTTCTCAACGGTTTGGCAGTGCGCGGGTCGGATGTAAAGAAAGCACAGAAAGAAATCAATACCTGGATTGACAAGACAATGAAAGGGGTTAAGTAGCAAAGGCTGTCCTCAAACAGGGGATTAACAACCACATTTGCATTCAATTGTCCAGGCGAGGCGATTTAGTCCGAGAAAGGAGTTAGCAATGATGAATGTTATTGTCGTCATCGGTGCCGGATCGATCGGTCAAGCAATCGCGCGGCGAGTCAGCGCAGGCAAGCACGTTCTGCTGGCTGACCTTCGGCAGGAAAACGCCGATACGGCCGCGAAGATCCTCGGCGACGCCGGATTCGAGGTGAGCACTGCGACCGTGGACGTCTCCTCGCGCCAGTCAGTTCACGCGCTCGTCGAGACAGCCACGGTGCTCGGCGACATCACTGGCGTGATCCATGCTGCTGGTGTCTCACCGACGCAGGCATCGCCAGCCACGATCCTAATAGTCGATCTGTATGGCACCGCGCTCGCGCTCGAGGAGTTCGGTAATGTCATCGCGCGAGGCGGAGCGGGCGTCGTGATCGCCTCGCAGTCGGGGCACCGCCTCCCGGCGCTGACGCCCGAGCAAAACACGGCGCTGGCGACGACGCCGGCGGACGAGTTGCTAGCTCTTCCGATGCTCCAGCCGGACCAAGTGACGGACTCGCTCCACGCTTACCAACTCTCCAAGCGCGGGAACTCGCTACGGGTGATGGCCGAGGCAGTGCGGTGGGGCAAGCGGGGCGCACGTGTGAACACAATCAGCCCCGGCATCATCATGACGCCTCTTGCCCGGGACGAACTGACCGGCCCGCGCGGCGCGGGATACCGGCGCATGATCGAGGTATCGGCTGTTGGGCGCGCGGGAACCCCGGATGAGGTCGGAACTGTTGGCGCTCTGCTGATGGGGCCGGATGGCGCGTTCATCACCGGCAGCGACTTCCTCATGGACGGCGGAGTCACCGCCGCCTACTGGTATGGCGAACTCGCTCCAAAGTGACGCCTAACCATGCGCAGCGAACTGCTCCGCAGTCCCTGAGCTTGCGGTCGTTTATGCTCTCTTTCAATCGGAAATCTGCAATTGCTGATCTTAGATCCCTCGGCCCTTTGTATGTGGAAGACAGGTTCAGAGATAAACGGAAGCTGTCTGAGGGGCAATCTAATACAAAATGAGAGTACCTTGCCACTTCCTGCACCTTGACCAAACTGAAGATATCTGGTTGAAATCTGCACTGGAAGGGGAGAGGGGCGTTTTATTGACTACAGGAAGGAAGTGTTGAGAAAGAGGGATTATTTCTTTCACCCACAACTGAACACTAATCCTATGATGGAAAGAGATTTGGGGTCAGGCAATCGTAAGAAGTTATTGATCAAAGGCGTATTCTTACTCCAGTCATATGTCCTGAATAAGATAAACCTGAGAGACACTGCTTAAAACACCACTGTTTTATTGGGAAAAAGGCAATTGAATAGGGAGCCAACCCTTTGTGATGCCGGCGGCTTGCGGGGCGCCGTTGACTGAGTTGATTCACTCGTGAAGGATTTAGCCCGGATGTTTGCGATTTCGGGCAGTTTGACATCTCAGCGTAGTGATAGTATAATGGTATCAAAATGGTATCGGAGGTCGGTGATGGCTGGTTTGTTGATAAAAAATATTCCCCGTGACGTCCATGAGTGGTTAAAACGCGAAGCGGAACGAAACCGTCGCTCCATGACTCAACAGGCGATTGTGGTTCTTGAGGAGAGGATGCGGCGTTTTCGTCCGGTTAAGTTTCCACCTCCGGTGCAGACCCGGACGGTCCTGACTGCGGAGTTTATCGATCGAGCCAAGCGCGAAGGTCGTGTATGATCGTTGTGGATTCGAACATCGTCGCGGCGCGGAATCTGACGAGTTCTCTGACATCTGAAGCCAAACAGGTTGAGAAAAGGAACCCCGTATGGATTGTCCCTGTCCTATGGCGATACGAATTCCAGAATATCCTGGCCTTCGCGATCAAAGCGAAACAGATCAAGCCGGAACAGGCTCTGGACATTTGGGAAAAGGTTTCGCAGATCCTGATTGAGAACGAATGCGAACCTTCTGCGTCCAAGGTGATCGACCTCGTTGCGCAATACGGGATCACCGCCTATGACGGGCAGTTTGTGGCGGTAGCCCTGGAGATGGGAATCCCATGCTTGACCGAGGACCGAGAACTCCAGGAAAAATTCCCTGGTGTTGCGATTTCTATGGATGAATTCCTGAAGCCGGAATCTACCCCCGAGCCTACCTGTGTCGTTCGGGAAGCCAAGGCGAGGTATCGCAAGAGGAAAAGGAGATAAGGAGGCGCAGTGTTGACGAGAATAAATCATGCATAAAAAGGTTCATCATTTAAATCGCGGAGCGCAGAGATCAAAACTGAATGATCACGGTTGAAAATTACTGGTTGAAAGAATAAACAATATGATGCAACGAACCCGGGTCCGTCTGGTTCAGCGCAGGTTAGGTAGTGATCAGGGTTTCGGCAATTGTAGATAATCGATGGCGATGCAACCACCAACCCCGTGAGATTGCGACGATAGGGCTGCCCCAATCAGCGTAGAGAATTTCTTGAAATCCACTCCCATGATCACCACATTGCATGGGAAGGCGGCTGCTACACCTGCGAACTCTTCGGCCCTTTGGGCGAAGGGATTCAGATTGAAATTTGCGATTCCGATTACGGCATCGCGGGCCGGATCGTCAGCCAGCAATACAACTGGCCCACCTGAATTCCCCTTGTTCATCGTATTGTCAAGCCATGCCATATCGCGGCATTTAGCTGCTCGATATAGTTAGCCAGATTTTCAACCTCATCAGTGCCATTAACAAGGATGGTTAGTGATCGTGAAATAGACTCCAAGTGGGATAATAGAGCTTTCTGAACGGTTATTGGGAGTTGAACAAGCTTTTCATTTTCAATTGCGTCCGAAAGAATGTATTTAGCAGAGTTGAGATTGATGAAAGATTCATCGAGAGATACAACACCTCGGTTTGTATCGAACCCCTTTTCCGCACACTGGTCGAGAGCTGCCTTCTGGGATTCATCTGTTAAGGTTGTTAGTATTTCCCAGATTCTTTCAATCATCGCTGTTCACCTTTCTGTTTTGTATTTTAAGACATAATGGCACATGACTCCTTCACATCCGAACTTATCCCAAATGGTTCGTCTATTCCCTTAAAAATCGGAGGACAGATGAAATTCGGATGTACCGCCTATCGATTACCATTCAAAATCTAAAATGATGGTGAGGGGATCAGTGCTTTTAACTGTAAAGATTTTTCCACTTTCTATGTTTTTGAACATGTCACCTGCTTTTATCAGGGTATTTCCTTTCTTAGGAATAGTTAGACTTCTAAACTCTTAACTTATTTTTTGGTTCCTTCTGTTCCGCCCGATAAGCCACCCATCTTACCCAAGTCGATGAAGGGAACAGCCCCTCCAGAGGCTTGAGGTAAAATGATCCGCGCAAAGATGCCTATCGGCAGGAGGGACATCTCAAGCCGCTTGCTCCGACTTCCCCATGTGTACGAGGATCCGATGCTTGACCAGGGCCCGATCCAACGGGATCACCGCATCCCGCACGCGTTGCCCATCCATCTCCACCCACGACACACCTCGCTCGCGGCCTTCCGGATTCTCGACCTGGATCTCGTAGACCGCTTCACCGTGACGATAGCGCAGGTGGAAGCCCTCCCACCATCCGGGGATGACCGGATCCAACCGGAGATGATCCCCGCGCACCTTCAAACCCAGGACCTCTTCAACCCAGGCTCGGTACATCCACGCTGCCGAGCCCGTATACCAGGACCAACCCCCCTGACCGATCCGCCCGGGCAATCGGTACACGTCAGCCGCGACCACGTATGGCTCAAGCCCATAGCGCCACACTGTTTCCGGATCACGCGCGCGCTCGATCGGGTTGAGGATGCGCAGTATTTTCGCCGCCCCTGTGCCATCCCCTCGACGTGCCAAGGCCATGGCGAACCACAGGGCGGCGTGAGTGTACTGGCCTCCGTTCTCCCGCACCCCTGGAGGATAGCCCTGGATGTATCCGGGTGACGGGTTCGATCTGTCAAAGGGAGGCGTCAGAAGCAGCACCAGACCTTCATCCTCGTAAACGAGATGTTTCCACGCTGATTCTAAAGCCCTCTTCGCGCGATCTTTGTCGGCGGCTCCACTCAGCCAGGCCCAAGATTGGGGCAGGGAATCAATTCTCGCCTCTTTATTCGCCGAAGAGCCGAGCGGCGTGCCATCGTCGAAGATCGCCCGAAGATACCACTCCCCATCCCATCCTGTTCGCTCGATACGCTGAATCAGGGCATTTCTATCTTGTTGATAGGACTGGCTTAGATCTGGCCGACCCAGTCCCTCAGACAACTCGGCCATACCCTGAAGCACATCCGCCATGAACCACGCCAGCCAAACGCTCTCCCCTTTGCCCCCGGCGCCCACAAGGTTCATCCCATCGTTCCAGTCCCCTGTCCCCATAAGGGGCAGACCATGGGACCCAAAGGTCATGCTACGCGTGACAGCTCGCTGGCAATGCTCAAACAACGTAGCGCGTTCAAGCGCGACTTCCGGTGTGAAGAACATCTCGTGCTGATCGTGTTCCAGCGTGGGCCCGACGAGGAAAGGGACCTCCGTGTGCAAGAAGTCCACATCGCCGGTGACCCGGATGTATTGAGCGACGACGTAGGGCAGCCACAGCGGGTCATCGGAGATCCGGGAGCGGACACCCGCGCCGCTTGGTGGATGCCACCAGTGCTGGACATCGCCTTCTTTGAACTGACGGTTCGCCGCGAGCAGGATGTGCTGACGCGCCAGATCGGGAGATGCGTATAGGAATGCCATAACGTCCTGCAGTTGATCGCGGAAGCCGATTGCACCGCCAGACTGGTAAAGGGCGGAACGCCCCCAGATCCGACAGCTCAGGCTTTGGTACAAGAGCCAACGGTTGATCAGGAAGTCCGCTGCGAGCTCGGGGGTGTGCACTTCGATTGTGTCCAACAGATCATCCCACCACGTCTTCGTCCGGCTTAACGCGGTCTCGAGTGCCAAGCCTTCCCTGTAGCTCAGAACCCGCTTGTGGACCTCCTCCACCGACTCGGCCTGGCCCAACATGCACGTGGTCTCAGCCCTCTCTCCGGGAGATAGTTCAACCGTAACCTGAAGTGCCGCACACGGGTCGAATCCCGCCCCTGTCCGACGTGGTAGCCCGATCCGCTCCATCGCCGCCGGGCACCCCAGCGAGCCGTTGCGCCCAACGAAGGACGTGCGGTCGCCGGTGTAAGACTCCGCAGGCGGGCTGATGGCCGCGAAGGCGATCCGATCCCCGTACTCGGGGTGGTAACGATTCCGAGCGATCAGGGCCTGGACTTCGTCGTCCCAGTGGGTCGCGACGTGCATCTGGGAGGATTCGCGGTTCTCGCCCAGTGTCCACTCCACATAGTACGTCACCGACAGTCTGCGACGCCGGGAGGAGTCGTTCCTCAACCGCAGCCGCTGCAGCTTGATCGGCTCTCCCCCGTCCTCATCCACCGGAACGAAGACCGTCATCTCCTGCTCGATCCCTTGACTGTTATGCTCGAAGACCGTGTACCCCGCCCCATGCCTTGCCCGATAAGCGGTCTCTTCGCGAATCGGCGACGGGGTCGGCGACCAGGTGACACCGGTCTCCTCGTCCCGGATGTACACCGCCTCAGACGGTGGATCCATGACGGGGTCGTTCGACCATTGCGTCAGGCGATTGCGCTGGCTGTTGCCATACCAGGTAAATCCAGACCCCGTTTCGCTGACCAATGTGCCGAAGGTGGGGTTGGCGATGACGTTCACCCACGGTGCAGGCGTGTGGGTATCGGGGCCGAGATAGATCGCGTATTCACGCCCATCCGGGGTAAAACCGCCCAGGCTGTTGAAGTAGGGCAGCTCCATGAAGGGAAGCGTTGCCGAAGGCTCCCGGGGAGCACGTTTCTTGGCCATGGGTTCCGACAACTCGGGAACCTCCACCGGCACGCCCTGGAGTAAGGTGCCGCGCGCCGCCACCAGCACCACACTCGCCGCTCCCATGAGTAGGGTCAGGTCTTCCTCCGGAATTTGATCCGCACTGCGCAGGAAAATCCCACCGGGCTGATCCTTCCCCGTATACGTCGAATGCGCCTGGATCAGGCCCTCGAGCCGCTCACGCAACGGCTGCTCATAGCCGCCCGCCTCCTCGTTGAGGATCACCAGGTCTGCCGTCAACCCGTGCATCCGCCAATAGGTATGGGCCTGGAGCATCTGACGGATCAGGCTGATATCCCGCGCCTCACCAATGGTGATCAGGGCCATCGGCAAGTCGCCCGAGATTCCATAGGGCCATAAGCCGGCTTGGCCCTTGCGGTTCTCTTCGATGCGTTCGGCGGAAGGGCGCAAGAGCGGGTTGGGAAACAGCAGGTGGCTAGCGAGCTGCTGGAAGCGGCGAGCATCGTCGGGCTGGATGCGAAGCAATCGCAACTCAAGCTGGGCAGAGGCCCAGGCGAAACCCATCGCCCGATCGATGGCATGGGGATCGCTGTACTTACCCATCAGCCCCAAGACCTGCTGGCGCGTTTCGCCGGCGGCGAGAACCAAAGAAACCTGGACACGCTGGCCTGGACCGAGAGTCAGGCTCTGGCGCAGGCTGAGGATCGGGTCCAGGACAAAACCCTGGCTATTGCCAAGCTTCTGGAGGACTCCCATCGGATTCGCGAGCGTCCGTCCTCGGCCGATGAATCGGCGCCGGTCGGTCTCGAACTGCCAGGCTCCGTCCTCGGGGTGTTCAAGCGTAAGGCGGTGCGCAACGTAAATGGGTGGGTCGTCTTCCGCGCGAGGTCTGCGATAGGCGAGGAGGGCTTGATGTTTAGGCACCGCTTCGGTTTGGATGAACAGCTTGTTGAATGCCGGATGCTTCCGGTCTGCGTCGTGCGGCGCCAGCGAGAGTTCAACGTAGCTCGTGAGATTGAAACGGCGGGTGCGAACGGACCGATTGATCACGGTGACTCGCCGAATCTCAACGTCATCTTCCGGCGAGACGATGACCTCCGTTTCGGTTTGAATGCCGTTATCGGCGCCCCGGAACACGGCACGGTCGAGCGCGAAATTGGCGGAGTACGCCTCCACCTTCCCGCCGACCGGGTGATACGTGTTGGACCACAATCGATCCGAGTCGGGCTCATGGATGTAGCAGAAGGTCCCCCACGGATCCTGAGTCCGATCCGACCTCCAGCGTGTGACCTCAAAGTTGCCCCACCGACTGTATCCCCCGCCGGCGTTTGTGATCATCAAGCCATAGCGACCATTGCAAAGGAGTTGGGTTTTGGGCGTGCTCGTATGGGGGGTATCGAATTTGCTGACCGATGGGGCACCTTCGCCGACGCTCTCCGGCAAAGACATTCTCTCCCGCGTGGAGATGTGGTTCAGCGGAAACAGGATCGGGATGCGTTCATAGAGCAGGGGCTCCACGGCACGCACGCGTGCGTCGGCATGGAAATGGCGCTGGATAGGATTGCCATGGAGGAAGTTGGTCAGTGACAGGAAACTCATGCCTTGATGATGCGTCAGGTAGGCTTGAATGATCACCCCACGCTCGCCCTCACGGCTCGGTTGGCGGCTGAAGTCTATCGCTTCGTAGTAGCCGTAATCGTTCAACAGCCCCAGGCCGGCCAGTCGTTTCAGATTCTGCACGGTTTCTCTCGGCGCAACGTTCAGCGCCAGAAGGGTGGCATAGGGTGAGACGACGACTTTTTCCTCCAAGCCGCGCTTCAATCCGAGCTCCGGTACGCCAAAGGCCTTATATTGATAGGTCTTGTTGAGGTCCAGATCTCCAAAGGCAGACTCCGAGATTCCCCACGGCACATGACGCTGGCGGCCGTAAGCAATGTGGATCGCCACCGCTTCCCTCGCCGCTTTATCCAGGAGCGAGTTCTCCTGGGAGCGTTGGAAAATCAGCGGCATCAGATATTCGAACATGGTTCCGGTCCAGCTGAGCAGCAGTCGGCGCCGACCGATTGCGCCGTAGGGTCGACTCATGGAGAACCAGTGCTCAACCGGGACATCACCCCGAGCGATGGCGACGAAACTTCCAAGCCGCGCCTCACTCGCCAGGAGATCGTAGTAGACGCTATCCAAGCGGCCTTCGGAGACGTTGTAGCCGACTGAGAACAACCGTCGTTCGGGGTCATACAAGAAGCGCATATTAATCGATTCGGATAACCCGCGTCCGTCCTGCATGAGCCGCTCGCCCAAACCCAGGATTTCACCGGCCAGCCATCGCGACCTGGCGAAGGACTCCATCACGCGGTCAAGCCATTCGAAGAGGGGGCGGGCGGCCGGTGGAGCCTGCTCGCGGATCGATTGGAGGATCGGAATACAGCCGATGCGCCCGTTGGCAACATCAAGAAGCGAAGGCGCATGAGACATTGCCTGGCGGATGGCGAGCAAGGCCTCCAGACCCAGCGGCGTGATCTCCTCCTCCTTTTTTTCATCGAGGATTTCGATCCAGGTGAGATAGCGATCCGTGATCGTTAGCCAGGCCGATACCTGCTCGTCCATCTGGCCGGCCCAATAAGCCGCTCCCGTTTCAACGTCGGCGGACTCACGTGCCTGATCGGCGAGAACCCTTACGCTACTCTCCACCCGCCGCAGCAGGCGAAGAACGTCGGCAATGCGAACCGGCGGGGTTTCCCACGCGCGCATCAGTGCGTCGAGGGCGTGGGCATCCAGAGCCGAAATCCTTTCCTCCTCGACGACCTGTTTCAGGATTTCCCCGGTATCCCATAGACCATCAAAGGCTCTCCCCTCCAAGACGGGGCTCCGAATCAACTCGTCCAGTCCGTGCTCCAGTGACCATAGGGCACCCAGCAGGTTTCCGCTGTCTACGGCGGACACGTAGCGGGGTTCGAGAGGGGTCAGGGTTTGAACATCGTACCAATTCAGCAGATGGCCCTCATAGCGCTCCAGTTTGCCGATCGCCTCCATGGTATGGGCCAGCCTTTCGACAACCTGATCCACCGTCATATACCCGAATCCATGTGCGGATAGTGCGCTAAGCATCCAGAGGCCGATGTTGGTTGGACTGGTGCGCATCGCCAGTCGGTTCTGAGGGGAGACCTGGTAGTTGTCGGGTGGAAGCCAGGACGTATCCTCATTGACAAACTCTGAGAAATAGCGCCAGGTTCGTCGTGCCACCTGCCTCAGGAATCGCAGATCCCTTTCAGGCACCAGGGTTTGCTTTTGCTTCGCCTGCGGTCGAAGGTTCAAGAACCAGCCGACCAGGGGGGATAGGAACCACAAGACGAGCCAGGGGCTGGCCATCGCAAGGCTGGACGGCATCCAGCGCCGCACCGCCCAACCCACGATCCCGCTGAATAGGCTCGCCAGGCCCAAAGAAGCCACAAACCATGGCTGCCGACGCGGGGCACCCCTATGAGTCACCTGGGCCGAAGTCCATTCGAGCAACCCATGGTGGGAGATGAGGCGGCGATACCAGACCCGCAGAATGGCATCCAGAGCCAGCCCGGCCTGGTGCACAAGCAATGCCGCATCAGCAATCGTTCGTAGCAGGTCGTGCGCCACCTTCGAGAAGGAAAAGCTCTTCAGCCCCTGGCGGGTCGTCGCCATGGTGAAGGGCTGCGCGAAAGGGTGGAAGAGCAACTGCATGGCGATCACAAGCGTAGAGATCCACCCGATCTGAGGAGAAGTCAGCCAGGAGGCTATGAGCAAGCCCAAGCTGGTTGCGGGTATCAGGCTCCGGCGCAAGTTGTCGAAAACCTTCCAACGGTCGAACCAGGAGAGCGGGTTTGGCACTCGCCGTCCTCCAGGCTCGGGAACCCATGGCAAAATCCAATCCGCGATTTGCCAATCACCGCGAATCCAACGATGTTGCCGGCGGGTGTAGCTCAGGTAACTCTGCGGGAACTCATCATAGAGCTCAATATCACTGGCCAGGCCCACCCGGACGTGCGCGCCTTCAATCAAGTCATGGCTCAGCAACCACCCTTCCGGAAACCTCCCAGACAGCACTCGACTGAAGGCGCGCACATCATAAATCCCCTTGCCATGGTAGGAGCCTTCACCGGCGAGATCCTGATTGACATCGGAAACGGCCTTGGTGTATGGGTCAATTCCTACCGCGTCTGCGAAGAGTCGGCTGAAAGGCGAGCCACTCGTGCTCGGAAGCGTTGGGCTTACACGCGGTTGGATGACGGTGTAAGAGCCGGCCAGGATCCTGCCTGCGGCATCGAAGCGCGGCCGGTTGAGAGGGTGTGCCAGGGTCTCGATCATCCTGCGGGCAGTCCCAAGAGGCAGCTGTGTGTCGCTGTCTAACGTGATGACGAACCTCACATTGGACAGATGATCCGGGTCGCCGACGTATACCAAACGATCGGCATCTTCAGGCCGCGTTCCATCGATCAGACGATTGAGCTCTTCTATCTTCCCGCGTTTGCGTTCCCAACCGATGAATTTCTGCTCGGATTCACTCCAGGTGCGGTCCCGATGAAAAAGGAAGAAACGCTTGCCACCATACCGATGGTTGAGAGCTTCGAGGCTCTCGACCACAGTCTGGAGCAGTCTTTCGTCGTCCTCGCGATGCGCCTGATCCGAATCCGTGTAGTCCGTGAAGAGGCTGAAGAGGAGATTCCCTTCTTTGTTGGCCAGGTACCGGATTTCTAACTTCTCCACCTCTGCCCGGATCGTCTCCGCGTCTACCAGCATCATGGGCACAACGATCAACGTTCGAAATGCGTCAGGAATGCCCGAAACCTCAAAATTCATCTTTGGAAGGGCTCGGGGTGGAAGCAGCCGCATGACGAGGTAATTCAAAACCTCGAGCGCGAGTTGGCTGACGGGGATCAGCAAAAGTAGACCGATCACAAGCCGGATTCCGGGCGTCTGCCCGCGCAGACCAGGCAGGACGATCAGGGAGAGGAATACAGCAGAGAAGAGGCTGAGCCCAAGAAAGTAGACTGCAGAATGATGGTGGTATATCCACTGCAGGACGCGGAAACGTGGCGCCTCATGGCAACGGAGGAGCTGCGCTAGCTCGCGCCTTCCTTCCCCCATCAGATAAGTCCCGACGTGGAGCCACCGGTCATCTTCCGTCGCTTTAGATGCGGCGTGCGTCGCCAGCTCGATGGCGCGTTGGGCAACCTGGTCTTCCGCCTGACCGGACCCACGGGCGAGTTCTTCAATCGTCCGACGATAGCGATCGCGTGTGTCGAAATCCATCTTGGAATAAACGCCGGAGGGATCGAATCGAAGCAACCGCTCCACCCGGCTGAGACGCTCGAAGACCCCTCTCCAATCCAACAGGGCCAGCTGTCGCAAGCTGGTGAATGCGTTGCCGATAGAGATCCGATCTTTCGTCTGGCGGTTTTGCTCACGCAGGTTGAGCTCGCTCAGGGACTTGCGGTAAGTGCGCTCCAGCCAGCTCTGGACCGGCA
>Ga0326728_10012123_pt1 | contig 19310 bp, 15 predicted proteins | sample MB3enrmetagenome_FD_207602 | JGI IMG/M metagenome (GOLD analysis project Ga0326728, IMG submission 207602) | Lab enriched peat soil microbial communities from McLean, Ithaca, NY, United States - MB31MN | ecosystem: Environmental > Terrestrial > Soil > Wetlands > Peat | place: USA: New York... | reverse complement strand
GGGGTGGAAGAATGAAAATTACCGGACTCCTCATGATGCCAGCAGGGTGGTTCATTGTATTGGCGGCTTTGGTGCTGCTCCGAACGATCCTGGCGCAGAACTTGTTCATCGCGGCCGGCATCGGGGTGGAAATCCTGGGACTCGTTCTTTTCACGCGCTCACATATGGCGGCCAGAAGGGGGAATGAGTGAATCCCCAATCGCCTCCGGCGATGTCTGAAGTTCCCCAGGCCTTTTGTATCCTCTTTATACTTCTCCTCCCGCTCGCCCTGGCAGGACTCGCCCTTATTAATACCGGCCTCAGCCGTTTGCGCAGTGCGGCGCACTCCATGATGGCGACCTTGTGCGTCGTGGGGGTCGCGGCCGGCGCTTACTTTGTTACCGGTTTCGCATGGCAGGGTTATCCTGGTCTCGCTTCCCACACCCTGAGCATTTTTGGGAAGGAATGGAGTTGGCTGGGAGCGGGACACTTTTTTTTGCGCGGAGTGCCCCTGGACGGCTCCCGCGCCTCGCTCGCGGCGCTCTTGCAGTTATTCAGCGTGGGCTTGGCAGCGCTGATTCCCGTGGGTGCAGCCGCGGAGCGCTGGCGTTTGCGCGCCTGCTGCCTTTCCACCGCGCTCCTGGCCGGCATCACCTATCCGCTGTTTGCCCATTGGGTTTGGGGAGGAGGGTGGCTCGAGCGCCTCGGCTCGAACTACGGCCTTGGCCAGGGCTTTCTGGACGCAGGCGGCAGCGCTACCATCCAGTCCGTGGGGGGACTGACGGCGCTGAGCATGGTGTGGTTGCTCGGGCCTCGCCGGGGGAAGTACAACCTGGAAGGCATGCCTGCCGCGCTGCCCGGCCATAACACGGTGTATGTGCTCTTCGGCTGCATGCTCGCTCTGGCGGGTTGGATGGGATTGAACTGCGCCGGTTCGATCCTCTTCGCCGGCGCGCCCCCGGGGCGAACCGACCTGGTGGCGGTCAATACTCTGCTCTCGGCTGCTGGTGCGGTGCTGGCGGCTGCCGCGATTACCCATTACCGCTTTGGCAAGCCCGACGCTTCGCTCAGCGCCAACGGCTGGGTATGCGGACTGGTGGCTTCCAGCGCCGGCTGCGCATTTGTTCCCCCCGCCGGGGCCCTTTTGATCGGACTCGTCGCGGGCTCGCTGGTGACCTACACCGTTGCCGGGATGGAAGCCCATCTGGGATTGGATGATCCCGCCGGAGCTATTTCTGTCCACGCCCTCGGTGGAATCTGGGGAATCCTGGCGGTGGGCCTTCTCCCTCGCGCGGCGGCGGTTGCGGTTGCCGCCCAAGCGGCCAACCCTGCCACAATGCAAGGCGGGCAGATGCTGGCGCAAGTCGTGGGCGTTGCCACCCTGGTGGGTTTCGTACTGCCTTTCACGTACTCTCTCAACTGGTTGCTCAATCGCTTCTTCCCTCAGCGAATTCCTCCGGAGGAGGAGCGCCAAGGCGCCGACCTCTATGAACTGGGCGCCGGCGCCTATCCGGAATTCATGACCCACACCGACGAATTTTCGCAGTGGTAGACTTCCATTAAAAACCGGTGGCATTAAGGTGAACCCAGTCAACGCCTCTGTGCCGGCGCGCATCGAAAAAGCGAGGGGGTGGGGGATGCGCTTGGCCTATGCTCTTATCACGATCGCGATTCTGCCTTCCCTTCTGTCCGCGCAAGATTCCTCACCGAGCACTCCACTGTCTCAAGTCAAGCCCGACGACCTCTGCACGGTGGAAGGGATTGTCGTCAACGGGGTTACGGGCGATCCCATCAAAAACATCTCGATCACGCTTCAGCCTTTGGTTAAGGGCGGGGAAGCGTCGAATGAGCTCACCGACGTTTCCGGGCGGTTCGCGTTTCAAAACCTCCCCCCCGGTCGATACCTGATCCAGGCTACAGGTCTGGGACCCAATTGGGTATTCGCGCGATCGGGTCCAGCGGGAAGCCACCGAGTCCTCGCCCTCGACCCCGGCCGGCACGTGCAGGACCTCATCTTCCGATTGCAGCCCGGAGGCGTGATCACCGGCACCGTGTACGACGAGGACAGCCAGCCGGTGGTGGGAGCGCAGGTGCAGGCTTTTCCGGCGGGGCACGGCAACCGCTCTGGCATTGCGGCCGCCGGGCAAACCAATGACTTGGGCGGTTATCGTCTTTTTGGAATACCGGCGGGAAAGTACTACGTGGTGGCGACGGGAAGCCCGGCTTTCGGTTTCAAGGCGCCGACAGATGAGGTTTACCTGCCGACCCTCTATCCTGGGACCTCGGATGCGGGGCAAGCCCTCCCGGTGGAAGTACGCGCCGGAGACGAGCAGAGCGGGATCGATCTGAACCTCATCCGTACCCGGGGCGCGTCGGTGCGCGGGCGGGTCATCATGCCGGCGGCAGCCAAGTCCCCCGCCGGCGCCTATGTGCAGTTGTTGCCACGCGATGCTCCGCCGGACCTTCCCCAGCAGTTAACCCAGTATGGCGCAGGAGCCCAGGATGGAAAGGGCAACTTCGAAATTCACGGAGTGCCGCCCGGCGCCTATAACCTTTCCGCGAACTGGGGCGACGGAAAAGGCTTTTACCACGGTCAAGTCCCGGTCGATGTGGGAAACGAGAATCTGGAAGCGGTTACGGTCACCCTCTCTCCCGGGTTCAGCCTGCAAGGTCGGGTAAACGCTGACCCGGGAATGCCCCTCAACTTCACGCAACTGAGCATCTATCTCGAACCGATGGGCCCGAGCGGCATGGGGGCAGGGGGCGCGAAAATCAACCCCGACGGCACGTTCGTGTTTGAGAATATTTTTGAAGGCGACTATCGCTTGCACGTTGCGGGTTTTCCGGAAGAGTTCTACGTGAAGTCAGCGAAGTGGGGCGCTGGCGACGCGCTCTCCTCGGGCTTCAATGTCGGTCGTGAACAGTCGGGGGGAACACTGGTGATCGATCTGGCGCTCGATGGCGGGCGTGTGGACGGTACGGTGATTCAGAATAAACAGCCGGTTCCGGGCGCCTTTGTGGCTTTGGTCCCAGATCCCCCCAACCGTAGCCGAGAGGATCTTTACAGCCAGACTTCCGCCGACCTGTTGGGGCGCTTTTCCTTGCTCGGTCTCCCCCCGGGTGATTTCAAGCTCTTCGCCTGGGAACCGGGCGCAAGCGCGCCCTATCGCGATCCCGACTTCATCAAGAACTACGACAATCGCGGCACGCATGTCCACATTGAAGTAAAGAAGCCGCAATCCGTGCAATTAGAATTGATTCCCGCGGAGGAAGAGCTGCAGTGAATCGTCTCCCCTGGACATCGGACTTCGGGCGATTGGGCGATTTTCGATTTGAGATTTGCGATCCTGTACCTTGGACATCGGACTTTGGATAGTGTCTCTCGTCACTCGTCACTGCCTTTGCGATTTTCGGACGCCGCGCTTCCCGCTTTTCCGCCTTCGGCCTTAGCTCGCCACTCGTCACTTGTCACTCGTCACTTGTTACTTGTCACTGCCTGTCTGCCCTTGGATTCAAAAGCGCGAATCTAAGGAAGAACCGCAGATATAACAGGTGGGGGGCCGCGCTACGCTTACCATTGGGAGTAGACGTGAAATAGGCAGGCGATTTTTTCCAGTTTCGTGCCTCCTTATGGCGTCTGCCATTTGCGCCAGCGAAAACGCGGTGCCGCCGCTAGGACGGATTCATAGATCGTACTCCTTCGGTGGGAAGCACGGTCGCCCTCCCTCCGCCTCATCGTCGCCCCCTAAGAAGACTGCGCCCCGGTTTTGGCGTATAGTTGGGATAGCAACTCTTAGAGAGGCCGATCATGGGTCAAGCTCCCTTGCGGGTCCGCGCTCGCGGCCTGAGTCGAAACCTTCTTTCATGTGTGGCGCTTTCGGTCTGGTTGCTGTCCACCGGCCCCGACGCGTTGCCGCAAAACTCCAGCCCACCCGAAGTCCAGGCCCATGAAGGCCAACGCCACGACGTCAACCCGTCGTTTCAGCTTCGCGTCGCTCGCAGCCTGGGGACGGCGGGCGGAGATGAATCCCCAAACGTACCCAAGACGTTCGTGGATATGACTCCTGCTGAGCTCGCCAGGGCGGTCCCCGAGCTGAAGCACCTGCAGCCTGCGGAGAGCCAGGACATGTTGCCGCAGATACTGGAGCGCGTGGGCGCCGCGGTGGCGGCTTTCTTCGATAACTTCTCCAATACCGCTTGCACCGAGCACGTCACCTCCAATGTGGATACTCCGTTGAAGACCGGCGCTTTACACTACGATAATAAGTACAACTATGTGGCTTTGGCCCAAGCGGGTGCTGTGAAATACCGCCTCCGGGAGTATCGAACCGATACCAAGGGCGAACCTGTGCAACCCGACGCCAAAAACGGGGTCGTCACCTTCGGATTCGTGGCCCTGTCCGTGCATTTTCATCCCGACTACCAAGCGGACTCCCGCTTCCGCTACCTGGGGCGTGAGGCGATGGAAAAGCAGGACACCTACGTCGTCGCCTTTGCCCAGCGACCCAATGTGGCGCGGCAAACGGCGAGCGTCCAGTTCCTCGGCCGGAGCGGAATTGTCTTCATGCAAGGCGTGGCCTGGATCGATCCGGTGAGCTTCAGGATTGTTCGCCTGCGCACCGACATCCAGCAACCCGAGGTGAACGTCGGCTTGCTGAAAGAGACTACCCAAGTCCTTTACTCGGAAGTGAGCTTCACGCAAAGTGACAAGACGTTGTGGGTGCCGCGTGAGGTGACCGTGACCGGGCAACTGAAACAGTATCTCTTCCACAACCAGCACCGCTACTCGGACTACCGGCTCTTCAAAGTCCAAGTCGAGCAGAAACAGGACAAACCATGACCTGTCGCCCGGGTTCATAGGAATCGGGCCATTGTCGCCCGGGTAGAAGACTGCGCCCCGGTTTGGCGTATAGTGGAGAAAGGCATTTCTTAGAGGACGATCGATGCGTCAATCTCCCCAGCGAGTCCGCGCTCGCAGCCTGGGTCGAAACCTTCTTTCCTGCGTGGCCTTTTCGTTTTGGTTGCTGTCCACCGGCTCCGGGGCGGCGCCGCAAAATCCCAACTCACCCGAAATTCAAGCCCATGAAGGCCAAAGCCAAGAGGCGCCGCCGACCTTCCAGCTCCATGTCGAACGCAATCTGGTGACAGTGAGGGTGGTGGTGCGCGACGCCAACGACCGTCCGGTGGGCAATCTCCGCAAAGAGGACTTCCGGTTGTTTGACGATGGCAAGCCTCAGGATATTTTGGGATTCACGGTTGAGACCGGCTACCCCCACCCCGCCCAGGAAGCTGCGCATTTGGCACCTGTGTCGGTGGACAAAACCACCGTGGCCCCACGCGCTCCGGCGAAAACTGTCGCCCAACGTTTCGTCATCCTCTATTTTGACGATTTTCACCTGGAGGCGGAGGGGATCGGACGGACGCGCGATGCCGCCTGGCGCTACGTCACGACGGCGGTTCGGCCGCAGGACCGCGTGGCGATCTTCACCGCGACCGGCAAGGACCAGATCGACTTCACGGAAGACCGGGAGAAACTCCACGACACTCTGTCTCGTCTCGTACCCAAGCCAAGCAACTCAAGCGGCTGTCCTGAGATCAGCGACTACGAAGCCTACCTGATCACCAAACAGGTGCCCGAAGCCCTGGCGGTCGCGCATATCGAAGCCATCCAATGCGATTGTGGAGAAAATGACACAATACCGCCTATTGACCCGGTGACGGAGCGTTCTGCCCTCCTCATGGGACCCCCCGGCGGTTCCGACGTGTGCCCGCCGGTGGCCAAGATGAGGGTGGAACGGGATGCTGCCCAGGTCTGGGACCTGGCCAATATGCAGTCACAGTATTCGTTGCAGGGGATCGAGATTGCCGTTCGCCGCCTGGCGGCCATGCCGGGCCAGCGCAGTCTGGTGCTGGTCTCGCCCGGCTTCTTGACCGAAACTCAGGCGGATAAAATAGACGGCATCACTAACCGGGCTTTACGACAGGATGTCGTCATCAGTGCAATCGACGCCGCCGGCCTCGCCGCGCGGAACCCGCATGGGATGATCACAGGCCGTCCCGACCTGGAGACCCACAAGTTCATGATCGCAAACGCTGGAACGGTGGCATCCGAAGACGTATTAGCAAGCCTCAGTGCTGGCACAGGCGGCGTTTTTTTTCACAACAGCAACGATTTCAACGATGGCTTCCGGCAAACGGCCACGATTCCGGAAGTCTACTATGTGCTTACTTTCTCGCCGCCGGACATCAAGCTGGACGGGAAGTTTCACTCGCTCAAGGTGGCCCTCAGCACCCGCGAGCGTCTGACGGTCCAGGCGCGCCGCGGCTATTTTGCCTCCGCGACGGGCTTGGCAGGGCAGGCTTCCAGCCAGGACGAGCTGGAGAAAGTTGTGTTCTCTCAGGAGGAATCCCACGGGCTGCCGGCGGAAGTCAGCGCCCAAGTAGAGAAAGCGAGCGACCGCGAGTCCAAGCTCACGGTAATGATTCACGTCGACGTCCGCCTGCTGCAATTCCGTAAGGAAGCAGACCGCAGCGTTGACAAGCTGATTTTCCACACCACACTTTTTGATCCCGACGGGAAGTATGTGACCGCCAAAGAGGCGTCGCTCGATCTTCATCTGAAGGATACAACCTTGGAGAGGCTGGTCCAGTCCGGCCTCAATGCCAAGACCAGCTTTCAGGTGGCGCCAGGGAGGTACCGGGTGCGCGAGGTGGTGCGGGATACGGAGTCGAACGGGATGTCGGCGCTGAACTGCATCGTGGAAGTGCCAGGCCAGCCCTCGCCGGAGGGGGCTGGGATACCATAGCCACAGATTCCTTGAACACAGAGACACGGAGCGAGTAGCCACGCTCAGCGCAGTGCTTACAGCTACTTGCAGAATTCGCGGTACTTTCGGGACCTCAGTTTGATGGCAGAGGCTCGAAGAGCAGTTCGGTGGTGATGGTGATCGCTTTGTAAAGGCTGAGGTAGACCGGGCATTTTTCCGCAAAGAAGCCGTGGATCTTGAATGCCGTTTCGCGGTGCTGCTCTTCCGCCCTGAGCCTCAGCCTGACGTGAATGCGCCGGATCACCAGGACGTGGCCCTCCGATTCCACGTCGCCCACGGCTTCGGACACCAGACGTTCATTGGACGCGGATATTTGGCGCGCTTCCAGCGCACCCCCGAAGGTTCCGGTAAGTCAACCGGCGGTGGCGGCAACGATGTAATCGAGCGTTGTGGCGTGCTCCTCGAACGCGTTCGGCGGGACCTTGTAATGCTCGGCGACGGCTCCGTGCACGCCGAAAATGACCGGCTCGCGCTCACCAGGCAAATAGGCGCGGCGAACGGGACCCTTGACCCGCTCGATGCGCACTTCCGATCGGTACACCACCTCACCCATAACTCACCTCCGAAAAACCTATTCTACGCCCCAGCCCTCAGCTCGTTGGATTTTCGATTGAAACAATCCGAAATCGGTAATCCCGCATGCCACTCACCACTCGTCACTGCCCTTGTCATCGGCTCATCGGGTGATTTCCGATTGTCGATTTGCGATTTTCGGGTGCCGCGCTTCCCGCCTTTCCGCCTCCGCGCTTAGCTCATCACTTGTCACTCGCCACTTGCCACTGTTCTTTTTCGACTTCGGACTCTGTATCCCGTCGCTCGCCACTCATCACTCGTCACTCGTCACTGCTCTTAAGTGCCCCTGGATTCGAAAGCGTGAATCCGAGGGAAGACCTTAGACTTCGAAGGCGGAACCCCGCGCTTCGCTTGCTCCGCTCGCCTGATATTAATTTTGTCCGTGGGCCGCAGAGTTCCGCTCTGCGTCAGCCAGCGTCAGGACTTGTAGCCTCACCACCCAACGAACAGGGGCCATTTTACGTCGCGGCCAGTGAGGGGGACCCATCTCCCACAAAGGAACGCACACCTTCCTCAAACCCTTGAAGGGAATTAGTTTGTTCCGGGTAGTTGAGCAATTTAGTATCGAACGATATGCCGCTGCTGGCACGCGCCTCATTTAAGGCTTGGGTCATCCGGTCTCTTAGGCGAGAAGCGTTTTCACACGTCACGCCAGGAAGGAGGATGCAAAACACCCTTGGAGCGAGAAGGTAGATGAGATCATCGCCACGAAGCTTACGCTTCAAAGCCGCCACGATGACGGCGATCAGTTCATTATCTGCCGCGAGCGAGTTGGCGGCGGCCCTAACGGAGACCAAGACGAGGGAAAAGGGTTGTTGTCCGAGAAGTGCGCGCTTAAACTCTGCCCGGAGCCGCGCCTGAAAAAGGGGGAGATCGGGCAAGCTGCCGAGGAAGTTAGCAGTCACGACTTTCTGCGCTTGCAACATTGCTTCCTGGTTTTTAAGCATCGCTACCCTGGTCCTAGCAAGCATGATATGCCTGTTCGTCAAGTAAGCCAGGAGCAGAGCGCTCAGCGTGCAGAAGCCGAAAAATGCGTTCCGAAGTTCAGGCACGCTCACACCAAATGGATTCAGGAAAATGGCCGGGTACATCAACAGAACAATCGCAAACGCAAAAACTGCAAGCGTCGCCAGTGCAAGCACCCACAGATGCCACTCGCGCTTTTCGAGGTCCTGAGGGTCAATCCGGTCAAAAACCTGCATGGGCTTACTCCCCGGCCCGCGCCGTCCTTCATGTGCAATCGTGATACAAAATTGAACGCTGCTAAGCTTCGTCCGAATTGGCCGGTCAGGCGGTTGCTTGCGGCGCCCGAACGCCTACATGGATGTCATGCACGCCGACCTCGGACAGGCTTACGAGTGCCAGTGTACGTCACCCCAGAGTTGATGCTCATACGGGATGATAGTTACCACGAAGTACTGAAAAGGACAAGCAGAGGTTGACGACCTGCACGACTCTCTAGGTGCCCTCTGCACCAGCGGGTAGCCACTGCCCTTGCAATTCCCATTTGCGATTTTCGGACGCCGCGCTTCCCGCTCAGCTGTCATCCTGAGCCCGGCGAAGGATCTCGCTCTGCCCACCTTTTCTCTCTGGACTTTGCCCGTAGCTCGTCACTCGCCACTGCCTTTGCAATTTTCGATTTACCCACGCCCGCTGCACGCTTTTGCGCCCTTGCACTTAGCTCGTTACTTATCACTCGTCACTGCCTTTAAGTTTGCCAGTTTGCCCTTGGATTCGAAAGCGCGAATCTGAGGAGAGGGGGAAGGTAGTGGGTAACGCAGGGCCCGCACTCCGGCCCTGCGGCTCTATAATGCGTGGGCTTCTGTCATGTCCGATACCCCAGCAACAACGGGCCGTCAATCTGGATGGGGCACGGCACTATCGTTGCCTTGTCCAAAGCAAGATTGTTGTAACTCGACGACGGCCAATCTTCCGGCCGCTTCACCAGCCTTTTTCCGCGCCCGGAACTGCTCCGCAGGACGATCCGGAACATCCGCCAAAGCACCCTCAGTTACAGCTACAGGAGCGGTGTCTCAAGACCTAAGTTACACCCTGGGGAGGGGAGTGAATTAAGCCTCCCTGTGCGGGACGGGAGATAGAGGGGGTATTCGGGAAGAGCAAGGTGAACGCTACATGGACGGCGTCTCTTTTCACGTTACCGAACGCCAGGGGGCGGAGGAGGAACTTCGGCTGGCGCAATTCGCGGTGGAGCATGTCTCGGACGCCGTATTTTGGGTGGACCCACAAGGCCGAATCGTCTATGCCAATGAGGCCGCCTGCCAATCCTTGGGGTGCTCTCGCGATGAACTCCTTTCTATGACGGTCCCTGACATTCATCCGCATCTCTCTAAGGAAGATTGGGGAACGTCTTGGGAAAAGGTGAAAGCGCGTGGCTCGCTGACTCTTGAAACCGAGCACCAAACCAAGCAGGGAAGGGTTTTCCCGGTCGAGGTGACTGCGAACTACTTGGAGTTCGCCGGGAAGGAATATGCCTTCGCCTTCGCCTTCGCCTTCGCCTTCGCCTTCGCCCGCGACACGACCGAGCGCAAGCGGGCGGAGGCGGCGCTGCGCCGCTCGGAGACGAAGTTCCGCGCGTTATATGAGTCAACCACTGACGCGGTGATGCTGCTTGACCACAACGGCTTTCTCGACTGCAACCAGGCGGCCTTGGCGATCTTCGGCTGCGCTACTCGAGAGAACTTCTGCTCGTTCCACCCCGCCGATCTGTCGCCGCCCCTGCAGCCTTGCGGCACAGATTCCTTGACGCTGGCCAACCAGCGCATCGCCACGGCAATGGAAAAGGGCGCCAGCCACTTCGAGTGGGTCCACAAGCGAGCCGATACCGGCGAGACCTTTCCCGCCGATGTGCTGCTCAGCGCCATGGAACTGGATGGCAGACCGGTTGTCCAAGCGGTTGTCCGCGACATCACCAAGCGCAGGCAGGCAGAAGAGGAACTTCGGCTGGTGCAATTCTCGCTGGAGTATGCCTCGGACAATGTATTTTGGATGAACCCACAAGGCCGCCTCATTTACGCCAACGAGGCGGCCTGCCGCTCTTTAGGACGTTCCCGCGAGGAGCTGCTTTCACTGTCGATCCCGGATTTAGATCCGCTTTTCCCCCCGGAAGCTTGGGGGAAGTTCTGGGAGGAGATCAAAACGCGGGGCTCGATGACCTTTGAGACCCAGAACATGTCCAAACGGGGAGAGGTTTTCCCGGTGGAGATAACTGCGAACTACATGGAGTTCGGTGGGAAAGAATACTGCTTCGCCTTCAACCGCGACATCACCGAGCGCCAGCAGGCGGAACGTTACCAAAATCTTTCCGCTGAAATCCTGGCTACTCTAAACGAACCCCTCGGCGTAGCTGACGTGGTCAACCGGATTCTCGATGCCATCAAGCGGGAAACGGGTCTCGACGCGGTAGGGATTCGACTGCGAAGCGGCGATGATTTCCCCTACTTTGTCCAGAGCGGCTTTTCCCGTGATTTCTTGCTTACGGAAAATACGCTGATTGCCCGGGATGAGAACGGCAGCCCTTGCCGGGATGAGAACGGTAATATCAGCTTGGAGTGCACCTGCGGCTTGGTCATTTGCGGGCGGACAGATCCGGCGAACCCCCTTTTTACCAAGGGCGGAAGTTGCTGGACAAACAACTCCTTGGTGTTGCTGGATCTTCCTGCCTACCAGGACCCGAGGCTTCATCCGCGCAACCTCTGTATTCATCAAGGGTATGGTTCCGTGGCGCTTCTTCCCATCCGCACCAATCATGGCATCGTGGGCTTGCTGCAGCTCAATGGCCGGAAGAAAAACTGTTTCACGCTGGAGATGATCCACTTCTTTGAGGGGATAAGCGCCAGCATCGGTGTGGCCCTGATGCGCAAACAGCAGGAGGAGGCCCTGCGGGCGAGCGAAGAGCTATTGCGCACCATGACCGATCAGGTTCCCGGCGTCGTTTATCAGTTTTACGTTCGCCCGAACGGAGAAAGAGGCGTTTATTATGTGAGCGCTCGGGCGGAACGGCTCTTCGGCCTAAGCCCGGAACTATCGGGGTTCGTGGCCCGTTTCGTGGCGGCGGTTGTTCCTGAAAACCGGGACGCTCTTATCCAATCGATCGACAAGGCGGTGGCTGACTTCAGCGAATGGAACTATGAAGGACTGCTGCAAAAGCCGGGCGGGGAGAAGGTGTGGATCTCCGTCCATTCCACGCCTGCCCGGCGCGAAAATGAAATCGTTTTTGATGGCATAATCCAGGACATCACCGAGCGCAAACGGGCGGAGGCGGAACGCGAGAGAGCACTCGTGCGGCAGCAGGGCGTCAGCCTGCTGCAGCGCTCGCTGCTTGCGCCCGGGCCGCTGGAGGATAAACTCCGAGCGGTGACTGACAGCGTCGTCCGTCTGTTTGACGCCGATTTCTGCCGCATCTGGCTGATCCGGCCGGGAGATCTTTGCCAACAGGGCTGCAGCCATGCCGCGGTGCAGGAGGGGCCGCACGTCTGCCGTGATCGAGACCATTGTCTGCACTTGCTCGCGAGCTCCGGCCGCTACACTCACACCGACGGCCAAGGCCACCGCCGCGTTCCCTTCGGCTGTTACAACATCGGACTCGTCGCCTCGGGCAAGGAGAGGGGGTTCATCACCAACGACGTGCAGAACGATCCCCGCTTTCACAACCGCGAATGGGCGCGCCAGCTCGGACTCGTCTCGTTTGCAGGATACCAGCTCCGCGCTCCCGGCGGAGAAACGCTGGGAGTTCTGGCCCTCTTTGCCAAACACGCCATCTCCGCCGATGAAGATGCCATGCTGGACGCGCTCGGCAGCGCGGTCGCGTTGGTTGTCCGCCAAACGACCGCCGAGGCGGCGCTGCGGGAATCCGAGGAACGGCATAGGACAATCCTCCAGACGACCATGGACGGCTTCTGGATGATTGACGTCTCAACCAGGGGAATCACGGACGTCAATGAAACCTATTGCCGGATGTCGGGCTATACCCGAGACGAGCTTCTGAGATTTCGTATTCCCGATCTTGATGCTATCAAAACCCCAGATGAACAGGCCGCAACTTTCCAGAACATCATCACCAATGGATCGGAAATCTTCGAGACCCGCCACCGCAGGAAGGATGGCAGCGTCTTTGATGTCGAGTTGTCCGTGACCTATCAAAACACGAAGGGTGGCGAGTTAATCTGTTTCTGTCGCGACATCACCGCGCGCAAGCGCGCCGAAGAGGCGCTGCAGAACGAAAAGGACAATCTTGCGGCCATATTCGCAGCATCGCCGATTGGCATGCTCCTGCTCGATGAGGAAACGATGATCGTGGACGCCAACCGCGTGATCGCGAGCATGGTATCAGAAAACCTTGGGATGATCGTGGGTCAGCGCGGCGGCGGTGGACTGGGCTGCGTTCACAGTCACGAGAATGAAAAGGGATGCGGATTTTCTTCGGTATGCCCGGATTGCTCTTTGATGCAAGGGGTTACTCAGGTCCTAAGGGACGGTACGTCGATTCGCGGGGCCGAGATTCAGACGACCCTGATGATCGGCGGCCAGATCCAGCGTCCCTGGCTGAGGGTCAGCACCGAACCGGTCCTTCTGAATGGCCGTAAACACGTGGTCGTGGCCATTGACGACATCACCGAGCGCAAGCAGGCCGAGGAGGTGCTGCACCGTTATGCCTCGGACCTGGAGTCAGCCAAAGCAGTGCAGGAAGAAAATGCCATCAGGCTTCGCCAACTCGTGGAGGATCTCGGGGAAGCGAAGCGGCAGGCGGAGGCCGCCACGCAGGCCAAGAGCGAGTTCCTGGCCAATATGAGCCACGAAATCCGCACCCCGATGAATGGCGTAATCGGAATGACCGGTTTGCTTCTGGACACGGAACTAACGCCGGAGCAACAGCACTATGCCGAAATCGTGCGCACCAGCGGGGAGGCCCTGCTGACCGTGATTAACGACATTCTGGATTTCTCCAAGATCGAAGCACGGAAGTTGGTGCTGGAGATAACCGACTTCGATCTGCACTCGGTGCTGGAGTATGCCGCCGCAGTGCTGGCAATCAAGGTGTCCGAAAAAGGGCTTGAACTGACCTGCGAGCTGGAGCCGGGAACTCCCTGGCTGCTGCGGGGCGATCCCGGCAGGGTCAGCCAGGTTCTCGTGAACTTGCTCGGCAACGCCGTGAAGTTTACCCCACAGGGTGAAATCGCCATCCGGGTGCGACTCGAGGCGGAGGAGGAACACAGGGCTACCCTGCGTTTCACCGTAAGCGATACGGGCATTGGCTTCCGGCGGGACCGAGCCTCCACCCTCTTCGCGCCGTTCGTGCAGGGGGACGGTTCCATTACGCGTCGATACGGCGGCACCGGGCTGGGTCTGGCAATTTCCAAGCAACTGGTCGAAATGATGGGTGGCCAGATCGGGGTGGAGAGCGAAGAAGGCGAGGGATCGACGTTCTGGTTTACGGCCGTCTTTGAGAGGCAACCGCGACCGAGCGCGCCGGTGACCGACGAACAGCCCAGTCTACGCGACGCCAAGGTGTTGGTAGTGGACGATAGCGCCACGAACCGGTCGTTGGTATGCAGACTCCTAAACGCCTGGGGTTGCCGCCCGGAAGAGTCTGCGGATGGAGACTCAGCCCTGGCGATTCTCCGCCAAGCCCTCCAGGGTGGCGACCCTTTCCAAATCGGGTTACTTGATATGAGCCTGCCCGGGATGGACGGAGAGGAACTGGGGCGGCGGATCGCAGCCGATCCTCAATTGCAGCACATGGCGCTCGTGTTGATGACGGGCTTTGACCGGCGCCGGCGGAGCGACTGGGCGCGCCTGCGAGCGTTGGGATTTGCAGGACACGTTTCCAAGCCGATTTGGGACCATAGTCTGCGAGAAGCCTTGCTTGCCCTGGGCGCGAAACCGAGCGGGGCAACGCCGACCGCCGAGACCGCCCGCGCACAACGCAACGTCGTCCGCGGGAAGAGGTGCGCGCGAATCCTGGTGGCTGAGGATAACTTGATCAACCAGGAGGTGGCCGTGGCCATGTTGAATCGACTCGGCTATCGCGCCAATCTGGTAGCGAGTGGCCTGGAAGTCCTCCAAGCACTCCGCGAGTCTGACTACGACGTGGTTCTGATGGACTGCGAGATGCCCGAGATGGACGGCTACGAGGCGACGCGCCGTATCCGGGAGGGCCAGACAGGAATGCGCAACCCGCACATTCCGATCATCGCCCTCACCGCGGATGCGATGTCCGGAGACCAAGACAAAAGCCTTCAGGCGGGAATGGACGACTACCTTGCCAAGCCGGTTGAGCCCTGGCACCTGGCCGAAGCCCTGGAGAAATGGCTGATCTTGTCCACCGGCGGCGATAAGGTGAGATCTCCAACCTATCAGGTGTCCGCAAAAACCCCAGCTGTTTTCGATCAAGAGGAACTGCTCGCTCGTCTCATGGGCGACAAAAGCCTTGCCGGCAGGGTCGTCGCCGGGTTCTTGAGCGACGTCCCGCAGCAGTTGCGAACATTGAAGAACAAATTAGATGCAGGCGATGCACAGGGGGCTCGGCTGCAGGCGCACACCCTCAAGGGTGCGGCGGCCACAATGTCGGCCGAGGTCCTGCGGGCGCTCAGCTCTGAGGCGCAGGAAGCGGCGGCAGCGGGGGAGTTGAGCCGTGCCTTGGCCCTGCTGCCCCGGCTGGAGGAACAATTCGAACTGCTCAAGGCCACCCTAAAGCAGTCAGGGTGGGGGTAGTTGAGCCTCAGGGGGGAATCACCAGGATGCGCACCCTTATCGTCGAAGATGACTTTACGAGCAGGCTTCTGCTGCAATCGTTCCTCTCCGAACATGGCGATTGCCATATCGCCGTTAACGGCAGGGAGGCGGTAGCAGCGTTCCGCGCTGCCCAAGAGCGTGGACAAGCATACGACCTGATCTGCATGGATATCATGATGCCAGAAATGGACGGTTACCATGCCGTCAGGGAAATCCGGGCTCTCGAAGAAGCCACCGGTACACGCTCCGCGAATAGGGTAAAAATCATTATGACCACGGCGCTAAACGATGCGAATAATGTCGTCGAGTCATTGAAGGGGTCGTATGATGCCTACTTGTTAAAACCGATCCACAAAAAGGAGTTGTTGGGCCACATCAGGGATTTTCACCTCGTCTAATCGACGACCCCTGATCCCCAAGCCGAGCGGGCCGGGCAGGGGCACGATTTGCCCTTGGCCAGCAGCCTCAATTCTCAAACTGCTCCGAACGCAGCTCGGGTTCAATAACTTGTGGGACTTTGACCTGATGGACAGAGAAGGGTGGGGAAATTTGCAGTAAACCTTTTGCCCTTCATGGCCGAAGATGGAATAGAAGGGATGACTCGCCATCGGAGGGAGCCACTGTGCGCGCACTCGTAATTGACGACTCTAAGGCCATGCGGAGCATCTTAGGTAGAATGCTCCGCGGCCTGGGCTTTGAGGTCATTGAAGCGGCCAATGGCCGAGAAGCTCTGGAGCGGCTCCAAGGCCTTAGAAAGTTCGACATCGCCCTCGTAGATTGGAACATGCCAGAAATGGATGGGTTCGAGTTTGTTCGCGCCGTTCGGGCCGAGCATATGTATGACGGCGTGCTCTTAATGATGGTGCCCACCGAAACCGAAATGGAAAACGTGGTTCGAGCCCTCGCGGCGGGGGCCAACGAGTATGTCATGAAGCCATTCACCCAGGAGGTCATTCTGGAGAAACTGCAACTCTTTGGGATGACGGGTTCTTAGTTTATGCCCAAGATCAGAATTCTGGTCGTCGATGACTCAGTGGTCGTGCGGCGCATGGTCAGTGACGCGCTTGCCTCCGATCCGCAACTCGAAATCGCCGGAACTGCCGCTAACGGGAAGATTGCCCTCGCGAAGATTCCCCAGGTCAATCCGGATATCGTCATTCTTGACGTGGAAATGCCGGAATTGGACGGGATCGGCACGCTGGTGGGGATCCGCAAGTTGCTACCGGCCCTGCCGGTCATCATGTACAGTACCCTTACCCAGCGAGGCGCGGAAGCCACCCTCGATGCTCTGTCCAGGGGTGCAACGGACTATGTCACCAAACCTTCCAACGTCGGAAGCGCCGCACAGGGGTTGGAATGCATTCGAACGCAACTGATTCCGAAGATCAAAGCGATTTGTGGCCGTGTCTTAGGGTCAGCCGGTCCCTGCTCTCTCGCCGCAACCGTTGCTTCCAAGCCGCTCCCACCGCGCTGGGCATTCCCGCGTCGTGAAGAGCGAATCGATATTGTTGCCATCGGAGTGTCCACGGGCGGACCCAATGCCCTTGCCATTCTCATCCCAAGCCTTCCGCACGACTTTCCCGTCCCCGTGGTCATTGTTCAACACATGCCTCCCGTCTTTACCCGTCTCCTGGCAGAACGCTTGGCTGCGAAATCGCAAATATTTGTGGAAGAGGGTTCCCCGGGAGCTGTTCTGAAGCCTAGCTGCGCTTGGATAGCACCGGGCGATTACCACATGGTCGTGGCAAGTGACAACCGTCAGGTGACGCTTCGCACCCACCAGGGCCCACCGGAAAACTCCTGCCGCCCCGCAGTGGACGTGTTATTTCGTTCGGTGGCGGCCGTCTACCAACCTCACGCCCTTGCGGTAGTGATGACCGGAATGGGCCAGGATGGCCTGCGCGGTTGCGAACATATCCGCGAGTTCGGCGGGCAAATCCTGGCGCAAGATCAGGCGTCGAGCGTGGTTTGGGGAATGCCCGGGTTCGTGGCCAACGCCGGCCTGTCCGATAAAGTTCTGCCCCTGGATCAACTCGGGATGGAAATCGTCCGCCGGGTACGAAAGGGCCGGGAATCAACCAGGGATTTCAAATCCGCCCCCTGGACGGTAGAGTCGAGTTTTCCAAAATGACCCTCAGCCTCCCGGAATTCGACTACATCCGCCGCCTTGTCCTCGATCAATCGGCGATTGTGCTGGAGGAGGACAAGGGATATCTCGTCGAATCCCGCCTGTTGCCACTGGCCCGTCGCGAGGGGTTCGCTTCGCTTGACCTCCTCGTTCAGAAGTTGCAGGCCGAACCCTTTCACGGTTTGCATCGCCGGGCCGTGGAGGCTATGACCACTAACGAAACCTCTTTCTTTCGCGATTTTCATCCTTTCGAGGCCCTCAAGAAGTTCGTGCTGCCGGATCTTATCGCTCGGCGAGCGGCGGAAAGAGAGTTGAGCATTTGGTGTGCTGCCAGCTCTTCAGGACAGGAACCTTACAGCCTCGCCATGCTGATGCACGAACGTTTTCCTCAGTTGGTGAGCTGGAAGGTTCGCATCCTGGCGACCGACCTCTCCTCGGATATCCTTGCCCGGGCGCGCGAGGGACGCTACAACCAACTCGAGGTGAACCGCGGCCTTCCCGCCAGCCTGCTCGTCAAGTACTTTCAAAAGCGGGGCTGCGATTGGTATTTGCGCGACGATATTCGCCACATGGTGGATTACCAGATCGTAAACCTGGCCAGCGCTTGGCCGTTCATGCCGCCTATGGACATCGTGATGATGCGAAACGTGCTCATCTATTTTGGTGTCGATACCAAGAAGGAAATCCTCGCCAAGGTTCGAAGGATTTTAAAACCCGATGGCTATTTTTTCCTCGGCGGGGCGGAGACAACCTTCAGCATCGATGATTCCTTTGAGCGCGTTCAGTTCGAACGCGCCACCTGTTATCGATTTCGAAAAACCTAGGACGCTACCATGCTGGTTACCGAGGAAAGCTTTTACACGATCATTCAAGACACGTGGACCTCCACCCTGAGATTCCAGGTTGACCGTGCCCCGTCGGCGGAGTGTTCCGCGATCGGGGCACTCACCGTGTGCGTCAAAATCACGGGCGCGTGGAATGGCGAAGTCCGCTTGCACTGTTCCCCCCAGTTGGCGCGCTTAATCGCGGCCGCCATCTTCCAGGTTGAAGGTGATAAAGTGGGGCGCTACGAGACCCTCGACGCTTTGAGTGAGCTCATCCACATTGTCGGTGGGAACCTGAAGGGCTTGTTGCCTCAACCCGTCGTCCTTTCGCTTCCCTCCCTTCCTGATCCCACCCCTTGGGGGCAAACCACGCCCCACTCGCAAGTGGTCTGCCGGCTGACGCTAATGAGTGAAGGCCATCCCTTCGTCGTAACCCTTTTGGGAGACCTGCCTGCGGCCACAAAAGCGGAAACTCCAGCCGATTGGGAAAGTCGATTGCCAAGGGAAACCTCATAGCTGCCCTTGGCGGGCCGCGCCGCGGTTGGCTGGGGGGTTGAGGCGCAGGCGGGCGCCTCCCGGATTTTTCATCCGAGGAAGCGCCGCACCTGGCGACGTAATTGAGGGAAATCCAACCTCCTAGGTACCGGGCCGAGGGGCGTGGGCCGCCCACCGGCAGCGGGGGTCCGAACTCTGGCCGGGAAGCAGCTAAGTGCCGGTCCAACTCAATGGCCCAATAAACGGCTCTCAGCTGCAGCCGGAAGGTCCGTGCTTGCTGAGCCGGAAACCCTTAACCCCAGATAGTTGGAATGGCACTCACCGCGCCGGCTTGCAGGCTTGGGGGCAGCTCGCCTAAGCGCTGGTGGCTTTGGCGAAACTGCTGATCGCCTTGGCTTCGTCGTCATGGACGTCGAAGACTGTATAGAGTTTAGTAATCTGCAACAGGTCATGAACCTTCTTCGTAAGGTTTAGAAGTTTCAAGGCTCCGCCCTGCTTGGCGACACCTGTGTAGCCGCTCACCAATTCCCCGATTCCCGAACTGTCGATGTAGGTGACGTCGGCAAGGTTCAACAAAATGTTCTTGTGGCCCTTGCTCAACTGGTCGCGGATCAACTCCCGCAACTGCGTGCACCCTTCTCCCAAAGTGATTCTGCCGCTGACATCGACGACCGCCACGGAATCAACTTGTCGTATTGTGGCTTTCATGCTCACGGTTGGTTCCTCCTTGTT
>Ga0326728_10012122_pt1 | contig 19311 bp, 17 predicted proteins | sample MB3enrmetagenome_FD_207602 | JGI IMG/M metagenome (GOLD analysis project Ga0326728, IMG submission 207602) | Lab enriched peat soil microbial communities from McLean, Ithaca, NY, United States - MB31MN | ecosystem: Environmental > Terrestrial > Soil > Wetlands > Peat | place: USA: New York... | reverse complement strand
TTGTTCGCCTCCACCATGACCACACTCTGCTGCCTTACGTTGAGGAGGATTGGCTTCTGGAGTTTGCCGCAGGCCCCTGTGGACAGCGTCAGTGCGAGAATAAGGAATCCGATCCCAATTTTCATAGTAGCCTCCATTGCGGATGCTGAGAGCACTTTTCGCGTGGTCCCAAGTGAGAGCACTCTCATGAGAATATATGTCCGGCCGGGCCATTTGCAACGCTAACGATGCGAAGAGAATCGCAGGCTCTAGCCTGCCTCGGGGAGGGATGACGATGGACGGCCGGATGGTGTACAATCTCCCAACGGATTCTATCTTGTAGGGAGGAGCCGCATGGGTGAAACGAGAAGGGCCATCGTCGAGACAACCGCCGGGAAAGTGGAAGGGCAATATCAAGGGGGTTTGTTCGTATTCAAGGGTGTGCCCTTCGCCGCACCCCCGGTCGGGCCGCTCAGATGGATGCCGCCTGAGGCGGCGAAGCCGTGGCAGGGCGTGCGTCCCGCCTTTGAATTTGGAGGCGCTGCGCCCCAGGTTCCTCCTCCGCCCGGCGTCCTCGACGTGTTGAACGTGGTTGAGCCGCAGGATGAGGATTGTCTCTACCTGAATGTCTGGACCCCGGGGCTCGACAACGACAGACGCCCAGTTCTTGTCTGGATCCACGGTGGGGCCTTCAACATGGGCTCCGGCTCCCAACCCTTCTACGAGGGCAGGCTTCTTGCCTCCCGGGGGAATGCAGTCGTCGTCACCATCAATTATCGTCTCGGCATGCTGGGGTTTCTCAACCTCGAGGCAGCGACGAGAGGCAGAATACCTGCCTTCGGAAACGAAGGGCTTCTCGACCAGATCGCCGCCCTTCGGTGGGTGCGGGAGAACATCACCGCCTTCGGGGGTGATTCCGAGAATGTGACCGTCTTCGGCGAATCGGCAGGGGGCATGAGCATCGGGTGTCTCCTTGCGATGCCCGCTGCCCGCGGTCTTTTTCACAAGGCCATCCTTGAGAGCGGCGTCACAGTTCCGCCCAACGACGCGGATCTCGCCACCGGGGAGCGTCTTCTCGCAATGCTTGGGCTCGGGCCCTCAGAGGCAGATGCCTTGCGGGACGTTCCTGTGGAGAGGCTCCTGGCGGCTGACCTGGATCTGCGAATAAAGATGGCAGGACCCGGGGAACCCATGAGAATCACGGTAACTGCCCCGTGGGCCGACGGGAAGATCTTGCCCCTTTTGCCTGTTGAGGCTGCCCGGAGCGGCTCGGCGGCCCCAATCCCGCTCCTCATAGGCACGAACCTCGAAGAGTGGAAGCTTTTCGGCATGATGGACCCCCAGGCCCTTGAGATGGACGAGTCAATGATGGCGGACCGACTCAGGTTCTTCATTGACGCCCGCCAGGTGGAGGGGGTCACCAAGGCGTATCGCAGTGCCAGGACCCGCAGGGGGGATTCGACGACCCCCTTCGAGCTCACATCCGCGATCCTAAGCGATGTCATGTTTCGGACCCCCGCCCTGCAGATGACCGAGGGGCACAGCCGGAGGGGCATGCCGGTCTACAGCTACCTGTTCACATGGAAGTCTCCGGCTCTCTCCGGTCTCATGGGGGCCTGCCATGCCCTCGAGCTCGGCTTTGTCTTCGGGACCTACGATGCCGAATTCTGCGGCAGGGGCCGGGATGCGGACAGGCTATCTCAGCGCATGCAGGACGCCTGGCTCGCCTTTGCCCGCACGGGCCGCCCCACGTGTCCGAGCCTGGGCGAGTGGCCTGACTACGGCCAGAGGAGGCGCACCATGCTGCTCGGGTCGGATTGTCGTCTGGTGGAAGCACCCTACGAGGCAGAGCGCCTGGTCTGGGAGACTCTCTCAGGAGCGCCGGGGTAGGGAAGGGGAAGAGAAAAAGGAACGCCGCCCGCTAACCTATGGCGTACGATATCTCAAGTATCCTGTCGATGCGAAAGGCGCGTTCTCCCTTTCGAAGACAGCAGTAGGCCCGGAGACCCTCGAAAGTCTTTCCTTTGTATTCCATCTCTTCGATGGAGATGGGTCTTATGGTGCGGCGGGACTTCGAGTCGTCCGGCTTGAGGTAGAGGATTTCGAGGTTCATGCCCCGCTTCATGGCGTCCTCGATGATCCTCCGCCTCTCGTCGTAGCTCATCGCCTCTTCGGCTTTCCTGTAGCGGAACTTGGTGAGGAAGTTCGAAACCCTCCAATCCGTGCGGATCTGTGCCCTGGAAATCTTCTGTGCGAGGGTAATGCCGGTCATGTTGGTGCACCGGCTTAAGGCAACGTAGATCTGACCGTGCGCGAAGGCACCCCTTCCTATGTCTATGACCACCCTGTCGAAGGTCTTGCCCTGGCTCTTGTGGATGGTGACCGCCCAGGCGAGACGGATGGGATACTGGGTAAAGGAGCCTGTCTTCCTCGTGGAAATGCGCTTTGTCTCCCTGTCGTATTGGTACTCGAAAAGGTCCCATGTATTCCGCGCAGCCTCGACCACGCTGCCGTCCGTCAGCTCGACGACCACCAGATCCTCTTCGTCGCCGTCGCTTTGTGCGCCGAGGACGCGGCCAAGGGAGCCGTTCACCCAACGGCCGCCTTTGTCGTTGTTGACGAGCATGACCTGAGCCCCGGGCTTCAGCGTGAGGGTCTCCTCTGCCGGAAGGGAAGAGCGGTCGAACTGCCCCGTAACCACGGAGTCATAGCGCAAGGCTGTCCCCCCAAGGGAGGCAAGTTTCTCGAGATTGCGGGCCGTGGCGAGGTCGTTCGTAGTCGTCAGGGTGACGTAGAACGCGTCGTCAGGGGGTACAAACCCGGGAACATGACGCTCGTTCAGTCTCTCCAGGTCCCTGTCCGTGCAGGACCTGTTCCGAATGGCGTTGAGAAGGGCGATAAACTCCGGTTCACTCTGCCGGTAGACCTTTTCCAGCTCGACGAGCTCCATGGTGAAGGTCGGCTCTTTGAAGACCTGGGCAGAGAAGAAGTACGGCGTCTCATACCGGTGGATAAATATCTCCCTCTCGGAAGAGGCGACCACCGGCGGGAGCTGATAGAGATCACCGACGAAGACCATCTGCACCCCGCCGAACCATAGCTTGCGGCGGGGCCCATTGAGGCGAAGGAATTTCTCGACGCAATCGAGGAGGTCTGCCCGTACCATGGACACCTCGTCGATGATGATCGTGTCGATTTCCCGAAAGATGTCTCCTTCTCGTCCGGAGAGCTTCTTGACCTTGTCGGGAGTGATGCTCGGCTTGAAGCCGAAGAAGGAGTGGATAGTCTGGCCCTCGACGTTAAGGGCTGCCACGCCGGTGGGAGCGAGTACCGCAACCTCTTTTTTGGTGGTCCTGCGGAAATGATCGAGAAGGGTCGATTTGCCCGTGCCCGCCTTTCCGGTGACGAACAGGTGGCTATTCGAGTTCTCCATGAGGTCCAGGGCTCGGGCGAACTCGGTATTGATCTCGATCGTCTCTCTTCCCACGGGTGAGGTGTTATCTCACTCCCTTACGAAATTCAGGAAGCATGCCCTGATCGCGCCTCATGAGCCCTCCATTCGGGCCCAACGGGCTCCTTTCGGGGCCTCTTCTCTGCTCGTGCGCGCCTTCGATGCTGCCAAACCGTAGCATATCGGGAATGGGCCCGCAAGCCTGAAACTGATGAGCGGTAGTGCCAAAATCAGGGCGGGCTCTGATCATTAAGCCACGGCCTGAGTTGATCGATGTAGCTATCGGGCAGTCCGCACTCCTCGGCGGCTGACACTATCCTCTCCATGTACCCGGGTCTCGGCTCGCCGGCCGTGCTGTCCGTGGCTACATAGAAAAGGGCCCTGGTCTTTTTGCCGCTTCGAAGCGTCACTCTTAGAAAAGTCTTCTTGTACAGGCCCTGGGTCACGCCCTCGTGATGATCGAGGAGCGCTCGTCTGCCTTCGTGATCCTCCATAAGAGTCCCTGCACGGTCGAGGAGGGATCAGGCACGATGGTTGCGACGCCCCGGGAATTGATGATGAAGCGGTGAGACGGCAACTTAGCCGCGCTGACGGTGGCAGCGCGTTCGCACCGATTGCTCATCTGGGCGAGGTCCATGTTCGAGCCGTAAGCAAAGTACAGGACAAAGAGCGCCGGACAGACAATCGCCCATGCTTTTCCCATCGCCCACCTCCAATGGAGAGGATTCGAGCTCGGCCATGGAACCCCGTGTCGATGAGTAGTGTACGTCGAGGGAAGGCGTGTTTCAAGGGAGAAAGGCGGGTCTTTCGCCCCCTTGCTTCATCATGACTCTTGTGCTAAAAAGTGTAGAAGGTTTCTGCCGTGATTCCCGGTTGATGACAAGCCCAGGATCTATGAGGGAAAGAGGAGATCGAGAGATGAAATACCGCAGGCTAGGAAAGAGCGACGCGCAGATATCGGCTTTGGGTCTCGGCTGCATGGGCATGTCGGACTTCTACGGCGGGCACAGAACGAACGACGCCGAGAGCGTTGCCACAATTCGGCGGGCCCTTGAGCTGGGTGTCAATCTCCTCGACACGGGTGACTTCTACGGCGTGGGACATAACGAGGAACTCATCCGGGAAGCAATCAAGGGCCTCCCCAGGGAGAAGGCCTTTATCTCGGTCAAGTTCGGAGGATTGCGCAACCACGACGGCCGCTTCATAGGCTTCGACGCCCGTCCCGTCGCCGTGAGGAATTTCTTATGTTACAGTCTGCAACGGCTGCGAGTCGACTATATAGACCTCTACTACCCGTCCCGGGTTGACCCCAACGTGCCTATCGGGGATACGGTGGGAACCCTCGGGGAGCTCGTCGCAGAAGGCAAGGTGCGCCACGTCGGCCTTTCGGAGGTCGGGCCGGAGACGCTCCGCCGCGCCTCCTCAGTACATCCCATCGCGATGGTGCAAACGGAATACAGTCTCTGGACGAGGGATATCGAAAGCCGTCTGCTGCCGACGTGCCGCCAACTCGGCGTCCCGGTCGTCGCCTATTCCCCTTTGGGGCGCGGCTTTCTCACGGGGACCTTTCGAGCCCCCGCGGACCTGGCTCCGGGAGACTCGCGGAGCTTCATGCCGCGGTTTCAGACCGGCAACTTCGAGCATAACGCCAGGCTCGTGGAGAAGATGGATGAAATCGCCGCGCGTAAGAGGTGCACGCTGGCTCAGTTGGCGCTGGCATGGCTCCTGGCCCAGGGCCCTGATATCGTGCCCATCCCCGGAACGAAGCGCAGGGAGCGGCTCGAAGAGAACCTGGGGGCCCTCGACCTCGACCTGAGTAGCGATGACTTACGCCTTCTCGATGAAGCCGCGCCTCCCGGCTTCGCTGCCGGGACCCGCTACCCGGAAGAGGCGATGCAGAGCCTTGGTCTCTAAAGGCGCCGCTTCTCAGGCATTGGCCTGAGAGCTTTGCGCTTTAGCCCTTTCATGAGATGGTCTCACGGGCATTCACGTATTAAACTGGAAAACATAGGATAGGACTGAAGGATCCATAGGGATGGACGGTTGTGCCTTCGGGAGGGGGTGCCGGTTTGTCCCTTCGATTCCCGCACCCGCGCTTTGGGTGCGCCTTTTGGCGAGAAATACGGAGGTGCCTATGAAATCCCTTGCATGGTTGCTCCTCATTCTGCTGGCGGCTGCGCCTGTTGCAGCGGCTGTACACACGGAGACCGTCGAGTACAAACAGGATTCCGCGGTGCTGGAAGGGTATCTTGCTTACGACGAAGCCGCAGCCGGGAGGCGTCCCGGTGTGCTCGTCGTTCATGAGTGGAAGGGAATAACGGCGTATGAGAAGAAGAGGGCAGAGCAGCTGGCAGCCCTGGGCTATGTTGCCTTTGTCGCGGACGTATACGGCAAGGGCGTAAGGCCCGCCACCAATGAAGAAGCCGGCAAGGTCTCTGGAATGTACAGGTCGAACAGGGGTCTCTTGCGCTCGCGGGCCCTCGCGGGTCTCGATGTGCTGAAGGGATTCGGCCGCACGGATCCCGGGCGGGTCGCGGCAATCGGATACTGCTTCGGGGGGACGACAGTACTCGAGCTGGCGCGGAGCGGCGCAGGATTATCGGGGGTAGTGACCTTCCACGGCGTGCTCGATACGCCCAACCCCGGAGATGCTAAGAACATCAAGGGGAGGGTCCTAGTCCTTGCAGGCGCCGACGATCCCTTCGTCCCCGAAGCCCAGCGCGTCGCGTTTCAAGACGAGATGGAGAAGGCCGGGGTCGACTGGCAGATGGTCCTTTACGGGGGTGCTGTCCATAGTTTCACGAACCCGGCGTCAGGGAACAACCCGTCCACCGGTGCAGCTTACAACGAGAAAGCGGACAAGCGGTCCTGGGAGGCGATGAGACTCTTCTTCAACGAGATCTTCAGATGACGGCAAATGCATTGAAATTGCCTCTGCCCGGTGCTCTTTTCTGTTGACTTTGGTTTCCATCGGGGTCATGATGTGCTTAATCCTTGGGCGCAAAATGATGTCCCTTGGAAGGGGTACACGGCTCATGGCCAAGCGAACGTGTGTGATGCATCTTCACCTGTGGTTGGAGACGGAGAAGGGCCTGTTCTTCGGCCCGGGAAGGGCTGAGCTTCTCGACTTGATCGAGCGGTTCGGTTCGCTGAGAAAGGCTGCCGAAGAACTTGGCATGTCCTACAGGGCCGCCTGGGGAAAGCTCAAGAAAACCGAAGAGGTGCTCGGTTTCAAGCTCATCGACAAATCAGGGAGTTATAAGGAGGGTTATCGGCTTACGGACACCGGGAGAGCCATGAGGAAGAAGTTTACCCAATGGCGCCGGGAAGTCGAGGAAGATGCCCTCGCGAAAGCTCGGGACATATTCAGCTGCGAAGTCATAAGAAAGGAGGACAGCGATACAAAAGTCAACGAAGAAGCGGAAAAATAGCAGCCTCCCGCACAGCACCACGGCCCGGTGCGTCTGAAGAGTTAAACACCCCCACAATCCGCGTCATTTCCAAGAAAGAAAGCATTGACAGCCCCGATTCAACTATGTCATATTGGGCATAATATCAAGAAAAAGCGTCTGTGTGAGAGCCATACTTTTTGGAAAGGAGGAGCGAAGAATGGAGAAGGTAGTACTGAAGGTCAACGGACGTTCGCGCCAGTTCATCGTTGAGCCGGATCGTGTTCTTCTTGACTTGCTGAGGGAAGACCTCGGGTTGACCGGGACGAAGCAATCCTGCGATCGAAAAGGACAGTGCGGGGCGTGCACAGTCATCGTCAATGGAAAGGCTGTTCGATCGTGTGTACAGAAGGTGAAGAATCTGGCCAATGCTGAGGTGATCACCATCGAAGGGCTCGGCACACCGGAGAACCCGCACCTCATCCAGGAGGCCTACTGCCTATCCGGGGCCATACAGTGCGGCTTTTGTACGCCGGGCATGATCATGGCCACGAAAGCGCTGCTCGACCGAAATCCCAACCCCGATGACGGGGAGATAAAGAAGGCCCTCGAACACAACCTGTGCCGGTGCACCGGCTACGCGAGGATCATCGATGCGGTCAAGTTGGCGAGCCGGTTCATTCGTGGGGAGACCACCCCCGCCGCCATAAGACCCGATCCTCACGGTCCGAAGATCGGCGTTTCCCATCCACGGCCTTCGGCCATGATCAAGGCCTGTGGAATGGCAGAGTTCGGTGCCGACATACACCTCCAGGATCCCCTCGAGGCGGCCGTGACAAGGAGCGCTGAGCATCATGCCCGGGTCAAATCAGTTGACACGTCCGCGGCAGAAAAGATGCCCGGCGTTGTGGGGGTAATGACGTCGAAAGATATCAAAGGGACCAACAGGATCAAGATCATGGTAGGCGACCAGCCTATTCTCGCCGAGAACAAGGTACAGTGTCTCGGAGACGCCATTGCCATTGTGGTGGCCAGGACGAAGAAAGAGGCTCTTGATGCAGCGGCCAAGGTGAAAGTGGAGTACGAGCCTTTACCTGTCCTCAGGTCTCCCCAGGAGGCCCTGGCCGACGGAGCCGTGCAGATACACGCGGACTTGCCGAACCTCTGCTTCAGTCAACCCCAGATAAAGGGCGACGCGGCAAAGGCGTTTGCACAGTCGAGCGCAGTGGTGGAGGCCGATTTCTCAACACAGTGCAACCACCAGGCGCCCCTGGAGCCGGAAGTCACGGTAGCCTACATGGAAGGCGAGGGGGAGGATGCCCAGCTGGTGGTCGTCGGTAGAAGCATAGAGATCCACCTGCATATGTCGAATCTGCAGGAGGCTCTAGGATACGAGAACGTCCGCTATGAAGAGCCCTATTCGGGCGGGCAGTTCGGCCAGAAGGCGGCCATGAACACGGAGGCTATTGCAGCTGCCGCGGCTCTCCACTTCGGAAGGGCAATCCGGTATATCCCGAGCCTTGAAGAATCGCTGCTCGTCTCCACCAAGCGGCATCCGTTCTACCTGAAGACGCGCCTCGGGGCGGATAAGAACGGGAAGCTGACCGCCGTGGACATCGATTATATTGTAGATAACGGTGCGTACATGGTGATTGGCGGCTACGTAGTGATGCGGTCGCTCTGGATGCTCTCCGGTTCGTACAACATCCCTAACGTGAATGTCTTGGCGCGGTTGGTCTACACGAACAATCCCGCAGGCGGGGCGGCGCGCGGCGCCGGACCTCCTCAGGTGACGTTTGCCCTCGAATCGGCCATGGACATGCTGGCAGAGAAGATCGGCATGGATCCTCTGGAATTCCGGCGAATCAACTCCCTCCTCCCGGGACAGAGCGTCTCCACGGGTCACGTATACGATGAGTGGCCCTTTCCCGAGCTCTGCGACTCTATCCGGCCCAACTACGAGCGAGCCAAGAAAGAGGTCGCCGCCTCCAAGAGCGGCACGATCAAACGTGGCGTCGGCATAGGCACACACGCCTTCGGCATCGGAGGGCCGGGGGATGAGGGGCGGGTCTTTGTAGAACTCGACCCCGATGGGGGCATGACGATCTTTTGCGCGGTGGCGGACCCTGGAGAAGGTAACGATTCGATGCTCACCCAGATAGGCTCTCACGTGTCCGGCATTCCCATGGAGAAGATCCGCCTTGTCACCCGAGACACGGACCGCACGCCCGGGATGGGACCTGCGGCGGCGAGCAGGATGACCTATATGGCCGGCGGGTCCTTGATCCTTGCCATAGAAGAGATGAAGAAAGCCACGAAGGAGGCGGGCGCCACAAGCTACGAGGAGCTGAAGAAAGCGGGAAAGCCGACGCGCTTCATGGGCTCGAAAAAGACCGAGAAGGAAGGCCCCCTCGACCCGAAGACGGGTCAAGGTCCCTCTTTTGAGTCGCGCATCCACGCGATCCAGATGGCCGAAGTGGAGGTCAACACGGAGACGGGAGAGGTGCGCGTCATCCGGGTGACCACGGCAGTCGATCCGGGCAAGGTCCTCAACCCGAACAACGTGGTCGGACAGTTGCACGGAGGCATGGACCAAGGCGTCGGGTATGCGTTGAGGGAGGAGTATATCCACGGCAAGACGAAAGACTGGAATACTTTCAAGTTCCCTACCATGAAGACCGCCTTCGACATGGATGTGATCATCAACGAGACGCCGAGGAAGAGAGGGCCCCTCGGTGCGGTCGGGATAGGCGAGATGACAATGGTCTGTACGGCCCCGGCCGTCATCAATGCCATCTATGACGCGTGCGGTGCAAGGGTCTACCACCTGCCCGCGACGCCGGAGAAGATCAAGGCCGCCCTGGCTCAGAAGAAGTAGGGAGTGCCAGGGGGTTTGGTTTCGTTGGACAATCAGGCTGCTCGCCACCTGGACGCAAGCAATGTGGGGCAGAGAGTCCGCGTATTGGGCGGAAAGGAAGTGCTCCTCGACAAGGAGGGTTTCCTCTGGCACCCTGAGGACTGGACGGAGGAGGTGGCTGCCGCCCTCGCACGTGAGTGTGGCATCGAGCATCTCTCCGAGGTGCAATGGCGAGTGATCAGGTTTCTCAGGGAGTATTTTGCTTACCACGGGCGGGCGCCCCTCAACCGGGACCTGAAGGCGGGACTGAACATGAGCTTGATGGAGCTTGAGTCTGTCTTTCCCGAAGGGATCCGTCGGGGGGCGCGCCGCGTGGCAGGGCTGCCGAACCCAAGGATGTGCTCAGGGTAGGGGGCTGCCAACAAAATGATCTACCTGGACAATGGAGCGACCACCTTTCCGAAGCCCGCCTCGGTTCTCCACCGGATGGTGGAGACATATCTGCGGATGGGCGTTTCCCCCGGAAGAGGGAGTTACGATCTTGCAACGGAGGCGGAGGAGTATGTTGCCGACACGAGGGCGAAGGCGGCGAAGTTCTTCGGCGCTCCCGACCCTGATAGGGTTATCTTTACGAGCAATGCCACTGATGCCCTTAATATAGCCCTTCAAGGCATTCTCAGGCCGGGTGATCACGTCGTCTCCACAAGGCTGGAGCATAATTCCGTGCTGCGGCCTCTCCACCACTTGCGCCTTAAGGGTGTCATCGAATACGATCTTGTGCCCTTCGACGGAAACGGCTTTGTCGACCCCGGGGAAATTGCTGCGGCGATGAAGCCCAACACGAGACTCGTCGTTATGTGCCATGCCTCGAACGTGCTGGGGACCATCCAGCCGATAAAAGAAGTCGGCCGACTTTGCGGGTCTCGCAATGTGCCACTCGTCATCGACGCCGCCCAGACGGCCGGCGTGGTCCCAATCGACATGGAATCGTGCCAGATCGCGGCCCTCGCCTTCACGGGTCACAAGTCCATGCTCGGGCCGACCGGCATCGGTGGGCTGGTCCTCAATAAGGGGATAGACGTGGAGCCCACTCGATTCGGCGGCACCGGCGTCGATTCGAAGGCTCTCACGCAGACGGAGTCCCTTCCTTACAGACTCGAGGCCGGAACTCTCAATCTCCTCGGCATCATCGGCCTTTCCGAAGCCATGGAATTCCTCGAGAAAGCCGGAATCCTTTCCATTCATGCGAGAGAAATTGACCTGCTGGGCAAGCTGCGGGACAGCCTCTCTTCCATAGATCGCATAGAAATCTACGGCGGAGAAGATCTCTCCAAACACGTGGGCCTGTTGACGGCGAACGTGCGCGGCATGACCCCGGAAATCGTTGGCGCCATCCTCGACGGGGACTTCGGCATCGCGGTGCGCGTGGGGCTGCAGTGCGCGCCGCTGGTCCACGAGACCCTCGGTACGTCTCCGGGGGGTGGCGTACGTTTCAGCCTGGGGCCTTTCAACACCGAAGAAGAGATCGAGACGACGTCTGCCGCCATGAGGGCAATTGCGCACGCCTGAGGCGAAGTCCTCACCTGCCTCTCGTTTGCTTTGCCGTGTTGCTTCAGCGATGGGTGGTGGGTCAGTTTGATCCAAACTGATCGTGATAATGCTTGACTTTCAGAAAATGACGTTATACCTTATATAACAATAGAGTTAAAACCTGCATAAAGCCAAACCATCCGCAAGGATGGGACGGAAAGCCAAGGGTCTCCTTCGCACGAAGACAGCCGGCTGCCTGGGAACGGCTCTGTCTGCCCAAAACAGAATCCGGGAGGCTGCCATGGCAAGAATCGTCGCTAAGAAGGTCGTCCTGCTGTTCCTCTGTGCCGCCGTGTTTGTGCTTTCCATTCTCGCCGGGACGGTGCTCTCCGCCCTCCTCATAAAGGCACCGGAGCTGTGAGCGAGGCCTTCCCTTTTTAAAGACCCCGCCCTCCATCGCCCCGACAGGGCCCTTGAACATCCCTTGTCGCGCCGGATCGGAAGCCTTTCACACCGAAAGCGGGAATCGCCAGAATGAACGCCTCAAAGGACGCTCAATTCTGTGGGACGGTCTAAATGGCGAGGGCCTCGCCAAGAGCCTCGAAGTCCATCGACTTGTCGAGGATTTTTTCGAAGTATTGGACCTTCTTCTGCTGATGAAAGCGGGTTTTTCCGAAGAAGGTCTCAACAATCTCCACTGTTTTTAGAGTATCGAGACGCGTGAGGATTATGGGTATCCCCCGTTCCTCCGCGAGGCCGATGACGAGCGGGCTTGGCCGCAAGTTGCCGGTGAGGATGAGACATCGCGTCGACGTTTCCAAAGCTGCGAGCTGAATGTCCGGACGGTCTCCACCGGTGACCACGGCTTTGTTGGGCGCACGTCGGAAGTAGGTAAGGGCACCCTCTGCGCCCATGGCGCCTACCATGAGGTTCTCGACCAACTCCTCCATTGCAGTCGCGCAGCACAGGACCTCTCCTCCCAACCCTTCGAGCAGTTCTCTCACGCTGACTGACAGAAGTTCCTTTTCTCTCTGCAGCACGCCAAAGACGCGTATGCCGCGTTTTTCAACAAAGGGTTTGATTTTCTCCTTGACGAGTTTTACCCGATGCTGGGGTATCCTGTTGATGACCGCCCCAAGCAGGTTGTCTCCGAGGCTGCCCTGGGCGGCAAGGAGATCATCTACTACCTGAAGGGTGTCGACGTAAGGGACGACGACCAGCGCGCGGGCCCCGAAGAGCTCGGCCAACCGACGAGGTTGGAGGTTGATGATGAACCCTTCCCGGAGGCTCGTTCCTCCCTCCATGACGATGGCGTCCCTGTTTGTGGCAATCTCCTGGAACGCGCGGACGGCATCAGATTCCAGGCGGCTTTCGTCGGCGGCAGTCAGAAGCGTCTCCGCCTCCATTTCCGTGATCACGATCGGAGCTATTGTGCCAAGGGAATCGGGCAGCTCCAGAGCCGATTTGAGGAAAATCGCGTCCTCGTCCGCAACCGCCTCTCCCATCATGCGGGCGGTCGTGCTTACCGGCTTCATGTATCCCGCGGACAAGCCTTTTCTCCGCAGCCAATGCACCAGACCCACACAAAGGGCCGTCTTGCCGGAGAATCTTTCGGTGGACGTAACGTAAAGGACAGTTGCCATTGTTGTCTCCTTCTTTGCAATTATTGGGGTTCAGCACCCCCTCCACCGGCAAAGCCGGCGGAGCCTCCCCGCTCAGAGACTCGCTTCGCTCGCCTAAAACCGCACCTCAGCGGCAAACCTGGGAGCCTCCCCCCTCAACCTCGCTTCGCTCGGTTTATCCTCGGCTCAGCGCCCTCTCGTTGAGCAAAGCCCGGCGAGCCTTCCTGTTCATCTACGGCTGCGAGGCGAGCACGCATCTCATGTCGATGCCCATCGCGCCTTTCCCCTCTTCAAAGACAATAAGAGGGTTTATGTCCATCTCGACGATGTCCGGAAAGTCTATGACCAGCTGAGAGACCTTAAGCAGGGTGTCTGCAATCGCCCTGAGGTCCGACCGTGCCTCACCACGAACTCCCAGGAGTAAATTGAACGACCGCATTTCACGCATCATCTCCATGGCCTCCTCTCGAGAGAAGGGGGCAATGCGAAAAGAGACGTCCTTCAGGGCCTCTACGTAAATGCCTCCGAGGCCGAACATCACGAGTGGGCCGAACTGGGGATCCCGGTTCATTCCTATGATGACCTCCCTGCCTCCGTGAACCTGCTGCTGAACGAGGCAGCCCCAAATCTCCGCATCAGGCATGTAGCGCGTCGCCCGGAATAAGATGAGATCAAAGGAGTCGCGCACCTCCGCCGGGCCACTGATGCTGAACCTGACTCCGCCGATATCGGTCTTGTGCAGAATGTCGGGGGAGGCAATCTTCATGACCACCGGGTAGCCGATTTCGTTTGCGAAGGCGACGGCCTCTTCGGCCGTAGCGCACAGCTTCGAAGCAGGAATAGGGATTCGGTAGGCCTCGAGGATGTCCCGCGCCTCCGTGTCGCCCATCTTGAGGCGTCCCTCGCTTCGAACCCTCTCGAAAACCTCCACCACCCTTTGTACGTCGAGGTCCATGACCTCGGCCGGGGGAGCGGCCTTGTCCTGCCAGAGTCGCTGCTTCACCATGGCCGCGAGGGATTCCACGGCCCTTTCGGGCATGATATAGTTAGGAACGCGCTGCTCGGCGAAGATGGCCTGAGCCTTCTTGAGGGAGGCCTCGCCCATGAAACAGGCAATCACGGGCAGTATGTCGAGGCCGGCTGCCTCTGCGACGACCTCGGCAATCTCGTCTATGTCGGTCGTGAACTGGGGGGTAAGAATCACGAGAAGGGCGCCTACGTTTGGATCCTTCATGATGAGGTTGATCGCGTCCCTGTACCGCTCGGTGCTCGCATCGCCGAGAAGGTCCACGGGGTTGAGGACGCTTGCAGCGGGAGGAAGAGCCTCTCTTAAGCTCTGCATTGTCTCCTCCGCAAGAGAGGCCAGGGCCAGCCCCGCACGCTCGATTGCGTCAGTCGCCATAATGCCCGGCCCGCCCGCGTTCGTGACGATTGCCACCCTGTCGTTTCGGGGAAGAGGCTGGCGCGCGAGAGCCAGGGCAAAATCGAACAGTTCGGCAGTTGAGCGGGCGCGGATCACCCCTGCCTGCTTGAAGGCGGCCTCATAGGCCCGTTCGCTGCCGGCCAGAGCGCCGGTATGGCTGCTTACAGCCCTGGAGCCGCTGCTTGTCACACCCGCCTTGATAGCGACGATCGGTTTTTTCTTGGTAAACTGGCTCGCCACTTCCATGAAGTGCGATCCATCGGTAATGCCTTCCAGATACGCCAAGACGACCTTCACCTGAGGATGATCTATCCACGCCTTGAGGAAGTCGATCTCGTTGAGATCCGCCTTATTCCCCAGGCTCACGAAGCAGGAGAAGCCGACCGCCTCAGCAAGGGCGATATCGAGAATGGACGTGCAAAGGGCCCCGGATTGCGACATGAACGCGATTTTGCCCTGAGGCGGGGTGTCCTTTGCGAAGGTCGCATTCATGGGCGTGAACGTATCGATGAGGCCCAGGCAATTGGGACCGAGTATACGCATGTTGCTCCGCCGGGCGATCTCCGCTATTGTACGCTCCGCCCGCAAGCCGTCACGGCCTGTTTCCCGGAAGCCGGCTGATATCACCACAACCGAGCCCACACCGAGGCGGGCACAGGTCTCGAGCGTGTCGAGAACCATCTTCGCGGGAATGACGATCACTGCGAGGTCTATCTTCTCCCCAATGTCCTCCAGGCTCTTGTGGCAGCGAAGTCCGAGGATGGATTCTTTCGTCGGGTTGACCGGATAGAGTCTTCCTTTGTAACCGCTCCTGATGAGGTTGTAGAGGATGGCGTATCCCGGCTTGTCTTTGCCGCTGGAGGCTCCGATCACCGCTATGGAAGCGGGGGAAAAAAGGGTGTCAAGGTGTTCTGGGATCATCAAGTCTTCTCCATTCCATCACGAGGATCCCTAAAATAGCGCGGCAGGCGGCGGAAGAACCGCAAAACCTCACCCGTTTCCGCCATAAGGGATTCGGGCAAGGGTGCCTCCCTGTAGAATACAACATAAGGGAAACTTGTGCCACAGCCAGGGACGGGCGGAACGAAATTTCACGCGAAGAAAGGGAAGCGTCCTATCCCACGAGGCGGAAGGCCCGGTGCATTGTCAGAGGCTGAGTTCCTCGATCCTTTCCTTAAGCGTCTCTAGGTCCGATTCCTCGATGGAAGGGTGGATGGCGTTGCGTGACCCCCGGTAGAACTGGTACCTCCCTGTGGTCGGGTTCTTCCTGATGTTGCCTTTGTGAGACGGCCCCTTTCGTACCTCCAGCACCCATCCGCCGGTCACGGGTCTCTCAGCATATTCGTACTTGCTCATTCCAAGGCCCTCCTGCATGTTTATACCATAGCAAAGGGGGGTGGAGTAAGGGGATCGGGGGCCACGCCATTTTAGGAGAGCACGGGCGACGCTCGAATGAGTGAAAGCGGCCTTTAGGCACGCTCATGGGCCAGCCATCGCGGCGAACATCGCCACAGTAGCACCGCTCACCGAAGCGAAAGCAATCCAGACGACCAGGTTGGAGAGCCAGCCGCTCCTGTGCGCCCCCATAATTGCTCTGTTCCGGCCGATTCTCGTGAGCAGGTAGAGAAGCGGGACGGCGCAGACCCCGTTGATGACCGAGGAGAAGACGAGGGCCTTGATCGGATTGACGCGGAAGATGTTGAGTGCCGACCCTAGGAGCACGGCTGCGATAATCACCGAATAGAAACATTTCCCCTCATGGAGCGTAAGATTGAGGCCGACCCTGCACTTGCACGCCTCGGCCATGGCGTACGAGGCTGAGCCGGCGAGAATGGGCACCGCGAGCATCCCAAGCCCGACGATGCCGGCCGTAAAGATGCTCTTTGCGAGGAAGCCGCTGTGAGGAAAGCTGCGCACGAGCGGCTCAAGGGCGGATGCGGCTTGGGCCGCCGTACTGATGGTGGTGATGCCGTTCCTTGAGAATACCGAGGCACCAACGGCGGTTATCGACCAGAAGGTAACCTGGGAAAGGAGCATGCCCACGGCGGTGTCCACGCGGATATCCCTGATGAGACCGCGTGAGATGCACGGGCCTGCGTGCGTCAGCCGGCCCTCTGCAGCCTCCTCTTCCACCTCTTCCGAGGCTTGCCAGAAGAACATGTAGGGCGATATGGTCGTACCCACCGATGCCATGATCATGAAAAGAAATGCAAAGGTAAAATCGATGTGGGGCAGGAAAGTGGCATATAGAAGCTCCTTCCATTGTCGGGTTACCATGAACAGGGTGATAGGGTACGCGAGGAGAGACAAGGCGAGGAACTTGAGTATCCGGGCATATCCTTTGTAGGGTACACGAATCTGCAGGAAGAGAATGACGATACCGTATGCGACGGTCAAGCTTAAGGGGGAAGGGGCACGAGGAGATTGGTTGCCTCCGCAATGGCCCCTATGTCGGCACCGAGGTTTATGGTGTTGGCCACGCACAGGAGGAGCACGGCGGGGAAGAGGATCTTGACTCCGTAATGCTCTCTCACAACTGAAGAGATGCCTCTGCCCGTCACTGCCCCGATGCGCGCGGACAGTTCCTGCACGGCTGTGAGCAGGGGGTAGAGAAACAGGGAGATCCATAACTGCTGATACCCGAACTGCGCGCCCGACTGTGAGAAGGTAGCGATGCTCGAAGGGTCGTCATTGGCTGCGCCGGTAATGAGGCCGGGCCCGAGGATCCTCCGGTACGGCGTTACTCGCTGAGGCTGAATCCCGCCCGCACACAGATTCTCTTCCATACGGTCCTTCATGGCAATCGATGGGTGGCATTGATCAAAGAAAACAGGTTTCTCTGTTCCACCCGGTTCGCTACCTCTGAAGATAGTCCCTTCGCCATGACTTGACCACGACCGGACGAAGGGCAACGGCCTGTGAGAAACGGGACTATTCACCGGGGTATGCCGTCGGGGCCTTTCATGTGCTACCATACCCGTGCTACCATACAGGGGCGAGGCCATGTAATGCCCGTGGATCGGCGCTTAACCTTGCCGGAAGGGAAGAGGCGCTTCTCTTTATTCTCGCTCCGCCTCGGACCCGGGCTCGTCGTGCGGACGTTAGCGCGCTTTAGGAGGCAGCATGCTCGCCTAAGGAGGAAGGAATGACGGTCCGGGAAAGAATCAAGGGGACAATACGCGGCCTGAACCCGAAGCTGGAAGAACTTTCGGAAGGTTATGTCGAATTCCTCGGCTACGACGAGGACACCGGGATACTCACCGTGATGACTTACGGCGGGCGCCTCCTTTGATGCGGTCACAACGCCCTCGGTCTGTGGGCCGACAAACTCATTAGAGAACAAATGACGGAGGTGAGAGACGTCGTTACAGTCGATGTCTGCTCGCTGCCGCCGGCGAAGCGCCCGTGAGGATATAGGCTGAAAACGGTCCTCCCGCTCTTCGCGTGGGGCCTTCAGTTTTGCTCGTCACTCTGTGCTACAATATGGGTGCTCTGGAAGTCACCATTAATTAGACGTGTTCGCCTTAAGTCAGGTCGAAACTAAGGAAGGGAAAAGGAATGGCAACGTACGAAGAGCGGGGGGTCTCTCCTCATAAGACCGATGTCAAGGCGGCGATCATGGGAATCGATTCGGGCATCTTCCCGGGGGCTTTTTGTAAAGCAATCCCTGATGTGCTCGGCAATTCCCCGGACCACTGCTTCCTCCTTCATGCCGATGGGGCGGGCACAAAATCGGCGCTTGCCTACATCCATTTTCGCAGGCACGGGGACCCTGCCATATTCGAAGGGATCGCTCAAGACTCCCTGGTAATGAATCTGGACGACCTGACATGCGTGGGGGCGTTCGGGCCGTTCGTGCTCTCGAACACTATCGGGAGAAATGGCAAGCTCATCCCCGGCGCGGTGCTCCGGGCCGTCATCAGAGGATATGAGAATCTTGCGGAGAAGTTCAGGGAGTACGGCATAGAGATTTACTTGTGCGGCGGTGAAACGGCAGATATCGGCGACCTGGTAAGGACTATCGTCGTGGACTCGGTCCTGGCGGTTCGCATGGAAAGGAGAGACTTTATCGACTGCAGCAAGGTGGCGTGCGATCAGCACATCGTAGGATTGGCTTCATTCGGTCAAGCGCTCTACGAGTCATCATACAACTCGGGGATAGGAAGCAATGGCTTGACCTCTCTGCGCCACGAGCTCCTTACCAGCCGGTACCGGGACGAATTCCCCGAGACGTACGCCCCCGACATAGGTGATCTCGCCTACGTCGGCCGGTTCGATATCGATGATATGCTTTCCGGGACGCGGATGACCGTCGGCGAGGCCTTGCTTTCGCCGACCCGTACGTATGCCCCGGTCCTTAAAGAGATCATCAATACTTACAGGGGCTCTATCTCCGCAATCTTCCACAATACGGGCGGTGGTCAGACGAAGTGTCTGAACTTCGGGAACGGCATCCGATACATAAAGGATAATCTTTTCCCCCCTCCCCCCATTTTCGAATTCCTTGAGCGCCATACGAACCTCGCCAGGAGAGAGATGTACCGGGTCTTCAACATGGGACATCGAGTGGAGGTTGTGTGTGACCCCGGCGTGAGCGCGGAGATTGTCAAGGTATCCGAACGGTTTGGGGTGGGGGCCCGCGTGATCGGCCGCACCGAGCACTGGGAAGAGGGGGCGTCCCTCGCGATCCTGACTGCCGGGGAAACGATTGAGTATGAAAGAAGGGGAGTCGGGTGAGGAGTGAGGCGCTCGAGTGGGCGCTCATGTATGACAGATTTTTGACTATGTTTCGCGGGGTAGTTCCTTGATCGCAACGGATGTTTTCCTTTTCCAGCGGGGATTATGCAGCCCCATCGATATTCCCGATGTTGGTGGCACGGGTATTGCAAATAATATCCCAGTGTCTCTCGCGGTGCACATGGAGACGACGGCCAAAAAGAGAGACAGGTATGGCCTTCCCTAAAGATATCGAGGAGTAAGGCCGATAATACTGCAGGATGGGAGCACTGGGTGGAGGAGAGTTTCTTGGTGACACCGCAAGGCATATTCGATAAAATGTG
>Ga0326728_10012121_pt1 | contig 19314 bp, 14 predicted proteins | sample MB3enrmetagenome_FD_207602 | JGI IMG/M metagenome (GOLD analysis project Ga0326728, IMG submission 207602) | Lab enriched peat soil microbial communities from McLean, Ithaca, NY, United States - MB31MN | ecosystem: Environmental > Terrestrial > Soil > Wetlands > Peat | place: USA: New York... | reverse complement strand
GTGTTTTCGCGCCAGGAAGCTGCTTTTGATATGAAAAACAAATGGTGCCCGCGACAGGACTTGAACCTGTACGATGTTACTCACTAGAACCTGAATCTAGCGCGTCTGCCAATTCCGCCACGCGGGCTTTATAATCAACAACTTACAAACGAAAAATGGCCGCATTTAACGTTTGTATCCCGCCTTTGTATCCCGCGATCGTGATCGCAGTCAAAAGGCAGAGTAAGCATGCCCAATAAAGAGCCGATGGCAAGCTGATTTTTTTCGAGATTATTGGGTGGATTGAGCTGCCCGCAGGATGATCTGTAGGACCAACCAAAGAACCTCGCCATGCTTGAACCTCCGGTGAGGCTGGAGCTGGGAATTGGGAAGAAGAACGAAGACTCGCAGTTCACTTGCGAGATCTTGCAGATTGCGAAGACTTGCAGGCCAAACGCAATGATTTCCCCGTTTACATCTGTCTGACACATAATTAGTTGCAACACGGGTCTGGGATGGCATGATTCCTGAGATAAGACATCAGACCGGTGCGGGGCTCCTTGACGAATCCAACACCGGATTGAAGAAGAATTCCATGAAAGTGGATTGATGATAAAGCGTTCTCCAAAAATTGACCCTAAGAAGCCGGGCAAGCTCGACCCGCAGTGGAGTTCCATGATGTGGTATTTTGTGTTCATGGTGCTATTCCTCTGGTTCTGGCAAGGCGCGATAAATCAATTTGCTGTCCGCACCATTCCTTACAGCCAGTTCAAGACCTGTTTGGCGAACCATGAAGTGACTGAGGCCTCGGTGAAACAGGACGAAATTGTTGGCCGCATCGTGCCGCGGGGCAAGGCGGCCACAAATGCCGTCGCAGCCCTGATCACCCCGCCGCGGACCAACGGCGAATCGGGCAAGACTAATTCGATCTCAGCCGCGAAGGAACCTTTCCAGTTCCGAACCGTTCGCCTCGAGGACCCGGATTTGATCAAGGAACTCCAAGCGGCCGGCGTGCAGTATGCCGGGGAGCGTCCCGGCTTTTTAACGCAGTTCTTGTTGGGTTGGGGCCTGCCCATTGCCGCCATGATCGGATTGTGGATGTTCTGGGGGCGCCAATTCCGAACCGCCGGGCAATCAATTTTCAGCTTCGGCAAGAGCACGGCCAAACTCTTCGCTGACAAGACAACCGGCGTGACCTTCCAGGATGTGGCCGGCTGTGATGAAGCGAAAGTGGAACTGCGGGAGGTGGTGGATTTCCTCAAGAGTCCAAAACGTTACCAGGAACTTGGCGCAAAGATCCCCAAAGGCGTCCTGCTGGTTGGGCCGCCCGGCACAGGCAAAACATTGCTGGCGCGGGCGGTTGCCGGCGAGGCCCAAGTCCCGTTCTTCTCGCTGAACGGCAGTGATTTCGTCGAGATGTTTGTGGGTGTGGGCGCTTCCCGCGTCCGCGACCTTTTCCTGCAAGCCAAAAAGCAGGCTCCATGCATCATTTTCATCGACGAACTGGATGCCATAGGCAGGGAACGGAGCGTCCATCTCGGGGCGATAAATGATGAGCGGGAACAGACCCTAAACCAGTTGCTTGCTGAGATGGATGGTTTCGAACCGAACGCCGGTGTCATCATGCTGGCGGCTACGAACCGGCCTGAAGTGCTGGACCGGGCCTTGCTCCGTCCGGGCCGATTTGACCGCCAGATCGTCGTTGATGCGCCCGACCTCGACGGTCGCGAAGCCATTCTCAAGGTGCATGCCAGGGATAAACCGTTGGCCAGCGGCGTGGACCTTCGCCAGGTTGCCCAAGGGACCGCCGGGTTTTCCGGAGCCGACCTCGCCAATGCCCTCAATGAAGCCGCATTGCTTGCCGCCCGCCGCCAGGAGCGTGAGATCACCCAAACCGACCTCGAAGACGCGATCGAGAAAGTTGTGGCCGGCCCTGAACGGAAGAGCCGGCGAATAAACGACGAGCAAAAACGCCGCGTTGCCTGCCACGAGGTGGGTCATGCTCTTGTAGCCGCCTTCAGCCCAAAGGCCGATCCGGTTCGCAAAATCAGCATTATTCCGCATGGTCACGCTGCGCTCGGCTACACTCTCCAGTTACCCACGGACGACCAATTTCTCCTGAGCCGAACCGAGCTGCTGGCGCGCATTCGGGGAATGCTCGGCGGCCGGGCGGCCGAGGAGGTTGAATACGGTGAGGCGACGACGGGGGCGCAGAATGACCTGGAACATGCCACCGCGCTTGCCCGCCAGATGGTCTGCCTGTTCGGGATGAGCGACACGGTTGGCCTGGCCAACTGCGCGCAGCGGCCTCCTGTCTTCCTGGACGGCCAGGATTTTCAATTGCAGCGCGATTGCAGCGAACAGACAGCGAGGGAAATTGACGTGGAGGTGAAGAAAATCCTCGACCAGGCCTATGCCGAAGCCAAAGAGATCCTAACCACGCACCGTCAGAACCTCCAGCAAGTCACGGCCGAATTGCTCAAGCGCGAAACGATCGACGGCCAGACTTTTTACCAACTTCTCGGCCAGGAAATGCCACATTCAGAGCCCGTGATAGCCGGCCACAATTAATGCTGAATATATGAAGGGGTTGAGGCGGCGGGATTTTTATTCCTTCGAATTGATGTCACCGGACTTTTTAATGGCGCGCAGCAGGCGCCAACTGAAATAAGCCGCCATCACATAACCGACCACGCCAAACACCGAGACACCGTGAATCAGAGGCGGTGCTTTCATGCTCCAGAGGAGGCAGGAGCCGACAAAGAGCGCGGCGGTCATCACGCCGAGCACCAGGCGGTTGATTACCGGGTCGAGATGACGGTGGGCCAGGTGTACGGAGAAGGTGCCGTCGCGCACGCTTTTGAGAACATCATTCAGGTCGCGCGGCAAGGACTCCGCCAGCCGTTCCCAGTCGCGATAAGCATGTTGGAGCCGGCCAAGGATGCCCCGGACCGAGAGACGCTGGCGGACCATCGTCATGTAATACGGGCGGCACACTTCGGCGAGGCTAAACTGCGGACTCAACCGCTGCGCGGTCCCCTCCAACTCGACCAGGGTGCGCAGCAGCAGCGAAAGAGGAGGCGGCAAAGTGATGTTGTAGCGCCGGACGATTTCAAACAGGTTGTTCAACGCCGCGCTGACGTTTATGTCCTGGATGGATTGTCCCACGTAATCGGCGACGAAATCGGTCAGGTCGGCGCGCAATTGGTCATGGGGCGTGGCGGGCGGCGCGGAGCCGAGGCGAAGGAGAATTTCCCCCAGATCCGCTGAGTTGTGGTTCACGACGGCCATGAGCATGTCATCGAGGCCTTCCACCAGTTCTGCATCAAGGCGGCCGACCATGCCGCAGTCGATCACCCCGACCACGCCGCCGGGCAGGAGCATCAGGTTGCCGGGATGCGGGTCGGCATGGTAGAAGGCGTCGCGGAAAATCATCTGGAGATACATATTGACGCCGCGGTGCGCGAATTCATTGAGGTCAACGCCCGAGGCGGCGAGCGCCGCGGAATCTGTGCCGAGGATGCCCTCGAGCTGTTCCATTGTCAGCACACGGCGCGTCGAAAACTCCGGGTAAGCGCAGGGAAAATGGACGGTGTCGTCCTGGGCGAAATGTTCCGCGAACTCCTCAAGATTGCGGCGTTCCAAGGTGAAATCCAGTTCGCGCAGAAGTGTGCGGCGGAACTGCCGGACGACCGCAACAGGCTGGTAGAGGCGCATCTGGGCAGAGTGCTTTTCCGCCAACTCGGCCAGGTCGGCGAGGATGTCGAGGTCGGGCATGATTTTGTCCGTAATGCCGGCGTGCTGGACTTTGACGACGACGTGCTCGCCCGAGTGCAGGCGGGCCGGATGGACCTGGGCGATGGAGGCCGAGGCTGTTGGCGCTTCTTTGAAATGAGCAAACAGTTTGTTCAGCGGCTTGCCGAACTCGGCTTCAATTGTGGCCCGAACCGTGTCGGGCGGGTCCGCCGGGGCGGCGATTTGCAGGCGGGCCAGTTCCCGGGCCATCTCGGGGCCGACGAGGTCGGGCCGCGTGCTGAGCATCTGGCCGAGCTTGATGAAGGTGGTGCCGAGTTCGGTGAAGGCCAGGCGCACGCGCTCCTCAATCTTGAGGTTGGAGATTTGCTGGCCGTCAATGCTCTGAATGCGATCCTGGATCCACGAGAAGTTCAGTCCCTTGACCCAATCGGCCAGGCCGTACTTTGCCAGCACGCCCATGATTTCTCCTGCCCGGTGGACGTCGCGTTCCAACCGTGTTAATGCGTTAAATTTCATTCGTGAGCAAATCCTGGCATCAAGTCCTTTTTGGCTGTGCCATCCAGGTATCGACCGGGACTTCGCGGACGCCCGGATAAACAGTATAGCCGATGAGGTTCTCCAGATTCAGGAACCCTTGCCCCCCCTCCGCAAGGCGTATGCCACACACTCCTTTGGAAAGGAAACGTTGCATATAGGACTGGCTCTCCGCCGGAAGCTTGACAACCGCTTCGTCCATGAGGTACACATGGCTGCCGCCCCTCATCCGCAGGTGGAGAAACGAAACCATCAGATCTCCAACATGTCGTTGCTGATCACGCCGTTGCAAACGAGCCGGCTCATTCACAGGGACACGCTGGCTGAACTCTGCTTCCGTAAGCTCCACCAAGTCAGCATAATCGGACGGGATTCTGGAAAAGCCTGAATCGTCGAAGGCAAAATCAACACGGTTGATTTGAGAGCAGACAAAGACAGATTTCGAATAGTCATCTGCGACGATGATCCGCGGTTGATGGAGCAAAAGAGACAGGTCGATTCGGCGCAGGATTACCTCCGCCGCCCCGGCCCTGGCCTGGATGAACGTTTCCTTGGAACCATCCACGAATTGAAAGCGGATCTCCAGCGCAGGCCGTCTGTTCTTCATTTCGGGAGATCCTGTGCAGTTTTCATCTGTAATCATAATCTTATGCTCATATGCATTGATCGTGCCAACTTGACCTCCGGTTGGGCGGCACCGATGCAAAGCATTGCGGCAGAATACGCGGACCTGACGACGCACAGAACTGCGGGGAGCGCTTTTGCCCGAAAGAAGCCACACAGGTCACGATTCCTTGTAGTTCGGTTGCGAGATATTGCAAATTGCGAGCGTTCGCTGTCAAATCAACCTCGATTTCCACCCGCCCCATCCAATTCCATATCAGTGGGTTGCGCGTCAATCCGCCTCTTGGCACGTTTTCTGTAATAAGGCCCTCGTGAGTTCAACGCAACAATAATAAAAGGAATAATATTTATGGCAACAACATCAAAAACAGGCAGATGCATATCAGACCCGAAAGCGGTCATCGCGGTCTATAACACCCACTCAGAGGCCGAAGGAGCCGTGAAGGAACTCCAGCGAGGGGGCTTCGACATGAAGAAATTATCGGTCGTCGGCAAAGACTATCACACTGACGAACAAGTGGTGGGCTACTACAACGCGGGAGATCGAATGAAGTATTGGGGAAAGTGGGGCGCCTTATGGGGCGGATTGTGGGGCTTGCTGTTCGGCGCTGCGTTCTTTTGGGTCCCGGGTGTCGGACCATTACTGGTCGCGGGCCCCTTGTCGGCCGCAATCGTCGCTTCATTGGAGAGTGCGGTCGTGGTGGGCGGTTTGAGCGCTCTTGGAGCCGCCCTCTGGAGCATTGGCATTCCCAAAGACAGCGTCGTGAGATACGAGACAGCAATCAAGGCGAACAAGTTTCTCCTCGTCGCCCATGGGACTATCGCCGAAATTGACAAGGCCAAAGAGATCCTCAAGACGACGAAACCAGCCGCACTGGATGAACATGTTTTGGGAGCCCCCAAGCTGACTGCGGCGGGCTGATGGAGAAACCGGCGGAACAATAACATCAATGGAAGGGAAATCAATATGAACGCGAACAAAGAAATCAATCGAGCCGTGGGATGGTCCATCGCGCTGAGCGTGCTGATGATTGCGGCCGGTGTCCTGGCGATCATCGTACCGAAGATCTCCGGCATCGCCGTAACGCTGCTGGTGGGTTGGCTGCTGCTGTTTTGTGGCGGGGCGCATCTGGCGTACGCCTGGCAGATGCGCCGCAGCGGCGGACTTTGGTGGGGAATACTCATCGGTATCATCTATATCGTCGCGGGCGGCTATCTCTTGCTGCATCCCATGGTGGGTCTCGCGACATTGACGGTGGTGCTGGCGGCGTACCTGGTTGCGGCATCGATCTTGGAGTTCATCCTGGCATTTCAGCTCCGCCCGTTGACCGGGTCGGGCTGGCTGCTGCTCGATGGGATTATCACTCTTATTCTCGCCATCATTATCGGGTGGACATGGCCGGGCAGCACCCTGTGGGTGATCGGCACGTTGGTGGGCATCAGCATATTCTTCAGCGGGGTCACCCGGTTGATGCTTTCCCTGACCGCACGCCGCCTGGCGCACGCTTTTCGGGGAGAACTTCATGAAGCGGAGCAAGTGTTCTGATCAAAGGAGATATTACAATGAATGAGATTAACGTTTTGGTGGTCGGAATTCCACACGAGATGATTCAAAATTGGGGGTGGTTCATGGGACTCGGCATCGGATTGGTGTTGCTGGGGATTGTTGCCCTTATTCGGTCCGTGAGAACCACGGTCATCTCGATGTCGTTCTTCGGATGGCTGCTGCTGATTGCGGCCTGCGTCGAGATTGTGCAGTCATTCCTGGTCGGCAAATGGGCGGGTTTCTTCCTGCATTTGCTGGCGGCAGTTCTTTTCGGCGTCACCGGCGCGCTGTTTGTGCGGAGGCCGGTGATCAGCGCCGAGGTTGCGACCCTTTTCATGGCCATGTTCTTCCTTGTGGCCGGGCTGTTCCAACTCGCCAGCGCACTGGCGGTTCACCTCCCGGGCTGGGGTTGGCAGGCACTCAACGGAATCATCACCTTTGTGCTGGGGATTCTCCTCGTTGCGGAATGGCCGGTTTCAGGCCTGTGGGTGATCGGCCTTTTTGTCGGAATCGATCTGGTGTTTTACGGCTGGGCCTGGGTCGCGCTGGCGCTTGACCTGCGCAAGATGTGAGAGGCCGGGCATGAGTGGCTGTTTTAGTTTACTGAACGCGCTGTGGATGCCACCACTAAGATATTCAGTTGAATTAAAGCAAATAATCGAACCAAGGAATACAATAATGAAAACATCCGCAATCCCATATGAGAAAAAGAATCGGGCGGCGGCCCCTGCCAAGGCGGCTCCATCAAGATCCAAGAGGCCGTCGAAGGGGAGCGTGGCCGGCGTCCTCGCCCCCGAAACCAGGGCGGCCGCCAAGCCTGTTCGGTTATTGCTCGAGCGGTTTCCGAACCCCAATGAAGGGCGCATTCGCCTTGGACTTTATGCTCCCGATGCGCAGGCGGTGTTCGTGGCCGGCTCCTTCAATGGTTGGCAGCCAGCCGCCATGCCTTTGCAAAAACAAGCCGGTGGCCGTTGGGTGGTGGAGTTGACCATCGAGCCGGGGAGGCACGAATACCGCTTCATCGTGGATGGTCAGTGGAGGGATGATCCTCTGTCGTCGGCTTACGTGTCGAATCCGTTCGGAGGCCTGAATTCCGTTCTGGTGGCCGCCATCCGCCCATGAGTGGCAAAAAAGGGTGGGGCATTTTTTCTGGATCACCCACCCATGCTGGCAAACCATTCGGACGCATTTCCGCAGGGCAGAATCATCGGTTCGCTAATGGCAAGCCAAATGATCGAACAGCCGTCAAATTTCTGGGATATACCGCAGGCCGATTTACTGGGTCAGCTCGAATCTCAACAGGACGGATTGAGCAGTGAGGAGGCGAGTCGGCGGCTGATCAGTTATGGGGCCAACCTGCTCAAGCCGCCGCAACGGTCAGATGTGGCGTTGCTGTTTGCCCAATTCAAGAATCCCATCGTCATCACGCTTATTTTTGCCGCCGGGTTGTCTTTTTTCCTGCGCGACCAGGTGGATGGCGGCATCATTCTTTTTATCGTTCTGGTCAGCGGCCTCCTGGGATTCTGGCAGGAACGAGGCGCCGTGCATGCGGTCGAAAAGCTTCTGGACATGGTCCGGATCAAGACGACGGTTTTTCGTGACAAAAATCCGACAAACATATTCTTGGAAGAGGTCGTTCCGGGAGACATCGTCACTTTGAATGCCGGGGATGCCATCCCGGCAGACAGCCGGATCTTGGAAGCAAAAGATCTCTTTGTCGATGAGGCAACGCTGACGGGTGAAACCTACCCCGTCGAGAAGAACGCCGGCGTATTGCCGGCGGAAACGCCCCTCGCCAGGCGCAGCAACTGCCTTTTTATGGGAACCCATGTCATCAGCGGTGCCGCCAGGGCCGTGGCGGTTTTGACCGGGAAGCAGGGGGAATTCGGCAAAATATCGGAAAGGCTGAAACTAAGAAAACCGGAGACCGAATTTGAACACGGCATCCGTCAATTCGGGCATCTATTGCAGGAAGTGACGCTGACCCTTGTTTTTCTGATTTTTGCCGTCAATGTTCATTTCCACCGGCCCATATTGGAATCATTTCTGTTTTCCCTGGCTCTGGCGGTGGGGCTGACTCCTCAATTATTGCCCGCCATCATCAGCATCAATCTGGCCAAAGGAGCCAAGAAAATGGCGGAACAAAAGGTCATTGTGAAGCGGCTGGCCGCCATCGAGAATTTCGGCAGCATGGATGTCCTCTGCTCGGACAAGACCGGAACCCTCACCGAGGGAAAAGTGCAGATGCACTCGGCCCTGGACATGGAAGGCAATCCCAGCGACCGGGTTTTCCTCCACGCCTACCTGAATGCCTTCTTTGAAACGGGCTTCTCCAATCTCATGGATGAAGCGATCCGTGGTTACAGACAACCGGATATTGCCGGATACGAAAAGGCGGATGAGGTCCCTTATGACTTCATCCGCAAGCGGCTGAGCATCCTGATTCGAAAGGATGGCAGGTATTTAATGGTCACCAAGGGCACTCTTCCCAATGTGCTGGCCGTCTGTTCAACGGCTGAAACTCCTTCGGGCGGCAAAGTTGAGATGGCCTCGGTAAACCAGCAGATCCAGCAGAGATATGAGACGTTCAGCAACCAGGGGTTCCGTCTCCTGGGTGTCGCCTATCGGGACAGGGGCGCGGAACCGTCCATCAACAAGGACCAGGAGGAGGATATGACTTTTCTCGGATTTGTGGTTTTAAGGGATCCGCCGAAAGAGGGGATCGCCCAAACGATTGCCGCCCTCACCAAGCTTGGGGTTTCCCTGAAGATTATTACCGGGGACAACCGTCTCGTCGCCGCCAAGGTGAGCAAGGATGTGGGGATGCGGGACGCTAAAATCGTCACCGGAAGCGACCTCCGCGAAATAAGCGACGAGGCTCTTTTGGTGACGGTGCAGGAGACGGACATCTTCGCCGAGGTGGAGCCCAATCAGAAAGAGCGCTTGATCATCGCGTTGCGGAAGACGGGGCATGTTGCAGGATACATGGGGGATGGCATCAATGACGCGTCCGCGCTCCATGCCGCGGATGTGGGCATTTCCGTGAACACCGCGGTTGATGCCGCCAAAGAGTCCGCGGACATTGTGCTCCTGGAAAAAGATCTGGCTGTCTTAATACAGGGTGTTCGAGAAGGAAGAACCACATTTGCCAACACTTTAAAATACGTCTTTATGTCAACCAGCGCCAATTTCGGGAACATGCTCAGCATGGCCGGCGCATCGCTCTTTCTTCCCTTTCTTCCCCTGCTGCCCAAACAAATCCTGCTGACCAATCTGATGACGGATTTCCCGGCAATGACCATTGCCACCGATCATGTGGATCCTGAGATGGTGGATCAACCCAGAAAATGGAACATCGCTTTCATCAGGAAATTCATGATCACATTCGGCCTGGTCAGCTCTGTTTTCGATTATCTCACCTTCGGGGTTCTCTTGTGGATCCTCCATGCCACACCCGACCAGTTCAGGACGGGCTGGTTTGTGGAGTCTGTGATCTCGGCCTCCATCATCGTGCTGGTGATCCGCACCAAAAGGCCCTTTTTTGAGAGCCTGCCGGGGAAGTATCTTTTTGCCGCCACAATGGCCATTGTTCTTGCCACGCTTGTCCTTCCCTTCCTGCCTGTCAGAGGGGCTTTGGGGTTTGTGCCCCTGTCTGGATCTTTTCTGGCAATGATGGGTCTGATCGTGGCGCTTTATATATTATTGACAGAATGGGTGAAGAAAATATTCTATCGCAAGGTGAATTTTTAGGGGTCCCGGCATAAATGAGATTTCAATCCTTTTTCGCGGCATTACCGGAGCCGGCGCAATCCGGCGCGAGACGCGATTCAAGCCCGGGAACGCCTCCCCGTTGTGAACAGGCTTGCTTTTCGCTCGAAGGAATCCAAGAATCGAGGACAAACAGCCAATCATGATGAAGGCCAAGCCCATAAAGCCTGCATGTGAACACAAGCGGATTGAAAAAGAACGGCAGGCGAGCGAACCCTGGCGGCGCCTGACCGAGGCGCTGCCGCACTTGGTTTGGACCGCCATGCCGGATGGCACGTGCGACTACTTCAGTACTCAGTGGAGGGAGTACACCGGCGTCCCAGAGAACGAGTTGCTCGGTTGGCGCTGGCTGGACGTGCTGCACCCGGATGACCGGGAGCCTACCCGGCAATTCTGGACGGATTCGGTGGCGGGGCGCGGCCCTTATGACGTGGAATACCGTGTCCGACGATCAGACGGAGTGTACGGTTGGTTCAAGACGCGCGGGGTGCCGATCCGTGACAGCGAAGGCAACATGGTCCAATGGTTCGGTACCTGTACCGACATCACCGACCGGAAGCAAGCCGAGGACGCGTTGCGTCAGAGCGAGCAAGAGCTTCGCCAGGCCCGCAACGAGCTCGAGATGAAGGTGGCGGAACGGATCACAGAACTGCGGCGGGCGACGGCCTATTTAACAGAGGCGCAAAGGCTCAGTCACACGGGCAGTTTCGGCTGGAAGGTTTCCACCAACGAATACCTCTGGTCTGACGAAACATTCCGCATTTTCGAGTATGAGCCATCAACCAAGATCACCCTGCCGTTGATCCTCCAACGGGTTCATCCCGAGGATCGGACCCTGCGGCAAGAGGCGCTGGATTGCGCCGCGCGTGAGGGGAGAGATTTTGATTTTGAATATCGGTTGCTCATGCCGGATGGCTCCGTAAAACATATTCACATCGTTGCTCACGCCATTAGAGAGGATGCGGGCGGACTCGAGTTTATCGGAGCGCTGATGGACGTGACCGCCCAGAAATCCCAGCAACAGGCGCTGGAGAGAGCGTTCCAGGAAATGGAGGCCTTAAAAAACCAGTTCCGACTCGCCATTGATACCATTCCCGGACTGGTCTGGAGCGCCCTGCCTGACGGCTCGACAGAGTTCCTGAACCAACGCTGGCTGGAATATACGGGTCTTTCTTTGAAGGAGGGAGGCGATTGGACCGTCGCCGCTCATCCGGAAGACCGTGCCAGGCTGGTTGAGGAGTGGACAGCGGCCTTGACCGGTGGAAAACCATTGGAGACAGAAGGACGTTTGCGGCGGACTGATGGGGAATATCGCTGGTTTCTAATCCGCGCCATGCCGCTGCGCGATGAGACGGGAAGCATCGTTAAATGGTACGGAAAGAGTTCCGATATTGAGGACCGCAAGCAGGCGGAAGCACAACTCAGAGAAAGCGAACAACAGTACCGGCGCATTGTGGATACTGCTTCCGAGGGGATCTTCGTCTGTAACGAGCATTACATTGCCACTTTCGTCAACCGGCGGATGGCAGAGATGCTCGGATATGAACTGGAGGAGATGGTAGGCAGAAAGGCCACTGACTACCTGTTTGAGGGTGACCACGCCATTTTCGAAGAAAGGATGGCGGCTCGCCGGTATGGCATCGCCGAGCGGTTCGAACAGATATTTCGTCGAAAGGACGGCCGCCCCTTATGGGTGCATGTCTCGGCAACCCCCGTTTTCGATGCGGAGCACCACTTTCAAGGCTCCTTTTCCATGTTAAGCGACATCACCCAGCGCAAAATGGCGGAAGAGGAGCTGCGCAAGCACCGCGACCATCTGGAAGATCTGGTGAAAAAACGCACCGAAGAATTGGCGTTGCTCAACCAGCTTGTCTATGGGTCTCTCGTTTCGGCGGACGTCGGCGCATGGTGGATCGATTTCAAGGAGATAGACACCTACCATGGATTGGACAACGCGGCTCAAATGCTGGGCAACACGCCGGACAAGACTGGAAAAAATGCTTACCGACTCAGTGAATGGGCAAAGTTATTGGCCGATACAAAGGCGGCCTTCCCTGAATATGCAGGGGCCATTGATGAAACGATGGAGCGGTTTTCAGGGGCGGTTTCGGGCAAGTACAAGAATTACAGAGCTGTTTATCCAGTGGCCCTGCCTGGCGGGGCTGTCAAATGGTTCGATGCCCGGGCCGATGTGCCTTTGCGCGACGAGCAGGGCCAGGCGCTGCTGATGACGGGCACTCTCATTGACATCACGAAACTGAAGCAAGCGGAGAAGGAGTTGGTCGAAGCCAAGGAGCGGGCCGAATCGGCCAATCGGGCGAAAAGCATTTTTCTGGCCAGCATGAGTCATGAGCTGCGCACGCCCCTTAACGTGGTGCTCGGATTCTCGCGTTTGATGAAGAATGACCAGGGCATTCCGGCGAACCAGAAGGAGAATCTCGACACCATCGTCCGCAGCGGCGAACACCTGCTCAACCTGATCAACAACGTGCTTGACATCTCCAAGATTGAATCCGGCCGGGTGGCTCTGGAGGAGTCTGAAACCGACCTGCACCATTTGTTGCATGAATTGCAATCGGTGATGAGTGTCGGGGCGAGGGAGAAGGGACTGCACTTCAATTTGGACTGGTCCCCAACTCTGCCCCGGCACATCGCGGTTGACGCGGGCAAATTGCGCCAGGTGCTCATCAATTTGATCGGGAATGCCACCAAGTACACCGAACGCGGTGGCGTGAAGCTGCGGGCTGAGGATGTAAGTTGGGAGTCACCGCGGCGGGCGCGGGTGCGATTCGAGGTGGAGGATACTGGTCCAGGCATCAGCAACGAAGATCGGCAACGGATATTTTTCCCATTCGTGCAACTGGGCCATCGGGCGCCCACCGAGGCCGGAACCGGCTTGGGGCTGGCCATCAGCAAGCAGTATGTCGAGCTGATGGGCGGGCAGATTGACGTTGCCAGCGAGCCGGGCAAAGGCTCGGTGTTTCACTTCGAGATCCCGGTGGCGGTGCTTCCAACGGTGGAGACTCCCGCGGAGTTGGGGCGCGGGCGGATCATTGGATTACTTGAAGGCCAACCCCGCTTTCGCCTCCTCGTCGCGGAGGACCAGCGGGAAAACCGGCTGTTGTTGCGCAAGCTCTTTGAGCCGTTGGGTTTCGATCTGCGGGAGGCAGTCAATGGGCGGGAAGCAGTGGCTCTGTTCGAAGAGTGGCACCCTGACTTGATCTGGATGGACATCCGCATGCCGGTGATGGACGGATTGGAAGCGGCGCGCCGCATCAAGGCAACGGAAGCAGGCCGCCGCACAAAAATCATCGCGCTCACCGCTCATGCCTTGGAGGAGGAAAGAAAACCAATCCTGGAGGCGGGTTGCGACGATCTGGTGCGCAAGCCGTATCGTGAGCAGGAGCTTTTTGAGGTCATGGCCAGGCATCTCGATCTGAAATACGTGTATGAAAAGGAGGGGGGGCAAACATCGCCAGTTGGATCGAAGGCTGTCATCCGTCCGGAGCAGTGGGCGGCCTTGCCTTTGGAGTTGCTGACTCAATTACACCAAGCGGCCGTCGAACTGGACACCACCCGCACCCTGGCGCTGATCGAGCGGGTGACGGAACTGGACGCCTCCATTGGCAGTTTGCTGAATGATCTGGCCAGGAGACTTGATTACCCGCACCTTTTGAGGTTGCTGGAAAGCGAGAAGACCAAGGCAGGACGGATTGTATGAGCAATGCTGAGAAAGTTACCCCAGCCCGGCAGGAGATCCTGGTGGTCGAAGACACCCAGGCCAATCTGCGGCTATTGGCGGACATTCTGACAAAACAGGGTTATCGGGTCCGGCCCGCCTCCGACGGCAGCCTGGCCCTGAAATCTGTGGCCGCCAAGGCGCCGGACTTGATCCTGCTCGATGTGAACATGCCCGGCATGGATGGTTACGAGGTGTGCCGCCGCTTGAAAGCCGACGAACAGAGCCGCCGGGTTCCAATCATCTTTATCAGCGCCTTCAGCGAGACGGACCAAAAGGTCAAGGGGTTCGATGCCGGGGGCGTTGACTACATCACCAAGCCCTTTGATCCGGAGGAGGTGCTGGCACGGGTCAGGACCCAACTGCGTTTGCGTGAGGCCGAAGAGGCTCTGCTGAACGCCCAGAACACGCTGGAAATCCGCGTGCAGGAACGCACCGCCGCACTCCAGGCTTCCAATCAGGCATTGCGTGAAAGCGAAGAGAAGATCCGCCGCGCCTTTGAGGAAATCGAGATGCTCAAAGCGCAGCTCGAACTGGAAAACACATACCTCCAGGAAGAAGTGAAGGAGGCCAAAGAATTCGGAGACGTCATCGGACAAAGCCCGGCTCTCAGGCAGTTGCTCCACCGGGTGGAGACGGTGGCCCGGACTGATGCCAGTGTGTTGATCCTCGGTGAAACCGGTACCGGGAAGGAGTTGGTCGCCCGCGAAATCCACAAGCACAGCCAGCGTGGCGACCGTCCGCTCATCCGTGTCAACTGCGCTTCGATTCCCCGGGAGCTTTACGAGAGCGAGTTTTTTGGACATGCCCGGGGCGCGTTTACCGGTGCCTTGAGGGATCGGGCTGGCCGGTTCGAAGCCGCCAACGGAGGCACCCTGCTCCTGGACGAAGTGGGCGAAATCCCATTGGAACTGCAAAGCAAGTTTCTTCGGGTTTTGCAGGAAGGCCAATATGAACGGGTCGGCGAAGAGAGAACCCGGAATGTGGACGTTCGCATCATCGCCGCCACGAACCGGAATTTGCAGATGGAGGTCCAAGCCGGCCGCTTCCGGCAGGACCTTTACTATCGCCTCAATGTCTTTCCCATCGAAGTGGCCCCCTTGCGCCGGCGCAAGGAGGACATTCCCCTGCTGGCGGCGCATTTCCTTGAAAAAGCAGCCCGGAAATTAAAGGTGCGGCCAGCCCGGCTCACCCAGGCGCACCTCGTCCAGTTGCAAGGTTACGATTGGCCTGGCAATGTGCGCGAGTTGCAGAACCGGATCGAACGGGCATTGATACTGGCGGAGAACGGCGTGATGTACCTCGACTTGCCGACGGGCGAGGCCTCGCCAGCAATCGCCGCCCCACCTCCCGCCGCCGCGGATTGGCCTGCCGACGCGAAGATTCTTAGTGACATCGAATTCCGGCAGCGTGAGCGCGACAATGTTCTGGCAGCGCTCAATAAAACCAACTGGAAGATTCACGGTCCGGGGGGCACCGCAGAGTTGTTGGGTCTAAAGCCGACGACACTGGTTGCGCGAATCAAACGGTTCGGACTCAAGAGGGAGGTCCACGGAGCGCTCCCAACCTCCCCCGCCACGGGTTAGACGAGCCCGGCAGCAGTCCCCGTAGAAGAGCCGTTTTCCACCGATTTGTAATTTGATTGCGAGTTTTTGCAGATTGCGTGTCTTCGCAAACGGCTCAGATCGGCCCCGTTTTGCCCATCCCGTTCTGTACCAGCGCGTTGCGCGCCATTAACCGGGTTGGCACGGGTCTTGTAATGAGACATTCAGCCGAGAGGAAACTCGTCGGCTAAACAAAATGAACAAGCAAAGCCCTCTCATTCTTAAAGCCTTGATGTTTGAGCAGGAGAATATGCGAAGGAACAGATTCTTCTGCAGATCTGAAGTCATTTTGCCATTGCTGCCCGGAAAGATCGGCGGGCGGGCAGAACGCGGCTGGATTAACCATTCCGCCGATCGAGAAAGGATCAAGAAATGAACGCATTAGCACATTGGGATCCGTCCAAAGAAGTGGATGTCCTGCACAATCGCCTGGCCAAATTTTTTGGCCTGGCACCGGCCATCACCATCAACGGAGGCCAGGAATTGATGACCTTGGCTGAATGGGCGCCATCGGTGGACATCAGCGAAGACGACAAAGAATGGCTCCTCAAAGCTGACCTTCCAGAAGTGAAAAAGGAGGATGTCAAAGTCTCCGTCGAGAATGGGGTGCTGACCGTTACAGGCGAGCGCAAGTTCGAGAAGGAGGAGAAGGATAAGAAGTATCACCGGATCGAGCGGTCGTATGGCAACTTCTTCCGGAGCTTCACGCTGCCCGAGGGCGCCGACGGCGCCAAAGTCAGCGCGGACTTCAAGGACGGTGTGCTGAAGGTGCATCTGCCGAAGAACGAGAAGGCCAAACCCAAGACAGTCGAAGTGAAGGTGGCATGAGCACCGGGTCGCTGCCGCGGCGAATGAAAGTCGCCGCGGCAGCCCTTTAGACAGAGAACAAGAGGAAGATCACCAGCGGAGCAACTCAACCAGCGGTCCCGCCTCTGGCGCAAAGATTGGAGTTTATGAAGAGCGATGCGAATTTAAAAAAGGACGTGCTGGCTGAACTTGAATTTGAGCCAAGCGTCAAAGTCGAAGATATCGGAGTCTCAGTGAAGGAGGGGATCGTGACGCTGAATGGTTCTGTGGGTAGTTATGCTGAAAAGCTGGCCGCCGCACGCGCCGCCAAACGCATTGCGGGCGTAAGAGGCCTCGCAGAAGACATACTGGTCAAGCCGCCCGACTCCTCCCGCCTCACTGACAGTGATATTGCTTCCGCTGCAGTCGATGCCGTCAAATGGACGAGCACGGTTCCGGCAAACTCCGTCCAGATAACGCTCCGTGATGGATGGCTCAGCCTCGAAGGCGCTGTGGAGGGGTGGCGCCAGAAGAGCGCCGCCGAAGACGCGGTGCGCAACCTGGCAGGTGTGAAGGGAGTGACCAACCTCATTGTCATCAAACCGAAATTGGCTGCCATGGACATAAAAGGCGCGATCACAGCGGCATTTGAGCGCCATGCCTTGTTGGATGCCCGGAAGATCCAGGTCGAGACAAACGGAGGCAATGTGGTGCTCCGCGGCCATGTGCGCAGTTTTATCGAACGGGATGAAGCCGAACGGGCTGCCTGGGTGGCTCAGGGAGTGACCAATGTCGAAAACCGCATCGTTCTTATAATCTGACGTTGCTCGTTCCTTCCATCTCCCGGAATCCGTGGAGGCGGGGAAAAGAGCAGCGTGAATCATCAACCGAACAAAAACAGCAAAAGAAACGAATGAAACAAAACAGAGGAATGTAAATATGAGTACTAATGTAAAGAAAAGTGACATGCAACTAAAGACGGACGTGCTTGCCGAGCTCGAATATGAGCCCAGCGTGAACGTCACGGACATCGGCGTCCTGGTGAAAGATGGGGCGGTGACACTCAATGGCTACGCCACCAGCTATGGCGAGAAATGGGATGCCGTGCGCGTGGCCAAACGGGTTGCCGGGGTGAAGGCAATCGCCGATGACATCCAGGTCAAGCTGCCGGATTCCCTGCGCCACACTGATGGGGACATCGCCGCCGCGGCAGCCCATCAAATCGAGTGGTCCACGACGATTCCAGTAGGAACCGTTAACATAACAGTCCGTGATGGCTGGGTCACACTGGAGGGCGAGGTGGAATGGTGGTATCAAAAAACTGCCGCCGAAAACGCCGTGATGTATCTGGCGGGCGTCAAAGGGGTGAGTAATCTGATTACGATCAAGCCCAAATTGGCGGCGACGGAGGTCGCATCGGACATTAAATCGGCCTTTGAGCGAAACGCACTCTTGGACGCCAATAAGATCCAAGTGGAGACTTCCGGAAGCACGGTGACACTCCGCGGCAAAGTTCGAAGCTACGCCGAGAAGGAGGAGGCCGAACGGGCCGCCTGGGCCGCATCGGGTGTATCCTGGGTGGATAACAAGCTCAAGGTGGATTGGTTCAGGAGTTTGGCGGAGTAACCGCTTGAAACATCCAAGTGGCCTGAAGTAGTCTCGCTGCGGCAGTTCTCGAATTGCCGCCGCGAGGCGGGCAGGGGACTAAAGACCGGCCAATATGAAAACGAACGCGGGAAGCCGACTCTTTGTTGTTCAAAAGCATCAAGCTCGAAATCTTCATTATGATTTCCGGCTTGAGGAAAACGGCGTACTGAAGTCGTGGGCCGTGCCCAAGGGCCCTTCCCTGGATCCTGCTGTCAAACGGCTGGCGATGGCGGTGGAGGATCATCCTCTGGAATACGCGAATTTCGAGGGTAATATTCCCAAAGGCCGGTACGGAGCGGGCTCTGTCATGATCTGGGATCGGGGCACTTACACTCCCGTGGATTCGGATAATGTTGCGGCAAGCCTCGCCAACGGCGAATTGAAATTCGTTCTGCATGGCCGGAAGCTTCGCGGTGCATGGGTGCTCGTTCGCACGCAGCAGAACGACAAATGGCTCCTCATCAAGCATCGTGATGCTTATGCGTCAGCCAAAGACATCACCAAGCTTGAGCCACGCTCAGTCGTCAGCGGCCGGTCGCTTTCCGAGATCAAAGACGAGAGACGAGGATAATCAATGAACCACCTGATTCATCCCATGCTGGCGACGCTGGTTGCGGAGCCTTTTGACCGACCCGGCTGGGTCAATGAAGAGAAATATGACGGTATCCGCGCTCTCGCCTGCCGGAAGGATAATTGCATCAAACTTTTTTCACGGAACCTGAAAGAGTCCACCGCCGAATTTCCTGAAATTGCCCAGGCGCTGGCGGGCCTTTCCGGGGGCGATTTCGTGCTGGACGGCGAGATCGTTGCCTTTGACAAGCATGGCGTCTCCCGTTTCCAACTTCTGCAGTGCCGCGCTCTTGGAGAAGGTGTCAAACCTGTTTTCGCCGTGTTCGATTGCCTCGAATTGAAGGGCAAATCCATGCTCAAATCGGCCCTCCGCACGCGCCGCGAAGCGGTGGAAACGCTGGTGCCGGTCAATCATGGGCGATTGCTGCCGGCCCGGCGTCTTTCAACGAACGGTTTTGACGCGTTCAAAACAGCGCAAGCGAAGGGCTGGGAGGGAATCGTCGCCAAAGACGATTCGTCCTGCTATGAGCCTGGCAAACGGTCAAGGTACTGGCTCAAAATCAAATGTCGAAAGGAATCCGAATTTGTCATCGGCGGCTTTACCGCGCCTGAAGGACACCGGCGTCACTTTGGGGCGCTTCTCGTTGGCTTGTACGATGGCCGGCAACTGCGTTTTACCGGCAAGGTGGGGACTGGTTACTCGGAAGCGGTCCTGGCGGACCTTGCAAAGAAAATGGCGCCTTTGGCAACGCAAAACCCGC
>Ga0326728_10012120_pt1 | contig 19315 bp, 12 predicted proteins | sample MB3enrmetagenome_FD_207602 | JGI IMG/M metagenome (GOLD analysis project Ga0326728, IMG submission 207602) | Lab enriched peat soil microbial communities from McLean, Ithaca, NY, United States - MB31MN | ecosystem: Environmental > Terrestrial > Soil > Wetlands > Peat | place: USA: New York... | reverse complement strand
ATCGTGCCTAGGGCTTTTCTCATGGGTGAAATCCTCCTTAGCACAGGCCCCCTGAGTTTGACTACTTGTTGGGTCCGCATAACCCCAATCCGAAAACGTCACTGTAATTGCGAAAGGCTCTACCTAGCGAGAATCCTGTTTTTCTGTCCTAACAGATTGCAAACGACGCGGGAAGAATCGTGATCGCATCATGATGCCGCCGATGACAACCAGCACGCCGGCGGTCACAAGGGTTAGCGTGTAGGCGCGCGGAGTCAGCAACCCGGACCCTATAACGAGCAACACCAATCCCATTAATCCAATCACCAGGCCCGCCAAGGGCGTGGGACTTCCCTCAGAAGTGGAGGTTGGGGCTGCGGGGCGATGAAGCCGAGCAAAAAACGCCGAGGCCCGCTCCGCCGCCTCCCCAGTGGCTGGGAAAGCGTAGGCGGCCACACCGAGCACCAGGGTTGTGATGGCGGTAGGGATCGCGAGACTTGCCGCCTGAAATGAACTCAGGCTGGCAGGCTTGAAAACCCATTTATAAACGAGGAAAGCGAGACCCGCACCGATCCCCGCCACGAATCCCGCCAGAGCGCCGCGCGCCGAAAGCCGCCGGCTGACCAGGCCTGCCAGCACGGGCAAGACGGTGGGCGGCAAGAAGAAGGCGAAGGCCGCCACCATGGTGTCAAAGACAGTCCAATGGAAATAGGTAATCACCAGGGCGATTGCCAAGGGAATAAGCGCCACAAACGCTGTCAAAACTCGCCCCACCACCACCAGTTCGCGCTGAGTAGCCTTGGGATGGATCAGCCGCTGGTGTACGTCTACGGTGAGGACCGCCGCGATGACGTTGTATCCTGACGACAATACGGACATGGTGGCTGCGAACAGGGCCGCAATGAGCAATCCCAGCATACCGGGGGGAAGCAGGGCGACGCTCACCCGCGCGTAGATCGTCTGCGGATCCAATCCGTGGAATGGAATGAACGCCCGCGCAAAAATCCCCGTGAAGATCCACAAGGGAGGCAGCAGGAGGAACAGCAAAGTTGCGAACAAACCTACGCCGTAGGATTCCCGGTCGCTGCGCGCGCAATAAAACCTCTGAATCAACGACCAATTTCCGGCCAGTGAAAGTCCGCTGAAAATCAGGAATGCGCCCATGTACTTCCAGGGGTAAGGGAAATGCGCCAGACGCAGAAAATCCGGCGGAATGGCGGAAAGGAAATGGTTCCAGCCTCCGGCAGCCCGCCAGGCCAGGGGGAGGAGCATGAGGATCGCTGTGCAGACCAAAACAAATTGCACAAATATCGTGATGACGACTCCCCAAAGCCCTCCTGCCACGGTATAAAACAAGGTGATCAATCCCACCGCGATCATAGCGATGGACGGCGAGATCTTCAGGCCGGCGGAGACGAAAATGCCAATCGCCACGATCTTCAGGCCTTCGTCAATTACCCGCAGAGGGATGCCCGACCAGACGAAGAGCTGGCGGACAAAGGAGGAAAAGCGCGTTTCCAGGAATTCCATCGGGGTCAGCACGCCGGCGCGCCGCCAGCGACGGGCGAAAAGCAAGGTGGTGAGCAAGGTGGCCGGGACCGTGGTCCAATAAAGCGTGAGCGCGACAAGGCCATAGCGGTATCCGAGGCCGGCGTAAACCACAATGGAGAGGGCGCTGACGTAGGCCATCAGAAATGAAATCCCGCCCAGCCACCAGGAGAGCTGCTTGCCGCCGCCAAAATACGTGTCGAGTGACTTCATCTGACGCGAGTAGGCAAAACCGACGCCGATCATCGTCACGAAATATGCGATTAGTACGGCTAGATCAGCCCCGTGCATATGCGGATTAAATCTCCTGCGGTTACAGCGGCGAGTTCAAGTTGCCATCTCCGCCGCAAAGCGACATGTCATTCCGAGCGCAGCGAAGAATGGCACAGATGCGGCGTTTGACTGATACTATGAAACCTTCTCGGTGTTCCCCGTCTCCAATGACTTGTGAATCGCTTCCAGTGTCGCGGTGACTTGCCTGCCATCGAATGCAGTGACCCCGGGCGCTTTTCCCTCGCGCAGGGCAAAGAGGAAATCCTCCAGGCAGGAAGGAAACGCTCCCCTCATGCGGCCGAAAATCTCCGAATTCAAAAATCCCTTGGGATAGGAGAATTTCTCCTTAGTGCTCATCTCGAAAGATTCGCACTTACGATCCATGTGGATATGCCCGGCGCTGCCGATGACTTCCATGAAGGATTCGACAATGGCTGGAAACGTGTTGGGATAGACCCACGCGGATTCGAAAGTAATGAAGGCCCCCGAAGCAAACTTCACTTGCGCCTGAATGATGTCGTAAGTGGGAATGCCTCTGGCAGCCAGTACTTCCTTCCGCCCCCAGGCGCGCGCTTCGACCGGCTCCGAGGCCAGCCACCAGCGCATCAGGTCGATATCATGCGAAGAAAGAAACCAGGCGGGCGTTGTCGTGCCGGCCCAGGAAAGGTGCTCCGTCGAGACAAAGATCGTGTCGTTCTTGCGCGCATACCCCGCCAGCGGTATCCCGATTTCGCCGCCGGCAATCGCCGTCTTGGCTTGGTGATAAGCCGAAAGCCAGCGGTGATTGAAGGCCACCTGAATGATTTTCCCTGCCTGCTTCGAGAGGCGAATTAACTCGTCAGCCTCCGCCGTCTTGGTCGTGAAGGGCTTCTCGACCAGGGCATGCTTGCCGGACTCGAGCACTGCGCGGGTGGGCTCGTAATGCTGAGAATCCGGCGTCGCCACCACCACGGCGTCCAGATCCTGACGCTCCAGCATCTTCCGGTAGTCGGTGTAACCGTGAGGAACGCCGTAAAGCGAGCGCATCTTGTCAACCTGCTCTTGCTGGAGCGAACTGACGGCGACGACCTCCGCCAAGGGGTGCGCTGAATAGATCTTAACGTACTGACTCCCCATGGTTCCCAGACCAATTACTCCGATTCGAATCCGTTCAATCATGGCCCTCCTCCAACAAGCTTGCGAAATTGGTTCTCAAAATCTTTTCCTTGTCCTCGTCCGAAATGCGCGCCGACAAAAGCCGCCCCAGAACCATGGCGGCTTCCAGATAAGGCATATCCGATCCAAAAAGCACTCGGTGCGCTCCGAAGCGAGCCACCGCGCGCTCGATAATGGTGCGGTGGCTTTGGGATCCGGTAATGTCCAGAAACGTATTGGAAGCTTCGGCGGCGACTGCGAACGACTGCTCATAACCTCGCCACGTCACCCCCGAGTGACCCAAAATGATTTTGGCCTGCGGAAATGCGTGAGCTATAGGACCAAGCAGCAACGGACCGCACTTGGGGTCGGAGTCCCAGGTGTGCACGAGCACCACGGCATGCGTCTGGTTGGCGTAATCCCAGACGGGACGGTAATGCTCTCCATTTACCGGATATTGGTGGCACTCCGGGTGCAGCTTGATAAGCGGAGGGTGGTGGAAATGGCTCCAGCGCTCCAGTTCCCTAAGGGCCTCGCCCGGAGGCTGAGGGTTCACCGTTATGTATCCCCGGAAACGGTGCGGGTACTTTTGCAAGGCCTCGGCCACCTCGGCATTCCCGCGCGGACAGTTGTTGTTGCAGGCTCGCGTTGAGGTGATGGCCAGCACTTCGACATTCAGCAGGTCCATCACTTGCAGCATTTCCTCGGCGCTCTGCTTCCAGGCCGGGAAATCGGGATGGGTGCCGAGGTGCCCGTGGCAGTCGAAGACGGGGATAGGTGACCTCATTGGCTTTTCCTCCCCAGCAGCCGGCGCAAGTTCCCGCCCGCGATCGCCAGCCTGGCGTCATCCGAGATGCGTGCGGTCGCCAGGACCCCCAGCGCCGCGCCGGCCGTATAGAGTGGCAGACGGCTCCCGAACAGCAGGCGCATGGGGCCGAACTTGTCCACGAAGCTTTCCAGTTGGCGATGCGCCACATACGTCGAGGTGTCGATGTACAAATTCGGATGCTGCTTGAACAGGGGGAAAAGGTAGCGTTCCGCGCGATAGCCAGTTTCGAGAAGCAGAACCTGTAAGCGAGAATAATCGCCCAGCAACCGGGCGAGCGAATCCCATTCGATATCTTCTCGCGCCACAAGCGCCAGCACTGAATTTTCTTCGAGGTATTCGTAAAGCTCGCCCGAACACCACGGCGCCCATGAGAAATTATGCTTCTTGACTCCGAAAGACAGATGCACGGCCTGGGGGTCTCGCGTGACAAGCTTCTGGATAAAAAGCGGATCGGGTAAAGCGGCCCAAGCTGGCGTCAGTCGCTCGTCGCATTCGCTGGCGAGAAGGTTGTTCCCTTCTTCGGCATCGTATTCCTCACTGGCAAAGTGGGAGACCAACGCCCGCTGAATGCCCAAGCGGTCCATTTCCTCTAGCAAGTCACCGGTTTCAAGAGCCAACTCACCGTGGATACCGGAGTGTCCCAGGCGCACATTGGCGTCAAATACGTTCCAAGCGGCCACCTCACTGAATGCCGGGTCAATAGTTGATGCTGACAACGTGTTCTCCTTTGGCCAAACGCTCGAACGAGATGAATCCTCCCGCCTGGGAGGGAGTGACGCGACTCTGATCCAGCCTCACCTCACGCGCCGGCTTTTCGGTGTAAATCTTCACATCCGTTATCGCGGAGCAGAATATGTGGACTTCCACTGGAGCCGGAGCTTCGCGCAGGGCAACGTCGACAGCCGGGTTGGAAGAGAAAAGTATTTGTCCGCCACGTTGCAAGGACTTAAGATTCCCGCCGAAAATCTCCTCCACATCGTTCCCACGGTTGATGGCGAGCACATCCGCCTCCGCCGTCAGACCACCTGCCGTCAAAGGCCCCGGCTTAGAGCGGAAAAGCACCACGAATGCACCACCCGCCGCCTGGAAGCCTTGGCCCGACGCAGTTGAAACAGACTCGAGTGGAGCAGCCTCTTCCCCGGCTTTTTGAAAGTGCATGGCCACGAGAAAGCTACCTTCCTTCTCTCGTGCTGACTTCAATCGAAAGGCTTCACGCGGTTCGACCTGAATCCGGTCGAAGTTGCCATAAGCGTTGGTGGGGATTGGCTGCTGTTCGAGTGTCCAGTGGGTGTTCTCGCCGGCCGCGGTGAGCGCCGCAAATGCGCCTGTGCGGCGGATCAGGGCACGAGCGGCATCGACGCTTTTCTCCGCCCCTGGTGGAATGTGCAGCAACCATGAATAGCTATGAGGCGTGGCGGCCTCAATGCGGTCGTGGACGACAAGGATGCCGGGCTTTACAAAGACGTACTCGCGCGCCAGGCGGTTGACCTGGCTCGAGTCCGCGTACGCCGGAGCGAGATTAGCAGCAAGATAATCGATTCCCGGCGAGAAGACGTGTCGCTCGATTTTCGCGAAGTTCTGGAACGCCGCCCAGTACCGGCCGTCGTAGTCTTCCTGACTGAAAGCATCGTCGTCAATGAGTACTGTGTTGTGCGCGGGGGCCTGAGTGAAGTAATCCGGGTAGTGCGGATCCCTGTAGTAATCCGCGTAACCCGCCTCGGCAACTAAATCCTCGCCATAAGCTGCGGCTTGAAAACTACCTTGATCGTGGTGCTCGTGGTTGAACCAGGGGCCGACGCGCAGGGAAATCACCGTATCATCAGGCTGCCAGCCGCCGCGCAGGACGGCGCTGCCGCGCGCGGGGAAGATGCGTGAGGGCGGCGGTAACGGCGGCGCCTCCGAGGGTTGCGTGCAGCAGACAAGGTCCAGGAGGCCCGGGGCCCGCTCGCTCTTTTGCCCGGCATGACCCGAACCATAGACTCCCTTCAGACTTTCCTCGGTGGCCGTGTCGTAGAACGCTCGCAGCGCCGGATCGCCGCCAAATTCCGCTCCCCAAGCGAACCCCGAGAGGGCCGGGAGTCCGTGGCCGGAGTCTCCTGTATCGAGCAGCAAGTCCGGACGAACCTGGGCATAGCGAAGCCACCAAAAGGCGTTCATCATTTTCTCGAAGCCTCGGGGACGAATGTCCAGGGCGTGCAGCGCTCCCATCCCCCACGACAAGCCTTCCATGGCGAAGTGTTCATAGCCCGCAGGCTCGGCTTCGCTGCCGTCGCCGGGGAACAGTCCGTCCAGCATGCGTTCATACGTCACCACGAGTTCCGCCAAAGCCGGTCCGAACCTGCTCGACCAATCAGGGACGTCGCCGTAAAGCGCCGCGCAGGCCTCGATGGCCCCGCCCACCGTTTGAGACTCATGGTTACTGGGGGCAATGGGCAGGCGATCGTAAGTGAAGTACCCGTCTAAGGCGGGACGGATTGACTTCTCCAAAAATGCTTCGGCAATTTGCGATTTCTCTGCCGGCGAAAGCTCGTCCGCGATCAGGTCGTAACCGAACGCCACCTTCTGCGTGAACACTCCCGCCCCATAGTAGTTGTGGAGCCCGTTGGCGATGAACCACGCCGGCGTCCAGGTAGGCCACGCGGCAACCGTGAGCAGAGCGCGCCGAGCGGACTCCAGCGCCTGCCGATCACCACTCAGGCGAAAATCGAGCGCGTTGAAGGCGATGGTGCTGCTGTAACTTTCCAGCAACGCGAAGTAATCATTCAGACCGGGATGTACCGAGACGGTGGGCAGCAGCGCAATGTTTTGACCCGCCTTGGGATTGTAGGCAATCGAGGTCCGCAACTCGCTCGCGCGCCGGTGCACGACGGCCTGCAATTCGTTCGAGTAGGTCTGCGAGCGCAATTGTTCCAGGCGCTCGGGCGTAAGCAGAACTCGAGGGTGGGCGGGAACTTTGCCCAGCACAAGAAAGCTGAATTCCGACTTTGCCCGACCGCTGGTGACTTCAGCCTGATAAAGGCCGGGCTTGTCTGGACCAGTAACCTGCGCATCTCGGGCGTCCCCTGCCGGAATGTTCACGGGGCGCAACAATTCCCCCGCGGGGTCGCGAACATCTACGCGCGCGTCGGGGCCGGACCCCAGCTCGACCTTCAAAGAACCGCCTGTCGATACTACTTCCCGCGCCACGACATCATCGTCGACCGCTGAGCGGTCGAGCTCCGGCGCGTGAATGGGAAGGCTCTCTGGCCGTTCAGCTTGAATTTCGAGAGCGCGCAGAGTCAGCACACTGTGGCATCCCAGCGGGGGCGCCGCGACTTCGGCCTCGAGAACGACCGCCTCCACCTCCGCGCCCGCCTCAGGGATTCCCAGTTGGCGGCCTTCGACCTGTACCTCGTGCAAGCCAGGTTGGAAGGAGAGCGGGTGGTTGTATCGCTTCCCATCCATAGCCCCCAAGCTGAGACGCATACCCGTTATCTTGCCACACGTCTCGAAGCCGTAATCCACTCGAAACGAAGAAGACGGGGCCACGTGAAAACTTAGCGGCCGCACCAGACCCACACGCAGGAGCCGTTCACCGTAGGAAATTACATCGCGCACCAGCACGGATGACCCGCTTACTTCCTTTGTATATACCGTGGGATCGTAGCCCACATCCTGGTAGAGCGGGTAGCCAACCCACCCTGGGATGCCATGGCTGAAGTCTTCACGGAAGGTCCAGCGCGTGAAATCCGATGGCCGTTGCGGGTGAGTGCTGTCATGCTGAGCGGAGCGAAGCAAAGCGGAAGAACAAATCAAAAGGCAAATCGCAAATCGCACAACGCAAAAATAGAATCCTGGGAACGACTTTCTTCGATCAATGCAGCCCTTGCCGTGGCTTTGCCATTTGCGTTCTGCGCTTTGCCTCTTGACTTGCTCTTCGTCCTTGTTCTTCGCTCTTGCTTGCGGCCAACAACCGCGCTGTTGGATCATGGTTTCGACTCCTGAAGGCTCTCCTGAAGCTGCAAAAGGGAACCTGCCTGTTGCTGAATTTTCTCGAAGGCGGCGATGACGTCGTCAATATCTTGACGAGTCCCAAGAAAGAGGTAGTGCTCCAGCCACAGGCCCTCTTTACAAATCCGCTCGCTCTCGGGGAGGAACAGCGTCTCATAATCCTGGCGCGCGCTCCACTTTCCGCAACCGCAGGGAGGGATCGACTCCCTGCGAAATAGCGGATTGCGATATAACGGATAAGGATACGTCGGCTGCGCTGAAATTCCCTCGGCGCACAAGGCGCGAAGGAACAAATCGCGCGGCAGGCCCGCAAACACCGTAGGGTCGTAACGCAAGGTGATGATGTAATGAGTATGTTGGCTCACTCGCCCGTCGTCTTCTGCGAAAGTGAGGCCGCGGAAGGAGCGCATCTGCTCGCGAAAGTAGCGCACGTTTTCGGCGCGCCGGCGATTCTGCTCCGCAAGCCTTTTGAGCTGCGAGGAAAGCACGGCCGCCTGAAATCCCGTCATGCGATAATTGCTGCCCACGGAAAAATGCTCATACCAACCTGCCCCTGTGTGCCGGCCCAGGTTGCAGTAGCTCCAGACCTTTTCAGCAAAGGCGGAAGAATTGGTGAGAACCGCGCCCCCTTCGCCCGCCGTCATCAGCTTGAAGGCTTGGAAGCTGAAAGTGGCGGCGACACCGAAGTTGCCCACCGGAGTGCCTCGCCAGGCGGCGCCGTGAGCGTGGGCCGCATCTTCGATCAAGGCCAGTCCGTGGCGCTCGGCGATGGCAGTCAACGCATCCATGTCGGCAGGGTGCCCGCCGAAATGGACGACAATTACGGCTCGGGTCCGGGGCGTTATCGAAGCTTCCACGGCGGCCGGAGAAAGGTTAAGAGTGGCTGGGTCAATGTCGGCAAATACCGGCACACCATGGCAGATCATGACGGCAGTGGCGGTGGAGACAAAAGTGATCGGTGGGACGATCACTTCCTCGCCGCACTCGAGCTCCAGCGCGCGCAACGCCACCTCCAGCGCCACGGTGCCGTTGCAACAGGAGATAGCATGCCGGACGCCGTGCAGGTGGGCGAAGGCATCCTCAAACTCCTTCACTTGCGCGCTATAGCCGCCCCATGTCCGGCTGCGCAAGACTTCCTGGAGCGACTCTTCCTCTTCCCGGTTGAAGATCGGCCAGTCGGGCAAGGGTTTCTGCCGAACCGGCGGGCCTCCCAATAACGCTAGGTCCATTTTAACGCACTCCCCTGCCCACTCTTCCTGCAAAGCCTGCGGCATAGCCGAGAAGAGTTGAAATCCGCTTGCACGCCTCCATCAAAGCCTTGGCGGTCTCCGCGTCGCGCGCGGGTTTGACTCGCGCTGCCGGCCCCGAAAGGCTGATGGCGGCGGGCACGCCACCTTCGGGGTCAAGAATCGGCGCGGCGACGCAGCGCGCCCCTCGCGAGTCCTCTTCATTATCAATAGCGTATCCACGCGCCCGAACTTTTTCCAGCTCGCGGTAGAAAGCCGCCGGTTCCCGAATGGTGCGGGGGGTCAAGGGCTCAAGGGGATGAGTCTTCAGAATGGCCTCAACCTCCCTGCGCGGCATCCGGCACAGCAAACACTTGCCCAGTGCTGCCGAATGCAGTGGGCCGCGCATCCCTGCGTGGGCGGCCAGCCGAAAGGCGTGCGAGCATTCTATCACGTGAATGTAAAGAACCTCACCGCCATCCAGGATACCCAGGTTGACGGTTTCCTGAAATCGCTGAACTAATTGCGCCATAAAAGGCGCAGCCAGGCTGCTCAGATCGAATGCCGGCCGCAGCTCGCCCGCAAGCTGGCCAAACCGCGAAGTGACGGAGTACAACCCTCCGTCCAGCTTCTCCACGTAGCCGAGTCGCTCCAGGGTGAAGAGAATCCGGAAAACGCTGCTCTTCACCTGTCGGGTGCGGGCAGCTAATTCGCCCAAAGCCACTTCGCGCTCCCCGTGAAATGCTTCCAGAACACGCACGGCCTTTTCCAGCACCGCGATGTAGTTGTTGGTGGGCATAATCGATGCCGCAGTGTAGCAAAACTCGGCGTTCCTGTACAGGGGAAGTTGTGCAACCGCTATTCTATACGGTAGAACTAGAATCAGCGGGCTGCCTTCCTTATTTTAGGCGCAGATTTTGCTTGACAGGTCCCACACTGTAATGTAATAAATCCAGCGTCAGGTCAGTCGTTCTAACCTGTAGAACGTAGCAGGGTGCATGGTTCGCACACCAATTGCAATATACCGTATGGAGAGAAACGCAAGGTTCTGCAAATCGACATGGATCCTTACAGGGATCTTTCTTCTTTCAATGGGTTTGGCGGTACCTGCCCTTCGTGCTCAAAATGCCCAGGGAACAATTCTGGGCCACGTCCAGGACTCGTCGGGCGCCTCGGTTCCGAGGGCCAAGGTCACAGTCCTCAACGAGGGGACCGGCATCGTCAACACCTATGTCACCGGCGACGCCGGGGATTACGTGGTCGTAAACCTCATTCCCGGCACCTACGACATCACGGTCGAGGCCCCCGGATTCAGGACTGCCACGAGCAAGGCGCTCACCCTGCAAGTGGACCACACACTGAGGCAGGATTTTGCACTGGAGCTCGGGCAAGTAACTCAGGAGGTGACCGTCACCGCCAGCACGCAGATGGTGCAGACGGACAACGCGACAAACGGCGAGGTGGTCGCAGACCGTTTCATGCAGGCCTTGCCGCTTAACGGCCGCGACTTCCTCACTGTGATTGCTATCAACGCTGGAGTCGCCCAGCCGTCCGGCGGCAATCAAACCGGCAATGTCTTCTACCAAAAGGGGCTGGACGACAATTGGCGCGAAGCCAGCGTCAACGGAGCGCGGCCCACCTCGATCTATTTCATGCTGGATGGGGTCACAAACACCGACTACTTCTTTGATAAGGCCATCATCCTCCCTTCGGAAGATGCCATCGAGGAGTTCAAGCTGATGAATGGCATGTATTCGGCCGAATACGGAATGGCCTCGGCCCAGGTCAACGTGGCCATCAAGTCCGGCACGAACCAGCTTCACGGCAGCGCCTACGATTTCCTGCGAAATGATATCTTCGACCCTACCAATCCGCTCACCACGGCGCTCAATAAGCAAAACGGCACCAGCCTGCCGACCAAAACTCCCTTCAAGCAAAACCAGTTCGGGTTCACGCTCGGCGGACCCGTCGTGCTCCCAATGTACAACGGAAGGGACCGGACCTTCTGGTTTGCCAGCTATGAAGGCGGACGGCGGCGGGAAGGCACATCCCCCTCCAGCTTGATGCTTCCGACGAAGCAAGAGCTGCAAGGTGACTTTTCCGATTGGCCGTACCCCATTTACGATCCCTCCACATCGGGTTCGGTGCCTGCCACTGCCGACAACCCGGCAGGACGTGTGCCCTTTACGAATAACCGCATCTCGCCCGGCGAGATGAACACCATCGGGCAAAAACTGGCGGCCTATTTCCCAGCGGCCAACGTCAGTTGCCAGATGCCTTGCTCGAATTTCGTAGCCACAGTCACCAATCCAACCACCACGGACATCGTCACCAGCAGGTTGGATCACCAATTCAGCGCCAACGACCGGCTGTCAGGCACCTTCAACTCGTCGCGCATCATCCAGGACTACCCCTCTCCTCTTCCCGCTAGTGGCTCGAATGTCTTCACCCGTGCGCGTGAAGTTGGACTGGGGTGGCAGCATTCGTTCAGCGCGAACTCAATTAACGAGGCCCACCTGGGTTACGCCCGCGAGAACTTCCATGAGGGCGCGTCGACGTCCTTCGGACCAAACCTTTCTGCCCAGCTCGGCTTCGTGAATAACACCCTTCTCCCTGCTTACTACGGCATTCCCACACTCGCCATGTCCGATGGATACGCGGCTCCCGGAAACGAAAACAACGGCTACAGCGAAATCGAGAACATTTTTGAATATGGGGACAACTTCAAGATAATCAAAGGCAAGCAAACGTTCACCTTCGGCGCGGACATCCGGCGGGCGCAGCTCTGGAATGCCGATGGCTTTGTGGCTGACGGAGTTCTCGGCTTTACGGGCTCTTACTCAGCTTCGGATCCCACCGTAGCGCGCAACGGCACAGCGGGTCCGACGGCGGGCAACGCATTTGCCGATTTACTGATGGGGTCTCCACTGTCGATTACCGCCCCAAGCCCCATCGGATCCGACCTCTTCAGTCTGCGCGGAACCGAATGGAACTTCTTCTTCGAGGACGACTACCGGATAACCCCACGGCTGACCCTCAACCTCGGCTTGCGCTACGAATTTCCGGGTGGGCCGGGTACCTTCCACAGCACCGACAACAGCGGCTACACGCTGAACCTGAAAACGCCCGGCATCGGGCTGATCTGGGCTAACCAGGACTTCGTCAACACCGTCGGACCTGGCAGTAACAATCCGCAACAGCAGGCGACCTACTTTCAGTGTTGCGCTACCAACAGCCTGGTTCCCGGCAAAGCGACGAATTTCGCTCCACGAATCGGCTTGGCTTGGCGTCCCTTGCCCACAGACAGATTCGTGGTGCGGGCGGGCTTCGGTATATTCTACGACCGCTGGGAACGGTTCGAGGACGGGGTATACTATGATGAGAACGCTCTTCTAACCGTCAATCCCAACCCGAACTACCCGCAGCCGTCAGGATTTGAAGCCACCTCGCCGCTAGCGCTCCAGACTCTGTGGCTCCCTCCGGTTACACTTAACCCGTACACGAGTTTTCCTCACCCCTGGACTTTCCGTGCCGTGAGCCACTGGCCTGAAAACAAGCCTCCGTATTCAGAGCAATGGTCGTTGGACACGCAGTACGCCTTTACACCCACCCTGCTGCTGGACCTCGGCTACGTCGGAGCCCGCGGACTGCACCAACCGTATTCGCAGAGCTACAACGAGGCTACACCTCCCCCGGTTACGGGTGATCCTTGCAACTACTATCAGGACATCTCCTTGGTGCCCACTGGAAGCCCCTGTCTGGGCGACCCCAATTTCGTGCCCATAGACAAGCGGGTACCGTATCCCAATGTCGAATCGGACAGCGATGCCGACTATTACTTTTTCAATTCCAGTTACCAAGCTTTGCAGGCCAGGCTCAATAAGCGCTTCTCGCAGGGGTTCCAGTTCATGGTCAACTACACTTGGTCCAAGACCCTGGACGAGGGATCGGAGATGGAACATTTCAGCGGCGATTTCAATCACCCCCAAGACCCGTATAACCTTCGCGGCGACTACGGCCTCTCGCAACTTGATCAGGCCCAGCGCTTGGTGCTGAGCTATTCCTATGCCCTGCCTGTTGGGAAAGGGCGGCGTTGGTCGCTCGGACCGGCGAACTGGGTGCTCGGGGGTTGGAATCACAGTGGCATCCTCACGTTTGCCACGGGCCTGCCCTTCACCGTATTCTGCTGCAACGGAGGTTTCGACCAATTCGGCGACAAGTACCAGCAGCGGATGCGCGCGGACGTTAATGGCAATCCGACCCAGGGCATCAACCAAAGCGTTCTCGAGTGGTTCAACCCCAACGTGTTTACGACTCCGCCGCCGGGCACTTACGGCAACGTGGGTCGAGACACGCTTCGCGCGCCGGGTGAAAGGCAAGCCGACATCGCCTTCACGAAAGACACTCACGTAATCGGCGAGCACGTGCTCCAGTTCCGCGTGGAAGTCTTTAATTTCCTATCCAGTTGGCACACCGGAAATGTCTTTCCTTATAGCCGTATGACGAACAGCCCATCGAATTGCACCCCCGGGGCTAGCGGGAACTGCTTATTCGGCTCTCTAGTACCCCTGAACGGGCTGGGCGAGCTGAACCTGTGGACTCCCCACGTCATTCAAATGTCATTAAGATACTCCTTTTGACGTCGCGGGACCCCACTGCCAACGGACTGGCAGTCGGGGAGAGGGAAATGCCGAATGGAAAGACGAGAATTCATAGGCAACGTTATGGCCGGGGCGGCGCTAGGGGGTGGCCGCCCCGGTCGCACACAAGCAGCGACCCAAGGCCTGCCTACGGACCTCAAGGAAGATTACATCAAGCAGCATGCGGTACCACTGGGATGAAGGGGCGTCCCAAGGCGCACCCAGCGCGCGCCGAGGCAGCAGATTAAAAGAGTAACTCCACAGGGCGCGGTGAATGATAGCCAAGCCGCAACCGACCCGTGCATTGCACGACCCTTCCCCACCTCGGCGAAGTCCTCCCGTCCGAATCTTGCTGGAGCCTTCCCTTGTCACCCAATATATCCGATAATCCCCTGCCGGCTGAGGACCACACTCTATGACACGACGCGAATCGCTTTTCCAGTTGGGCATGGCCTGCCTGGTTGCCGCGAGGGCACGCGGGCAAACTTATCTTTCGACGCGGGGGGACTTTCTGAATTGGTCAAAGGAAGAGGAACGCTATTGGTTCTTTAGCGCTCGCGATGGCCTGGAGCGATTTCACCGTCTCGCTTACGCGCATTCGGACGTCTGCGGGTTGCAGGAGATCACGCGGTCTGCCACGGGCCTGCCTGTTTACGCACTGCGTCTTGGCAGCGGCCGGAAGCAGGTGGTGGTCGTTTCGGGCATGCATGGCCCCGAGCCGAGCGGCCCGCGCGGCGTGCTGGCCTACCTCGACGCCCTGCTGAACGCCACCGCGCCTTTTGGGATTTCCGTTGACAGGGAGAAGACACTCGAGGCGATTACTCTGCACGTGATTCCTCTTCTCAATCCCGGTGGAGCCGAGCGCTTCTCGCAACACTTCCCCGACTCGTGGCATGGCACGTGGATCCCCGAATGGACGGAAGCCAACAAGACGAAGTTCTTCGCCGAGGGCAACGAGCCGCTCCATTTCTTCTATGGCACCTACGTCAAGAAGCCTCCCATGCGTTTTACGCCGGAGCAGATTGCGCAATGGGAGGCAACCGGCCAGGTGCTCGGTTCCAGCCTCACCGACCAGGGGCTCGACATGTGGTTCGATTGGGACGATACGCAGGGGACGGAAACTCGCGCCACGAAAGGTCTCCTCGAGTCGCTCCACCCCTATTGTGTTGTCGACTTTCATAACTTCATGTACCCGACGGAAGTGTTTGCGCCGACAGTCTATTCCCAAGGTGGCTGGGCGGAAGAAGAGCGGGCCTTGGCCATCTCACTCCAGGATACGTGGCGAACCCGCAAGCTGCGCTTCCACGACCGGCCTCCGCGCCCTTATCCGAAGCCCTCGGAGAAATATTATGAGGACTACTGGTTTCATCAACTGGGGGCGCGCGCGTTGATCGTCGAGGTGAATGGAGGGATGCTGGCCACCGAGGGAGCTGAGTACGAGCCTGTGCCCGGGGAACGTGCCTTAACCCGGCGAGAGTCACTCGAGACCGTTGCCGCCGCCGTGGATACACTGGTGAAGCAGGTGGCGGCCAATGGCTGACCAGTCCGCGGATAGCGCCCTCGAAACTTTGGGGTACAAACCCGAGTTCAAGCGCGTTCTCTCGCTCAGAGATCTTATTTGGTACGGCCTCGTAATTCTTGGTCCCACGGCGCCGTATCCTGTCTACGGAATCATCCAGCAGGAATCTCACGGCCACATTGCTCTCGCTTACCTTGTGGCCATGGTGGGCATGCTGTTCACCGCCGCCAGCTATGGAAAGATGTCAGGAGCATTTCCCGCCGCCGGCTCCACTTACACCTACGCTCAGCGCGCCCTCAGCGAGCACGTGGGGTTCATGGCTGGCTGGTCCATGATGCTCGATTACTTCCTCATCCCTCTCCTCAACGTGGTCTACGCGGCTTTGACTGCGGCCCGCCTGCTCCCGCAGGTTCCCTACTGGGCATGGGCGGTCCTGTTTACGGTGGGGATCACGGTGGTCAACATCCGCGGGATTTCAGTGACCGCTCGGGCCAGCAGGCTGATGATGCTACTCCTTTCTTTTTCGGTGGTTCTCTTTACGGGACTGTGCCTGAAGAAAGTGCTCGAAATGCACGGCTGGAGCGGGCTTTTCGTGGCTCATGCGGTGTTCAATCCCAACACGTTTGCATTGCGGCCCATGATGCTGGGCGCGGGGATTGCCACCGTTTCCTACATCGGCTTCGACGCCGTTTCGACCCTGGCCGAAGATACTCACAACCCGGAGCGCAGCATCGCCATTGCCACGGTTGCCGTTTGCATAGTCCAGACAATGCTCTGTTTCTTTACTGTTTATCTCGCCACGCTTGTCTGGCCGGACTATCATTCCTTTCCCCAGACTGAGACGGCCATCATGGATATTGGCCGCTTGATCGGGGGTCCGTGGATGCTGGGCTGGATTACCTTCATATTGCTTGTGGGGGCGCTAGCCGCTGTCCTGACGGGACAGGCCGGGGCCTCGCGGCTATTGTTTGGCATGGGGCGGGACGGAGTGATTTCACGATCGGTGTTCGGATATGTTGATCCCCGATATTCCACTCCTACGCGCAGCATCTATGTGATGGGCGCGTTCACCTTGGTTGGGTCGTTCTTCATGCATTACCAACTGGGGGTCGAACTCCTGAACTTCGGCGCCTTCGTCGGCTTCATCCTCGTAAACCTGAGCGTAATTCGCCACTACTACTTCCGGCTGAGGCGGCGCTCCGGCCTGAGCGTTCTGACGAACCTGATTTTCCCCCTGTTGGGCGCCGTGGTCTGTAGTTACGTCTGGATGAGTCTCACGGTTAAGGCCAAAATTGCGGGATTCATCTGGCTGGGTGTCGGGATTGTGTACCTTGCCGTGCTCACCAAGGGTTTCAAGAAGTCCCCGGTTTCTCTGAAGCTTTAGGGGGAAAAGCGGGGTTTTTCAGGCTGCGGGAGAGCCCGTTTGGCCTGTCATTCCGAGGAGTCCGCCGTTCTTATTGGCGGACGACGAGGAATCTCGCATTACGTTGAAAATACTCAGAGCGAGAATCCTCTCCCGCGACTGCGGGATCGGAATGACAGCTTGGAGCGGGCCACGGTCAGTGCAGTTCTGACCGTGGGTTCTTCCTTGAAGGCCTGGGGCCATGGTCGACGTGCAATAGTTTTGCCTTGGACCGAGCTACGATGGCGGCATGCCCATTCAGATTGACTACATATCCTTGCCGGTCGGATATCGGGCAGGAGAAAAATCCACGGCCAGAACTGCACTGACCGTGTCTACCCCCTCGCGTTGCGCCAGCCCGCCGCGACGTTATGGAATCATCGAGAAGGTCCCTACTTATCTCGCGCTGCCTGGTTTCGGTAAAGCCGATTGATCTTAGGCTGGATGATCCAAATGCCAATTGGGAAAAACCAGAGCAGAAAGAACAGCCCTACGTATTGGTCATACGACACTGGTGTTCCCCTCTCAGCCATCACAAGATTCTTTGAGACAAAATAGACGAGATAAAGAACGCCGAACAACCACAGGAGACTGAGAGACGAGACGATTCGTGCAAAAGCTGACGCTTTGCAGACTTGACTGGGAACATATGTGACCGCATAAAGAGCGGCAGTAGTTATAGAAATGTTAAATAATCTTGTCCGCATCCTCAACTTCGGCCTTTCAATAGACCGAAGGAACAAGCCCATTGACCCCAACCATGCGAGAACGCAAACCAGTACCAACTCCCAAGTAACCATGACCAGATAGTCCCGGGCTGCAAGGTGATGCCAGGACGAAACACTTGTTGACATCATACCGAGCCCCAGGATTTCAATGATGGCTGGTAGGGCAACGAGCCAAGGAAAAATTTGCCAGTGCTTAGCACGAAGAAAGAAGCTGGGTATCTTCTTCATCCCGTCCTCATCTGCCGGTTCACCTATCGAATGTTTTGAAGTGCCAGCGATTAGATCGTGTTGGGCCGGGGTTTCCGTAGAACGGGCAGGCCCGTCAGCCATAAGCCCCCCGCCATGTGAAGCCGGCGGACTTGCATCCCCCATCTGCCTCCTGTACACCCTAAAGTAGTAGGCTGCTGATCCGAAAGGTCCAGTCGCGAGAAAGAGTATGAACCACATTATTTTGTCGCTGACGGAGGAGCGGTCTCTACGTATACAGAAAGCCGCCATTCCAAACCAAATGACGAAGAAAGCTGGCGCGATGACAAGTGCTATCGGAGCCACAAGCACCCGCAGAAGGAGATAAGCGTCCGGTACAGCCTCAATCTGTTGGAACCACGGGGTCAGCATGAAAATCACGAGGACCCCCAGGCACACCATTGCCCATGCGGAGTAGGAGTACAGAATGCGGGCCTTATCTGACCGGATCCCTTGGGACATAGTTATCTCACCTCATCGCGGAGTGGAAGCCCGTGCGCGGCCCCGAAACCTAGGGGAGTAGCCACGGTCAGTGCAGTTCTGACCGTGGCTGCCCGCTGAACGATAGGGTCTCCCTATAGAGGCCGCAAGGGTCGCCGTCTTTAAGAACGACGTCGGCGCCACCACCCTCTAGATCGGGAGAGCCCGGCAGGGTCAGGCCCAAGCCATAGCCGAGGCCAGTGCGGGCATCTCATCCCAAGTTCGGCCTTCGAGTTCCCGTCCCGCTTTCTTCTTTCTCGTTCCGCCCCACTGTTTGAAGAAGAAGGGAACGCGCGCGTCCAGGCACTGGTCACGAATCTCCAAAACCCAGGCCGGGTCCATAGGGCGGGCGCCGGGCCCGGACTCTCCGCCCACGATCACCCAATCGGTGCCCTCGAGATTCAGGCGAGGCAACGGCCCCAGCAGCGGTTCGAGGGAGAGGAATTTAACCAAGGCCCCGGTTTTGCGAAGATGGTCAATGCGGAAGGTGTAGTCAAGAGTTTCAACGCTCACGCCCATCCAGATGTGCGGCTTCCAGGGAAGCCTTGGAGAGAGCTCCAAAAGGCGGTCTGACCTTTTGGTGAGGACTTGGAATTGATGCCAGTCGGCGCGACGCATAACGTCGAAAGTCTTGAGGATGAACTCCACGGGTACGGATTTGTGGAACAGATCGCTCATGGAGTTCACGAATATTGTCTGGGATTTCTTCCATTTCAGAGGCAGTTCCAAGGCGTTATCGTGAAGGGCCAGATTGAAGCCATGGGCATAATTCGGCTGGCCCATAGCTTGAAGGCGCAGGGCCATCCGCTCCGCATAACAACGCTTGCAGCCCGGACTGATCTTTGTGCAGCCCGTGAGCGGATTCCACGTGGATTCTGTCCACTCAATTGCTGACGCCTGGGCCATTTTCCCCCTCAACCTTTGAACGGTAAAGTCTGCTGGTCTGAGCTGTACCGCAAGACCTCATCCCAGAACTGATACGCCAGTGGGTGCCGCGAAAATAAAGCCAGTCGGTACAAGGGAAGATTCTTCTCATCCGATCGCACCTGCTTCATCCTGTCCCACGGGACACGTAGATACCCCAACTTTTCCATTTGCCCGGAATACTCTTCTGCAAGAAAACGGGGGAATCGAGTCCCCCGATCCTCTGCAATTCTCCACCTTTCTCGCCAATCCGGCAAACCCAAAAACTCCTCGACCTTTGAGCTCCCAGAACTGAGGTAACGCTCGATATTTCTGTTGGCGTCCACTTGGAGTGCAAGGAGGAATTAGAAATCGATGAAGTATGAGGACAGCCTTTTTACCGTTGAGAACCTTATGG
>Ga0326728_10012119_pt1 | contig 19319 bp, 18 predicted proteins | sample MB3enrmetagenome_FD_207602 | JGI IMG/M metagenome (GOLD analysis project Ga0326728, IMG submission 207602) | Lab enriched peat soil microbial communities from McLean, Ithaca, NY, United States - MB31MN | ecosystem: Environmental > Terrestrial > Soil > Wetlands > Peat | place: USA: New York... | reverse complement strand
TGAAGAAGCTGGAAGACATCGAGCAGGCGGAGTTCGAGGAACTCGTCATGGATGAGGGAGAGGAAGCATGAGTGACGGATCACTCTCGCAAGACGAGATAGACGCCCTTTTGCAGGGGACTGACACCATCGAGATGGACACCTCGGGCGCCGCGGGCGGCTCTCCCATGTCGGATGCGGAGAGAAACGCGCTGCAGGAAATGCTGCGCGGGGTCACGGAGAGCCAGGGTTCCAACCTCTCTATCCTGACCGGCAAGACAGTGACGATCGGGGATCCGAGCGTAAAAGTCCGGCCTGTGTCCGAGATCCTCGGCGGTCAACCGGAAGACGTAGTGGACGTGCGCGTGGACCTGACAGACGGCGTCCATGGCGAGCACTCCTACATCGTTCCAGCCTCCATCGCGGGGACCATCGCGGGGTTGATGATGGGACAGCAGGGGGGTGAGCTGGACGAGGCGTCGCTGTCAGCCGTTGCGGAGGCCATTTCTCAGATTACGGGAACGGCCGCGACGGCAATTGGCAACCGTGTCAGCAGGGTTGTCAAAACCGCGCCGCCGGACCTTCGCCGCACTCAGCGGCAGCAGGCGCGCGTGCCGCAGGGCGATATGTGCGTTACGGTGGACTACCCAGTCTCGATCGAAGGGTTTCCAACGGCAACGCTGACGGAGGTTTTCTCCCTGTCCCTCGCTTCGGAGATCGTCTCCCTGGCAAGCGGCGCGGAGGCAGCCCAGCCGACAGCGGCGTTCGGCGCCCCAGCTGCAGGCCGCACGGCGGGGCGGCCCGCAGCGCGTCCTGCGCAGCCCTCGGGGGCGGGGGACTTGGGGTTCCAGCAAACCTTCGGGCAGGCCTTCAGCGGACCGGCGCAGGGGCCAGCTATGGCCCCGCCAAACGTGCAGCCTATCCAGTTCGCGAACCTGCAGGGTGCGCCCGCGAGCGGAGAGCAGGGGAACATTGGTCTTCTCATGGACGTCTACATGGAGATGACCGTGGAGCTGGGACGCACGCGCAAGAGAATCAAGGACATTTTAGGGATAGGAGAAGGAACCATCATCGAGCTGGACAAGCTCGCCGGTGAACCGGTCGATATCCTTGTGAACCACAAGCTCATTGCCAAGGGGGAAGTGGTCGTCATAGATGAAAACTTCGGCGTGCGCGTCACGGAGATCGTTTCGCAGATGGACAGGATGAACGAGTTGACATAGCGCCGTTATAGGTTGAGGTGGGGAGCGCGGAAACGCTCCCCGCAGCGGCCATCAACGGCGCATCACACCTTTTCAGATTTTTACTGGGAGGGGGAATCTGAAAAAGCTGATGCGTTTTCTCGCAGGCGTCCTCGTGGCGCTCGCGATAACCGCCGTACCCGGTTTCGGGCAGGCAAACACGAACGCCGGAGCGGGCGCCACGACGGCGGGCGTTTCGGGAGCTCAGAGTCCTAACGAATCCGAGCTTGTCATTCCAGACTCAGAGAGCGGCCAGCGCGCGGGCGGCGGGCAGGGTCGAGGTGCGCTCGCCGGGCAGCCCGCCCAGGCAACAACCCCGGGAGTCTCGCCGTGGGACTTCGTGAGGATGCTGGTCATCCTCGCTGCAGTGGTCGGAGCCATCTATCTCCTATTCTGGGTCCTTCGAAGAAGCACCGGAAAAAGGATCACGGAGAATGACTTGATCCGCGTGCTCGGCTCGAAGAATCTTGCCGGAAACAAATCGCTCCATCTGGTGGAGGTCGGTTCTTCGGTTTTCCTCGTTGGGGCATCTGACGGAGGAGTGGAGCTGATTTCCCAAATCACGGACAAGGAGAGCCTCGACTCGGTGAAGCTGAAGGCGACGGAGGAGGCGCCGGGGGCAAGGCGCAACTTCCAGCAGCTGCTTTCCGAGATCTTTCGCCCGGCAGCGCGCCCTGTTTCTCTGGGTGACGGAGTAGGGTTTCTGCGCGGCCAGCGGGACAAGTTGAGGAAGCTATGAAAAGGCTTCTCTTCGCCTTTGTTCTGGTGATCGTCGCGGGCTCCTTTTTCCCCGTGGGTGCTTTTGCCCAGGCAGCCGCGGCTTCACCCGGCGCCGGGGCGCCGCAAGCCGGTGCGGCCGGCACGGCCAACCTCCCGATTCCCTTCGTGGACTTGAATGTACGAACGGCGCGCAGCAACCAGGAAGTGGTGCTTTCCGTTCAGCTGCTGATTCTTCTTACGGTGCTCGCGCTTGCTCCGTCCATTCTTATCCTGACCACCTGCTTCCTGCGCATTGCCATTGTCTTCGATTTTATCAAGCGCGCTCTGTCTCTCCAGTCAGCCCCTCCCAACCAAGTGATGATGGGGCTCGCCCTCTTTCTTACGCTGTTCATCATGTGGCCGACATTCAGCCAGATCTACGAGACCTCGCTGAAGCCCTTCGGCGAGGGGAAGGTGGGTCTCCAAGAGATGTTCTCGAACGCGGAAAAGCCGCTTCGGATCTTCATGTACCGCCAGATCGGAAACGACGCAGAGTCCATACGATTGTTCATGAGTATGCGGGGGCTTCCCAAGCCGCAGACTCTCGCAGATGTGCCCACTTATGTGCTCATCCCGGCGTTCGTCATCCATGAAATGACCACCGCTTTCAAGATTGGGATCCTACTCTTTATACCGTTCATCATCATCGACATGGTGGTGGCTTCCACGCTCATGTCGATGGGAATGATCATGCTGCCTCCCGTGATGATCTCCATGCCTTTCAAGCTGATTCTGTTCGTGCTCGTGGATGGTTGGGGACTGCTTACGATGCAGCTGGTCAGGAGCTTCAAATGAGCATGGGGACGGCAATCGCGATTATCCGTGAAGGAGTCCTCGAAACGCTCCTTCTGGCAGGCCCGCTTCTCCTCATAGGAATGGCGGTCGGGCTAGTCATCGCCATTCTGCAAGCCACTACGTCAATCCAGGAACAGACCCTCAGTTTCGTGCCCAAGATCGCCGCAATCCTCTTGGGTCTGATCCTCTTTGGAAGACTGCTTTTGGATTCCCTCGTGGGATATACGCACAGGTTGTTCGACATGATTCCGCACATTTAAGGAGGGCGAAAAGGGGCGCCGCCAAGCGTTTGGCAAGCGCCTGAGAATGTCATGATTGAAGCGATGGTGACCAACATACGGCTCTTTCTTCTCGTGTTTTTCCGTATCATCGCGATGGTTGAGGTGGCTCCGCTTCTGTCCTCATCATCCATCCCGCAGGTGGCGAAGATCGGTCTCTCGTTCTTTACCGCAGCGACAGTTTTCCCGTGGGTCCTGCAGTCCGGTTATGCCATCCCTGCGAACGCCGTGGAATACTTTTTCCTCGTTCTCGGCGAGGTGGCCATTGGGCTGCTAATCGGGTTTCTCCTTCTCTTGATCTTCTCCGCCTTCCAGCTCGCAGGCCATTTTTTCTCCCTCCAAATGGGGTTCGGGGCGTCGGAAGTCTTCGACCCTCTCTCCCAGGTGGAAGTTCCGCTCATGGGAGAGTTCCTGAACCTGATAGCGATGCTCGTGTTTATAACCATCTCGGGAACCGGAAAGTTTCTCCTCGTTGGCGTGCTGCACTCGTTCCAGCACTTGCGCGCGGTAGACCTGGTGACGCACAAGGAGGCAATCATCTCGCTGCTGGTGAGCGGGTTGGGAGGCCTTTTCCAGAGCGCGCTCACGATTTCCTTTCCCATCCTCGGCACGCTTTTGCTTGTTTCGATTGTCATGGGCCTCCTGGCCAAGGCTGCGCCACAGATGGACGTCCTGACCATGGGGTTCCCCGTTTCCATTGGTGTGTCGTTCATTATTCTCTTTGCGACGCTGCCGTTCCTCATGACGGCCTTTGAGCGGATCATCGATGGAAGCTTCAGTACGCTGCAGGGCTTCATCATGGGGGCGGGGAAATGACGGGAATGCTCGCCGCGGACCGCGCGGAGTTGCTCCTTAATCCTTTGGCGCTGCCTCTGCGGACTCCCTTCGACGTCCACCTGCAGTGGTTCGCCGCCGAGGATGAGGGACGAACCGAGGAGCCTTCCGAGCATAAGATCAGGAAGGCGCGCGAGGAAGGCAAGGTTGCCAAATCCGCGGAGTTCAGCTCTTCCCTGGTGTTGCTGGCCGGCATCGCCACGCTGGGACTGCTCGGGAGTTCGATGTTGGGAGGCTTCGCGGAGATGCTGCGTTTCTTTCTGTCCGTCGCCGCGTCCCCCGGCGCCTTCAACGCGAGCCTGCTGATCGCACTTCTCAGCTGGGCCGCCAAGATCGGACTTCCCATCCTGGTGGTCGCATTCCTGGTGGCCGTGCTGGGAAACATTGTCCAGGTAGGCTTTCTTTTCACGGCAAGACCGATAACGCCGGACTTCAGCCGCATCACACCGCGCTTCGGGAGATGGTTTTCGAGGTCTTTCGGATCGCCGGAGGCGCTGTTCAATCTCGCCAAAGCCGTTGTCAAGATCGCGCTGATCGCGGCGATCTCATTCGTAAACATCCGCGCCGAAATCCCGCGCCTTACGCGGCTAGCGATGTCGCCGTTCTTCTCTGGAGTCTCCGTGATCGCGCAGATCGCCTTCCGCATCTTGTTGGAGGCGGCCGTCGCGTTGCTGGCGTTTTCCGCCATCGATTACTGGTTTCAGCGTCGTCAGCACATGGAATCCCTCAAAATGTCCCGTCAGGAAGTCAAGGAAGAGCGCAAGATGTACGAAGGGGACCCGCTCACGCGAAGCAGGCTGCGGGAACGGATGCGCGAGATCATGCGGCGCAACATGCTGAAAGCGGTCCCGAAAGCCGACGTGGTCATCACGAACCCTACGCACTATGCCGTAGCCCTCGAGTACAACCGCGCCATCATGCAGGCGCCGACGGTCGTTGCGAAAGGGGCGGACATGATTGCGCAACGCATTAAGGAAGTCGCCGCTGACAACAACGTGCCTGTCATGGAGAACAAGCCGCTGGCCCAGGCGCTGTACAAGGAAGTTGAGATCGGGGACGCCATCCCGGAAAAGTTCTACGAGGTGATGTCTACCATCCTTGCCGAGGTGTACCGACTGGCGGGGAAGACCGAGGAGGCTCGCTATGGCTGATGCCCGCGCCGTTGTCGGGAACCTGTGGCAGCAGAGAAGCGACATCCTGGTCGCCGTCGGCGTCGTCGTGGTGATCATGATGATGCTGATCCCGCTGCCCGCCGTGCTGCTGGACGTGCTGCTGGCCGCCAACCTCGTCCTGTCCCTGCTTATCATCTTGACGGTGCTATACACGCGTCACGCGCTCGAGTTCTCCGTCTTCCCGACCCTGCTTCTGATCGCCACCGTTTTCGGGCTTGCGCTGAATGTTTCCTCGACCCGCTTAATCCTCTCGAAGGGCAGTCTGTTCAACGGGCACATCATCCGCGCGTTCGCCACGTTCGTGGTCGGAACGCGCGGGGTGGAAGGGTACGTAATCGGCCTCATCATCTTCATCATCATCATTGCTGTCCAGTTCATCGTTATCACCAAAGGGGCAACGCGCGTGGCGGAGGTGGCGGCCCGTTTTACGCTGGATGCGTTGCCGGGCAAGCAGATGGCCATCGAGGCGGAGTACAACTCGGGGCTCATAACGGAGGAGGAGGCCACCCGCAAGAAGAACAACCTCCAGCGGGAAGCGGATTTCTACGGGTCCATGGACGGAGCCTCGAAGTTCATCTCGGGAAACGTCAAGGTCGGAATCCTCATCACGGTCGTACAGATCGTGGGCGGACTGATCGTCGGCATGACGCTGCACGGGGAGACGCTGGACGTCGCCCTGAACACCTATATTTCTCTGTCCATCGGGGATGGGCTGGTCACGCAGCTGCCCGCACTCCTCATCTCGACGGCAACCGGCATCATCGTCACGCGCGCCATCTCCGACTCCTCTTTCGGCAAGGACATCACGAAGCAGTTCTCCGCGCAGTCGCGCCCCTACCTCATTGCAGCCGCGTTCCTCATTCTCCTTTCATTCCTGCCGGGCTTCCCTTGGTACGTATTGATCCCCATGGGAATCCTGATCGGCGTGCTGGGGTTCAGCCTCACAAGACGCCAGCTTGCTGAAGAGGAAAAGACGAGGACCCGGGAAGTCGCGGACAAGGAAAAGGCCGCGCCGGCGGAAATATCACCGGTGGTTCCCCTGGATCCGCTCTCCCTGGAGATCGGCTACGGCCTGATTCCGCTGGTGGACAAGGAGCAAGGAGCTGAGCTCCTGGACCGTATTACGCGCATCCGTCGGGAATCGGCGCTCGAGCTGGGGCTCGTGGTGCCCCGTATCCGCATCATCGACAACATGCGCCTGGAGCCGTCGGAATATTCCTTCAAGATCCGCGGAGTCGAGGTGGGACGCGGCAAGATCAAGATGGGCTATTACCTCGCAATCCAACCCGGCCGAGTCGCAGAGGAAGTGCCCGGGGAAGCGGCCAAAGACCCGGCCTTCGGACTGCCTGCCGTGTGGATCGCAGAAGAAGACAGGGAGAAGGCGGAGAGGCTCGGATACACGGTGGTCGACCCGCCCTCCATCATCGCGACCCACCTGACGGAGATCATCAAGCGCTACGCGGCCGAGATCCTGGGCCGCCAGGAAGTGCAGTCCATTCTCGACGCTTTGAAAGCCGACTACCCGGCCGTCGTGGAAGAAGTGAAGAAAGTCCTTTCGGTCGGGGAGATCCAGAAGGTCCTCCAGGGCCTTCTCATGGAGAGGGTCTCCGTGCGCAATATGGTGGCCATCCTGGAGACGCTGGCGGACTACGGCTCGGTGACGAAGGACATTGGCTTTCTCATCGAGAAAGTCCGCCAAGCGCTGGGGAGGCAGATCTGTCTGCAGTACAGTGACGATAAGAAGAGGCTTGGGGTCCTCACCATCGAGCCGGCGCTGGAAAAGAAGATCATCGACTCCCGCGTGGAGACCAACCGGGGGATTGCGGCGGGGCTGGACCCGGCAACCCACAGAAAATGGATCACAGCGCTCTCCAACGCGGTGAGGTCCGCGCAGGAGGCCGGCCACCATGAAGTTGTGCTGTGCTCGGAGGCCGCCCGCCCACTGGTGAAGTCGAGCACCATGCGTGAAATTCCGCACCTGGCGGTCCTCTCGAGTCTCGAGGTAGCCCCGGACATCGCCGTTGAGGCGCTTGGAGAGATCAGGCTGGAAGGGTAGGGTAGGGGGGGGAATGCAGTACTTCACGATCCAGGCCCGCAGCAACAGGGAAGCAATCGAAAAGATGAAGCTCACCTACGGGGACGAGGCGCGCATTCTTACGCACCGCAGCGTGCGTCTTGGAGGCTTCCTCGGCATGTTTGCCCGGGACGGCGTGGAGGTGACCGGGTACCTCTCTGATGAGGGCACTAGGAAAAGGAAGGCCGACGTGGAGGAAGAAAAGAGGCGCATCCTCGAGTCAGTGAAAAAAGAACAGGGCCTACAGGTCCTTCTCAAAGAGATCCAGGGGTTGCGGGAATCCCTGGACGCGCGCGCTATGATGGATGCCGCTTCCGAGGTCTCCCCGGGCGCCGGGCTTCACCCTTCCCTTGCCAAGATGGAGGACTTGCTAGCAGCAAACGATTTTTCCGAGGAGTTCATTGCCTCCATCCGGGAAAAGGCGAAAAAGGAGTTCTCTTTGGATGCGCTGGAGAATTACCCCATGCTCATGGCGTCTGTGCTGGAGTGGATCGGGGAGAGGATCGAAATAGACCAGCCGCTTCATATCTCGGGCAAAGGGACGAAAATCCTCATCCTAGTGGGCCCGACCGGCGTAGGCAAGACCACGACCATCGCGAAGTTGGCCGCTATTCATGGAATCGGAGACGGCCGGCAAGCCCCTCGCAAGGTCCGCATCATAACTATCGACAATTACCGAATTGCAGCAAAACAGCAGATCGAGACCTACGCGGAGATCATGCGGATCCCGGTGAACCTGGTAGAGAGTGCCGCTGACCTCCAGAAATGCCTGGCACTCAATCAGGATACCGAGTTGATCCTCATCGACACCATCGGGCGAAGTCCGCGCGATCTCGCCAAGCTCGCCGAGATGAAGGAGATACTTTCCGCCTGCGGAAGCCAGGCGAGCGTGTACCTGGCGCTCGCCGCCACCACAAAGGCAAGCGACACAGAGGAAATACTGCGGCAGTTCGAGCCCTTCGGCTATCGGGCCGTTGTATTGACGAAGCTGGACGAGACCATGAGGATCGGCAATATAATATCGTGTCTTTCGCGCCTTAGGAAGCCGATTGCGTACCTGTGCGATGGTCAGGGAGTCCCCCAGGATATCCAGGAAGCGGGAGTGATCCGGTTGCTCATGAATATGGAAGGCTTTCGCGTCGATCGGGAGAGCTTGGAAAAGCGATTCGTACGGGGGGCCGCAGCGGCGCCTCTGGGCAAGGGGGCCTGAACATGGCAGACCAAGCGCAGAAGTTGCGGGAGCTTGTCGGTGCTGGAGCGGCGTCGACCCCCGCTCGCAAGGAAAAAGGGGCCGGAGGAGCGCAGGGGCAGGAGGCCAGAAAAGCCACCCGTATCCTTGCGGTATCTAGCGGAAAAGGCGGTGTAGGCAAGACGAATATCGCCATCAACCTCGCGCTCGCCTATGCTCAGGCCGGCAAGAAAGTCATTGTAATGGATGCGGACTTGGGACTGGCAAATGTGAACGTTGTGCTGGGGGTCATCCCGAGGTACAACCTCTATCACCTCATCCGCAAGCAAAAGACGCTTTCGGAGATTCTGGTGGAGACGAGCTATGGGATCAAGATCATTGCGGGCGCCTCAGGTTTTTCCAAGATCGCGAACCTCTCGGAAGAGGAGCGCGGGGATTTCATTGCCGAGCTCGCTGCCCTTTCCAACGCTGATGTCCTAATCATCGATTGCGCCGCGGGCGTGTCCAATAATGTCATCTCTTTTATCGCGGCTGCTGATGACGCGCTGATCGTTACAACCCCCGAGCCAACGGCAATCACCGACGCCTACGGCATTATCAAGATCATTGCGACGGAGATCGATAATCTGGACCTCGGGCTCAAGCTCATAGTCAATAGGGTAAAGTCGGTGGTGGAGGGCAAGAAAGTGGCGGAGCGGGTCATCAACATCGCCGGACAGTTCTTAAACCTCAAAGTGGACTACCTGGGGTTCGTGTACGATGACCCCATCGTCCACAGCTCCGTGGTGCGGCAGAAGCCTTTCCTCATCTTTGACCCGAAAGCGAAGGCTTCGGTGTGCATCCGCCACTTGCTCGGCCGGCTCGAGCATTTCGACTACCGGGACGGGAAAGGGATTCCTGTTTTTCTGAAAAAGCTTTTTGGTAGCGGGAAATAAAAGGGTTTGTTGACTCTCAGCCGTGTTTCCCCTAATGTAAGGAAGGGGGTCGGTCCGTGAAGGACTTCATGAGGGAATACGGAAAGCTGGCCGGCTTTGTTGCTGCCGGCGCCTTTCTTCTTTCCCTGGCGGTGGGTCTTGTCAGCCGCAACCCCTTCGGCGTGGCGCTGGCAAGAGCGTTCCTTTTTGCCGTTCTCTTTGCAGGCTTGGCGGCCGGGGCCCGGTATATAATCACGAAATACTTGCCTGAGCTGGCTGGCAGTGGATCTCCGAAGGCGGAGGGCGCGACCGGCCAGAACATAGATATCACGTTGCCTGAAGAGCGCCCCGTCCCCGCCGGCCGGGCTGGCGCATATGCGCGTGAATCAGCCGAGTCGGCACGGTGGCCGGGCGGCCCCGCGGAAGAACCGGACTCGGTGCTCGCGGAGGCCTCGGACGGAGAGGAAGAGAGCCTGAGCGAGGAAACGCGCGCGCTTGGCCTGGAGCAACCTCAGGCTGGTGAAAGCGCGGACGTTCTCGGAGACGAGCTTGATGACGTGCTCCCGCCGCTGACGGATGAGGACTACGCGGCGGAGGCCGACCGCGGAATAGCCTCGGACAAGAGCACGGACTTGGTCGAAGAAGCTGAAAGCGTCTCGGACAATAGTCCGCGGGGAGGTTCCGAGGAAGAGTCGACTTCCGAGATGGCCGGAGATCTCGGCCGGCTTCCCGACATCTCCTCCCTCGGGGAGCCTTCTTCTAGGCCGCGAGTCCCTAGGCCGTCCGCATCGAAGCCGGAAGACGAAATGAAGGGAGCCCTAGGCAGCCGGGACCCTGCAACGCTGGCGCGGGCTATCCGCACGGTCTTGAAACGAGAGGAAAAGGGATAGAGCAAGAATGGCTGACAGCCGCTGGGATGGCAAGTCTGAAGAGGATCTCTGGAAGATCTACCGTCGCACGAAGGACCAGAAACTGAGGGATTTCTTCGTAAGGCAGTATGCTCCTCTGGTGAAGTACGTGGCGGGAAAGATCGCCCTAGGAATGCCTCAGAACGTCGAGTTTGATGATTTGGTCGGTTTTGGGGTCTTCGGACTGTTCGACGCCATCGACAAGTTCGATCCGGGAAAGAACGTGAAGTTCAAGACGTACGCCGTTACCAGAATCCGTGGCGCCATCTTCGATGAGCTTCGCACCATCGACTGGGTGCCCCGCTCGGTTCGCCAAAAGGCACGGGAGGTGGAGGAGACGGTAAGGCGCCTAGAGTCGTCTCTCGGCCGGGCCGCTTCGGATGAGGAAATCGCTTCCGGCATGGAGATGGACCTCAAGGATTTCCAGCAGATGATGCTGAAGATCAGCGGCACTTCGATGTTGTCCCTCCATGACATCTGGTACACGGGAGAAGACAACGACAAGATCTCGATCGCGGAAAGCATAGAAAGCCCGGGAAGCCTCAACCCGGACACGATCGTCGAGAAAGAGGAGATCAAGCGAGTCATCGTAGATGCAATCAAAGAGCTTCCCGAAAAAGAAAAGAAGGTGCTCGTGCTCTACTACTATGAAGACCTTACCCTGAAAGAGATCGGAGAGGTACTCGCGGTGACAGAGAGCAGAGTTTCGCAGCTGCACACGAAGGCGGTGATGCGCCTGCGGGCGAAATTGACGAGCTTTAAGAGGGGGCTTGTCTAGAGGAACAGACCATGGCGGGCACGATCAACCTGGAGGCACTCCAGGATTACATGCGGAGACAGTCGGAGGAGGACGCGAAGAACCGTTCTCTCACGCTGGAAGCCGAAAGCGTGCCGGAGGCGCTTAAGCGGGCATCCATCGAGCTTTCCCTTCCGGTTCGCGAGCTGGAGTACGAAGTACTGGAAAAGGGAAGCGCCGGGACGCTCGGGGTCGGCAAGAAGCTCTGGAAAATCCATGTCTACGAGAAGTCCCGCCCGGTGAAAACGGGCGTCGAAGCGGCCGAGGAAGAGCGTCGCAGAGCGGAGGCCTTGCAACGGGAACCTGAGCCTCCCCACGACATTCCCGGCGAAGTGTTCGTGCGCATCGGCAGCGAAGGCGCTTTCCTCAAGGTCACCAAGCCGCAGGGCAGGGGACCGCGCGCCTCCGAGGTTATGGCCTTCGAGAAGCTTTCCTTGCGTGGCGTTGCCAACTACGAAACCTCCCTCGTGTCTCGCGTGGTCAAGCATGCAGACGGGGAATACATCCGCGTCGCGGACATCCGCTATGATCCTTCGCATGACGCCACTGTTTCGATCGAAATCGCCGACGGGGAAATGAAAGCGGTCATCGTCGTCATGGAGCCTGGTCCGGGAGGCGCGGACGTCTCTGTGGATTACCTTCGCAGCTTCCTCCAGTCCAAAGGCGTGGTCTTTGGGATAAAGGAGGAGGTGCTCCTGGAGTTCGAATCCTCTCCGCGCTACGGACGGCCCGTGGTGGTGGCGGAGGGCACGAAGGCGAGAGACGGAGCGGATGCCCGGATCGTGTACAATTTTAAGGGCCAGCGCGACGCAGTCAAGCTGAAAGAGCGGGACGGAAGGGTCGACTTCAAGGACATCTCACGCGTCGAAAACGTTGTCGTGGGACAGGTCCTGGCCAGCAAGATCCCTGCCGAGCCGGGCCAGCCGGGACAGACCGTCACGGGAAAGCAGATCCCCGCCGAGAAGGGCAAAGACTGCGACCTCGCAGTGGGGAAGAACGTGAAGCTCTCGGAGGACGGGCTTTCAGCTTTGGCGGAGACCAACGGTCAGGTGCTTCTGCTCGGGGGCAAGATCAACGTGGAGCCCATCTATACGGTGTCCGGGAACGTCGACCTCCGCACGGGAAACGTGCTTTTTCTCGGCACCGTCGTGGTGCGGGGCAACGTGGAAGACGGCTTCTCCGTGAAAGCCGCCGGCAACATCGAGGTCTTCGGGAGCGTCGGGAAATGCACCCTGGACGCCGAAGGGGACATCGTCGTGCACCAGGGAATTGCCGCAAAGACAGAGGGCAAGGTGCGATGCGGAAAGAGCCTCTACTCGAAGTTCATCGAGCATGCACACGTGGACGCCGGGGAGAACGTCGTGGTCACCGACGGCATCGTCCACTCCTTCGTCGACGCAAACAAGATGATCCTCTGCCAGGGCAAGAGGGCGCAGATTGTCGGCGGACGTTTGCGGGCGTCGGAAGAGATTAACTCGAAAATCCTTGGCTCCGTGGCAGGGACGGAAACGCTGCTCGAGGTGGGATATGACCCGCGGAGCAAGGAAAGGCTCGTCCAACTGGAAACGACCCGTCGGGAAACCGAGAAATCGCTGGAAGAGGTTGAGTTGAACATCAAGACACTGGAGACCCTCCAGAAGGCGCAGAGGAAACTTCCTCCCGAGAAAGCACAGTACCTCAGCGAGCAGAGCGAGAAGCGTTCCCTGCTCCTGGGTCAACTAGAAGAGGCGACGAAGGAGATCGCCAGTATCAACTCGTATCTTGCCTCCCTCCATACCATCGGAAAGATCTCCGCCTCCGAAAGGGCTTTCCCGGGCGTGAAGCTGGCAATCAAGAACGCCAACCTGGCGGTGCGCACGGAATTCAAGTTCGTTACGTTTTTCCTCCAGAGTGGCGAAGTAAAGGTGACTAAGTATGAAATATTCGACGAAGAGCTGATGAAGAGACGTTGAGATGCCGCTTCTACCGATCGACCTGCAGACCCTTTTTTCCCAAACTAACCAGGTTGGCAAGGAACAGGCGGTGCAGAAGGATGCGACTCCTCAGGCCCAATCCCTTCAGGGCTCCCAGCTGGTCCAAAAGACCGAACAGCGGGACAACGCGGTAAACGAAACGCAGCAGCAGGGGGAGGGCCCGGAACAGGTCAAGGCCCATTCGCGCAGGGAGGCCGGCAGTCGGAAAGAAAGAGAAAGAAAAGGAAAAAAACCTACCAAGCCCGCGCCGCGCGCGGACGTCTTGCGTGATCCCGAGTTGGGCAGAAACATCGACGTGACGGGTTGACACCATGTGGTATGCGGTTGTACTTACCCTCGTTATCGACATCGGCGGTCTCCTTCTCCTCTACGCGCTCCTTCGGGACCGCGTGCGCCGTGCCACAAGCGCTACGGCGCAGATGGCCGAGCTTCGCGATGAGGTGAGCCGGCTCGTCGTGGAGCTGAACCAGACCACTGAGCGCAATGTCGCGCTCCTGGAAGACCGGATATCCGGGCTCGGCGACCTGTTCGCCGGGGCGGACCGAAAGATCGCGCTGCTGCAGCGCGAGATCGAGAAACATGACGTCGGAGCGAAGGTCTACAGCAAGCTGGCGGAAGGCGCGTCAAACCCGGCAGGACCACCAAGGCAGGCTCCCCTGCTTTCCGTGGAACTCTCCGAACGGGACGCGGAGGGGCGGAAGCGGACGGATCCAGTGGCGGGGGCGCCTTTGCCTAAGATGGACGTGCATCAGAAAGTGGTCATGTTGAGTCGGTCAGGCTTTTCCGCGTCGCTCATCGCGGCGCGCGTTGGTATGCCGCTGGGGGAGGTTGAGCTGATTATATCCCTGGAACGCCGGAAGATGTCACAGGCATCCGAGCACCGGGGGGAGGAGCCGGTGTGACTTTCGAGGAACTGGCTTGACGAGGCGCTATGTGTCTTTTCTTCTCGGGGCGGGTCGTTACTGCGTGCCGGTGGACGAGGTGCTGCAGATAGTCCGGCCCGAAGGCATCATGGAGGTGCCTCAGGCGGCGCCTTTCGTGACGGGGGTGATAAATATTCGCGGAGACGTAGTCCCTGTTGTCGACTTGAAGCGGCGCCTTGGAAACGATGCAACGCAGGGAGGAAATGAACCACAAGACGCTTCAGGTGACGGGCAGCCGGGAGTGCAATCGAGAGGGGGGTCACGCGCCGGTTCGCGGGCCCGCGTGGTCATCGTCAGGTCGAGCAACCGCCTATGCGGACTGGAGGTAGACGACGTGCGGGAGATCGTTGCCATTGAGGAATCCTCGGAGGAGGCTCCCGTGTCGGAAGCGCACACACAGTTCGTTCGGGGCGTCACGCATCGAGACGGAAACCTATTCCTCATCCTGGACCTGCAGCGCATCCTGAGCGCAGGTAGGGACCTTGCGGCCGCGGGACCGTCGTAAGATGTTTGGAACGAACGGACCGGATGATGCCAGGCTCAAACGTGCTTTCCTCGAGGAAGGCGAAGAGCTGGTCCAGAAACTCGGCGAATCTCTAACGGCGCTGGAACAAAGATCGGACAAAGACCTCATGAACGAGATTTTCCGCCTCACGCACTCCCTGAAGTCGGAGTCCGCGCTCATGGGCTACGCCTCGCTTTCACGGCTGGCGCACACAATGGAAGACGTGCTTGGGATGGTCAGAAGCGGGACACTTGTGCTTGGCAAGGAGGTCCTGGATCTACTGATGGCGGGCGCGGACCGTTCGGCCGTCATGATGAGCGAGATTTCCCGCGAAGGAAGGGAAAGCGAAGCGGGGACCTCCGACTTGGTCAACGACCTGTCTGCCCTCGCGGGGGCAAATGGCGGCGCGCGCAAGGCGTCTGTGGGTCCCGTTGCCGCCCCGGCGTCAGATGCCCTGAACGGGTATCCCATGTTCGACGAAATGGAGCTTCGCAGGATGGACGAGGCCAGGGACCGCGGCGAATCGCTTGTGCGCTTGAGCGTGACCGTGGTGGCAGACGAGCCCATGAAGTATGCCCGGGCGTTCCTCGTCTTCAGCAATCTCGAGCAGGTGGTGAATGTCATTCGGGTTGTGCCTCCCCTGGACGGAGAACCGCTGGAGGAATTCCGCTACGGAAAGACGGTATTCTACCTCACAGCGCCGCCGGGAGACGACGTGATCAAGGGCGCATCCTGCGTAGACCAGATCGCCTCAGTTGAGATTGAGCGCATCGACTTCCCGGGCCGTCCTGACGCGGGAACCGTGACTTGGGCGGTGGGCGGGGACTCCCTTCATGCCGGAGACTCGGGAATTGCGCGTGGTGAATCTGCGGCAGGGAATGATTCCTCCGTGTCGAACCGTCCTCTCGAAAAGGCCTCGATCCGTGTCGACACGCGCAAGCTCGACGAGCTGTGGAGCTTCGTTGCCGAGCTGGTTCTGCACAAGGCGCATATCTCCCGTCTTTCGGACGGGGTGGCACGCGGCATGGATGTCTCCGTGATCCGCGAAGAGCTTGTGGAGTCCTTTGACTCCTTGGAAAAGCTCTCCAGTGGAATGCAGCAAGCCATGCGCGACACGCGCATGATCCCCATATCCATCATCTTCAACAAGTTTCCGCGCCTCGTGCGCGATCTCTCACGAAAGCTCGAAAAGCCGGTCGAGCTGGCGCTTTCCGGGGAGGATACGGAGATCGACAGAAGCATCATCGAGTCGCTTTCTGATCCACTGACGCACATCATCCGCAATGCCCTCGATCACGGCATCGAGTTTCCCGAGGAGCGCGTGCGCTTGGGCAAACCCGAAAAGGGAAGGATCACGGTGAGTGCATGGCGCCAGGGCGGAACTATCGTGATCGAGCTTGCGGATGACGGCAGGGGGTTGGACACAGAGAGCATTCGGAACAAGGCGGTCAGCCTCGGGATCCCCGACGCCTCTTCCTTGAGTGAAACTCAGCTGCGGGAGCTCGTTTTTCTCCCGGGGTTCAGCACCCGGGAGGTCGTGACGGACGTGTCGGGACGGGGGGTGGGCATGGACGTGGTGGCAACCCGGATCCGAAACGACCTTCGCGGCGATGTGGAACTTGCAAGCGAACCGGGAAAGGGGACGCGGGTCATCCTGAGGCTTCCTCTGACCATCACCATCGTGAACTCCCTGCTCGTGGCAGACCACACCCATTTGTACGCTATCCCGCTTGACGACTTGGACAGCACGGCGAAGCTCACTGCGGCCGAAATGTCCCTGGAGGAAGGGGGGGAGACCGCGCCATGGATGGGAGAGCAGATCCCCGTCCACAGCATGGCGGGTCTCCTAGGATTGGAGCGTACTCCCCGAGAAGAGTACTTCGCGGTGGTCCTCCATCACGGGACGAGCCGCGGCTTTCTCATCGTGGACGAGCTGATCGAGGAGCGCGAGATCGTCATCAAGCCTGTGGACGACCTGGTGAATCCATCCCGGCTTTTTTCGGGGGTCTCCGTTCTGGACGACGGGAGACTAGTTTTCATGCTTGACACGTCATTCCTCAGGCGCGACTATTTTTGACATGGGAGCGACGATCCTCATCGCGGATGATCTCAGCTTCATGCGCATGATCCAGAGGGAGATCCTCACCGAACGGGGATATACGGTGGTCGGTGAAGCGACTGACGGGATCGACGCAGTGAACAAGTACCAGAGCCTGAGCCCTGACCTAGTTCTTCTGGACATCACGATGCCGAACATGAATGGCTTGGAGGCAATGCGCAAGATTTTCGCCATCAACCCGAAAGCGCGGGTGATTATGTGCTCGGCCCTCGGCCAGCAGAGCCTGATCGTCGAGGCAATTCGGGCCGGGGTCAAGGACTTCATCGTCAAGCCATTCAAGCCGGAGCGCATCCTGTCCGCCATAGCCAAGGCGATGCAGAGCTCGTGAGCTCGCGGAGAAAAAAAAACGGTATGCCTGGACGTCAAGAGCATACCGTATTTCGAACCGAGGAACTTGTCCTCACCAAAGAAGATCGGCCTGTCGGTCAGAACCTTTAGGGGAAACTAGCTTCCAGCCCGGAAAGCGCCTTACGGATGACGCCCTCCTGCCACCGCGCGGATTCCATGATCCCCCGGTATAGCTCGGCCCCGTCGGAGAGCGTCTCCTCTTCTGAGGCTTTCACCTCACCCCTGTCGGCAATCCGATGGATGAGGGACTGGAGAAGGAACCCTACGATGCTTCGTTGGGAAACTGTAAGGAGGCGGCTGTCGATTTCGTCGAGCTCTGACAGGAGGAGAGAGGCGGTCTTCGAGCCCGGCGCGTTCTCCGTTCGGGCGACTGTCGGGGTCGGGGAAAGCGCGCGGCCAAGGGCTTCATTCGCACGCAGGGCGCGCTCGCAGAGGGCCTGAAGATCCCGGAGCCCGCCCGCCAGCTCGTGAAGGGCCTTGCGCAGCGCTGGCCCGCTGTGCCGCGCTGCGGTCTCTTGTGCCGCGGCTCGAAGCTCCCCGGTAATCCGCTCGTGGATTTCGTTTCGGATGGAGGGAAGGGACAGGAGCTCTGAGGGCGGGGCGAACGGCATTCCCGTGATGGCAACGCTGTCCGCTGAGAGAGTGAACGTGCGCGTCTCTGGGTGAATGGTGAGCTGGTTCTCAAACCACCACTTGTATAGGAGCATGCGCCGGTCAGTCTGCGTCAGCCCGCCGCCGGCGGACTGCACAGGGAAAAGACCGATCTCCCGGAGGTAGCCGAAGGAGCTTGCCTCCAGGGGGTGAAGCCGGCCGCAGGCCGTGAGCCACAGCTCTTCCGTGAAGACGCCTTTGCAGTGCGTGCGCATTCCGGGATACCCGAGGTCCAACCCGGCGGTGAAAATAGGGCTCGCGCCGAGGTGCCTCGCCAGGTCCCAGGCGGCGGTGGCCACCGAACCTCCCGCCCCCAGCTTGCCTTTCTCCCCGACAGCCGCTTCCAGGGTCTCTCCAAGAGGGAAAAGAGAGCTGCACAAGTAGCGCGCCGCCGTAGCGGAACCGCGGAGCAGTCGGGGATGCGTGGAGGGTTCGGCGATGACAATCGGGAAGGCGCCGGCACGCTCGCCAGGTTCCAGAGGCGGTTGAGTCCAATCCATGAAGCGTGACGCCCAATACTGCGGGTCGACAACAACGGTGAAGTCAGGCACAGCGCCAGCCTCGACGCAACGCTTAAGCGGCGTGTTGACGGAAATAACAACGAGCCTTTCCCGCAGGGAGGGAAGCAGGGGAAGGATTGCATCAAGAGAGGGCCCTCCTGCAACGACGAGGGCCGGGAGGCCCTCGCACAGACCCCTGAGCCGGACGATTCCGGGAGCCTCGGCGAAAAGGCGAACGTTCCGGGCGAGATTTCTCACCCACAGCTTGCCGAAACGGTTGACCGTGTTGAGGTTGATTTCACGCCGTAGGAGCCAGGACCGAATTATTTCACCCGCGACTCGAAACCATTCAGGGTTGGCTTCTACGGCGGGGCGGAGCCGAAGAAAGGCGGGCTTGAGCAACGGCAGCGTGGGGAGCATGGACGTGACTTCCTCCGGCTTCGATGCGACAAGAAAAAACGTCCGTTCATCGGAGAGAAGGTCCCAGAGGTCCCGGGAGGCAAGCGCGGCCTGGAACATCTCGGCATCAGGCTCGAGGACGAGAATAGGCAGTGCGGGATACTTCCGCCGGACCGCTTCCGCGAGGTATCCGAGGCCGAATCCGTAAAGCATCACCGTGCTGGCCTCTTTGTCGACTTCCCTTGCCTGGCGCTCAGCTTCGGCGCGAGGATCATGGCGGCTATGGAAAGTGCGGCCAGCGCGTACGGCGGTAGGCTCACCCGAGGCGCTCTCCAGGATGCGGACGCCGCCGCTGCCTGGGGAGTTGTGCGCAAGAAAGCGTGCAAGCTCGGGATGGTGGTCGCTCAGAGCCGCGAGATTTGCCTCCCGCAGGCTCACTTCAGCTCCAGCGTGATTCTTATTCCGCTCTGCACAGGCGTTCCTGGTTGAGGGTCCTGTTTCACGACGAAGCCGCTGCCGCTGATGGAAACCGAGATGTCTTTCCGCAAGAGAAGCGGGAGGAGAAGCCTCTTCGGCGTCCCCAGGAGGTCAGGCATGACGGAGGAAATCTCTACTTGCCGGGGAACGGTCACCGCAATTTCCGACGGCCCTTTCACGGTCCTTGTCCCTTCACGCGGTATTCCCATCATGTCCACGAGCGCCACTGCAACATCGTGGAAAATGGGCGCAGCGATGGTGGAGCCATAGTAGCTCTGTCCCTTGGGGTTCTGCATCACGACGTAGATGATCAGTTGCGGGTCATTCGTGGGAAGAATGCCCAGCAGAGAGGCGATGAAGTCGGTATCCGAATATCCCCCGGTGGCGGATGCCACCTGGGCTGTTCCCGTCTTGGCCGAGATCCGTATTCCGGGTACGGCTGCCCGGCGGGCCGTGCCTGCGGGAGAAGTGGCAGCTTCCATGAAA
>Ga0326728_10012118_pt1 | contig 19321 bp, 15 predicted proteins | sample MB3enrmetagenome_FD_207602 | JGI IMG/M metagenome (GOLD analysis project Ga0326728, IMG submission 207602) | Lab enriched peat soil microbial communities from McLean, Ithaca, NY, United States - MB31MN | ecosystem: Environmental > Terrestrial > Soil > Wetlands > Peat | place: USA: New York... | reverse complement strand
CAGAGTTTCCGGCACAAGAAAAGCGTGGCGCTTGGCGAAGCGGCCACGCTCTTCCAGTTCGGTGCGTGCTTCCGCGCCCAACAGCTACTTGGCGCCTTCCACCACTTCGTCCTCGTCCAGCAGGGCCGCCACCGCGGCGGGCGCCTTGCGAATGCCTCCGCCCAGCGCCGCTTCCAGGTCCACTTCCTCGCTCGGCGACGATTCCGCCGAAATCTCCACGCCCTCGACGCCTGCTTCGCCCTCTTCCGCGGCGGCCGGCTCCGGCGTCTCCTCCTGAAGCGCCTTGTCGGCCAGCAGGTTCACGCCCTCGGCAGCCGAGTCGGCAACCTTTGAGGTGAAGAGGCGAATGGCGCGAAGCGCATCGTCGTTGCCCGGAATCACGTAATCCACCATGGTGGGATCGCAGTTGGTATCCACCACCGCAACCACCGGGATGCCCAGCTTGCGCGCTTCCTTCACGGCGATTGTCTCGTTGTTCGAGTCCACGACGAAGAGCGCGTCAGGCAGCCGCTTCATGCTCTTGATGCCGGCCAGATTCGCCTGCAGATGCTTGCGCTCGCGCTCCAGGCGAATCACTTCCTTCTTGGTCAGCAGGTCGTAGCGGCCGTCCACGGCCATCTCATCCAGTTCCTGAAGGCGCTTCACCGACTTCTGCACCGTCACCCAGTTGGTGAGCAGCCCGCCCAGCCACCGCTGGTTGATGTACGGCATGCCCGCTCGCGTGGCCTCTTCGGCAATGGCATCCTGGGCCTGGCGCTTGGTGCCGACGAAGAGGATCGTTTTGCCGCTGGCGCACAGTTCAGTTACGAATTTCGACGCATCCTTGAACAGCTTGAGCGTCTTTTGCAGGTCAATGATGTAGATACCGTTGCGCTCGCCGAAGATGTACTCCTTCATCTTGGGATTCCAGCGCTTGGTCTGATGCCCGAAGTGAACACCCGCTTCGAGCAGTTCCTTCATGGTGATGGTGGCCAATGGTCCTCCTTCGTGGACTGCATCCGGGTGGTCGATGCCAGCGCCCGGATTCATTCCCCTTGCGGGGAGATTTTTCAAACCAGGGAGTAGGCAGTAGCCAATAGGGAGTAGAAAGCAGGCCAAATTCCGCGGCCTTTCTATTCCCTATTCCCTACTCCCTTGCAAGCGCGTTAGCGCTTGCTGAACTGGAACCGCTTCCTCGCGCCCTTCTGGCCGTACTTCTTGCGCTCCTTCACGCGCGCGTCGCGTGTCAGCAATCCTTCCGCCTTGAGCGTCTTTCTCAGCTCAGGGTTGAACTCGATCAAGGCGCGGGCCACGCCCATCTTCACCGCGTCGGCCTGCGAGGAAACTCCGCCGCCGCTCACTGTGGTCACGACGTCGAAGCTCGCCGCAAGCTCGGCCACCACCAGGGTGCGCTTGGCCGAGACCCTCTGCTGCTCGGTCACAAAATGCTCTTCGAACTTCTTGCCGTTCACCTTCCACTCGCCCGCGCCGGGACGCAGAAAAACGCGCGCGATCGCCGACTTGCGCCGCCCCGTCCCGTAATACTGAACCAGATCCTCTGCCATGCCTTGTTAGCTCCTAGCTTCTAGCCTCTAGCTGCTAGCTTGTCCAAGCCCCGTCGGGCGTCTCTGTTTTTCCCGTCGCCTCTTCGCTCCCGCAACAAAAAGCTAGGAGCTAGAAGCTGCCTTACAGTGCCACCGGCTTTTGCGCCGTGTGCGGATGCTTGTCGCCGCGATACACCTTCAACTTCGAACCCATGGCGCGGCCCAGCTTGGTCTTAGGCAACATGCCCTTGATCGCCTCTTCCAGAACCTTCTCCGGCTTGCGGTTCACCAGCCGCGTGAACGACTCCTCGCGCAGGCCGCCAGGAAAGCCCGTGTAGCGCCGGTAGACCTTCTTCTGGCTCTTCAGGCCGGTCAGGCGAACCTTCTCCGCGTTGATCACGATCACGTGGTCGCCCATGTCGATGTACGGCACATACTGGGGATTCAGCTTGCCGCTCAGCACACTGGCGGCTTTGGTCGCCAGGCGCCCCAGGGTCTGCCCGCTCGCGTCCATCAGAAACCATTTGCGGCTGATATCCTTGCCGCTCGGAACAAAGGTCGACATCTCTCTTCTTCCTTCAAAAAAAATGCCCAGCGCCTCGGAAAAACTGCTTTGCGCCCCAATCAAACTCGCCAAAACTTGCCCTGCGCGCCCGCTGGAATCAGCTACCGGCTGCCGGCTTGTGCTACCGCGCAAACCGCTATCGCCCATGCTCTGCGCACGGGCCTAAAATTCTACCCACTGCCAAACAAATCTGTTCGGGTGAGAAGCTGCGGGGGTTAGCCCCAAACCTGGGCCTTGGCCACGCTGGACGGGTTCCCAAGTCCAGCCGCCGACCGCCTGCTCCGGCTGAGGTCATCGAGGGCCTCCACCAGACCGGTCCGGGTGAGCACACACGGACCCCAGGCGCAACACCGCGCAAGACCTTTAGAATACTGGAAAAACAGCCCAGAGTCAACGAAACAACACGCCCGTGGACCCTGTGGATGGATGGGAAACGGTGCGCCCTTCAGACCCGCCGCGCCCGGGAACTCCCGATTCAACCTCTGCGTAACTGCTTATTCAGTATTGTGCATCCACAAGCCAAGCTACCTCAGCCATTCTCATCATCGTTCCCGGAGGGCCTCAACATGCTCTTGCAGGAAGCTCAACACCAAGTCCGTACTGTCTTCATCGGCGGCTTTTGGGGTCAACTGGTCTCGTCGGCAATCTGGCTCGCGTCGGCGGCTCTCGCAACGTGGAGCACTCCACGTGCGGCGATATCAACCCTTGTAGTCGGCGGTTTCTTCATCTTCCCGGCGACCCTGCTGCTGCTGCGCTTAACCGGCGGGCCGGCCTCGCGCACCAAAGGCAACCCGTTAGGCAAACTCGGAGTGCAGATCGCGTTTACGCTGCCCATGACCATGCTTCTGCTTGTGCCCGTCACCGAGTTTCGTTTGAACTTGTTTTATCCCGCGTTCTTGGTCCTGCTCGGCGCGCACTATCTTCCTTTTGTCTTTCTCTACGGCATGCGCATGTTCATTCCCTTATGCGCGATGCTCGTCTCGAGCGGCGTAGCCATCGCGCTTTGCCTTCCCCAGACCTTCTCGCTCGGCGCCTGGGTTGGCGGCCTCACGCTGCTTGTTTTTGCCTGGATCGGCCGCATCACAGTCAATCGCGAATCGCGTCTTGTACCGCCGGTCTCCTGACCGGATCGCCGCGGCGAGTGCGGGTCTCCCGACCCGCACATGCGCGCTGGCCCAATGCTTCCGCATTCGCAAACTGCGGTATCCTATCAGAGCGCGCCCGTAGCTCAGCTGGATAGAGCGAATGCCTCCGGAGCATTAGGTCGGGAGTTCGAATCTCTCCGGGCGCACCATTTCTTATTCCCCGCTGCCGGGCAATGGTGCAGCTTCAACTTCGCCTCGATAGGCCAAACACACAAAAGCCCCTCGCTTCCGAGAGGCTTCATGTCAAATCACAGGGAAGTGGCGCCTTGTTGGTCGATGGTATTCGATCCGTGCTTGCTGGCAGCACCCTGCCGGTACTACGCTAGCGAGCCGCTGATTTGGTTGAACACGCTGTTGATGGCTGTGGCCACATTGTTGACGCCAGTGATGCACACGAGCGCAATCAGGGCAACCAGCAATGCATACTCGACCAGATCCTGGCCCTCTTCGCTGTTCTTGAGGCCCTGGAATTTCGCGTACAGATTCAGAAGCAGGCTGTTCATTTGGGTTCTCCTTGGTTGTCGAAATCTACGGTTCAGCGAATGACGAGGGCCTCAATGAAGAGTTTTGGGTTTTGTCCGGACCTTGACCCCGCATCAACGCCCTATTGGTAACATTGAAACCTGTTACCTTCTCCCCGCTCAATCACACCTCGGTACTATCCCATGACACTTTGGCACTATATGGAGGTTGGCCGGCCACACTTGCAGCCAAGCTCAAGGCTGAGGCCATATTCACGCCAACGCATCGCTCCGCGCCTGACACCGCCGAGATGTCAAGCCCTCCCGCCAAATCGTTCCCACCCTGCCTCGTCCGAATTCCGCTTCCAGCCGCCCCGCTTCTCCATTCCTTTCAGGCACATACGAACCAGGCCCTCCATCGCCGCCAGCCCAAAATGCCCCAAAATATCTCCCGAAAACCTTGCAGAGAATTGCGGCCATTTCGCGCACAATATCTCTATGGGATGCTCCTGCCAACCCGAGTCCGCCCCTTCCGCCCGTCCGCTGCTTAATCCCCACCGGCGACTCGCGCCCAACCCGGTTCGCTTGTTTCCTTCTTCTCCCGGTTGTTCTCTCGGTCCCTTGTTCCCTGTCTTCATCCCCCCACCCCCTATGCTCGCCACCCCCACCCCCCTATGAAAAAACAGGGCTGTGAGACTGTGAAACTGTGGACCGCGCCGAATCAATCACTTACAGCCACAGTTTCACAGTCTCACCGTTTCACAGTTCCGTTTTTGACCGTTCATTCGTTTCTGCTGGATGGTGCATCTTGCGCGACTCTTCCGCGCGATAAATCACAGCTGATAGCTGCTCACAGTCCACGGCTCACTGCCAAAAACCAGCCACTTCACCTCTGTGCTGGTCATCCTTGCAATTCCTTCGCTGCGCTCCTTTAATTCCGTAGCAGTGAAAGCGGTAGACCAGAGGACAACACAAGGAATTGGGTCTGGCGCAGCGGGCGAGTCCGCGGTCGGCGCGCGTGCGGCGCTCGCGCTCACTGGCTTCAGCGCGATAGTCGGCCAGATCGTGCTCATGCGCGAGCTGATCCAGGTCTTCAACGGCAACGAGATCTCGCTTGGGATTCTGCTGGCAACATGGCTTCTTTGGACGGCCGTCGGAAGCGGCCTCAGCTCCGCCGCCGGCCTCGGACGCCGCAGCCCGCGCCTTGCCGTCGCTGCCCTTGAATTGGTGCTCGCCGCGAGCTTGCCCGCGACGATCTGGGCGCTACGCAGCGCGAAGGCCTTCTTCCAAACCGTGCCCGGCGAGCTGGTCGGCCCTGTGCCCATGCTGCTCACCTCGCTCGTGTGCCTGAGCGTGTTTTGCGCGGCGTCGGGCGCGTTGTTTGTCGCGTCGGCGCGCATGGCCCAAGTGGAGAGCCGGCTTTCACCGCGCGCGGCCGCTAGCTCCGCCTATCTGCTCGAGGCTGCCGGTTCGGCCTTTGGCGGAATCCTGGCCAGCGTAGTGCTCGTGCGCTATTGCGACGCCTTCCAGATCGCGGCCATCGTGAGTTTGCTGAATCTCTGCGTGGCGTCGGCGCTTGTGTTCAGGCTACGGGGCATGCAGGTCGCGGTGTTGGCCGGCGCGGCAGTGCTGGCTGCGCTTCCGCTGCTGGTTTGGGTTGCGCCGCATTGGGACGCGGCGGCGCGCGCGCGCCTGTGGCGCGGCTTCAACGTGGTGGGGGCGCGCGACACGATTTACGGCAATCTGACCGTTACGGAAACCGGATCAAGCGAGACCGGCGCGATCCGCAGCCTCTACGAGAACGGCGCGATTCTGGCCAATGCGCCCGATCCGGCCGCGGCCGAGGAGGCTGTCGATTACGCCCTGCTCGAGCACGCCGCGCCCCGGCGCGTGCTGCTCATTGGCGGCGGCGTGAACGGCGGCGTGGCCGAGGCGTTGAAACATCCGACCGTCGCCAAGCTCGACTATGTCGAGCTCGACCCGGCGCTGATCGGCATGGCGCGGCAGTTCTTTCCCGTCGAGACCGCGGATTTCGATTCCGATCCGCGCGTGCATCTGCATTTTCACGATGGCCGGCGATTCCTGGCCGAGACGAGAGACAAATTCGACGCGATCATCGTGGATGTGCCGGACCCGCAGACGGCGCAGTTGAACCGCTTCTACACGGTCGAGTTCTTTCGCCTGGCACGCGCGCATCTTGAGCCTGGCGGATTACTTGCCGTTGAGCTGCGCTCCTCGGAAGAGACGATCAGCCCGGATCTGGCCGAGTTTTTGCGCTCCATCCGGCGTACCCTCGGCGAGGTGTTTCCGTATCAGGCGGCGGTTCCGGGCGAGATGATTCACTTTTTCGGCGCTATGCAGCCGGGCGTGCTCACCAGCGATCCAAAGGTGCTTGTCGCGCGGCTGCGCGAGCGGCGGCTGGCCACGCAATATGTGCGTGAGTACTTCATTCCCTTCCGCATGATGCCCGATCGGATGGAGCAGGTGGAGACCGAACTGGCGCCGGTGGCCACGACGCCGGTCAATCGGGACTTTGCGCCCATCGCCTACGCGTTCGACGTGGTGCTGTGGAGCGCACAGTTCAAGTCAGGATATGCGGCTTGGTTTCGCGCGGCGGAGCATGTCGAGTTTGGCCGGGTTGCGGGCGCGTTGGCGATCGCGTTGCTTTTTTGCGCGGGGTTGATGGCGATTATGCCGGGACCAGAGCGGCGCGCAAGAGCAGCGGCGGGTTCTTGCGTGGCGGCGACGGGATTCACGCTGATGGCCTTGCAGATTTTTCTGCTCCTCGGCTTTCAGGCGGTGTACGGCTACGTGTACACAGAACTGGCCATTCTGATCGGTGTGTTCATGGCGGGCATCGCGCTGGGGAGCTGGCTGGCGATGCGGACCAACAATTCGGGTGATGGCGGCACACCAAAGGGCTGGCAACTCCCCGGAATACAGCTCCTGCTGGCGCTCGCCGCTCCGGCGCTGCTCTTCGTTGTCAGCCTGATTGCTGACTTCGCTTCGGTGGCGGCAGCGTGGGTTGCGGCGCAGGTGCTCTTTCCCGCGCTGGCTGCGCTGGCAGGGATCTTGGGCGGGTACCAATTCGTCGTCGCAGCGGGAATCTTTCTGCGCGGCCGCAGCGAGCGCTCGGGACTCGGCGTGCTCTATGCCATCGACCTCCTGGGCGGATGCGTGGGCGCGCTCGCGCTGAGCGGCTTTCTGATTCCGGTGTTCGGCTTCTGGAAGACGGCGTGGCTTGCCGTAGCGATCAACGCGGCTGCAGTTTTGCTAGCGGTGCGGGCGAGCAGATTCATAAATGAGGAGCGAAAATGATCAATTCGGACGGTTCTTCCCACTCGGCCTTTTCTCGGATACTTTCCGCCGCGGAATCTTGGGAAAATGCGGAGCTATCCCTCCAAGCGCCGCCAATATCCGCGCGCTATCGCGTCCATTCAAAGCTCCCAAACCCACGCGGTCCAGAACTTCGTCTTCTTCGTCCTGAAAGAGCGGCTTGACGGCGATAGTTAATCCATAGAGCCTCTGATTGAGCAGTTCGGCCCACTCTGGAGTCGCAGGCACGCTGACCGGCGGAACGCCCTGTCGCGCACTTCCGGTTCTTCCCTTCCGCGCGAACTCGACCCAATTGCTCATTGCGAGAATGTAGGTCTTAAACGCCTCGGCGGGTGAATGGCAGTCGTCAAGAGGAAGATAGGCCGGTGGAATGTCGCCCACCATGATCCAGATCCAAGGACTAATGCCGCGCCGACTCGGCTGAATGTGAAAGAAGAAGACCGCGAAAATGCCTCCGACGCCTCCTCCAAAATATGAATTAAGGACCGCCTTGCACCACGAGAATGAATCGATGTATCGCTTGGCTTCTTTCGACATCTTCCGAAGAAGCTTGGTGTCCATTTCGCTATCGCCGACGAGATTCGCTATAGGTACGAGGCCGGACGCGATCCTCGCTCCTTCAAGCTCGGCCTTCGAATCGGCTTTCATGGGGCTGATTATAGAATCTCAGTTCGATCAGACTTTCGCAGAACTCCGGCAGATGCTTACTGCTTGTGCTCGTTGAAGACGACCGCTGTAAAGCTGAAGATGTCAGTGTTCTCGTCCTTCCAGCAGTTTCGGTCCATGCCGGCCTTGCGGCAGGTCTCTTCGAGGAAGGTTAGCCGGTCCCACTTCTGCTCCACGGGAACCTGCGGCAGCAGAAGGCCCTCGGAGTCGCTGTTCTTCATTAACAGGCCGTCGCGGCCGACCGCGATCTGCTCCATGTCGGTGACGCGGCGCAGCGGAGAGAGCACGGAGATCTCGTAGGCGAGCTGCGGCAGCTCTGATGCCGCAACAGGCGGGAAGCGCGGGTCATGCAGGGCGGCCAGCGTGGCCGTATCGCGCACCGTCATGTAGAGCGGCTTCACGGGCGAGGTGTAGCCAATGCAGCCGCGCAGCGCTCCGCCCTCAGTGAGCGTGACGAACGCGCCATACTCGCGGTTGAGGGTTTCGCTCGTGCTCGGCCGGGGCGCGTACGGTTCATTCTTCTGGATCATGTACTCGACGGACTTGCGGGCGTCGGCAAGGAGCTCGGCTTTTTCCGCATCGGTGAGCGAGAACGGAGTCGCCGCGTCGGCCGCGTGCGCGGACTTGACGAAGAGATCGGCGCTGTAGCCCACTACGCGTGAATGGTCGCCGGTGGTGTCGCCGGAGTTCGCGTATTTGAGCACCTCAGCCTTGTTGGCGCCCATGCGCTCGGCGTAGATCATGGCGGCCACAATGGGCGCGCCGCCGCAAGCCTCCCAAATCCCCGGCTGGCCTTGCCCGACCCACTGGAAGTTGCGCGACATGCTCAAGTAGTCGTACGCCTCAAGCGCGTGCAGCGTCTTGTGGTCGATGGTCTCGGCTTCGTCGTAGGTGTGGTAGTGAGAGAGGTCGCTGCTGGCCAGAACCAGCGTGTCGTGATCGTTGCGGAGCATCTTGGCCAGGGCCACGCCCAACGCGCGGCTGCTCTCGTAGCTCTGGTCGCCCATCACGATGGGAACCAGCTCGAAGTTGCCCAGCACCTTCTGCAGCCAGGGCAACTCGACCTCGACTGAATGTTCCGGCGCATCGGGAGTTGCCTGGTGGCCCTTGTCGGAGAGCTGGATGGTAGGGCTCATCTTCGCCAGGCGGCGCGCAAACTCCTTGTCCACGCGAACCTGGCCTAGCGGTGTCGTGTAGGCGTCGCCGTCGTAGACCGAAGTAAAGTCGAAGGCCACGTAATGAGAGGGCGCGATGACCACGACACGCGAGTACTTGTGGCCTTTGAGCTCGGCGTAGGTCCACGCAGCCACGGGGCCCGAGTAGGGATAGCCGGCGTGAGGCGCGACTGCGGCCAGGATCTCGCCATCGACGGGCGGGGGCGTGGCTTTGGCCAGCATATCGTCGATCATCTGCGAGAGCTCTTGGGGATCGGCGGGATAGAATGCTCCGGCGACGGCTGCCGGCCGGACTTTCTGTTGCTCGGCTCCGCTCCCTGCCGCGCGAACGTGCAGAATGGGCGCGGTGACCAGGAGCGCAATGCATTGCGTCATCATCCAAGCCATGGCGGAACTCCTTGCGATCTTCATAGGTCAAGACCTCATCGGTGCGATCAAAGGTGCCAGATTCCTGGGATACTGTGCCGGCAGAACGGGCAAGTCGAGTCCTTGCGGATGAGCATCTGGCTGGCCGTGAAGCCGACGCGCTCAACCAGCATTTTGCGGCACTGCGGGCAGTAGGTGTTCTGCGCGGGATGGCCAGGCACGTTGCCGATGTAGACGTAGTGCAGGCCTTCAGCATCGGCGATGGCCTTGGCGCGTTCCAGTGTGGGAACCGGCGTGATGGGCAGGTTCTTGAGCAGATACTCGGGATGAAACTGCGTGAAGTGGAGGGGAACATCGGGGCCGAGATTCGCTTTAATCCATTGCGCAAGACCACGAAACTCGGCGTCATCGTCGTTGAGCGTAGGCACAACCAGGTAGACGATCTCGGTCCACTTGCCCATTTTGCGCAAACTGACGAGCGTCTCGAGGACAGGCTTCAACTGCCCGATGACCACCTTGGAGTAGTAGGACTCGGTGAAAGCTTTCAGGTCGATCTTGACCGCGTCCATTTTGCCGTAGGCCTGCTCAAGCGAGTCGTGCTGCATGTAGCCGTTAGAGACAACGATGCTGCGCACGCCGGCTGCGTGCCCGGCATCGGCGGTATCCATCAGATATTCGGCGAAGACCACCGGCTCGCTGTAGGTGTAGGCGATGGTGGGGCAGTTGTATTGCTGGGCAACTTCAGCCGCCTGATGCGGCGAGAGGTATTGGGCGGGAATCTCTTCGGGCCGCGACTGCGAAATATCCCAGTTCTGGCAGAACTTGCAGTTGACGTTGCAGCCGGCGGTGGCGATGGAAAAGGCCGTGGTGCCGGGCAGGTAATGAAACAGCGGCTTCTTCTCGATGGGATCCACGTGAGCAGCGCAGACGCGGGAGTGGACGAGGGTGTAGTAGACGCCGCCGCGATTTTCGCGCACGCCGCAGTAGCCGCGCTCCTTGTCGCCCACAATGCACTCGCGCGGACAGAGTTTGCACTTGATCTTGCGGCTGGGCAGCTTTTCGTAGAAGCGCGCCTCGAAAGTGAACTGCGTGTCGCTCTCCAGGCCGGCGCCGGATGCCACGGGGATCGCAGCGGCGGGTGCGGCCAGTTCGCCGGCGCCGAGTACCGCTCCCGAGGCCAGTGCGCACATCAGGAACGAACGGCGATCGAAAGATGCGTCCACCGGATTCTTTTCAGCAACGAACTTGGCATTCATCACGCACCTCCCGGCTGCGCCGGCTACACCTCGACAACCGCAATGCGGCTGGGGTCGCAGCGGCCCAGGCGATGCTCGCTATCGGCCGCGGTGGCAATGTAGCGCGGCGCGCGCTGCTCGGCTTCGAGGGTCTTCAGTCCCATCGCCGCGCGCTTGCGCTCGATAATCTGCCAGCCCGTATAGTCGAGCGCGACCGGATCCTGAGAAACGAGCAGACTGTTGCACTTCCAACTGTGTTCGGGCTTGAATCCAGGGCCGCCTTCGCACATGGCGGTGGTAGCGTCGCAGATCACGAGCCGCATGCGCGAGCGAATCTCGGGCAGCATGTTCAGGTCGGCGACGTAGGGATCGCAGCCGTTGGGGTGGTACTTGTTGGGGTTGTGAACCGCGCCGTACATGTTTTTGAGAGCGATGGTCACACCGGCGCCGTCGTGGTCCTTGAGAACGGGGAGATTGATGAGCACGCTCGAGGAGCGGGTAAGGATCTTGGAGAGACGGCTGCCGACGCTGCCCCAGGCGGAGAGATCTTCCTCGTAATCGACGAGGTCGGTGCCGTAGCACTGCACGCGGTCCCCGCCGACGGCGACGCGAAATCCGGCGCGCTCCATTTCTTCGCTGTTGCGGTCCCAGACGACGATGTTGGCGGGTTTGACGCCGGCCTGCTGCAGGCGCTCGCAGATGGCGGCCACCAGCTCGACATTCGTGGAGATGCCGCGGCCGCCGAGGGTATTCACCTTCAGGCTGACGGTGTCGTTGGGACCAGCGATGTGGCGCCACGAAGCAATGGTGCTTTCGACCGATGCTGTCCCGGCGTGACCGCCCCCAAAAAGGGCTTGCATGGCGCGGTCGACGAGGGCTTCGAGGCGGTGCGGATCGATGGCGGAGCCCGTGCCGCGGAGCAGGGGATCGCGGGCGACCACAACACTTGACAGAACAGCAGAATCAACGCGGGATTTCGCCGCGGGCGCGGGCTGCTGCGCCGGCGCGCGCAGAGCAGAGCTGGCCCCCAGGGCGACAGCACCCGTGAGACACTGCGTGAGAAAGTTCCGCCTGCTCGGGCCGCGAAGGTCGGTCATATGGATGCTCCAGCGCGCCAGGATTTTGTGTGCCTCGATCTAGCGCGCCTCGATCCGATGCGCATAGGCCCAGAGAGTGGGCCAGTCGCGAAGATTGACCCGGAGGGTGGAGCGGCTTGGGCGGTTTGGGCGAAACTGCTCAAACTACGTTAGTTAGCCCCAGGATGGATCCTCGGCGACCATGAACACACCGCCATACCCTATGGCTAACGCAAGTGGGAGGGCATTGCAGTGACGAACAGCACCATAGGCTGCCCATGACGGACTTGCGCCCTATGCGACCGAGAGGGAGCGAATGCGAGAAGCGCATGGGAAGTGCGCGGGAAGAGTCTCAGGCGGTGGAGCAAATGGTGGACGCGGAAGGAATCGAACTTGAGCCGCCATGCGGGCGTCCGAGCCCGCAGGCGAAATCCTGAGTCCGCCTCGGCGGACGAAGGACCTGAGAGTCTCAGTCTGCACGAAAGTTCTGCGAGCGATGAGCGAGCGGCTGCTCCATGCAATGGTGGACGCGGAAGGAATCGAACCTTCAACCTGTCGGTTAAGAGCCGAATGCTCTGCCAGTTGAGCTACGCGTCCTTGGGGTTCAAAAAGCCGCGCCAGAGACGATCTTGCGCGGCCTCGAGCGAAGAAGAAAATGCCCCTCGCACCTTGAAAAATATACCACAGGCGCGGGACAGCACCCAAGCGCAGTGGCGCGAGTTGCGCAGGCCTTACGCTTCCGCCGGCTTTTGCTCGTCGGGCGCGCGAACAATGTCAACGTGGTCGCTGAACCGGTATCCGATGTGCGAATCAGTGACCAGGTACTGGGGGTTGGCGGGATCGTCCTCGATTCTCAAGCGAATCTGGCGGATAAAAGTGCGCAGATACTCCAGCTCATTGCCATACTCGGGGCCCCAGACCGAGCGCAGCAGCTTGGCGTGCGGAATGGGCCTTCCGGCGTGCATCATGAGGTAGTGGAGAAGCTCAAACTGCTTGGGCGTCAGGTGAATGGGACGGCCGTTCTTTTCCACGAGGTGGCGGCCGGGGTCGAGCAGGACGTCGCCGATGAGGATGGCGGCTTCCTGATCGTCCAGGGATTTGCTGCGGCGCACGGCGGCGCGCAGGCGCGCGGTGAGCTCGCGCAATTGAAACGGCTTGGTGATGTAGTCGTCAGCCCCGGCGTCGAGGGCTTCGACCTTGCGCTCCTCGCCGCCCTGCACGGTGAGCATGAGGATAGGCAGGCGTGGCGAGGCTTTGCGCATGAGCCGGCAAACCTCGATTCCTCCCATGCCCGGCATGTTGATATCGAGAAGCACGGCGTCAAACGGTTCGCTGCGCACCAGGGCCAGCGCTTCCTCGCCGCGTGCAGCTTCGACGATCTCGAAGCCAAAGTTCCCGAGAATGGTTCGCAACGAGACCCGGATGGAACGCTCGTCGTCCACGATGAGCAGGTTGCCTGTAACGTCCTGGTTCACTGGCTTGTACCTCCATTTTGGGGAAGCGAAAGATAGAAAGTGGTTCCTTCGTCGGCGTTGCTGATGACCCACACATGGCCGCGGTGCGCCTCGGCCGCCATCATGACGGTGGAGAGGCCGATGCCGGTTCCCGCCGCCAAGTGCCGTGTTCCCTCGCTGCGATAGAAGCGCTGAAAAATGCGATCCCGGTCGGAGATGGGAATCGCCGGACCGAAGTTATGTACGGAAAACATCACCTGCGAATGGCTCTCCCACGCCGAAACTTTGACGGTGGTTCCGGCAAAGGAATATTTGGCAGCATTGTCGAGAAACTGGGTCAACGCCATGGAGAGCAGGTCGCGATCGCCGCGAAACGCGAGGCTGGGATCAGGAATCGACACCTCCACCGGATGGCCGATCATACGCCCGGTTTGCTCCTTCAAGACGGTCTCCACCAGGTTGCCAACGGCAATTTCATCTCTAGCGACGCTGAATTCCTCAGCATCGAGCTTCGCGGTCTGCAAAAGCCGGGTGCTGAGATCGCTCAGCTTGCCGGCCTCATCCTCGACAAGCGCCAGCAGCTCCTCCTGCGCCGGATTGAGCTTGCCCACTTCGCTCAGCCCGTCGGTTGCGGCCTGAATCGCGGTGAGCGGCGTTTTGACCGCGTGAGCCAGCGAGTCGAGGACCGCAGCCCTTAACCGCTCGCTCTGATGGGCCGCCTCAACCTGACTCTCTTTCTCAAAGACGACGCAGCGGTCCAACGTAACTGCGGTGAGCGAAGCCAGAGCGTCCACGACCAGCGGACTAAGATTGCCACGGATGGCAATGGCGCCGATGGAATCGCTGCCGACGCGCAGCAGCCTTCGCGATGTGCGCGTCACATGGTCCTCGTCGTCGGCTTGCGCCAGATAGCATTCCTTGGCCAGGCCCTGTTCGTCCTCGGCCCAGATTCCGGCGGCGTCGCACGCGCCGGAGTTGACGTCAAAGATGGCTACCGCTTCGGCGGCGAAGATGCGCTGAATCAAGTGCGCCAGTTGCGGTCCCGGCGGCTGATGCAAATTGATGAGCAGGGTGCTGCGGCTGAGCTCATACAACTGCTCCATCGATGTTCGCTGCAACTGCGCCTCCCGCGAAGTGATCTGCTCGCGAGAGGAGAGACGGCTGACCAGAAGCGCGCTGATCTCGAAGGAGCCGAGCGCGACCCAGTCCTGCGGATCGTTGACGGTAAAATGAAAAAGCGGCGGATAAAAGAAGTAGTCCAGGCTCAGGCACGCCAAAACTGAAACGACCGAGGCCTGCCAAAACCCGCAAAGAATCGCCTCGCACACCACGACAAGAAGGAAGAGAAACCCCACCGGCGCTGGATTGAAGTGAAGCTCGTACCCCGCAAAGGTGAGCAGCGCGATCACCCAGCATCCAACCAGAGTTTCTGCGATGAACTGCGCCCGGGTGGTGTGCTTTCGTTCTCCGAGAATACTTGCGATGTTCATGACGCCCCGGGGCGTTCCGTCCTTGCAGGCATGTAGAAAGAGGGTAGTCAACGGGGCATCAGCAAAACATAAAGTAGTTGCAAAGAGTTTATAGAAATAAGTAGCTCGCCGGCGCGTATGCTGCTCAATGTTCCCGCCTGCCGGCGAGCCGCATGCTGATGTAAGTTACGGGGTTACAGTCGAAGAAAGGCCCTCGTAGTGCGCTGCCTGCTGACTCATTTGCTGAGCTTCATAAGTGAAATACTCGTAGCGGTTCTTCGATGAGTCGACCGGCCTGGGATACTTCGCTGCCGGCCCGGTAACGTTTTGGCTGCGACGCTCCCACTCGGCCTTTTCCGATTGAGCCTGTTGCTCAAACGCCTGCTGGCGCGAGCGGAAATAGGCTGCCAAAGCCTGGTATTGCTGTGTGGTGTGCGCGTCCTGCATCATCTTCTTCACCTCGGCATTGCTGTATTTCACGGCATCGGCCGAGTCTGCGCGCGCCTTGGCGCAACCTACTGCGAATACGAGAAGCGCTGCTGCAACGTAAAGTTTGAGATTCATGGAAACCTCCTTCCTCATGAAGAAGCTTCGGATGATTCACGTGAAGGAAGCATGAACATATGCGGTGTTTAGACGAATACTTATGGGATGTTTACGACTTTCTGCAGTTAGGTATAGTAGGTGGCCAGAGCGTTGAACACTTACTCCCTTACCGGGACGTCAAGGAAAGATCAATTTGCGCTTCTTCGAGATGAGGGATGCGCCGGACAAACTTGCGCCATCAATGGAACGAACCGGAGCGAAGGTTTCGCGCTGAATCGCTGAGGCGCGGCTTATCGCACCACGCGAATGTGCAGCTCCTTCAACTGTTGCTCGCTCACGGGCGTGGGCGCGTCGGCCATCAGGTCGACGGCCTTGGCCGTCTTCGGGAACGCGATGACTTCGCGCAAATTGCTGGCGCCGGCCAGCAACATCACGATGCGATCGAGGCCCAGCGCGATACCGCCGTGCGGAGGCGTGCCATATTCGAGCGCATCGAGAAAGAAGCCGAAGCGAGCGCGGGCCTCCTCTTCACTGATGCCCAACGAGGCGAAGATCTGCTGCTGCACGTCCTTGCGGTGAACGCGGATGGAGCCCGAGCCGAGTTCGAGTCCGTTCATGGCCAGGTCGTAGCAGTTGGCGCGCACGCTGGCCGGATCGCTGACCAGATTGGCCATGTCGGCCTCGATGGGCGCGGTAAAGGGATGGTGCGCGGGCATCCACGCCGCCGTGGCCAGGTCGTACTCGAACATCGGAAAATCAACGATCCAGATTGGGTTAAAGGGCATTACGCCGGCCATCGCCTCGCCGCCTATCGGTTCGTCTGGGTGGAGAACAGCCTCGGTAATGTCCCATGCTCCATGCCGGTCGGCGTACTTTTTCGCCAGCTCGGCGCGGAAGTTGCCGGCCGCGGCGTAGACGTTGATCTCGCGCTCGGAAAGGCGGCCGGGGAATTTGGTGTCGCTGGCTTTGATGTGGTGCGCCGGGTCGCCGGCGACGATGATGACAAAGTCCGCCTCCGCCGCGCCCGCGAGTTCGCGTACCTTCGCCGCTGCGTCAGGAAAGCCCTTGGCCAGGCGCTTGAAATCGTCGATGAACTTGGCGCCCTTCTTCAGGTCGAAGAGGGGATGATTGTCCTCGCGCTCCTTGCGGCTGAGTTCGCCCACGTTGGGAATGCGCAGCGCCACCACGGGTAGCGCGGGATCGATTTGCAACGTGGCCAAAGCTGCGTCAGTGAACGCCGGCCGCACATCGGTGAGGCCGGGCAAGCGCAGGTCGGGCTTGTCCGTGCCGAACTGGCGCATGGACTCGTCGTAAGAGATGCGCGGGAACGGGATCGGCAAATCGATGCCCGCCGCGGCAAAGGCCGCCTTCATGAACTGCTCGACGACCTCGAAGACCGTTTCCTGATGGGGGAAGCTCATTTCGAGGTCGACCTGCGTGAACTCAAGTTGGCGGTCGGCGCGGAGATCCTCGTCGCGGAAGCAGCGCGCGATCTGGAAGTAGCGGTCGAAGCCCGAGATCATGAGGATCTGCTTGAAGATCTGCGGCGACTGCGGCAGAGCGTAAAACTCGCCGGGATGCACGCGGCTGGGCACCAGAAAATCGCGCGCGCCCTCGGGCGTGGACTTGGTCAGGATGGGCGTTTCGATCTCGAGAAACCCCTGCTTGCTCAGGCTCTCGCGGATGGCCAGCGTGATCTCGTGGCGCAAGCGGAAGTTGCGCTGCATCTCGGGCCGGCGCAGATCGACGTAACGGTATTTGAGCCGGACTTCCTCGTTCTGGATGGCCTCTTCGGCGGGAGAAAAGGGCGCCAGCCGAGTGTCGTTCAGCACGCGCAGCTCGGTGGCCTCGATCTCGATCTCGCCCGTAGGCATTTTAGGGTTGACAGCGTCCTGATCGCGCAGGCGCACCTTGCCCACGGCGGCCACAACGTACTCGGGGCGCACCTGTTCGCCTTTCGCGTGGCCCTCCGGCGTCAGGTCGTGGTCAAGCACCACCTGCGCAATTCCGGAGCGGTCGCGGAGGTCGAGGAAGATCAGGTTGCCGTGGTCGCGGCGCCGGTTCACCCAGCCCATCAGCACCACTTGCTGGCCGGCGTGCGCGGCGCGCAGCGTGCCGCACATGTGGGTTCGTTCGAGATCCCCTAAAAAGTCGAGCACAACCCTAACCTTTCACCTTTGCTCTGTCAGAACGCGGGCGTCCTTCACCGCGGTCGCAGCGAACTGATGCAATAGAACTGACCACTGATCACAGTTCACTGTCCACTGGGTTTTGAAAGAACCCCCACCAGCTCCGCGCGAGGAACCTTTGTTTGTGTGCCTGTGGCGAAGTCCTTCACCGTCAGGATACCGGATCGGTGCTCGTCTTCGCCGAGGATCACGATGCGGCGGGCAGTCTTGTCGGCGGATTCAAAGGACTTCTTAAGCCGGAAGCTGCCGTCGCCGAGCTCGACGCGAAGACCGGCGCGGCGCAACTCGCGTGCCAGCACCAGCGCGGCGGCGTTGAGGTTTTCGCCGAGGGGAGCTACATAAGCGTCAGCCTTTGCCTCCTGCGTTGGGGCAGATTCTTGGATGAGTTCCTGGGCTTGCAGCGTGAGCACCAGCCGGTCGAGACCAATGGCGAAGCCGATGCCCGGCGCTTTGGGACCGCCAATGGCCTCGCTCAATCCGTCGTAGCGGCCGCCGCCGAGCAGCGCGTTCTGCGCGCCAAGCCCTCCGTGGGTGAACTCGAAGGTCGTCCGCGTGTAGTAGTCGAGGCCGCGCACCAGCCGGTGATTCAGCTTGTAGGGCGCGCCGGCTGCATCGAGAGCCGCGGTCACTTGAGCGAAGTGGGCGCGTGAGGCCTCGTCGAGAGAATCGGCGATCACCGGCAGAGTAGCGATGATGGACTGGTCTTCGGGCACCTTGCAATCGAACACGCGCAACGGATTGGTGACGGCGCGACGCTGGCAGTCCTGGCACATCTTCGGCGCCACGGGAACGAGCGCGGCGCGAAGAATCTCGTTATAGCTGGCGCGGTCGGCTGCCGAGCCTACGGAGTTGAGCTCGAGCGTCCAGCCCGTGATGCCGAGCTCGTCGAGCAGCGTGGCGAGCATCTCGAGGACTTCGGCGTCGCGCAGCGGCGATTCGCTGCCCGCCGAGGGAGGGCCGATCACCTCGGCGCCAATCTGCCAGAACTGCCGGTAGCGGCCCTTCTGCGGGCGCTCTCTGCGGAACTGCGGACCGATGTAGTAGAGCTTCTGCAACTGCCCGCTCTCGCCCAGTCCGTGCTCAATGTAGGCACGGACGACGCCGGCGGTGTTCTCGGGGCGCAGCGTAAGCGATTGCGATTTCTCCGACTGCGCGCGGGCGCGATCCTCCCAGGTGAACATCTCTTTGGAGACAATGTCGGTCTCTTCACCCACGCTGCGCGCAAACAGCGCCGTGTCTTCGAAGATCGGGGTCCGAATCTCGCCGAAGTTGTAGCGGGCAAAGACCGCGCGCGCGGTCGCCTCGATGCGGTTCCACAGCTCCGTTTCCGGCGGCAACAGATCGCGCGTCCCGCGCACGGCTTTCAGGATGGCCATAACTCGTCTAGTTTAAACGCCCAATTCAACCGCGCAGGAGCAAGCGCATCAGAAGCGCCTCTGTGCAAGGAGGAGCCGGTCCGGCCAATGCAGATTCTCTTAGAGTGGTACAAAAGTAATCCAGATCAAAGGACCGTAGATGCAAATACGACTATTGCAGGATTACCATCGATTGTTCATATTTGCACAAAGGTAATCGTTAGAGGATAAGTCGCCACCCTCGAACTGGGCCCTGGGATTGCAACGGCACTCGAGTCCCTAAGCGCCACAAGTCGGCAGCGCCCCCACTGCCGGTCATGTCCGTTCCGACCGATGTTGGTGCGCCGGGTGAAAAAACCGGGTGGGAGAGATGCGCAATGAGGCCGTGAACGGAGCCGAAAATGTCTCGCCTGATCGATCGAACGATTCGCCCCATTCTTGATTGGCCATCCTCCCCTACAGGTCGAAAGAGCCATCGCTCCCAGCCAGCAAGCCCGTCGGAGCGTCGTCCCATAAATCTGCGCGGCTGCGGCTTCGTGGCCGGCGCGGCGCTGCTGCTGGCAACCGCCACGGCGCAGGCGCAGTTCGGCGCTGAGCCAGTGGGCACAATATCGGGCAACCAGGGCGTCACGGTAACGGCATCGGTTGCGGGCACGGTGAGCAGCGTGGAGGTTCTCACGCTGGGTTCGCCCGCCGGAGACTTTGCCGCGGGCACAGGCGCGTCGAATTGTGCATCAGCGACCCTGGCGGTGGGGAATCA
>Ga0326728_10012117_pt1 | contig 19321 bp, 18 predicted proteins | sample MB3enrmetagenome_FD_207602 | JGI IMG/M metagenome (GOLD analysis project Ga0326728, IMG submission 207602) | Lab enriched peat soil microbial communities from McLean, Ithaca, NY, United States - MB31MN | ecosystem: Environmental > Terrestrial > Soil > Wetlands > Peat | place: USA: New York... | reverse complement strand
TACGGAGAATTTCAATTTACGGCAGATAAAATAGAAAATGATGATCCCCAATGTCCCGAAAATCACCGAGAAGAAGCGCCAGTCGAAAGCGGTGTCGGTGAAAACGTATATCTTGGATTGTGCGGTGTGGGCGGTGACGACGGTGCCGCCGGCGCCGCGCGTGACGGAAATTTTATTATTGGCGGTATCAACGGTGGTGATATCCATCTGTTCGGCGTCAATTCGGATTGTCGTCCCGGCGGTGAATTGTGCGGCGTCGCTGACGGATATCAGGTTGGCTTTGTCACTGCCGGCGATGTTGTTCACATTCGTTGCGCCGGTAACGTGTTCCGGGGTCTTAAACCCGTTGAAGAGATAATCCCCGGCGATGATGAAAAGCTTGGCCAGCGGCGGGTGTTCGGGGCGCAATTCGCCGGTGCCGCTGATAATTGACCGGGCATCCCCGACGTAATATTTTTCGTCCCAGGCTACGGTAGCGGGGTTCCCGATGGCAATAAAATGGAAAACCAGTGTCGTCAGGACAATCAGTATGAGCCCCAGGAACTCCCAATGCAGCAACCGCTGCCAGCGGTTCCTTGTGGGCGGTTCCGGCGCGGTCTCCGACATGACTTCGGGTTCTGTTTCCATGACCGGTTCCGGTGTCTGTTCCGCTGTCATTTTTTCAAAATCCTGCTGTATATTTCAGATTACCCGGATTTACCGGCCGTTACGGCAGATGGAAAGGCGGCAGCCATGTTTTCACAATCGGCGGGATTGCCGGATTAAAGAAGACAAAAATTGCCAGGTGCAGGAACAGGTATAGCCCGATGGCACTGTAGGATAGCGCCACGCCGGTGGATAAACGCCCCAATTCCGCCCGTCTCTTTTTCAGGTAATTCAACCAGTCACCAATGGCTATCGCCAGACCGATGCAAATGGCCGGTGTAGTGGACAGGAAATAAAACACGAACGTCACGCGGTTGGTGAGGATGTCCAGCGGTATCCAGACGACGTAAGTCGCTAAAAACCAGAGCAGGACAAGTCCGGCCGCTTTGCTTTTCTTAATTGCTTTGTAAATCATGTAGCCGATTATCGGGATTATAAGCAGCTGCAGGGTGGTGCTGATGAACGAAAGGTATTGCGGATTGTAGGAATAGACAATTACAGGCACATTCGGCCCCATGTAGTACGCCCTTATCCACTGCGGGTAAAGCCATGTCCAGGGACGGCTGGAAATTGACAGCTTGGGGTTGGTGAAAACATTGGCTGCCGTGCCCGAAAGCAGGGCTTTGATGCGCGTAACCGGGTTTTCAAAACCCCGGTTGATAAATAAATCGAAATATTCCAGGAAAAACACAAACGAAACTGCTGCCACTGCCAGCGATGCCGCAAAAGCTTTCCATTTATCCCGGCGGTAAATCGCCCAATGCAGGACAATGGCGATAATTATCAATACGCCGACAAGTTTGCAATTCGCGGCGAGGGCAACGCAGATGCCGGACAAAATATATCTTTCATCCAGGTAAAAAAACACCGCGGCCAGCAGAAAAGTGACCATATAAACGTCCAACAGCGCCAGCCCGGAATGGATAAAGACCATGTCGTCCAGTGCGAACAGGAAAGTCGCAATTGTGGCGGCGATTACCGGGAATTTTAACTTGCGGCAAATGAAAAAGAAAACAATAATACCCAGTGTGCCAAAGATAACCGAGAAGAAACGCCAGCCGAAAGCATCGTCCGTGAAAATATAGATTGTTTCTCCGTCGTTGTGGCTGGCGACACTGCTGCCGCCCGCGCCGCGGTCGACGGTGATTTGATTCGTAGCCAGGTCCACCGCCGTGACATTCATCTGCTCGGAATCCATCCGGATAGTGTTCCCGACCACGAACCTGGAAGCATCGTTCACGTCGATGACAGTGCTGGTGTTACCGCTGTTGACCAAATCCAGATTGGTGGCGCCGGAATTGATTTCCGGGGTTTTGAATCCGTTGAAGATATAATCGCCGGCGACAATGAAGAGCTTAGCCAGCGGCGGGTGTTCGGGGCGCAGTTCGCCTGTTCCGCTGAAAATTGACCGGGCATCGCCGACGTACCAGACTTCATCCCAGACAATCGTCGCGGGGCGTTCAATGGCGACAAAGTGGAAAATCAACGTCACCAGGACGATAATAAAAAGCCCTAAAAATTCCCAATGTAAAAACCGCTGCCAGCGGGTCCGGGGCGGCGCCGGGGCCAGAGTTTCCGGCAGGGCTTCAGGGAGTACGCCCGGCAAAGCCTCGGGTTGAACTGCTTCTGCTGCCTGGGGTGTTTCCTGCGGTACAGCCTTCTGCGGCGTTTCCGCAGCCGCATCCGGTTTATTTTCCGGAACCGGCTCCGGGATATTTTCAGTTGACATTTATCAAATTCCTGCCCTCAAGAATAAACCAAAATTCAATGTTTTTCAATCCATGATGATTTTATACTTTATCTGTTTTTCAGGATATTATATTTATCAGTATATCAATAATAACGATAAATTGCCGATTATGTTATGATGGACTCCAAAGATTTTTTTAAACAGGAGGCCGCCCATGAAAGAAATTCAACACATCGCCGTTATCGGGGCCGGGTTAATGGGGCTGGGCATCGGGGTGGAATATGCCCGGTTCGGTTATGATGTTCAATTATTTAACACCGGTAAAACCAGCAGCGATGCCGCTCAATATAGAGCTGAAGAAATACTGGATTTAATGGTGAAAACCCGCTTGATGACCCGTGCCGGCGCTAATACCGCCCGGAAACGGTTGACTTATTACACCGATATTAAAGAAACGGCCCGCGGCGCCGACCTGGTTGTGGAATCCGTGCTGGAGAACCTGCCGCTGAAACAGGCCATTTTTGCCGAACTGGATGCAATTTGCCCGCCGCCGGTCTTGCTGTGCACCAATACTTCCAGTTTGCGGGTGACGGAGATTGCCGCCCGTACCAAACATCCGGAACGGATTCTGGCCACGCATTATACTCAACCGCCGCATTTTGCCCCGCTGGTGGAAGTCGTCGCCGGGGATAAAACCGACCCGGAGATTATACCCGTCGTTGCCGGAATGCTGCGGAAAATGCATAAGATGGTCGTAGTTTGCAAAGATACGCCGCGTTTTCTGCAAAACCGCATCCAGCGCGCCATCGGGCAGGAATGCCAGGCGATGGTGGACGAAGGCCTGGCCACGCCGGAAATGATCGACAACGTCATTTGTTACGGCTTCGGCAGGCGCATGGGGTATACCGGGTATTTCAAACGCCTCGATTTAATCGGGCTGGATTTTGCCTCCGGTCTGGACAAGGCCAAAGGCCTGCCGCCGTGGCCGCCGATTGCCGAACACGTGGCGAAAGGCGAAACTGGGATGGCATCCGGTAAAGGTTTTTACGATTGGCCGCCGGCAAAACGGGAAAAATTCCTGCTGTGGTACCACAGCGAACTCATCCGGCTGATGCAGCTGGATATTAAACGGGGAGAGATTTAGAGATTTAAAGCCGGCAGCGCTTTAGTATTCAATTTTAATTCCCAGCTTCGCAGCGGCCTGCCGAGGAAAATCCGGGTTGGCCCGCAGCAGCCGCCCGATGGCGACCATGTCCACTTTGTCCTCGCGGATTATCCGGTCGGCGTATTCGGGTTCGGTGATGTGCCCCACGCCGATAACCGGCAGTTCGACCACCGACTTGACGCCTTCCGCCAGCGGCACGTAATAACCCTGTTCGGTGTGGTTCCTCTGCCCGTCGCCGCCGAGTCCACCGGAGACGTCCAGGACATCAACGCCTGCCTGTTCCAGTAAATGAGCGGCTTTTTTACCTTCCTCACGGGTCAGGCCGCCTTCACGCATGTCGTCCGCGCCGAAGCGATAAAACAACGGCATGTTTTTTCCGAGTTTGGCTTTTACCGCCCGGATGACTTCCGTGGGGAAACGCAGCCGATTGTCTAAGCTGCCGCCGTATTCGTCGGTACGGCGGTTGGTATACGGCGAGAGGAACTGGCAGAGCAGGAAACCGTGTGCACCGTGCAGTTCCACCGAATCGAAACCGGCTGCAACGGCGCGGCGGGCCGCTTCACTGAATTTTGCCGCGATAGCCGCCATTTCGGCGGCGGTTAAGGCGTGCGGTATCTCGCTCCCCTTGGGGTGCAGGATTTCGGACGGGCCGACGGGCTGCAGGCCGGTCGCCAGCCGGGAAGCGGCTGCCCCGACATGGTTCAACTGGATGATGACTTTCGCGCCGTCGGCGTGGATGGCCTCTACCAGCTTTTTGAGGCCGGGAATCAGTTTATCGTCGTCCAGGCCGAGCTGGCCTTTGCTGGCCTTGCCTTCTTTGGCCACAAAAGTATGCTCGATAATAATCAGGCCAACGCCGCCCCGGGCCCGGGCGGTATAGTGCGCAATATGCTTATCGCCGGCGGCGCCGTCTTCGGCGCCGAAGCCGTTGGCCATCGGCGGCATCACGATGCGGTTCTTCAGGTTAAGGCCTTTGATTTGAATCGGGTCGAACAATCCGGGCATATCAGTTACCTCCTGCATGAAACGAATTCGGGGTTTGTCACCATCATATAATAAATGTTAATGACGAACAATGACGGGTGTAGGAAAAATTCAAATTCCAAACACCAAAATCCAAACAAAACCTAAATCCGAATATCGAAACTCTAAACAAATCCAAAACACCAAATACCAACCAACGAAGAATAGATACACACCCTGAGTCCGTAGACGAAGGGTCTCCCTGCCTACTAACTACAGTCCTGGTAAATTCCGGTGTCACGCTCGATTCGTTTCGTAAAAAACGAAATTTTAAAAATTATCCGCCCCATAGTTTGAGGCTAAAAAATGGCTTTATTTAACATAACGTTAAAATCAATTACCAGTTTTATATCTGATTCGCTTTGTAATATTTTCACTAAGGTTATACATCAGCCTTTGGCTGAGTATACATTTGCCTGCGGCAAAGTACCGAAAATGGCTCTCCGGTTGCGGCCTACGGGCGTGAGATTATTGTATAACGGGGGAAGGAAAGGGTGTCAAGGGGATTTTGTCACCCCACCTTTCCGAATAATCAAGAATCAAGAGCCAATAATCAAGAAAATTTGAAATACTAATATCGAAAAAGATAATTCCCCTTCCAAATTCTGTCCCGTGCGGGGATTAACCGTCGAGAATGCAAGTTACACAAACAGTAGATACAGGCTTTCGCCGGTATGGACACGGTCGGCGGGCTTGGGGAATGATAAGGGGACTTTAGTAAACCACCGAGACCTCCGCTAGAGCTCCGGCCTTCGGCCACCTGAGGCGGACTCAGGACGTGATAATGTTTTCCCTTCCACCTCAAATAAACAGCGTTCAAGTAGTAAGTAAATCGTTCTTAATTGACTTTGTTAGGCTGAGCCGATAGAATGGACGTGTATTTTCAAAAATCAGAGGTGGCACAATGCAGAATAATAACTTGATGTTCGAAACGGAACGGCTGATTTTACGGGATTTCCGGGAAGAAGACTGGCACGATGTGCAAGAGTACGGTTCGGACACGGAAGTGGTGAAATATATGCCTTTCGGCCCGAACACCGAAGATGACACCAGGGCTTTCATTCAGCGGACGTTGAATAACCAAAAAACAGAGCCGCGCACCCATTTCAACTTTGCGTTGATTCAGAAAAAGGAAAACAAACTCATAGGGGCCTGCGAGATCTGGGTAAAAAGCGCCGAAAATAAAGCCGGCGAAATGGGCTACATCCTCAACCGGGAATACTGGCACAGGGGTTACATGCCCGAGGCGGCGCAGCAGGTAGTCGCCTTCGGTTTTGAGCAACTCGGACTGCACAGCATTACCGCCAGCTGCCACCCGGCGAATACCGGTTCCTCCCGGGTGATGGAAAAAATCGGGATGCAGCGGGAAGGATTATTGAGGGAGCGGGTATTGTGGAAGGGAGCCTGGTGCGATTTATTGCAATATTCCATCCTGGAAAAAGAATGGGCAAACCGAAATAATACCGCGCCGAAAAAAACGGATGAGGAGAACGAGGGCGGCAAAGAGATCGAATTCCTGGAGAAAGACCAGAACGGTCTGGATATCATCCAGCCTTTGTGGGAAAAGCTGAATGCGCACCATATCACGGTCTCCAAATATTTCAAGGATACCCGTGCGGTGACTACGTTCGACATGCGGAAAAAGCAGTTAATGGAAAAGTCTTATGAGGGCGCTTTGCGCATCGACCTGGCCAGGGATGCCGCGACCAAAGAATTTATCGGCTACTGTGTAACCAGCGTAGACCGGGAAAAACAGGCGGAAATCGAATCCATTTACGTGGAAAAAGACTACCGGCTATCCGGCATCGGGGACAGTCTGATGACGCGGGCGCTGGCCTGGCTTGAAACGGTGACGGTGAAAAAGACGATTCTGGGTGTGGCCGAAGGGAACGAGGGTGTTTTCGCGTTTTACCGGCGGCATAATTTTTATCCCCGGGTGACAGTGCTTCTGCACCGGCCGGAGCTCGGCGCGAAGACGGACCAGTAGAAATGGAGAAAATATTGTTTTCGGCGGCAGATGTTCCCTTACTGGAATTTGATTCGGATAAAACGGCGTTGATTGAACCGGCGATGATGCATCGAAAACAGGATTTGCCGGAAGCGTGCGTGATGATTTTTTATGCCGACGTGATTCACAAATTATCAGGTGAAGGGATTCTGAAAAAGGCTTATACACTGGCCACTTACGGTATTACGATACAGCCGGTAGACGTATTTACTGCCAGCACGCCCATCGGCGATGTTGCAGTTGTTTTTCCGGGAATCGGAGCGCCCATCGCGGCCGCGATACTGGAAGAGCTCATCGCGCTCGGCTGCCGCAGGTTTGTGGCCTGCGGTTCGGGGGGTGTCCTCAAACCGGAATTAAAAAGGGGAAGCGTCGTCATTCCCAGTTCCGCGGTCAGGGACGAAGGGACTTCTTATCATTATTTACCGCCGTCGCGCACGGTGGAAATGAACCCAGGAATAGTGGTAAAACTGAAAAAAGTATTACAGAAACATCATATCAACTATGAAACCGGCAAAACGTGGACGACTGACGGTTTTTACCGGGAAACAAAGAAAAAAATCGCGGAAAGAAAAAAAGAGAATTGTTTAATCGTGGAAATGGAATGTGCGGCGTTCCTGGCGGTGGCAAAGTTCCGGGATATTGCCTTCGGACAATATTTAAGCGCCGGTGACGACGTAAGCGGAGATGAATGGGATTCACGCATGGTGAGCGATAAAATGCCGTTTAAGGAAAAGTTATTCTGGCTGTCGGTGGAAGCTTGCTTAAGTTTATAAAGTCGGATTTTACTCCGTGTAACTGGATTGCCGGGTCAAGCCCGACAATGACAAAAGGCTGAAAGCTGATAGCTGAACGCTCTCCGCTATTGAAAACTATTGAAAATCTATATTGCTAAAAGCAGGGTTTTTCATTAGAATTAAGGTTGTGTCTTGACTGAAACGAATTCGAGACTTTGTGCAAGTATTCTTTGGAGGACGGGTGATTGAAAGCTTTAGGGAGACATTTACTTCTGGAATTAAACGGGTGTGACTTTAAGCTTCTCAATGACATCGGTTTTATCAAAGAAATAATGCTGGCGGCGGCTAAAGAGTCCGGCGCTACCGTCCTCGGGGAATCGTTCCACCAGTTCAGTCCGCAGGGTGTCAGCGGCGTCATCATCATCGCCGAATCCCACCTGACGGTGCACACCTGGCCGGAACACGGCTATGCCGGGGCGGATATTTTCACCTGCGGGACGCGCGTGAAGCCGGAAAAAGCCGCTGAAGTGCTCGTCGCCCGGTTAAAACCGCAAACCCATTCCATCGTGCTGATGGACCGCGGCATCATTGATGCCAAGCAGAAAGCAAAAGGATAGGGAATAATGGAAATTGAATTTTCGAAATGGTTTTTTGATGAAGTAAATCCGCATCTGTTACAGCTGCACGCATTTGAAGGTACGATATATTCCGGCAAGACCAAATTTCAGACGCTGGAGATAATGAAAAGCCCGGTCTTCGGCAAAGTGCTGGTGCTGGACGGCAAGATTCAATCCAGCGAAGCGGACGAATTCATTTACCATGAATTGCTAGTGCACCCGCCGATGCTGGCGCACCCGAAACCGGAAAAGGTTTTCATTGCCGGCGGTGGGGAAGGCGCAACCTTACGGGAAATCCTGAAGCACCCCTCTGTGAAAAAAGCGGTAATGGTGGATATTGACGCCGATGTGATTAAAATCTGTAAAAAATACCTGCCGGAATACGGGGCGGGCGCTTTCGAAGACAAGCGTTCCAAAGTTTACAATACCGACGCCCGCAAGTGGCTGGCGGAAAGCGATGAGAAATTCGATGTCATCATTATTGACCTGACGGAACCGGTGGAAAAAGGCCCGGCTTACCTGTTGTACACCAAAGAATTTTACCAGATTGTGCAGAGTAAACTGACGAAAGACGGCGTAATCTCGGTACAGGCCGGTTGTGCTTCCTACACAGAATTACTGAACCTGAAAGCCGTCAGCCGCACTTTAAAAAGCATTTTCCCCATCGTGAGCATTTATCAGGCGGATATCCCGTCGTTCGGCGGGCCCTGGGGGTTCACGGTGGCGGCGATGACGCTGGATGTGGCGGCGATGACCCCGGCCGAAGTGGACAAAAGAATTAAAGCGCGGGGTATCACCGACCTGAAGTTTTATGACGGCTTAACCCACATGCAAATGTTCACACTGCCGAAACACATGAGGAAAGCGACGGCGCGGGGCGGCAGACTGATTACCGACGATTCGCCTTTGTATCTGTATAAAGGATAATCCCGGCAGCAGACGATATTCCGGATATTTTCCCGCCGCAGTGCGAGACTGCGGCGTTGAGTTGAATTGAAGGGACTGGTGCACACGGTGCTCTGGATAATTACTTCACTTGCCACGGCAATTACGATTTCCGTCGCGAATATTTTCGACAGCCATATCCTTTCCAAAAAATTAACGAATTTATCGCCTTATTTTTTAACCATGGCGGTTTTTCAGATATTGACGGCGCTGGTTGCGCTGGCAATTTTCCCGTTCCCCGCGGCGCCGAGATTTTATGACATTCTGGCGGGTTTTGGCGGGGGAATGGCCAATGCCGTAGCTTTAGTCATTCTATTAAACGCCCTGCAAAAAGGCGAAGTATCCCGGGTGATTCCGGTCACCAGCAGTTTCCCGATATTCGTGGCGCTGTTATCGATGCCGCTGCTGGGAGAGATGATAAGCCTTACCGGGTGGCTGGCGGTTTTATTGACCGTGGCCGGCGCGGTGTTGATTTCCTTGCAATTCGGCGGCGGTGGTCAGAAAACCAAACTGCATAAATCTTTCCTGCTGCTGCTATTTACAGCATTGCTTTTTTCGATTTCAAATATCGCCTACAAATACGCGATGAACACCATCTCAATCTGGAATACTTTCACCATCAACGGCATCTGCATCGGGGCGGTGGCGCTGATTTTTTCGGTGCGCAAGAAAAATCTGCGGGACCTGAAAAACATGGAGCAGCGCAACCAGAAAATAGGGTTGATAATCGGCAGCCAATCAATCGCCGCGCTGGGTATTATGCTGTCGTTTATCGCCATTCACAGCGGGCCAGTGGCACTGGTTTCGACCATCATGAATATCCGGCCGGCGTTTATTTTGATTTTCTCCCTGATAATCAGCCGGTTCTATCCGGGATTTATCACGGAGCAAATGACGAAAAAAACAATACTGATTAAAATTCTTGGAATTGCAATGATAACAGTCGGGGTGGCCCTTATCGGATTATACGGATAAGGTTCACACGGCCGGATTTTATTTCACCTATCAGTAAAAGGAGTTCACCACATTGGTCTGGATTATCACTGCCCTGGCGGCGGCCGTTATTTCTTCCATCGGCAACGTTTTCGACAGCTTCCTCGTTTCAAAAAAAATGCCCAGCCTGACGTCCTTCTTGATTCCGATGGGGGTGTCACAGATAGCGGTGGCTTGCATCCTGTTAGCGATTTTCCCTTTTCCGCATAACGTGGATACCTTACATATACTGGGAACAATCGGGGCGGCCGTGATCAACGCCAGTTCTTTTCTGATTTTACTGAACACCCTGCGCACCAATGAAGTGTCCCGCGTGATTCCGATAATCAGCGTGTCTCCGATTTTCGTGGCGCTGTTATCAATTCCGCTGTTGAGTGCCACGCTGGGCTACTGGCAATGGCTGGCGGTGCTGATGACGGTGGCCGGCGCCGTACTGATTTCAATACAGCCCGGTCGCAGCGGCGGGAAAACCAGGCTGCACAAATCGTTCTTTATTTTACTGCTGGCAGCTTTGATGGGTGCCATCGGCGGCATCGGGTTTAAATACGGGCTGGAACAGCTTTCATTCTGGAATGTTTTCAGCATTTCCGGCATTTGCACCGGCGTGGTGGTATTAATGTTCTCGCTGCGAAAAGATAATATAGCGGAATTAAAGAACCTGCCGCAACGAACGCAGAAAATCAGCCTGGTGACAATCGACCAGCTGGTGGGGATTACCTCGGCGGTGGTGGCCTTCAAGGCAATGGGACTGGGGCCGGTATCGCTGGTCAACGCGATTCTAAACATCAGGCCGGTGTTTGTCTTTATTTTCTCGCTGGTGTTAAGCCGGTTCCTGCCGAATATCGTAAACGAACCGCTGAAACGAAAAACCGCCTTGATTAAGTTCACTGCCATCGCCATTATGACGGCAGGTATTGTGATTATCAGCGTTTCGACGGGAAAGTAGTTTTAGCAATTGTTCAGGCTAGCCGCGGGCGTTCATCTTAGCCCCTCAATTAATGTAGTGCCACTTTTTCAAAATTAGGTTATAATATCATTACATTTTTAAGAATAAAGAGATTGATTGCAATCAAATAGAGGAAATTATGAGCACAGAATCCGATAAACCGAGACCCGCCCCGACCGGCAGAGTGGCAATGAGCGGAGACATTGAGGTTACCACTTATCTGGAAATTGCCAAAGAGAAAGGCGGCGTGGCGCCGCAGCCGGCCCCGCAGACTATCCCGGCAGCCGAGCGCGAAGTAATCGTGGTACTGGATTTTGGTTCGCAATACAGCCTGCTGATTGCCCGCCGCATCCGCGAATGCAACGTCTACAGCGAATTGCTGCCTTTCGATACCCCCTGGGAAAAAATCGAAGCACTGAAACCGAAAGGGATTATCATGTCCGGCGGCCCTTCGAGCGTTTATGAAATCGGCGCGCCGCTGGCGCCGTCTTATATTTATGAGGGAAGACTGCCGGTGTTGGGCATCTGCTACGGCATGCAGGCCATGACACACCAGCTCGGCGGCAAAGTAATTTCATCCACCAGACGGGAATACGGACACGCGGTTTTACATGTCAGTGACCGCCATTCGCCGCTTTTTGCCGGGCTGGACGAATCTTTGACTGTCTGGATGAGCCACGGCGACAGCATCCTGGAGATGCCGCCCGGATTCAGGGCGTTGGCGCAGACCGAGAATACGCCGAACGCCGCTATCGGCAATGACCGCGGCATGTACGGCATCCAGTTCCACCCGGAAGTGGTGCATACGCCGCACGGGAAAGAAATCCTGAAGAATTTCGCCTATAACGTTTGCGGCTGCAAGGGGAACTGGACAATCGGTAATTTTATCAATGAAAATATCGCCTCAATCCGGGCAACAGTGGGTAGCGGCAAAGTTATCGCCGCGCTTTCCGGCGGGGTGGATTCGTCAGTTGTCGCAACCTTGCTGCATAAAGCCATCGGCAACCAGTTAACCTGTATTTTCGTGAATAACGGGCTTCTGCGGCGCGAAGAAGTGGAAAGGACATTCAACACCTTCCGGCTAAATATGGGGATGAATATTATTTATGTTGATGCCACCGAACGATTTTTAAACCGGCTCAAGGGAGTCACCGACCCGGAAACGAAGCGGAAAAACATCGGCCTGGAATTCATCAATATTTTTGAAGAAGAAGCAACCAAACTGGGGAAAGTGGACTTTCTGGCCCAGGGCACGCTTTATCCCGACGTCATCGAAAGCGCTTCGTCAGGCAGTTCGGCTTCGGCGAAAATTAAAACGCACCACAATGTCGGCGGCTTGCCTTCCAAGATGAGGCTGAAACTGATTGAACCGCTGCGGTTCCTTTTTAAGGACGAGGTTCGGAAAGTGGGCCTGGAACTGGGGCTGCCGGAAGAAATGGTCTGGCGGCAGCCTTTCCCGGGGCCGGGTCTGGCGATACGCGTTATCGGCGAAGTAACGCCGGAAAAACTGGAAATATTGCGTTCCGCCGACTTTGTTTTCATGGAGGAAATCAAGAAAGCGAACCTTTACCGGCAGTTGTGGCAGAGCTTTACCGTTTTGACCGATGTGCGGTCAGTGGGCGTGATGGGCGACCACCGGACTTACGGCTATCTGGTAGGAATCCGCGCGGTGACCAGCGAAGACGCGATGACCGCCGACTGGGCGCGACTGCCTTATGATGTGCTGGCCCGTATCTCGAACCGGATTGTGAACGAAGTACCGGAAGTAAACCGGGTAGTTTATGACATCACTTCCAAACCTCCATCAACGATTGAATGGGAGTGAGTCCTTTCGGACTTTGTCTTTGACCTCCGGTAATTGGAAAATTAAGCTTTAGCTCCAACTTAGTCCCTGTTTCACAACAGGAACAGGATAGACATAAATTGCGGGCTGACAGAGGTGAATTATGAAAGTTCTTATTATTGGAAACGGCGCCAGGGAACATGCGATTGTCTGGAAGTTAGCCCAGAGCCCCAAAATCAAAGAATTATATACCGCACCGGGGAATGCAGGCACGGCGCGGATTTCACAGAACATTGACATTCCGGCCAACGACATCAAGGCGCTGGCCAAGGCGGCGCAGCAGAAGAACATTGACCTGGTGGTAGTGGGCCCGGAAGTGCCGCTGGCCGAAGGCATTGTCGACCATTTTGAAAGCCTCGGTTTTCCGATTTTCGGGGCCAGCAAACTGGCGGCGGAAATCGAATCCAGCAAAGTATTTTCCAAAGCGCTGATGCAGAAATACAACATCCCCTGTGCTAAAAGCGTCAGTTTTTCTGATTACGCCAAAGCGAAAGAATACGTGCAGCAGCAGAAACCGCCGATTGTGATTAAAGCGGACGGATTAGCGGCGGGCAAGGGCGTGGTTGTTGCCATGAAGATGGAAGAGGCACTGGCGGCGCTCACTGAATTCATGCAGGATAAAAAACTCGGCGCGGCGGCCAATCAGATGCTGGTGGAGGAATTCCTGCCCGGCAGGGAAATGAGCTATTTCGCGTTCAGCGACGGGGTGAATGTTTTGCCGATGGTTTCCGCCTGCGATTACAAGCGGGTGAACGACGGCGATAAAGGGCCGAACACCGGTGGTATGGGCAGCTACAGCCCGCCGGTGTTTGACAGCCCGGCGCTGCAGCAGCAGGTGATGGAGACGATAATGCAACCCACGATTAAGGCTATGGCGCAGGAAGGCCGGCAGTATCGCAGCGTGCTTTACGGCGGGCTGATGGTAAACCAGGGGAAAGCGAGCGTAGTGGAATTTAACGCGCGGTTCGGGGACCCGGAAACTCAGGTCATATTACCGCGGTTGAAAACCGATTTGGTTGACATAATAATGGCAGTAATCAAGGGTAAATTGAACCAGATTAAAATCGAGGTTTCCGGGGAAGCCTGCGTCGGGGTGGTGATGGCGTCCGGCGGCTATCCGGGCAGTTACAAGACAGGGTTGCCCATCACCGGCCTGCTGGATGTGGACAGCGACGTCACGGTGTTTCACGCCGGCACTAAAGTGGGGGCGGCGCCATGGGAAGTGCTGACCAACGGCGGGCGGGTGCTAACGGTGGTGGCGACGGGGAAAACGATTGCGCAGGCACGGGAAAAAGTTTACAATAATATTTCGCGAATCCATTTTAAGGGATGCCAGTACAGGAAAGATATCGCACTGTTTAAATAAAAATAATCAAGGATCAATAAACAATAATCAAGTAAGAATCAACAATTCGTTGCAAAACAATAGGGTGGGTAAGCAGAGTGTAACCCACCAGAGAGGTTATCGTGGCTAATTACCATCGAGCATATTCAAATGGAGGTATTTACTTTTTTACTGTTGTGACTTATGAGCGATATCCAATTTTTATGCAAGAATCGGCAATTCAACTTTTAGAGTCTTGTTTTGAAAAAGAAAAACAGGTATACCCTTTCGTTACTAATGCGATGGTGATATTACCGGATCATATACACACAATTTGGACTCTTCCTGATGATGATTGTGATTTTTCGATACGTTGGCAACAAATAAAGGGGAATTTCAGCAAACTTTATAATGGAAACCATGCGACTAATAAAACAGAATCGATGGCAAGAAGAAGAGAAAAAGGTATCTGGCAAAGAAGGTTTTGGGAACATGCGATTCGCAATCAGAAAGATTATAATAAACACTGCGATTATATCCATTATAATCCTGTAAAACATGGGCTTGTTGAATCTCCATCTTTATGGAAGCACAGTAGTTTTAATATTTTTGTTAAAAACGGATTTTATAATTGCGATTGGGGAAAAACGGTTAATATAAGTTTAGTTGAAATGGATTTGGAATAGTAATTTGAAGACGGTGGGCTTCGCCCACCCTACAGGCTTGTATCTTTTTTGGGATTTAGTAAGCCGGAGGCTAATATGGTTTTAGTTGGCGTGGTGATGGGTTCAAAATCGGACGCGGAGGCGATGCAGCCGACGCTGGATATCCTGAAAGAAATGGGCATCGAGCATGAAGTGAACGTGATATCGGCGCACCGGACGCCGGACAAAGCCCGGCAGTACGGGCAGACGGCGCGGGAGAGAGGTCTGGAAGTGATAATCGCGGCGGCCGGCGGGGCGGCACATTTACCGGGGGTGATGGCCAGCTGGACGACGATTCCCATCATAGGGGTGCCGCTGCCGAGCGGCGAACTGAAAGGTGTCGATGCGTTATATTCCATCGTACAAATGCCCGGCGGGATACCGGTAGCCTGTGTGGCCGTCGGTTCCGCGGGCGCGAAAAATGCGGCTTACCTGGCGGCCGAGATTCTCGGCTTAAAATATGATAATATCAGAAAGGCATATGATGCATACCGGAATAAACTGCAAGGAGACGGCAAATGATTGAGCGCTATTCCCGGCCGGCGATGAAGGCCGTGTGGTCGGAAGAAAACAAGTTTAACAAATGGCTGGAAGTGGAAATTGCCGCCTGTGAAGCCTGGGCACAATTAGGCGTGGTACCGCGCTCCGCAATACCGAAAATAAAACTCGCTCGCGTCAATTTGAAACGGATGGACGAAATCCTGAAAGAGACACATCATGACGTCACCGCTTTCCTGAATACCGTGGCCGAAAGCATCGGGGAAGAATCACGCTACATCCACCTTGGGATGACGTCTTCCGACGTGATGGATACCGCGCTCAGCTTGCAGCTGTTGGAAGCTTCAGATATATTAGCAGCCGATATCAAAGAATTAACCGCCGAACTGGCAGGGCTGGCGATAAAATACAAGAATACACCAATGGCGGGGCGCACACACGGCGTACATGCCGAACCGATTACCTTCGGGTTAAAACTGGCCATCTGGTTTGAGGAAATGAACCGCAACAAGCACCGTCTGGCGGAAGCGCGGAAAATAATCTCGGTGGGGAAAATATCCGGCGCGGTGGGGACTTTCGCCACGCTATCGCCGCAGGTTGAAGAGAAGGCCTGCCACAAACTGGGACTGACCCCGGCCCCGATTTCCAACCAGGTATTGCAGCGCGACCGCCATGCGCAATTCGTAACGACGCTGGCCATTATCGCCAGTTCACTGGAAAAATTCGCCACCGAAATCCGGGCTTTGCAGAAAACCGAAGTGCGTGAAGTGGAAGAGCCTTTCAGCCCCGGACAGACCGGCAGTTCGGCGATGCCGCACAAACGGAACCCGGAACTGTGCGAACGTGTCTGCGGACTGGCCAGACTAATCCGCGGCTATTCGGTGACATCGCTGGAAAATATTACATTATGGCACGAACGCGACATCAGCCATTCTTCAACGGAACGGATTATCCTGCCGGATGCCTGCCTGGCGCTGGATTATTCGATGAATGTCTTCACTTCCGTAATGAAAGGGCTGAACGTTTACCCGAAGCGGATGAAACAGAACATGGAAATCACCCGGGGCCTGCTGTTCTCGCAGAGAGTGTTGCTGGCATTGATTGATAAAGGCCTGAGCCGCCAGAGCGCCTACAAACTGGTGCAGCGTAACGCGATGGAGACCTGGAAGAGCGACACCAAGAAATTTATCAATTTACTGAAAGCCGATAAAGAAGTGATGGCGGTCTTAACTGTCACAGAACTGGAAGCATTGTTCGATTACAACTATTACCTGCGCTACGTGGACGATGTTTTCCGCAGGCTGGGGTTAACCGACAAGCAGTGGATTGAGTAGAACCAGATAACGCGAAAAGGCCGTGGCAACCGCTGCAAGCAGAAGAATGGATATCAGAAAATACAATCAAATCGCCTGGGACAACAAGGTTAAACAGGGAAAGAGATATACGATTCCGGCCGGTCCGGAAACGATAAAACAGGCGAAAGCGGGTAACTGGTGCATTAATCTGACGCCAACCATCCCGGTACCGAAAGATTGGTTTCCACCGTTGCAAGGTTTAAAAGTACTGTGCTTGGCTTCCGGCGGGGGCGTACAGGGGCCGATTTTAGCGGCTGCCGGCGCGGATGTCACCGTTTTCGATAATTCACCGCTAATGCTGGCGACGGATAGGGCTGTAGCCGCCCGCGATTCCCTGAAAATCCGGACCGTCGAAGTAGACATGGCCGACCTGCGCACATTCGGCGATTCCAGTTTCGACTTAATAGTGCATCCTGTCTCCAATACTTTCGTGCCGGATGTGCGCCCTGTTTGGAAAGAAGCGTACCGCGTTTTACGTAAAGGCGGCGCGTTGCTTTCCGGATTCACCAATCCGGCGGTTTATCTGTTCGACTGGGAACCGGCGGAACGCACCGGTGAATTGCATGTGAGATATAAACTGCCTTATTCGGATGCCGCCGACCTCGATGCAGCACAAAAACAGAAAAGAATTGCCGACGGCGAACCGATGGAATTCAGCCATACATTAGACACCCAAATCGGCGGACATATTGCAGCCGGGTTTGTCATCACCGGTTTTTATGAAGATAAGGATGAACCGGAAGCGCTAGACCCACTCGGTAAGTATATGATGACTTACATCGTGACCCGCGCTTGGAAAGTGTGAGTTCAGAAATTAAGTTTTAAAATAAAATAACCGAGAATAAAACAAAAACCGATTATAAAAAAAAGATATAAAGACCCCCAAATAAGCAAACCCCTGCGGATTCTTTTTATCATGTAAAAAGATGTAATCGCTTCTATTCTTGTTTGTTGAGTGAACTTTTTAATTGGTGCGAATCCTTTGTTGCGGGATTTATCAACCTCTTTTTGATGGAAAGCTAACAAATCACTAATATCAACATTATAAATTTTGGCTTGAGTTCCCTCTTGAGTTCTTATCGATCGAAAAACATCCTTATTGGAGGTTGTAACTATTTGCCCTCCAGAAAACGATGTTAAAAACACACAGACAGTTTTGTAATTGGCATGCACCACTGTCGCAAAAGTCCGTTCTTTTTCAGAGGCGAATATTAATGAGCGCTGTTTCTTTCCCCAAAGCGGGGGCTTAGTAATCATCACTCCTAGTTTGATGAAGCCTAATGATTCTAAAATATTTATGGTTGAACTTACGTCATCTTTATCTAATTGGTTTTTTATAAATATATCATCGTTTTTAAAATAGGCGCTTAATGTTTCGGGGAAAAAAGAGAAAATAACCCGTGGTAAAAATGCCCATATTACCAAAATAGTGAACATCGCCAGGACAATCAGCGGTGCTAATCTGTCGGAACTCATCTCAATTAACCTCTCCAGTGTTGGATAGTATTATATCACACGCGCTGTAAAAGCAATTAGTCCCATGAGGATTTTTCTCATTCCATTTCAGCAGCAGTTGGAATAGCGGCAAGAATGTTAGTTAGATTCCCGCTTTCGCGGGAACACAAAGCGGGGATTGTAATGTGGTGAGTTTCGCCCACCTTACCGTCGGCGGTTATGACATGGAGCGTGAAAATTGTATTTACCTCCAGTTTGACAGCTTTCGCTCAATTTCGTTACGATTAACATATGTTGCGTGTGATTACCGGCACAGCTAAAGGAACTCATTTAAAAGTCCCAGAGACGGGTCTCCGGCCGGCGACGGACCTGGTACGGGGTTCGATATTCGCCATGCTGGAAAACCTCACGGATGACTGGTCGCGGGTGCTGGACGTGTTTTCCGGCAGCGGCGCAATGGGGATTGAAGCCCTGAGCCGGGGGGCGGAATGGGTGGATTTTGTTGACCGTGAGCCGAGGTGTTGTGCTATAATCAAAATGAACTTGGAGAAGACTAATTTCAGCACGCAGGCGCATGTCTATTGCATGCCTGCGGCGAAAGCCCTCTCCGCGTTGGATAAGGAGTACAGTATCGTGATCATGGACCCACCTTATCCGGATGCTTCGATCAATGAGGTAGTGGAACAGCTCGCAGGCACGAAATTGATAAATCAGGATTCAATGGTGGTGGTGACCCATTCGTCACGGTTCCCATTGAAACCAAATTACGGAATGTTAACACAATTCAAAGAACGCCGCCACGGCGACAGTACGATTTCGATTTACCGCAAGGAGAATGCAGCATGACAGTGGCTCTTTATGCCGGCACCTTCGACCCGATAACCAACGGGCACCTCGATATTGCCATCAGGGCGTCGCGCCTTTTCGATAAACTGATTATCGGCATTTATGACAGCACTGCCGGGAAACGCATCCTTTTCACCACCGAAGAAAGGGTGAAAATGGCCAAAGAAGCCACGAAGAATTATCCTAACATCGAAGTACAGCCGTTTACCGGTATGACCGTGGATTATGCCCGAAAAATCGGGGCGCAAACCCTGGTACGAGGTTTACGGATGTCCTCAGATTTTGAGCGCGAGTTTGAAATGGCGCTGATGAATAAAGAGCTGTGTCCGGAACTGGAACTGGTGTGCCTGATGACCAGTTTACAGTACCAATTCCTCAGTTCCAGCCTGTTGAAGGAAGTAGCGAACCTGGGCGGCGACGTGCACAGTCTGGTGCCGAAGCACGTAGCCATGGCCTTGACCGAAAAAGTATTGAGTAAGAAGATTAAGCTCTAAAGTTTTTATTATTTTATTAAATAATTGAGGAGGAAT